>Ga0307514_10004117_pt1 | contig 13482 bp, 14 predicted proteins | sample 16_EM_MG_FD_203088 | JGI IMG/M metagenome (GOLD analysis project Ga0307514, IMG submission 203088) | Populus trichocarpa ectomycorrhiza microbial communities from riparian zone in the Pacific Northwest, United States - 16_EM | ecosystem: Host-associated > Plants > Roots > Unclassified | place... | reverse complement strand
TTAAACTATGTGTCGGCCACTCTTGCATGACCTACCTGAATATCGATTAACCAACACAACACACAAAACAACAGCAATATACACAACACAATACACAACGACAACACCATCTCTTTAATCGTGATGTGTACATATGAAACCACGGCCGAAGTACTAGGTGCGGTTGCAAGCGCGGTAACTGTGGTTGAAGTTGTTGGCAAGGCATACTGGAAAGAATTCCCCCCACGTAATTTGAGCTAGTAAATAATTTTATGTGGGGTTAGGATGCCCTCCAAGATGAATGACCTCATTATGGCTCAAGCTAACCACTTGGCTAAAGTCGTTTGAACTTGAACCCCGTTTGGCGGGGGGCTTGTGTACCACAACGCCTTGTGCCAATCACAATGACAGGGATGCAAAGTTTTACAATGCCACAACTTAAGGTTTTCAATACTTACCCTTGCAACGCCAACGGTACTTGAAAGTTAACAACCGGGGTGGTATTGTAGAAAGGAAACCCCTGTCGCTGTGGCACTGAAGGCCTTCCTCTGGAAATGAAACCCTGGCTTTGAAAACCTTTGTCCTAAAAAATATCCCCTGGATTACTATGGAAGGCAGATGGATGGAGCTTATTAATACAAACACCGGAAAGCCATACCGGTAATGTCAAATCAGCCGTGTTTTCACCCGATGGAAAGCTTATTGCCTCCGCATCCTTGGACAAAACAGTCAGATTATGGGATACAGCAACAGGAAAGCAATGTGAAACTCTGGACAGTCATACCAGTTCAGTTGAATCGGCTTCTGTTTCACCCGATGGAAAGCTTGTTGTCTCTGCATCCTAGGACAAAACGGGCAGATTATGAGATATATCAGCAGAGAAGCAATGCGGAGCTTTGGAAAGCCATACTAGTTATGTCGAATCGGCTGTGTTTTTCACCCGATGGAAAGCTTGTTGTCGCTGCATTCTAGGACGGCACAGTGAGTTTATCGGATACCTACTGTCACGGCGCAGCAGTGCAAGGGACCGTGGCGGTGCACGGACGGACATGGCGGTGCAAGTCGGGGCGGTGCACGGGGGCTGCTCGATAGATATGTGAGGAAGGTCATTGTCTATTAAAGACCCGTCTACGCTCTATTGCTGTCTTCTGTATATGCTTTAATACAAACGTCCACCTCATAGTCACAGTCAATGGAGCCCCCACCAGTCCACGTCATAGTCCCGTCATAGTCCCGTTACAGATACATCAATACGAGCGCAATGTGGAGCTTTGGACATTCCAATGTGTTTCCACGCGATTGAAAGCCTATTGCCTCTGCATCCTATGGCAAAACGGTCAGACTACGATATACATCAACAGGAAAGGAATGTGGAGTTTTGGAAGGTCACACCAATAAGGTCAATTCGGCTGTGTTTTCACCCAATGGGAAGCTTGTTGCTTCTGCATCCTCGGTCAGATTATGGAATGCAGCAACAGGAAAGTAATGTGGAGTTTGGAAAGGTCCTACCAATTGTTAGAATGTTCCGCCTATACGACCTGCCAACCTTGAGTCTATTCATCACGTATGTTTATTTTAGCTTTCATGTGTTTTTCCACACATGTCTATTTCTCATTCATTATATATAGCTCACATATTGCCTGCTCCTAGATTCACCGAACACTTCGCTATCATACAACAGAACAATACTGCATCCGCATTAGGTTATGAGCTCGGCGCCCGCGCTCTGAGTCAAGCTATATTTTTTTTCCAAGAACACGTCTCAAGGAGGCCCTTCAACTAGACAAAGCGAGAGGACTCTAAATGCCTCCGCACCGCCACCACCAAATCCTCACTCGGATTATGAGGCCGATATCGAAGACGTTATTCGAGTGGTCACCCCACCACCACCACCACCACCCCCTCCTGAAATCTATCAGGATCGAAGTCCTAGAAGGCTCCAAAATTTACGAACGCTGGGCTTTCTTTGGATTCACGGCTCACCTCTCACCTACTTGCACCGCCTATTTGCACCTGCATTACCAATAAGGTCAATTCGACTGTTTTCAGTCGATAGAAAGTTGGTTGCCTCTGCATCCTGGGACAAAACGGTCAGATTATGGGGTATATGGGGGTACATCAACAGGAAAGCATTGTGGAGTTTTGAAAGGTCATATCAGAGGGGCCAAATCGGTTGTCTTTTCACCCGATGGAAAGTTTGTTGCCTCTGCATCCTGGGACAAAACGGTCAGATTATGAGATGGGATACATCAACAGGAAAGCATTGTGGAGTTTTGAAAGGTCATATTAGAGAGCCCAAATTTCACCCGATGGAAAGTTTGTTGCCTCTGCATCCTGGGACAAAACGGTCAGATTATGAGATAGCAGGGATACATCAACAGGAAAGCATTGTGGAGTTTTGAGAGGTCATATGAGAGGCCAAATCGGTTGTACTTTCACCCGGTGGAAAGTTTGTTGCCTCTGCATCCTGGGAGAAAGTTTGTTGCCTCTGCATCCTGGGAGAAAGTTTGTTGCCTCTGCATCCTGGGACAAAACAGTCAGGTTATGAGATAGCTGGGATACATCAACAGGAAAGCATTGTGGAGTCTTGAAAGGTCATATCAGAGAGGCCAAATCGGTTGTATTTTCACCCGATCGAAAAGCTTGTTGTCTCTGCATCCTGGGACAAAACGGTCAGATTATGGGATATTTGGGTTACATCAACAGGAAAGCATTGTGGAGTTTTGGAAGGTCATTTCAGCGAGGTCAAATCGGTTGTACTTTCACCCGGTGGAAAGCTTGTTGCCTTTGCATCCTGGGACAAAACGGTCAGCAAAACAGCCATACAAATTAATCAACATGTAAAAGATAATTTGCCCGGAATTCATCATGCAACTCTCGAGAGCCATATCCGATTTTCAATATCCATCCTGCATATCCATTTGCTTACAAACCACAAACCGCACTTACAAAACCTACGAACCCTACCAACTCCACGAATCCGTGAACCCTACGAACCTACGCAATCAACATATCGGAGCGACCGCGCATTTGGATTAAGGAAGAGCTGGAGTTGCTTGTAGGGTGGATGGAGGAAAAGAAGGAGAGCATAAGATGGAAGCAGGGGACTGGCTCAAGGACGTCAAAGATCAAGTATTTGCAGACCAAGAGGAGATGCAGTGAAGAGGATCAGGGAAATGGTTTAGAATATGAAGGCATCTTGGAGGGAGGCTTGGAAGTTGAGAGAGCAGTCAGGTAGCCGGAAGATAACGTGACATCCTTTGTAGCTCTGTTGGAGCATTCTTTTCGCAATGTGGAGGAACAAGTTTAGCAAGAAGCCAAAAAGAAGCTCAATGCATTCGGAAGAGTGCTGCTCTGAATAATCCTTAATCAGCCTTTGCAGGATTTGAACATTATGACGTCCTGCAGATATCTTCCTAGTTGCAAAATATCTATGCTTTGATATCCAATGATATCACTCCCAAAGATCGGCTTTGGCACCGTTTGCAATTTAAATTCCAACTTAATTGCGCGCTACCTACAGTAGGCTTAGTCAAGCCCGCTACTTATTGTACTCATAATACATACATGTACTGGTATGTACATATATATATATTTTGAGTCTTATACATCTAGGGCCCGTTCCCGCCCCTTTGGAGGTTTTGGGTTTACGCACAGGATTTTTTTGATTATAAACTATTATGAAGTTTTCTACTGGCGGGGCGCATCTACCGGTACCTACTCGTACAACAGTGGTGGGCAAAAGAATCCCCCCTGTACCTCTACGGTTGTGTACCTAGTCTAACCAGACTAATCTACAAACGAGTGCGGCGTCCTGCAGTTCCAGTCATCTCTTCACATCGGGAACTAGCAACTCATTCTCTCACTATCGTAATGCTACTACTAATCAATGAACCACATGCGGCATGAAGAATGCCAACCTTTTGTCATCTTTGGCAGAGTTATTTTAATATCTATTGGTTTTACCGCTCTCCGGCCTGCATATCTCCAGCCATCTTTTAGCGTTGCTGTCATAGCAAGTAGGGGCTTCCTTGGATATAAGCTCCCTTGTTGGCTGTTGAACTAATTCAGTATTTTAGGTGCCAGTTAGGTCAATGGAACCGCAATTTGGGTATGATAGGCCAGGCATTGAATGTGAGATCGCATACTAGTAGGAGAACGGAAGTGATGCCGCCAAATATAGCAGCTTGCCAGCCTCTTTCCAACGACTGACTTTTTCCTAATAGGTATCAAAACGAGTTAGGTACCCCAGTTTCAAAGGAGGGAGGCTCGGGCTTTCTACCTTGAGAAACCATGGTATGCCAGGGTTGATTGGTAATCCAATAGCCATAGAAGTATTTCGGAAGCTCTTTGCACTCCTCCAGTGCGGACCCCTGATCCCAGCCAGCACCATGCCCTCTGCAGGGTCCGTAGTGAATCATCAATACTGGAGCCTTCACTTACCTCAATTGATAACCAAAGCCGTAAAGTAAAGAACTTACCACTGCCCTATGCCAACCGTCAAGCAATATATAACGATATGGATTAGTAATACAGGTCACGTGTTTATTCAAGGCAGAGCTCTAGCGCCTCATCCTTTGGGGGAAAGGCGTATAGACTCAAAAAAAAAAAAAAAGAACCCGGGCTCTAGGCAGGCTCCTGACCAAACCCATTATACTCGACATACATACAGCAGATGTATGTACTCGACCGCGATCTGTCACCCGCCCAAAGTTCGTAACATTCCCATGCAGCAGCAGCGACTGTGGGTACACTAGTGTATATGTGCGTATTACAGTACATATATTTGGCAGATTAGTCGCCTCATAGCCTAAGGCTTCCTTCGGGGGAAAGGTTGTTCTCGTGCCCAGACCGATTTATTTTTATGTGGGTGCTTAAATCGGTCTGGAACTATGCTTCCCAGATCCTTAGCGCAGTTCTGCTCCGGCTCCTCAGGTGAATTTGCACAGTTCCGGTGGTGATCCTTATCTACATAATCTGCGTTATCTATGCACGCTGAGCTTTGGGGCAAGAGTCTGATAGTAAAATCTGCTCCGGTTTGTTCAGTCCATGATTTGTTTCTACTCCGCCTATACCCAGAATGCCCGGAGCAGGAATTTAATTAGTTAAAACTCTTCTTTAATGGTCTGGAATATAATATCTCTGCTCCGGCTACAGTACCTTTGTTTTGTTCTCGTGCCCAGACCGATTTATTTTTTAGTATCAGTAAATCGGTCTGGAACTAAAGAGCTCAGGGTCCTGAACTAGCATCACGTGACCTTTAAACTGAAGTCGTTACAGGAGCAACTTTAGGCTAATGTTACTGAGTAGAAGTGTGTTGGATATTTTCAATTGAAGCTCTGTTCCGGGCACTGAGTGGCATGACGGAGCAGGTTTGACCTTCTCCGGGGCGATTTTATCTGCTCCGAGCACAGGAGCAGCCGAACCAGCTAGCGCAGTGGAGATCTGAGCAGCTTAGTTACCAAAAAATAAATCGGTCCGGCCACGAGAACAAGTACATCCTAACTCTTTGAGGAAGAGTTTTAGCCTGTTAAATGCTTGCTCCGGGCAATGTGGGTATAGGCAGAGCATGTTCTCATACCCAGACCTGTAATTTTCTTCACATAATTAAATTGTTACTGTGCAGACTAACTATAGCGCTGCTCCGAACCCGGAGCAGATTTACAGCAGATTTCAGAGGAGTTTACTACCAGACTCTTATCCCTAAAGCGTATTTTTTTCAGCGTAGGTAGATAAGAGTCTGGGCATGCTAAACTGCTCAGATTACTAGCGTCTTTCTGCTCAGGGTCCTGAGCAGCAAGCTTTGTACCGGAGCTGCATTACGTGACCTCTAAACTGAAGTCGTAACAGGAGCAGCTTTAGGCTAATGTTAGTCGCACAACAGCTGCTCCCCATCCTTACGTATGGATGCGAATTGTACCCGGCATCGAGCGAGCAACAGAGGAGACTGACAAGTAGTGAGATGTATCGGTGGGTGGTGGGGGCGTACAAGGGGAGCAGAGCGGACAAAGTGCAAGAGTTGTGCGGATTGAATGGTTTAGAAACAGTTATGAGGAAGAGGATCCGGTGGGCGGCATCAGCGTATGGGTAGTGATGCAAAACAAGAGATTCGGTGGGCAGCGTCAGTGTACGCGACACATACCGGAGATACGGGTGGTTGCGGGGCCAATCCTGCGGAGGGTGCTAGAGGAAGCGGATGAGAGGGCGAGGAGTGAAGTTGAGATGGGGTGGAGGTTGCAGAAGATGGTGATTGCCATGCCGGCGGGAATAAAACAAGAATTCCCGATATATCCCACAATGCCGGCACATCTGAAGTGGTCGTCCAAGGCGGCAAAAGGGCAGGTTTACATAGTGACGGATAAGCGCTCTCAGCAGCAGTGGCTATGGGAGATTGGGAAGTCAGAGGAGCCGTGGTGCGTATGCGATGGTTGGACGCCACAGAACGCAGCGCACCTATTAGGATGCCCCTGGGTTGGTGACGGCAGAGGGCGCACGAGTGAGCAGGTGTGGGAAGATGAGAAGTGGTGCGAGGCAGTGGCGGATTTCATCATGTAAATTTAGGCAGAGTGGGGAGCGAGCAGATGTGGGAGACCGTGAGGTGATGCGAAGCGGTAGCAGGTTTCATTATGTAATTGTAGATAGTGCGGGGAGGGCAGGGACTGGCCCGTGTGGATGAGAGAGACCACCTGGGGACTCCCAGGAGCTGCAGTCCATTGCCATATTCTAGATAGGATGAATGCGATTAATGATTCTTTAAAATAAAAACAAAGACATCAGTGTATGGGAGACATGTACCGGAATTGCAAGCGATAGCGGAACCGATACTGAGAGAGGTTGGTGGTGAGGACACAGATTGGCGGTGGATGCAGGGGGGCCCAGAGGGGCAGGCGAGAGTGGAGATTAGAGAGTTAAACCAGGAAGTAGATAATGGACGGATGGGAGCAGGAGTGACGAAAGGGCAGCAAGAGGCACTTAAACGCGGGGACTGTACCTGGGGTCCCTAGCAACGGTGGTAGATGCTGAGGCAGTAGGAGTGATGCTTGCCTGGGAAGAAGGGGATAGGGTAGCGCTAGATAGTCAAGCGGTGATCCAGAGGGTCTGGAACCTACAATACTATGCCCCGCGATCATGGGTTGAAGAAGCACTGGCAGCACAGATGGTTGCGCGACCGAGAGTATTGATGTGGGTAAGGGGACACAGAAGCTTGGGAAAGCCGGACATCGCGACGCCAGCGAGATCAAGCAAGCGTACCCGTTACACCCCAAAGCACCTGCGCACATTAAATGGGCCACGAGAGCAATTAAAGATCTAGTATATATGGTCACGGATAAAGGACCGCAGCAACAGTGGCTTAAGGAGATTGGGAAGACGGATGAACCTTGGTGTGTGTGCGATGGATGGATGCCACAGAACGCAGCCCATCTACAACAGTGCCCCTGGGTTGCGGACGGAGTAGGCAGGTCGACGGAGCAGATGTGGCGGGATGAGAGATATTGCGAGCAAGTGTTTGAGTTCATTTTGTAAATAAGCGTAGATAGTGCAGACGTTCTTGGCAACTCAGTTCTTGGCATGGACCTTTGGTTGAGCCGAGCGAATAGGATGAGAGGAGGACGGTGGAATTATATACCTTGTCATTTCACATATACCTAGTTCTTATGCAAGCAATTCAATCCTTTCATACCGGTACAAGGCGCCCGACGCAGAACCAGAATCAATGAATTCTTCATGGGGGAAGCGTAGGGGAGCCGTGGCATGGGAAGGAGGACATATCTGGCCCCTGTCATCTGATTTAACATTAGATCCGGTGAAGAAAAACTCCGAAGTGTATCCACAACCACAACATTGTTGAAGGAGCAGAACATACCGGGAGAGAGTAGAGAATCTCTAGAGTGTTTCAGCAAGTAGTCTGAGATTCAGTGGGGTTGCTGGTATCTACAACCGTGATTCCAGCACCCATCCAGTCTCTACTATTATCCAAGCCGGAATTCCCCACAGACGTATAGACTCAAAAAAAAAAAAAAAAGACAGAATTTCTGAAAATTTCCCACCATTTCTGAACCTATTCCCCAGCTTGATGATCCTGCTACATCTTTTCAGTCCTTCAGACAGTTCTTCAGGATCGAGAAGGGCTACAGCACTATCAAGCTACTAATAAGGTTCAAAAACAACTTCGGGATCTCTGGCCTCCTAAATAGGTACCTAAATATTCAGAATTTACTTTTTTTTTTTTTTTGGAGTCTATACGCCTTTCCCTTGGGCTATGCGGCGGACATTGTGCTATTCTTGGGTCGCGTACTCCGTAAGCGCTTCCGAATTTGTTTGCATATTCCAGGTTTGACTTATACCATCAACCTGACTAATTAATATAAGTATGTACAAATGTATATTATTTCCCCTAGAATTTTTTTCGCAAATCATTACTTGTATTCATACCATCTAATATATGGCCCATCCAATAGCGTAAGCTCTAGAAGCTTCTGCATTTACTATCAACTCCATTAGTCTTCCCGTCAAATTCAACCTCTCAACACCTTTGGTGCCCACCTCGAGTACGTGCAAGTCCGCCACGTACACCTCAGGATCCAGATGCCCTTGCCTCTCCCCGTGGAAATTGTTTCCCAAATCCTAGGCTACCTGCCCCAGCAAACTCACCTTACCCTCGCCGCCACCAACAAATACCTTCGTACTCTTGCTCTGCCCTATGTCTATGACACTATCCATCTATCAGCTCCCGATGCGCGCCTGGATGAGTTCGAAATCCAGCGACAGCACTTTCGCAGGCTTAACCAGCTTTTACGATCGCTGGTAAACAACAGGGTGCTAGCCGGATATATACGCAGAATTGAGCTTGTGAGGTGGAACGTCGACGCCCTGTGGGCAGGTATCAGAGTTGGCAGTGGGGGCGGCAGGATATTTACACAGGCGGAAATGCAACAACTAAAGCTTGTTTTAGAGAGTATGGGGCGCTCTGTTGGATACCCCGTGGATTGTAATCAAGAGAGAGCTGTCGGAGTAACCAGCACTTGCGATGCTTTACCTGCGCTCGTTCCACTAGACGCTCTGCAGGCAGAAAAGGCGGCGAGATGGTGGATGAAACAGCTAAAAAGAGGCTCATTGGACGCCAGTTTCGCAGTGTTACTGTTTCTTGTGAATAAAGAACAAGCGAGCAGGCCTGATGGGGCCGGGAGGGCACTGCGGGAGCTACGGCTGAAGCTAGACCACACTAGTCACCGGCAGCAGCCTGAGTGCTTGTGGTGGCTGCTATGGCAGCTTCTCGGGAACGTGCACTCTTCCCAACACCGACAATGGATTCCAAACGACCATGGTATTGATGTGATACCAAACCGTGAGCATGGGTATGACCACTCTGTGGGCACTAACGCATTGCCATGCCTTCAAAAGGTTGAAATTACAGCCACTAGATGGAGTGACATACCCTTGGGGGATTACGATTGCAACCTCAGCAAGATGGCCGTACCATTCCTCTTTCATCGGTCCCTCTCCGAATTGCGGCTAACCTTGCTTGACAAGAGCCCCTTCACCTGGGAGGCGGCTAGCACCCCACCGCACTTATTCAGCGTCCCTACCACCCAGCTCAGATATCTATACCTTAAAGTCGCACATGTGGAGAGTTTGCACTCAATTCTGTCATGTACCCCCAAGCTGTCAACCCTCTCATTCACCCAGCTTCAGAACTTTGAAATCCGAAGGCACCGGTGGGTAGATATATCCATTCTCGCCTCGGCACTAGCGTTAGTCAAGGAGTCACTTACCACCCTTACTCTTCGTATCTTCGTCTTTGGGGCGCTCGATGTCAGTGAGATGACGTTGGGGCGACTGTGTGGACCCAAGGGTAACACACGGGAGTTGAAGCTCTGGGAGTTTCTAGAACTGCGCAATCTCACGATAGGATTAACACTTTTGCTGGGTGTCCGCGGCTCCAGCGGGATGACTTTGGCCGAGGCCCTGCCAGAGGGTTTAGAGGCCTTAGGGCTTGTATTCGACGTCAAAGCTCTTGCTAATGGCAGTTATTGGGAGCACGATGAGCTAGGGACTATCGTGAGCAGCTATATGAAGACAAGAGGGAAGGGGGTGGGCGGGCAGTTGCAAAAACTGGTGTTTGTGTACGAAATGGATAATGATTTTTATGACGAATGGAAGGAGCCTCCAGAGTGGCGAGATTGGCCACCCAAAAAATTGATTCCCCAGCTGGAGATGGTGGCAGGAGAGGCAGGTGTACTGATCGACTATGCAGGCTCACAAGAGCACATGAGATGGCACCATGATAGCAAGGTTGCCACACAGTTTAAGGGGGGGATTATCAAGGAGCTTCCGTGTCACTCTAAGGACATGACGCCTGTCACAGAAGCGATAGATGGGGTGACAGCATCAGTTGTACCAGTTTGGGGTGATTTCCGGCAGGATGTACACGTTCTGAATAGGAAACAGTACTAGAGTCTATAAATGAACTTATATCGATAATTATGGAACAAAGCGAGCAGAAGGGTAGGAAAGCTGTGGAATGACACAAGGGCTACTAAGCATGTATGCAAATGATTAAGAGACATCAGGGAGAGGAAGAGGAAGAGGAAGAAGAGGGCCCCAAGATATCCTGACTCTCGTTTATCAACATCTCCGTCTCCTCTCCCTTATAAGCTGATCGGGCCTCTCCATGCAAAACAAACTTCTTAATCCTGGGTATATCTCTTCTTAAACGCACTCAACCACCCTTGCGAAAACTTTGGCATTATGCACTCCGAATATATAGGCATTTGAAGAACTCATTGTTGGAGTTGGCTGAGTATGGTTAGTCTGGCTGTCACAACACCTCCGGTCCTTCTTGTGACTATTTCTTATCGATAAGCCTCTATTAGTGGTTTAGTGCACCAGCCTTAACCAAAAATATATATCCTTGTAATCAAAATATGCTTATTTTACTATGTACTTGTAACGAGTGCGAAAAAATATACAGTAAAATAAGAACTCGCAATAATGGAAGATTCAAGTAGCTATAGGAAACCATGGTAAGAGGGTGGTGGTGCATGTCGCTGATGAGGAGTCACCGCCACCAGCTGGGACCACCCGGGAGCTACAGTCCATCGCCGTTGTCTCCATAGGCTGAATGCGATTAATGATTACTTCAAAATAAAAATAAAAAAGGGCCCGAGCTTGAAAGTGCTGCTTGATGTGGCAAAGAAGCTGTGGTCTTCTGTTGCTTCTGCTGGCGCTTTTCAGTGACTTCAAGGGTTCCAATTCATCGTACAGGAGGTTCGTCATCAAAGCTAGTAGTTATACACCACTAGGTAGCAATCCTGTACCCTGCATAAAAGGCCTGAGCATACAGTGCGCTTAACCCAGGTCCAATGCATCAAATCGTCGCCTCATAGCCTAAGGCTCTCTTCGGGGGAAAGGCGTATAAACTCAAAAGAAAATGCATCAAATCACGGGTGTCAGAACTTTGGCGGATTTCTTACTTGCCCCGAATACGTGGTATAGTAATACTATATTCAGTGATAGACGTTGGGATACTGTACGAGAGAAGAAATTCCGTAACATCTTTACTCTGTATATGCTTGGTAGGCAGTAATCACCAATTGACTTTCATGTCAACTCAAGCTAATGCTAGCGCTGATGCCAATCCTCAGCGTCTCTCCAAGACTCGATGCACCTCCAGCCTAGCCACGAAAATAGCTGACCGAACCATATCGGTCTACCAAAATCTACTGTGCAGGAGTGGTATGTCAGTGAGGGATGTATGGGAAGCATAGAGGGAGTCCAAAAAGATTCCAGAGGACCGGAGGATACCGAAGAGACTGAACAAGAGATTTGGGAAGATATTCCAGAGTTAAAGAATTGCGTGATTGAGCTTACCTAATCCACAAGTGACTACAGATACCAAAAACAGTAATACAATATAGAACCTTTGTGGTGACTAAGCGACAATACTCCTGGATTCCTAGCCCAAGTATCGGCTACTCTTATACCAAGAGTATACTACTGTACTATTACTGTAGGTAAACCCTAGCCTCGATGATCTATGATCTCCCAGCCGATTACCCAAGCAAGTGCCTTACGACCCTCCCCAGGCCGTAATGCGCATTTTTAGCAGCGTGAAAAACCACGTGATCGTACACTAGGAGTAGTCAATTCGAAACCAGGTTCATGCACCAGGTTTGAAACAGTCACATCTTGGCACTTGGCAACAACTCTTATTAATGGTGGCGTTCAGAAACCAGAAACTCGCTGGTTTTTGGTTTCTCGGGTTCCAAGTTCCAAGAATGAGAATACCACAATATGGCAAACACCAGCACAGCGCAAACATGGCAGACATCACAACTTCAATTGCATAAACGCAAACATGCAAAATAGCACAACTCAAGCATGGACTAGAGATGAGGTGGAGCGACTGATCTCTTGGATGGAGGATAATCAGGAACAACTGCGGGGCAAGCAAATTGCCTGGCATAAAGAAAAAGAGGTTAAGAAACAGATATTTGGTGCGGAGGAGCATATTACGGTGAAACGAGTCTCAGAGAAAATGGGCAATATGGAGAAGACCTGGAAGGACGCAAAAGCGATGCAAAGCACAATCAGGGTGGGGGTTAAGCCGAAGCTTCAATCAACCAGGTATTAGAGCGGAGATGTCCTTTCTTCTGGCGTTTAGATGGGATTTGGACTGCGCCCAGATTCAATAGCCCGATGGTCCCAATATCCCCTCCTGCCAACTTGTGTCAATATTTCAACAAGCTGCCAAAAGGATGCTCGATGCATACGAAATAGCGCAAGGAATGCAGTCTCAGGGTATTGATATATATAGGCTTCAAGAATATCAATCTCATGCATACCTGCACCAACAACATCATGAGATAGATACCGGTGAGTAGCAATGATATCTCGTACTGCAAGGAGGTCTTGAATATGCTCTTCTTCGATCTTTCTCTATTTCCTCCTCTTCCACTCCATCTGATTCCAATAAATACGCATATGTCAATATCCTCTAGAGCTTGAGCTTTCGAGGCATGCATGTACATAGTAGTCATGGTGGTGATGTTAAGAGTGGTGATGTCGTTGCAACCAAAAACCAAAACCTATTTTTTGTGTTTGGGGTAGTCAAATCCATTTACCTATATTGGTTTAGTCGGTGGCTTGCACTAAAAACCTGGTGCATGAACCTGGTTTCGATTTGATTATATATATACCCCCAGGTTTTGGTTTTTGGTTGCAACATCACCACCATGACTACTACATGCATGCCTCGAAAGCTCAAGCTCTAGAGGATATTGACATATGCGTATTTATTGGAATCAGATGGGGTGGAAGAGGAGGAAATAGAGAAATTAGAAGAGATCGAAGAAGAGCATATTCAAGACCTCCTTGCAGTACGAGATATCATTGCCACTCACCGGTATCTATCTCATGATGTTGTTGGTGCAGGTATGCATGAGATTGATATTCTTGAAGCCTATATATATCAATACCCTGAGACTGCATTTCTTGCGGTAG
>Ga0307514_10004116_pt1 | contig 13484 bp, 15 predicted proteins | sample 16_EM_MG_FD_203088 | JGI IMG/M metagenome (GOLD analysis project Ga0307514, IMG submission 203088) | Populus trichocarpa ectomycorrhiza microbial communities from riparian zone in the Pacific Northwest, United States - 16_EM | ecosystem: Host-associated > Plants > Roots > Unclassified | place... | reverse complement strand
AAAAAGGGTATCCATATCGATTACAATCATGATTCTGTCCCTTTCTTCGCCTTATCATCCTGGGGTTAGTCTCATGTCCTTGGGTAACGATACTGAGAGAGCACTAGGTGATGATGCGGATTGTTTGCACATCGTTCCTTTTTTTTGCATACCCATCATTGTGTCAATGATGAAATGGTATAGCCCCCAGCTCAACCGCCCTCAGCTCAACCACCCTCAGCTCAGCCGCCCTCAGCTCAGCCGCCCTCAGCTCAGCCACCCTCAGTTCAGCCGCCCTCAGCTCAGCCGCCCTCAGCTCAGCCGCCCTCAGCTCAACCGCTCCCAGCTCAACCGCTCCCAGCTCAACCGCCCCCTCAGGGTCCCTCGACTCCTTATCCTGCACAGTGCCCACTCTTTCCAGTATCTCTCTCTCCACCTCCTTCCTACAACTCTCTCTCCATCCAGCCCTGTACACCTGGACCCCTTGCCAGAACGTCACGATCCCCAACGCCCCCATCACGACATTCCCTATTACCAAATTTCCCAACCACCATGCCATACAAGGACCAGTCTCTAAATTACCCCGATACTCATAACCATAATAATCAACATGACACAGGTCCCACTCCACCAAAAAGATGCCCCCGATGAACGTTCCAATACCATAGAGGACTGTGAGGAATTCAAGGATCACAATTGTGATGGTGACGCCGCGGCGGGAGAGGTTTGGAATGTTTGGGGAGAGGAGAGTCGGCGCTCTGGAGTTTTGATCGAGAGGGTCGAGCACACGGGAGAGGCGCGTGGGGTTGCAGAGGTACGAAATCAGAGTGGAGAGGTAGATAAGGAAGGCGCAGCAGAACTGTATATTTCCGCAAGTAATTGTCAGGGGCGCAACGAGGGGGCCAATTTTTCTTTTCTATAGAATGGTACGTACAAGTGGGCCCCAGGTGATGGGGCCGTGGGAGTAGGCGAAGAATCCTCTGCCGCTGATGGAAAATGCGACGGTGAAGTCGAAGATAAGGAAGGTGAGGGAGATGATAACTTGGAGGATGCGACAGATAATGAAGCTTCGGCGGGGGTAGAGGAGCCAGGCGGTGGATTTGGCCATTTTGCTAGGCGGGGTCTAAAGGTTGGGGTCTAACTAGTGCAGCTGGGTTCAACCTCCGGGGGCTGGTACATAGCACTCTGGAAGTATGGGATATTAGAGTGGGCAAGTTGGGGAGTATAGAGTCGTGGAGAAGAGGAACGAGTGGGGCGCGGCTGGGGAGGGCGGAGGGCATGCAGAGATAAGACCAGCGGTGTGCGGGTGATGGAGGGTGGAGCAATTGCGGGGGGCGAGCGAGGTGGGGATTTCTGTTCTCGTGTCCAGACCGATTTAGATTAACTATCTAAGGGAAGACCGGAAGGCGAGGCTTATATAAATGAGAGGACTTTACAATGAGACGAATTCCTAACTAACTGTAAGAGGATAAAGATATGAGAAGTCTGCAACAGGAAAGGTCTGCAACAGGAAAGGCATACATAGACTCCTTGTCAGGTGTGAGAAATCTGAATTGCATCTGGATTGGGCAGGGATCAGCCCAGTGGCAGTGAGAGTCCTTTGCCGGGTTTCCACTCGGAGGATGCGGTTCATCGCCATAGTCTACATATGTAGGCTCAATGCGATTATGTAATGATTAATTTAAAAAAAAAATTACATGGAGTCTTATTCACCAGCTTTTGCGGGGGAGGGTGACCAAACATTGGCAAGACATTGTGGCGCTCTCTGGCTGATTGAAAAGAACATGCAACGCCGCCAATAAGAGCAATATTTGCGACGTCACTTACCTATGACGAACAGTGTTGAGTCTGCTTCCCACAATATTACTCTCTCCGATACTACTGTACTGATGACAGTTTTGAGTCCCAATATTGCTTTCTCCGATGCTTCTGACGACATTTCAAGTGTTGCTGCCTCCATATCTGGACACAGCGACACAGCCACAGCAACCACGGTGACCACAGAAATACAGAAATACAGCGATACAAATCCAAAAAAGTGCCTAGTAAGTATAGGTAAAGAACAATAGATCCTACTCCAACTCAGTCATGAGGAGTCCGACATGTGCGTGAGTTGTGGCCAGGCTGACCGTATGGAGAACAAAGGTGTTCTTGAGCTCTTGGGGCATGCTGGCGACCTTCACCACGTCGATAGCGCTCCTTCTTAGGTCGTCCCCGAGGTATGTGAGTGCGAGGGGCATTGCATGCAAGTTCTTTCTCTGATTCGGTATGAAGTCCTGGTGGTGGTACATACTGTACATGCGGAGTGAATACAATAGGACGAAAATTTGAAGAGTAGGTATTGTGCCAGGTTTGAACTGAATAAAATTGTGGTCGAAAGACAAGAGGGAATAGATAGTTAAGACGTAGTATAAGAGCAAAGGCATGTGTACATGGTATCATTCTGTTGATATTTATAGCAAGTACATCATTTGGTTTGAAGGTTGACTTGATGGTAGCGGGTACCATAGGGGGTATTTTCTGCAATGCGACCTTCAGTAGGACTTGCGATTTGAACTTGATGTTGGCGAGCCTCAATTCGGTGCGCGTGGAACTCTGATAGGCAGTATGGTGTATGTTGTGCATTGTGAGTAGTTGCTTGTTGATATCGCTGATATCGTACAGTCATAACCTTATGCAAGAGCGTTTGTAGTAATACAACAATTGGAAGTTCAAGTAAGGGCTTGAAGTCAAAGTTGATGTGTTCCACAATGTTAGAAGTATCTTGTCCATAGCGGTGTTCAGGAATAAATGCAGTAACCCAGAATTGCGACGATATATTGTGGAGGTAGGTGGGCTGCAGCAGTTGGATTAAGTTGATGCAAAGTATTCACATGGTAGTTGTATAGGTATGCAGTAGGGGATCGTGCAATTTGCCAAAAGATATTTGCAAGAGTACAAGAGAATTTAGTAGTAAAATTCTCTTTGAGATGAAAACAACAATATGCACGACAAATCCATAGAGATAGTAATGCTTCTGCATCCACAAGACCCTTATCACGATCACTCATAAATGTAGAAGGACGTTCAGAAAGTATAGGAAGGGCAGCTAACAAATGCGTAACAAAATAACGCTAGGAATCCCGATTTTCACTCTCAACTGTTCTCGTTCCCAGACACTCTAGCCTGATCTTGGCATTCGCTGCGATTTAAACGGGAGAGAACTCTCAACTATAGCCGAAGCAAGTACCAAAATATTATTATTTCCATCTAATGCAACAGCTAATAATAATATTTGTTGAAATCGAGTCTTAATGAATGTACCATCAACAGCAATAAAAGGACGACAAGAAGAAAAGGATATATTAGACTCTGCTGGACAAATAAAAATCCGTTGAAACTGTCCAGTCTCTGCATCTCGTTGTAAATCCACATAGGCAGTAGGATTTGAAGTCTTCAGTGCAGATATCAATGTCGGAATTGTTCGAAAACTGGTCCGATGTGACTGTATATCATCTTGAAGTAAACGAGTCTTTAGTTTGCAACTTGGTTACTAATAACTTCACCAAACTGTAAAGAAGCATAATCAATGATAATCTTGAACATGTGTTGCCCGTGGGACGTGTAGGTATCGTGGAATATGTCGCTGGAGCCAATGTTGGTATGCTGCAGGAGACCGGGTGGTCAAAAGCGCAATGCAGGTATTCTGAGCATATAATACACTAATTTTGATGCTATCATCATCTTACTTACCTGCTCTAAGTCACCAGTCGCATTCATTATTCTTGCATTTATAGATAACCCGAGTTGCATCTTTCGTAGGTACTGTAAAATGGAATTTTTCGTGTACTGACCAATCTTCAATATTGCCCTTCCATGCATCGAATGATATATATAGCTGCCCTAGCTCCGGTGCAAGCAAGAGATTCTATATGCCGACTATACTATAGTATACAGTACTATCGATCCTACTTTGCAAAGTTCAATATTCTCATAGTATTTCAGGCCTATAATGTCTCTACAATCATGGAAATACAGTTGTTCTTTGACCAGATGTTTAATTAGATAATGTGCTACAATATAACCCCAATTTCGGACATGCTTCTATTTGGTATGTACCTATGTAACTCTTTCAAGCTTAAGATGTCTGGGTTATCATTTCTAACCAATGTCTTGGCAACCAGGCCTAATCGGGTTCTACCAGCTGCAGTCTCAGCAACCAACGACTAACCCTTTCGCTATGCTTCAGGACATGGAGCTCTATATCAGTTGGATGAGCAAAGTGGGGACATCAGAGCTTAGCTGGTAGGACCGAAAATGGGAAAATCCACTCGCTTAACTTAGACACCTGTTTACGATGCCAGGATCTCGTCACGTGGCTACATGCAAAAATCCCCGTATCACGCAGAGCATCTAGGTACCAAACTCGGCTTTTCCTGTTCTCGTGCCCAGACTGATTTTTTTTTGTGTGGTAGCTTAAATCGCCTCCTCCCTAGGACCTGCCAAATCGGCTTTTCTTATAAAAATTGATCGAATTCAGCCTATCAAAGCTATGGCGTTTGCCAAATCGACTTCTTGTCCCCTTCTGTCCCCTGTCGTAGAGTCGGCTAAGCTCTACTAGCCCCACTTTGCTCATCCAGCTCTGTTCCGTTCACATAGAGCTCCATGCCCTGAAGCATAGCGAAAGGGTTAGTTGTTGGTTGTTGAGACTGGTGGAACCCGATTAGGCCTGGTTGCCAAGATATTGGTTAGAAATGATAACCCCGACATCTTAAGCTTGAAATATCTAGATCTACATACACTGCTGTACGTGTACGGTGTGTAAGGAATACTCTCGCTATGTACCTATCAAAGGTCACGAGGGTAAGTTTCCGTAAAGGGCCAACTGGGCAAGACAGGGATAAGAACTGGAATGCCAAATAGGGCCAACGGGGGAAAATGAGAAAGGCATGAAAGAACTGGAAAAAGGCCGTGAGAATAGAGGGAGGACAAGTCTTTCAGGATATCCAAGCCTTTACCGGTATAGCGTACTCAGCGATAATTCTCCTTGAATAAACTTCATATTCATACTTCCACAATTCCCCGTACTCATAACCTTGTATTCCTACACGGTGGCCCCCTGCTATCTTGGTAGGTGACTCAAGGCCCAAAATTATATCACGTTGGTAAGACAGATTTAACGTTATGTTAGTGCTATTTCTGCACGCTGGATATGACAAGAGGCTAACCTTTAGGTATAAAGTGATGCCTATCTCAAAACTTTGCTTGTTACGCTTCTGGCAAAGACGACTCCCCAGGTTGTGCATGAGGTGGTAGATAGGGTGCGGGAGGCGAGGGTGGCGGTGATGAGAAATGAGGTGGAGCAGCTCGGGAGAATGGTGGGTTCTCCCTTGGTTTTGAATGGGGATGAGAAGAGGGCGAGGGAAGAGGAGATGCAGGGAGTTGGGAGGGGTGGAGAAGAAGTGGAAGGAGTGGGCGGGGAAGAAGGTATTGGTCAGGGCGGGGAAGGTACTAGCGCTGGAGCGGAAGAAAAGGGAAGGCACTGCCACAACAACCGCCACCTGAAAAGGTGAGGTGGAAGCGGGGAAGCCGCCAGTTCATAACACAAATGATAGGCTATTAAGTTCAGAGAGAGCCATGAGAGTGGGCCACTGCTGAGAGAATTCATTACAGCATGTCCATTTTTCTAGAAAAATATACACAATACTCACGCGCACCCATATTGAGAGGCCGAGGGTGTACCGTGGATTGAAGGGTAGGTGAGTCCGTGACAGATATGAATAAGTCAAATGAAATCCAAACTCAGTGTAAAGGGGATAACAAACTATTTTCTTTTTTTAAAAAAAAACTCATTAAGTACTCGTATGCATCTCTAGGGGTACGAGGGGATAACAGGGTAAGTTCAATCTGTGTTAGGTGTGGAGGGGGGGGATTTCTGAGACCACAAAGGAGCAAAAAAAAAACCCTCCAGACGAATCCGGGAAAGGTTGTCTAACTGAACTCTGTCCTCGGGCAAACAACTATTACCTTGGTTCCCCAAACGAGGGGATTTGTTGATTTAGTTACGGGCGCTCTGCGACGCATCCAAGCGTGGCTGGAGGCTCTGAGCCTGTTCGGTTTGCCCCGTGATTTCGTAGAGGTTGATGAGGGCACGAAGTGTATCTTGTGTCTGGGGGTGGTCTATTCCCAATGCCTTCTCGCTTCCAGCCAGTGCTCGCTCATACAACTGGAGCGCTTTCTCGTAGTATCCCTGGTTGTCGAATACGAATGCCATATTATGGACAGTAGTGAGGGTATCTGGATGGTCTAATCCCAATGCCTTCTCTCTTCCAGCCAGTGCTCGCTCATACAACCCCAGCGCATCCTGATACTGTCCTTGGTTGTTGAATACGAATGCCATATCATTGGCTGTACTGAGGGTATCTGGATGGTCTACATCCAAGGCCTTTTCCCTTCCAGCCAGTGCTCGCCCATAACAGTCCAGCGCTTTCTCATACTGTCCTTGGTTGTCGAATACGCATGCCATATTATTGACCGTAGTGAGAGTATCTGGATGGTCTACACCCAAGGCCTTCTCCCTTCCAGCCAGTGCTCGCTCATACCACTCTAGCGCTTTCTCATGCTGTCCTTGGTTGTCGAATACGCATGCCATATTATTGACTGTACTGAGGGTATCTGGATGGTCTACCCCCAACGTCTTCTCAAACCCAGACAATGCTCGCCCATACCACTCCAGCGCTTTCTCATAGTGTCCTTGATTGTCGAAGACGGATGCCATATAGTTGACTGTATTGAGGGTATCTGGATGGTCTACCCCTAACGTCTTCTCATACCTAGTCAATGCTCGCCCATACCACTCCAGCGCTTTCTCATACTGTCCTTGGTTGTCGAATACGGATGCCATATTATTGACCGTAGTGAGAGTATCTGGATGGTCTACACCCAAGGCCTTCTCCCTTCCAGCCAGTGCCCGCTCATACCACTCCAGCGCTTTCTCATGGTGTCCTTGGTTGCCGAACACGCATGCCATACTATTGACTGTACTGAGGGTATCTGGATGGTCTACCCCCAACGTCTTCTCAAACCCAGACAATGCTCGCCCATACCACTCCAGCGCTTTCTCATACTGTCCTTGGCTGTCGAAGACGGATGCCATATTACTGACTGTACGGAAAGTATCTGGATGGTCTACCCCTAACGTCTTCTCACCCCCAGACAATGCTCGCCCATACCACTCCAGCGCGTTCTCATACTGTCCTTGGTTGTCGAATACGGATGCCATATCATTGACCGTAGTGAGAGTATCTGGATGGTCTACACCCAAGGCCTTCTCCCTTCCAGCCAGTGCTCGCTCATACAACTCCAGCGCTTTCTCATGCTGTCCTTGGTTGCGGAATACGAATGCCATATTATTGACTATACTAAGGGTATCTGGATGGTCTACCCCCAACAACTTCTCACACCCAGATAATGCTCGCCCATAACACTCCAGCGCTTTCTCATACTGTCCTTGGTTGTCGAAGACGGATGCCATCTTGTTGACTGTATTGAGGGTATCTGGATGGTCTACCCCTAACGTCTTCTCATACCCAGTCAGTGCCCGCCCATACCACTCCAGCGCTTTCTCATACTGTCCTTGGTTGTCGAAGACGGATGCCATATTTGTGACTGTACTGAGGGTATCTGGATGGTCTACCCCCAACGTCTTCTCATACCCAGACAATGCTCGCCCATACCACTCCAGCACTTTCTCATACTGCCCTTGGTTGTCGAATACGGATGCCATATCATTGGCTGTACTGAGGGTATCTGGATGGTCTACACCCAGCGTCTTCTCATACCCAGACAATGCCCGCCCATACCACTCCAGCGCTTTCTCATACTGTCCTTGGCTGTCGAAGACGGATGCCATATTTTTGACTGTACTGAGGGTATCTGGATGGTCTACCCCTAACGTCTGCTCATACCCAGTCAATGCTCGCCCATACCACTCCACCGCTTTCCCATACTGTCCTTGGTTGTCGAATACGGATGCAATACTACTGACGGTAGTGAGAGTATCTGGATGATCTACACCCAAGGCCTTCTCCCCTCCCGCCAGTGCTCGCTCATACCACTCCACAGCTTTCTGGTACTGCCCTTGCTTGTGGAGTACGGATGCCATATTATGGACTGTACTGAGAGTATCTGGGTGGTCTAACCCCAATTCCTTCTCCTCTCCAACCAATATTTGCTCATACAACTCCATTGCCTGCTTGTATAGCCCATGCCTACTCAATACATCACCCAACATCCACGCATCCGGTATTCTAGTGAGACATAGTGGTAGGTATTGTGGCGGGATATGTTTTGTCACTGCGTTGATATGTGGCATAACTTGCTGCTCAAACATCCAGTCCGCCGCACTCTGTTCGCTTAAGCTATTCAACACTGATGTAATTATTTCGAAGGCCTCCAATGCTTTCTTGCTTTCGTTTTGCGGCTCACACTTTAGCCGAAGCCTAGCCCAAGAATGGACTAAAGGATGGATACGGAAACTGTCATCGCTACTCCCTCGCTTCAGTAGGGAATATGAAAACAATATCCTGATTGATTCTCCTAGGGTATGATCTATCCCAATATTAGCAAGTTCCTCACAAATATCGCAGTGTGTTCGTTCATACCGTGTTTGTCCAAATTGAGGCCACGTCGGAGAAGTTCTTCCCGAATGTCCTCGTGGTCGAAAAATGCACAGACCAACAACAGCTCTGCTGCCTTTGGGTTTTTTTCCTGGATTGCCTTAAATGATATCTCCCATGTAGCAAACACGGATCTATCATGCTGTCTCGGTGTCCATCTTTGGCTTAGTAGATAACCCGCCTGGGTTTGGTATTCCTGTAGATATCGACTCAAGGAGTACTGGGATATATGAATATATGCTCCAGCCTGACTCAAGGCAAGTGGGAGATATCCTAACTCTTGTACTATAGCACTGGCAGCAGTTTGTTCTAGGCATATATTATCAGTTTAGGCACTTACTATAAGAGATGTGGCAGGGATAAACAGCGACAGGAGCCATCTCATAGCCTAAGGCTTCATAGATGTATAGACCCCCCCCCCAAAAAAAAAAAAACACAGTGATAGGTTTTACCTACCGGGAGGTACCAGATCCTCGAACTTGGGAATTAAACACGCCCTAAGTAGCAACTGTATTGACTCCATGTGATGCATTTCCTGCACTTCCAACCCTCTTCGGCCTTGCTGTATACATTCCCGCCGCCTGCTTGTAATTATCACCGTACCATGATTGCACAATGGGATATACTCCTCGATATCAACGAGGTCGGGATCATCGAGGTTATCAAATACAAGTAGCCAGTTTGTATTTCCAGGCGATGAAAACCATTGCTTAACTGCGCTCACAACATGCTGTTCGTCGGATTCTGATTTGACCGTAAAGTATCCCCCCGGATTTAGCTTTCCTGCCATGCCCAACAACCGACCGATATGTGTATAGTCATCTGAGATTTGTCCATGGCGCTGAACAAGCCTCTGCATTATTTGAATGAATCCGAGTATGGTCGTCTGAACACTGGTGGTATTGACAAAAAAGACTGAGGAGTAGTTCCGATACTGCTGATAGACATACTTTAGTGCAAGCTGTGTCTTCCCCATACCTCCGGTACCATAGAGTACAATGATATTCTGCCTATCTTTGCCTGTTTGTATCTCCTGCTTCAAGTTGTCGAGGAGATATTCTCTTCCGATGAAGTCATAATTTTCTCGAACGTTGAGGAAAAAAGGAATGTCGAACGAGAGTTGTAGTTTTGAATCTTGGAATCGATGGGGGTTAGCCGGATGTGCTAGGGGGCTTTCTGATACTGGAAGCACTTGAAAAAGCCCATTGTTGAGGCTTGTCAAATTCTTCAATAGCTCCCCTAGCTTTGCGTTATCTGAAATAACCCAACGGAGTTTGAGATAGATAGGTAAAGACTGCTGTACCCGGTTCATTGCCTGAGTCATGGACTTGATCTCGTCATCAAGCCCAGGGAGAATACGTGTGTCTGCCAGTACCTGCGGATTCTCTAAAATATGTAGGTCATCGCTGGTTGGACCGGGGGTTGATATTTGGATCCTACTTGTGCTTTGACCCGGGGATTTCGACCGGAACCTAAGCGGAATTGGTGCTGGCAAACGATCCCGAAGTCGTGGCGTCCGTTCCTTCCCTCCAGTTTTCAGAAAAAGCGACTCTTTCTTCACCACAATCCCGTATCTCTCTTGCAGCTTCTCAGCACTGGAAAATACCGCAACTATTCTTGCCAAACTTGCAGTTGCATATCTGTACCTGTAGTCTCCAGGCTGAAGCCGCTGCTGATTGGGGCCACCTCCGAATCCCCAAGCTTGCTCCCATCTCTTGAGAAGAAGTCCCTGCGTGCGTAACTCATGCAAAATTATATCGTAGGTGGAGCCAACATCGCTCATATTATCAAAAATTTTGTAGCAGTCCATAGCAGCCTTCGTTAACTGTCCGGCGAGGCCGACAACCCCGATTGTGAAGCTAGCTGGCTCCATTATCTGGAACGATAAGGGTTTCAATGTTAAGATAAACGCTTATAACTATGTACATACGAGATAGGATGGCATACATTGCGTGTGCGTATTGAACTTATATCGCCAGATATGTAGTTTAGTTGGTGTTGATAAAACTTGAAGAGAAATGGGCCTTGAGGTTAATTAACTAATGGCGGCAGAAAGTTGTGTCGCTGTCTGGTTCACCTTGGGGTTCAGCCAATAATAGATCTTGGCTGTATTTTCTTTTGACCCACATACGCACACAGAAGGGGCTAACTAGGGTATGGATACTGTACTGTAAAGGCTGAGCCTCCGTAAGTAGTCTGGCTGCACTGCCCCTCGTAGCTAGAGCCTCCGTAGCGTATGCTGGCACGCGATAGTTTCGCGTTAGCTTTCACTTTTTCTAAAGAGCCTAAAACGCCCTAAGTACAGTATGCTACGGGAGATGTACCGTAGAGGGCGACTCATATATATGTACGGTAACTGTTGCACGGATCGAGAGCTGCGGATACATAGGTATCGCAACCAACTCTAGAGCCCCCTAAGGAGCTCGGAGCAGTGACCAGGGGGTACCTTTCGCTCAACTCTTGAGTTGTGACTTCACCATGGGCTGTGACCACAACTCTAAAGTTGGTTGCCAGCAACAGTCAGTAGGCTACGAGGGCAGTGCAGCCAGACTAGTCAGTAGGTACAGATACACACAAGGGTGGCTGCACTACCTAGTCAGTGCAATAGAGGCGTTTCGCACCCTGGTCTGGTGGACTGTATCCACAGCAACCCGACCATATCATGTGAGCAGCAAGGATATGGGAACTCAACGCAGGACGCACCTACCGTACCTACCCACCCAGCCAACAGCAGCGAGTTCACTAAGACTGGTGGGACAGAGCCTACCGTGCATACATACAATTTTTACAAGGTACATCCCATTGTTCGTAACAATGGGAACAATAGCATTGATGCACGGTAGGCTCTGTCTCACCAGTCTAAGGGATACGACAGAGCTTAAGTGCTTTGTATCAATAGTACCGAACAGTATTGTGAATTAAATGCCGGTGCGTTTTGGCAATATATTGCTGTTCTTTTCCAGCAAAAGACTGGGCATAAGGCTAGTGACTTAAGAAAGAAGGTGTCTGCTCTAATTACTGCTTCACGTCCAGTAATTAGAGCATATAAGCTACAATCAGGAGTTGCAGTTGCTTCCTCTACCGACCTGGACCAAGCACTTGATGAATGAATGGAGATTATAGAACGTCGGAATGAAGAGCGGAAGGGACAGGAGGCTGATGATATTAAAAGAGAAAGAGGAATCTGAGAGGAAAAGAGAGAGTCTTTTAAATACTATTTCGAGGAAACGTACATTCAATTCTCTAATGGATGCACGCAATACTGTGGACCTTACAAATCCCGGAGATGTTGTCGTTAAAAGGAGGCAGATTCGAGAAAATCTTCGGGAATCTACCAACAAAGCCGAATTTCATGAGAGCCTACTACGTACAGGGATTCTTTCAGCTTTCAATAAACCATCCTCCCAACCTTCTTCCGAGCCCCAATCATGTCCACCAACTCCTTCACAACTATCTTCTACATCATCAGAGTCCATTCCACTACGGCCAACAACTTCAGCGGAAGTTAGTCAACTTCATAATCGACTTTCTCGACTAGCAGATATCCTTCAGAAGCTTGTTGGTGAGATATCTAAAGGAAAGGGCCGAGATGAATAACATACTAGGACATTAAGTAAGTACTCAATGATGGTGGACGCACTCTATCCTTAAAGCGCTCACTAATTTGATTCCGTCCTCGCAGGCATGTTTGACAGTTGTATAAAGGTACGGAAAGCGCATAGCATGTTGCTACCCCTGATAATCCAATTCGTTGGTTCCGCTTCCACTCTCCAAATCCGAACTGATTTAATACATGGCAAATCCTCACTCAACCACTATCCGATAACTGGACATTGTGCCATTCATGGCTTCTTGTGCTGGTGTTATCCCATTACGTGCAGTTGCACGATATGGGCCAATAATTCCGTATGCTGGATCACCATATAGACAAAGGACTGGTGATTCAGAAAAGAGGTTCCGCAAATACCTCTCAATACCGGGTTGCTGCCGTAATTTCCAGTCGCCTTTAGGGCCAAATTCTGGCCCGTATAGACTGCTAATCAATCCATCTGGTGTCACAATACTCTGAAACTTAATCCCATGATATCCTTTATGTGGTCTTGCAATTGGCCGTACTGTTCCGTCAATAAAACCCCAAATCCCCAGCTCTTGTACACCTACTGTGGCAGTAACCGCTACCGCATATAATTGTAGCTGTTGTGGAGAAAGTCGAACCAGATTCCACTACAGTACTAGTTAGAACTGGGTATTTAAATAGGATGCAAGATCATTGACAATGCTAGAAATATGACCCTGAGATACACCAAAAATTTGGATCATATCCTTCAAGCGACCTGGTGAAGAAAACCGGAATAATAGATGCATCGAGCATAGCGATGCGACCGTGGAGAATCAGCCCAACCTGACAACGTTAGATGCACAATAAGCTCTCTGATCTCTGACTTGGAGAGTCGGAAATATGCCAGGTATTCTGTATCGCCCCACCCTGCCCCTTCTATCGTCCAATCCCATCGCGGGGTGTAGGCAATTGGAGGCTGATACTTTGATGTGTGGGTATCAGAGGTATCGTCATACGCCCTAGGCATGCATAGGAGAGCATCATAATTGCTGCCGACAGGAGGGCGACTTGATCTGGATTAATATTCGCAGACATTTTTGATATACTGGTACCGTACCGACTGCTTAAGACTGGCAGGGTTGTAAAACTCATCTTCTGGCGGACATCTGTCACGGCGCACCATATTAGCAGGGATTATGGCAAGGCGCAGCGTAGATATGGCAGTGCAATGTGGCAGTGCGCTAGATGTGGCAATGCGATAGGCATGCATTAGATGTGAGGAAGGTTAC
>Ga0307514_10004115_pt1 | contig 13486 bp, 13 predicted proteins | sample 16_EM_MG_FD_203088 | JGI IMG/M metagenome (GOLD analysis project Ga0307514, IMG submission 203088) | Populus trichocarpa ectomycorrhiza microbial communities from riparian zone in the Pacific Northwest, United States - 16_EM | ecosystem: Host-associated > Plants > Roots > Unclassified | place... | reverse complement strand
CATCCGGGGAAGCTCTGCTGAGGGCGCCTGCCGCCATGGCCGAAAGCGCCGCCCCGGATCGTGTCGTGCGCGTCAGCGCCGACAACCTGAACCGGCTGCTCGGCCTGGCCGGCGAATCGCTGGTGGCCGCGCGCTGGCTCCGGCCCTTCGCCGACTCCCTGCTGCGGCTCAAGCGGCTGCAGCACGAGGCCGTGCAAAGGCTCGACGCGCTGCACGACGACGCGGTGCCGGCGGCATCTCCGGACGAGCGCGCCCGGGCCGCACTGCACGACATCAAGCGGCGCGTCATCGAGTGCGAGCAGTTGCTGACGCAGGGGCTGGCCGATATGGAGACTTTCGAGCGGCGCTCGGCCGACCTGTCGCGCCGGCTGTACGACGAGGCGGTGGCCTGTCGCATGCGGCCCTTCGCTGACGGTGTCCATGCCACGCCGCGCATGCTGCGCGACCTCGGCCGCTCGCTCGGCAAACAGGTCAGGCTCGACATCGTCGGTGCCGCGACGCCGATCGACCGCGACGTGCTCGAGAAACTGGACGCCCCGCTGGGCCACCTGTTGCGCAACGCGGTCGGCCACGGCATCGAGTCGCCCGCGCAGCGCCAGGCCGCGGGCAAGCCGGCGGAAGGCGTCGTCCGGCTCGAAGCGCGCCACAGCGCCGGTGCGCTGGAGATCTCCGTCTCCGACGATGGACAGGGCATTTCCCTCGACGCGATGCGCCGCGCCGTGGTCGCGCGCAATCACACCAAGGCCGAGCTCGCGGCCGAGCTGTCCGAGGCCGAATTGCTGGAGTTCCTGTTCCTGCCGGGCTTCACGCTCAGCGACCGCGTCACCGACATGTCGGGCCGCGGCGTCGGGCTGGACGCCGTGCAGGACATGGTGAAGCAGGTGCGCGGCAGCGTGCGCGTGTCGACGCAGGCCGGGCAGGGCACACGTTTTCAGCTGCAACTGCCGCTCACGCTCTCGGTCGTGCGCACCTTGATCGCAGACGTCGGCGGCGAGCCCTATGCCTTTCCGCTGGCGCGCATCGTCCGCACCTCGAAAGTCGCGCCGCAGCAGGTCGAACTGCTCGAAGGACGGCAGCACATCGAGGTCGACGGGCGGCGCATCGGGCTCGTGACCGCGCACCAGATCCTACAGGCGGGGGAGCGCCAGGGCGCCGGCGGCGACCTGGCAGTCGTCGTGATCGGCGACCACGGCGAGACCTATGGCGTGGTGGTGGACCGCTTCCTCGGCGAGCGCGAGCTCGTGGTGCACGCGCTCGACCCGCGCCTGGGCAAGATCAAGGACATCAGCGCCGGCGCATTGATGGAAGACGGCTCGCCGGTGCTCATCGTCGACGTCGAGGACATGATCCGCTCGGTGCAGAAGCTCATCGCATCCGGCCATCTGAGCCAGGCCCAGCCGGGCCAGGTTGCCGTCGATGGAAAAAAGCGCAAGCGCGTGCTGGTGGTCGACGACTCGCTGACGGTGCGCGAGCTCGAACGCAAGCTGCTTGCGCAGCACGGCTACGACGTCGAGGTTGCCGTCGATGGCATGGACGGCTGGAACGCCGTGCGCACCGGCCACTTCGACCTGCTGGTGACCGACGTCGACATGCCGCGCATGGACGGCATCGAACTGGTGGGCCTGGTCAAGAAGAACCCCAACCTGAAGTCCCTGCCGGTCATGATCATGTCGTACAAGGACCGCGCCGAAGATCGCCGGCGCGGGCTGGAGGCCGGTGCCGACCACTACCTGACCAAGGGCAGCTTTCATGACGAGACGCTGCTCCAGGCGGTGGTCGACCTGATCGGCGAGGCCGTCGCATGAAGATCGCCATCGTCAACGACCTGCCGCTGGCGGTGGAGGCCTTGCGGCGCGTGCTGGCGCTGCGGCCTGAGCACCACATCGTCTGGGTGGCCGAGAACGGCGCGCAGGCGGTGCAGCGCTGCGCCGAGCTCCGGCCCGACCTCATCCTCATGGACCTGCTGATGCCGGAAATGGACGGCGTCGAGGCCACGCGCCGCATCATGTCCGGCACGCCGTGCGCCATCCTGCTCGTCACCGCCGACATGGGCGCCAACACCGCCCGCATCTTCGAGGCGATGGGCCACGGTGCGCTCGACGTCGTCGATGCGCCGGCCATCGGCAGCGGCGGTCCGCAGGCCGGCGCCGCACCCGTGCTGGCGAAGATCGAGATCATCGCCAAGCTGATCGGCGACCGCAGCCGCTCCGTGACCGGCGGGGCGCGGTTCGCCGCGGCACCCGGAGGGGGCCCCTTGGAAAGCCTGGTCGCCATCGGCGCGTCGGCTGGCGGGCCGGCGGCGCTGGCCACGCTGCTGCGCGGCCTGCCGGCCGACTTCCCCGCCGCCGTCGTCATTGTCCAGCATGTCGACGAGCAGTTCGCCGCCGGCATGGCGCACTGGCTGGCGCAGCATTCGGCGCTGCCGGTCGAGCTGGCCCGGGAAGGCGATCGGCCGGCCCCGGGCAAGGTGCTGCTCGCGGCGACCAACGACCATCTGCGGCTGGTCGCGCGCCAGCGGCTCGCCTACACGCGCGCCCCGCAGAGCTATGTCTACCGCCCCTCGGTCGACGTGTTCTTTCACAGCGCCTGCATGCTGTGGCGCGGCGAGGTCGTCGGGGTGCTGCTGACCGGCATGGGGCGCGACGGTGCGCACGGCCTGAAAGCCTTGCGCGACAAGGGCCACTACACCATTGCCCAGGACCAGGCCAGCAGCGCCGTCTATGGCATGCCCAAGGCCGCAGTTGCGCTCGATGCCGCGGTCGACATCCTGCCGATCGAAGCGATTGCGGCGCAACTGTGCAATGTTCTTTCCACCCAGACCGAACCCGGGAGATCACCATGATCGAAACCGAATCGCAGGACGGCGGCATGCCAAGACCGCCCGCCGGCAAGGTCTACCGGGTCATGGTGCTGCTGGTGGACGACCAGGCGATGGTGGGGGAAGCGGTGCGGCGCGCGCTGCTGAATCAGCCGGGGATCGATTTCCACTACTGCTCCGATCCGGCCGAAGCGCTCGCAGTGGCCGAGCAGGTGCGGGCGACGGTGATCCTGCAGGACCTGGTCATGCCCACCATCGACGGCTTGACGCTGGTTCGCCGCTACCGCGCCAATCCGGCCACCGCGGAGATACCGATCGTGGTGCTGTCGACCAAGGAAGACCCGGCGGCCAAGGGCGACGCCTTCGCGGCCGGCGCCAACGACTATCTCGTCAAGCTGCCCAGCCAGGTCGAACTGATTGCGCGCATCCGCTACCACTCGAAGGCGTATCTGAACCAGCTGGAGCGCGACGAAGCCTATCGCGCACTGCGCGAGAGCCAGCGGCAGTTGATGGAGAAGAACATCGAGTTGCAGCGGATGACCCATTCGGACGGACTCACCGGCGTCTGCAACCGGCGCCGTTTCGATGAATACATCCAGGAGGAATGGAGCCGGGCGCTGCGCGACCAGAGCGCGGTCTCCGTGCTCATGATCGACATCGACGACTTCAAGCAATACAACGACACCTATGGCCACCTGGCCGGCGACGAGGTCTTGAAGAAGGTGGCGAGCACCCTGCAGCTGAATGTCAGCCGATCGACCGATCTCGTCGCCCGCTTCGGCGGCGAGGAGTTCGCGCTGGTCATGAGGACCACACCCAAGGAGGGAGCGTTCGCCGTGGCCAGGAAGCTTCGCCTGTCGGTGCAGGACCTGGGGCTGGTGCATGGCCGCTCCTCGGTGGCTGGGCACCTGACCGTAAGCGTCGGCGGCGCATCGGTGATCCCTTCGCGCGACGACTCTTTTCTCGATCTCATCGAGGCCGCCGACAAGGCGCTCTACGAGGCCAAGCGAGCCGGCAAGAACCAGGAGGCGATGTACGAGGGCGGGAGCGGACTGTGAAAGGCCTCTGAAGGCACCAGTTCTTCCGAAAGCCGGCGTTGACGCAGCCATCGGCCGAGGCATAGCATCTGCCTGCACGGCACTCTCCAATGCGCCCGGCCGTGCGGAGGGATTGCCATGAGCACCACGTCCTCGACCTTCGTCGCCGCCGACGGCGATGGCTATGAACGGCTGATGGGCCGCTGGAGCCGCCTCCTTGCGCTGCCCTTTCTCGACTTCGTCGGCACCGCGGACGGCGACCGCATCCTCGACGTCGGATGCGGCACGGGCCATCTGGCCTTTGCCGTGGCCCGCCGCACCGGCGCTGGCGAAGTGCGGGGCGTGGACATCGCGCTGCCCTACATCGAACACGCCAGACGCCACAACGAGGATGCGCGCATCGTTTTCGATGTGGCCGACGCCTGCGCGCTGCCGTACCCGGCGCAAAGCTTCGACCGCGTGCTCTCGCTGCTGGTGCTGCACTTCGTTCCGGAGCCGGGCAAGGCCATTGCCGAGATGCGCCGCGTCGCCAAGCCGGGCGCGGTGGTCGGCGCGGCAGTGTGGGACGCGCGCGGCGGCTGGGTTTCCAATCGCATGTTCTTCGACACTGCCGCCATGCTCGACCCGGAGGCCGGCGCGCGCCGTGGCCGCAACTACACGCGGCCCCTGACGCGGCCCGGCGAACTGGCGCGGGCGTGGCGCGACGCCGGGTTCAAGGGCGTGGAAGAAACGACGCTCGCCATCCGGATGGAATTCGCCTCGTTCGCGGATTACTGGACGCCCTTCGAGGGCAAGGACGGGCCCGGCGCGGAGTACGTCGCCACGCTTGATGCAGCTGCGCGCTCGCGGCTGCGCGAGGCGGTAGCGGCGGCTTACCTCGATGGCGAAGCCGACGGCGCTCGCTCCTATGCCGCGCTGGCCTGGGCCGTCAAGGGCACGGCGCCTGCGTAGCCGCGAGCGGCGCGCGGTGGCGCACTGTCGGTCGTCTCGCCGCAACGGCCCGTGCTATTTCTCGACGAAGGCGCGTTCGATCACGTAGTCGCCCAGCTCGCCCTGGCGCGGGCTGATCCGGAACCCGCGCGCATCGAGCAGCTTGCAGCTGTCGGCCAGCATGGCGGCGCTGCCGCAGATCATGGCCCGGTCGAGCGCCGGGTCGAGCCGAGGCAGCCCGGTGTCGCCGAATAGCCGGCCCGACTCGATGACCTCGGTGAGCCGGCCCTGGTTGCGGAACGGTTCGCGCGTGACGGTGGGGTAGTAGAGCAGCCGCTCGCGCACCAGTTCGCCAATGTATTCGTTGTTCGGCAGATCGTGCTCGATGAACCGCGCATAGGCCAGCTCGCTGACCTGCCGCACGCCATGGATCAGCACCACCTTCTCGAAACGCTCGTAGGTTTCGGGGTCCTGGATGATGCTGATAAAGGGCGCCAGTCCGGTGCCGGTGGACAGCAGGTAGAGGTGGCGGCCGGGCCGCAGGTCGTCCAGCACTAGGCTGCCGACCGGCTTGCGCCCGACGATCACCTCGTCGCCCGGCTGCAGGTGCTGCAGGCGCGAGGTCAGCGGGCCGTTGGACACCTTAATGCTGAAGAACTCGAGGTGCTCGTCGTGGTTGGCGCTCGCGACGCTGTAGGCGCGCATCAGCGGCTTGCCTTCGACCGGCAGCCCAAGCATCACGAAGTGGCCGTTGCGAAAGCGCAATCCCGGGTCGCGCGTGGTGCGGAATGAAAACAGCGTGTCGTTCCAGTGGTGGACATGCAGAACGCGTTCGGTGGCGAGTTGTGACATGGGTGGTGGTGGGTGGTCAGGAGGTGGTGGACCGGCCGAGGCCGCGCAGGTAAGCCCAGGGAAAGATGCCGCGCCCGTGGCCGTCGGAGAACACCAGGTTCAGGCCCTTGTCGGACACGGGGTGGATGGCCGCGAGCCGGATCGACGCTTCGGGCTCGGGATGGCTGCCGTGCGCGCGGAAGGCCTGCTCGCACGCGGCGCAGCGGCAGCGCGCGCGCAGCAGCCCGTGCGCCAGCCGGCTCGTGCTGCCGTCCTGCCAGCAAAGCTCGAGCACGCCGCTGGCCTGGTGGTCGACAATGTCGATGGGGAACCCGTGCAGCTCGAGCGAAGGCAGCGCTGCGCTCATGTCAGCGCCTTCATGCCGTCGCGGGCGAACTGGCGGTCCATGCCCCGCAGGCCGCCGCCGTCGAGCTCGCCGCCCATGGCGGCCAGGCTCTCCTCGCGGATCAGCGCCTTGAGTTGCCGCACCAGCGCCTGGAAGGTGGGCGACGCCGTCATCTCCGGCGTGCGCGGACGCGGCAGCGGAATGGGAACCTCGGCCTTGATGCGCCCGGGGCGCGCCGTCATCACATAGACCTTCTCGGAAAGAAAGATCGCTTCCTCGATGTCGTGGGTGATGAACAGCACCGACAGCTGCAGCTGCTGCCACATGTTGGTGAGGATTTCCTGCATCACCGCGCGGGTCTGCGAGTCGAGCGCGCCGAAGGGTTCGTCCATCAGCATCACCTGCGGGCTCGTGGCCAGCGCGCGCACGATGCCCACGCGCTGCTTCATGCCGCCGGAGAGCTGGTCGGGATAGTGGTTCTCGAACGAGAGCAGGCCCGTCATGCCGAGCAGCGTGCGCGCGGCCGATTCGCGCTGATTGCGCCCAAGGCCCTGCATCTTGAGGCCGAACTCGACGTTCCTGCGCACCGTCATCCACGGGAACAGCGAGTACTGCTGGAACACCACGCCGCGGTCCGCACCGGGCCCGCCGATCGGCTTGCCGTCGAGCAGGGCCTCGCCCTCGCTCGGCCGGATGAAGCCCGCCACGATGTTCAGCAGCGTGGACTTGCCGCAGCCCGAGGGGCCGATGATGCTGACGAACTCGCCGGGCTTGACCTCCAGCGACACGCGGCTCGCGGCCTCGGTCATCTGGCCCTTGGTGCCGAAGCGCACCGACACATCGCGGATCTGCACATGCCCCTTGCGGGCGCTGTTGCCGGCGGTGCTCATCGGATGCTCCCGGCGCGCGCGCCATAGCCCAGCCAGGGCATCATCGACTTGCCGATGAAGCGGATCAGGCCGCTGCACAGGAGGCCCAGCACCCCGATGGTGATCATGCCCAGCACGATCTCCGGATACGAGATCAGCGAATAGGCCTCCCACGTGAAATAGCCGATGCCGAACTGGCCCGAGATCATCTCGGCCGCGATCAGCGAGACCCAGGCCACGCCCATGCCCACGGCCAGGCCGGTAAAGATCTGCGGCGCGGCGCCGGGCAGCACCACGTACCACATGATCTGGCGCTCGCGCGCGCCCAGGCACTGGCTTGCGCGCAGCAGCACGCCGTCCACCGCCTGCACACCGCTGATGGTGTTGAGCAGGATCGGGAAGAACGCGCCGATGAAGGTGATAAAGACGATGCTCACCTCGTTGTCGGGCCACAGCATGATGGAGATCGGCACCCAGGCAATGGCCGGGATGGGGCGGAACACCTCCGTCGCCGGAAACAGGAAGCCACGCGTCAGGCGGTAGCGGCCGATGAGCATGCCCAGCGCCACGCCCAGCACCGTCGCGATCGCAAAGCCGATGAAGATGCGCCGCAGGCTCATGCCCACGTTCTTGATGAACTTGGGCGAGCTGTTGACCTCGACCACCTTCGACAGCACCTCCATCGGCGTCGGAATGTTGGCGAAGCGGATGTAGAAATCCAGCCGGTAGGTGGTGGCAACGTGCCAGAAGAGCACGATGCCCAGGAGCGAGCAGGCGCCCATCAGGTAGGCCGGCGCGTGCTGGCGCAGCACCTGCCAGGCGCGTTCGGACGGGCCCGGCATCACCGCAGAGGCCGCAGGCACGGGCAGCGGCGGGCGCAGGATCTCCTCGGGGCGGGCCAGCCCGCGCGGGGGCACGGCCTCGGCGGGCTCGCCGTGCTCCGGCACTTCGTGGAACAGGCGTTGCGTGGCAGTGGACATCATGGGCTCCTCGGTGTCAGAGACCGGCCGCGGCGAGCGCTTCGGTGTAGGTGGCCAGCTTGCCGCCGATGGCCGCGGCCTCGGCCTGCGCGTCCTTCTTCAAGAGGAAGGGCACGATCTGCGGCTTGCGCGCGTCGCTGGTGTTCACCGCGTAGAAGGCCTTGTCGGCGAACAGCTTGATGCCCAGCGTCTTGTCGTTGAGATAGGCGACGCGGACCTTCCTGTTCTCGCCCTGGGCCTTGTTGATGGCAGCCAGGGTGCAGGCAGGCGACGAATAGGCGGCGATCGGTGCGCCTTCGACCCACACTTCGCCGGCCTCCTTGGGGCGCGTGATGGGCGTCTTGCACAGCGCATCGGTGCCGCTGACGTCGTAGTTGGCGAGCGTCTGCTTCTGTGCCTCGTAGTCGAGCTTGAGTTCCTTGTAGGCCTGGCGCACGTAGGTCTCGTTGACCCAGGCGTTGATGTCGAGCGGCTTGACGCGGTTCAGGCGGGTGAGCACCTCGTGGCCGGTCTTGATGGTGTCGAGCCAGCGCGGCTTGATCGTCGGATCGAGCGTGTGGATGCCGCCCGGGCCGAGGTAGAGGTACGCCACCTCCTTCTCGATCCTGGTCCACTCCTCGATCTTCGCGGTGGCCGCCGCCGGGTTGCTGCGCACCCAGGTGTTGGCCTCGATCAGGGCCTTGATGTAGGCCACCACCACCTCGGGGTATTCGGCCGCGAAGTCCTTGCGCACGACCACGCCGTGGAAGGTCGGCACCTTGGTCTCGGCACCGTCGAAGATCTTGCGCGCGAAGCCGCGGTAGGGCAGCAGGTCGGCAAAGGGAACGAAGTCGGCGTGCGCCTCGATCTTCTTTTCCTGCAGGTTGGTGGTGCCGACCTCGGGGCTCTGGCTCACGAGGTTCCAGTAGTCGTCCTTCCAGCCGCGCGCCTGCATGGCTTGAAGCACCATGCCGTGCGCCGCCGAGCCGAAGGGCACCGAGACCAGCTTGCCCTTGAGGTCGGCCAGCTCGTAGTAGGGCGAATCCTTGTGCACCACCACGCCGTTGCCCGAGCCGAAGGCGTTGTACGCGATGATCGCCACCAGCTGCGTTTCGTTGCCCGGCTGCGCCTGGCCGGTGGCGCCGTTCACCAGCAGCGGGTAGTCGCCCATCATGCCGATGTGCAGCTTCTTGGCCATCATGCCGTTGGTGATCGGCGGGCCCGAGGTGAAGTTCTGCCAGTCGAGCTTGAAGTCGATGTCCTTGTACTTGCCGGCGGTGGGAAGGTACTTCTCGATCAGCTTCATTTCCTTGAGCACCACGCCGCCGGTGACGGTGTTCGTGGTCGTGTTCTGCGTGCCGATGCCGATGACCACTTCCTGCCGCGCGAGGGCCGGCGGGGCAAGGGCCAGTACAAGCGCCAGGGCCGCGCCGATTCGCAAGATGATGTGCTTCATGGACTGGTTCTCCGTGGGGATTGCAAAGAAGGCGTTCGATGAGGATTCAGGCGGGTTCCGCGAGATGGTCGAGCTTGCCGCTCACCGAGGCCCACTGTTCGGCATCGGGCAGCGGCTCGCGCGCCTGGTTGATCACGGGCCACTGCGCGGCATAGCGGGCGTTCATTTCGACGAAGTGCTCCTGCCCCGCGGGGACCTCGGTGTCCGGCACGATCGCGCCCACCGGGCATTCGGGCGCGCACACGGCGCAGTCGATGCACACGTCCGGGTCGATCACGAGGAAGTTCGGCCCCTCGTGGAAGCAGTCGACCGGGCAGACGCCCACGCAGTCGGTGTACTTGCAGCGGATGCAGGCTTCGGTGACGACGAAGGTCATGGCGCGGCCCCTTTGCGCTTCGCCTTCTGCGCCAGGCCGATGCCCGTCAGCGCCAGGCGGGCCAGCTTGCGCACGTCGGGGTCGGGGTCGGCCAGCGCAGTTTCCAGCGGCGCGATGGCGCGCGTGTCGCCGATCTCGCCCAGTGCAATGACCGCTTCCTTGCGCAGGTTGCTGATGGTGTGCGTGAGCGAGGCCACGAGCGAAGGCAGGCCGGCCTCGGCCCTGAGCAGGCCCAGGCTGCGCGCGGCCTTCACGCGCACCTGCCAGTAGTCGTCCTGCATCGCATGCACGAGCTCGGGGGTGGCCAGCGACAGGCGCAGCTTGCCGACGGTCTGGGCCGCCTCCTCGCGCACCATCCAGCCGCTGTCGGCCAGCGCGCGCGTGAGCGCCGGCAGCACGCTGACTGAACTGGCATAGCCGAGTGCGCCGATCGCGATGCGCCGCACTTCGGTGTCGGGGTCGTTGGCCGCCACTTCGGCCAGGTCGCCGATGGCTGCCGGGTCCTTCAGGTAGCCGAGCACGCCCACCGCCTCTCGCCGCACCGCAGCGTCGGGGTCGCGCAGCGACAGCATGGCGGGCTCGAAGGCCTGGGGCGAGCGCAGCGCGCGAATGGCATGGAACGCGAGCGCACGCACTTCGGCGGCGCCTTCGAGCAGCAGCGGCAGCAGAGGCTCGGCCGATGTGGCTTCCTTCAACTCGGCGAGCACTTCTCCGGCCGCCTTGCGTACCTCGGCATCGGTGTCGAGCAGCATCGGCGCCAGGGCCTGCACCACCTCGGGTTCCTCGAAGCCTTCGAGCGCGCGGATGGCCTCGGTGCGCACCTGCGCATCGCTGTCGGCCAGGCGCGGCAGCAGCAGGGGCACGATGTCGTCCTCGTCGCTGTAGGGCAGGTCGATCACCGCGAGGCGCCGCACGGCGGCGTCGGCGTCGGCCAGCCGCTCGGCGAAAGTGTGGAGTCCGGTTTCCATGGCGGCTCCTCTCAGCGCAGCAGGTAGGGGATGTCGACGGTGACGGCGCCCGTCGGGCAGTCCTGTTCGCACGGCAGGCAGTACCAGCACTCGTCGAACTTCATGTAGGCCTTCTTGGTCAGCATGTCGATGGCGAGCACGTCGAGCGGGCAGACGTCGACGCAGACAGTGCAGCCCTTCTCGGCGATGCACTTGGATTCGTCCACGCGCACGGGGACCTGGGTGATGGTGGCGGCGATGGTCATGGGGTGCTCCTAGGTTCAGGCGGCCTCGGCGCTGCTCGCGACCCGCAGGCGTTGGTAGGCGGTTCGTTCTTCGTCGTCGACCGGCACGATGTAGGGTTCGATGGCCTTCTTGCGCATGGCCATGCGGCCTTGCGCGTCGCGGCTGAGCAGCGAGTGGCAGAACCAGTTTTCGTCGTCGCGCTCGGGATGGTCGACGTAGTTGTGGTACAGGCCCCAGCGGCTCTCGGTGCGGAACATCGAGGCGTGGGCGGCCATCTCGGCGCAGTCGAGGATCGAGTGCGCTTCCATCGCGCGCATCAGCTCGTGCGCGTTGCCAGCCCACATCGATTCCGTGTCCTCGCGGATCTCCGCGAAGCGGCGCAGGCCGATCTCGTACTTGCTGGTGATCTTGGGCGGCTGCAGGTAGTCGTTGACCAGGCGGCGGGTCTTGTATTCGATCTGGTAGGGCGTGAGACCGCCGCTGCGCGACAGCGGCGCGAGGATGCGTTCGCGCTCGGCCGCCTGCGCCCCGGCATCGGGCACGGCCTGGCCGACCTCGGCGCAATAGGCCGCGGCGTTCTCGCCGCAGAGCTTGCCGTAGACGAAGGCGCCGAGCATGTAGTTGTGCGGCACGCTGGCGCAGTCGCCCGCGGCGTACAGGCCTTTCACCGAGGTTTCGCCGCGCGCGTTGATGTGGATGCCCGAGGCGCTGTGGCCGCTGCAGAAGCCGATCTCCGAAATGTGCATCTCGACCATCTGCTTGCGGTAGTCGTTGCCGCGCTTCTCGTGGAAGCGCCCGCGGCTCGGCCGCTCGTTGCTGTGCAGGATGGTCTCGATCTCCTGGATCGTCTCCTCGGCCAGGTGGTCGAGCTTCAGGAACACCGGGCCGTTGCCGCTCAGCAGCTCGTTGTAGAACTCCTGCATCATCGCGCCACTCCAGTAGTCGCACTCGATGAAGCGCTCGCCCTTGGAGTTGGCGGTGTAGCCGCCGAGCGGGCCCGTGACGTAGGCGCAGGCCGGGCCGTTGTAGTCCTTGATCAGCGGGTTGATCTGGAAGCACTCGAGGTTGGCCAGGTCGGCGCCCGCGTGGTAGGCCATCGCGTGGCCGTCGCCGCAGTTGGTCGGGTTCTCGTAGGTGCCCATCAGGTAGCCCGATGCGGGCAAGCCGAGGCGGCCGGCCGCGCCGGTGCAGATCACCGCGGCCTTGGTGCGGATCACATAGAGCTCGGCGGTGCGGCAGTCGAAGCCCATCACCGCGGCGACCTCGCCGTCCGGCCCGGTCAGCACGCGCGTGACGACCACGCGGTTGGTGATCTCCACCCGTGCGCGCTTGAGTTGCCGGTAGAGGATGCGCTTCATGTGGTGCCCCTCGGGCATCGGCAGCACATAGGCACCCAGGTGGTGGACCTTGCGCACCGAGTAGTCGCCGGTCTCGTCCTTCTCGAACTTGACGCCCCAGCGGTCCAGCTCCTGGATCATGTCGAAGCTGCCCGCGGCATAGGCCATCACGGCCTCCTGGTCGACGATGCCGTCGTTGGCCACCGTGATCTCCTTCACGTACTGCTCGGGCGTGGCGTGGCCGGGGATGACGGCGTTGTTGAGGCCGTCCATGCCCATCGAGATCGCGCCGCTGCGCTTCACGTTGGCTTTGTCGATCAGCAGCACGCGCAGCTTGGGGTTGCGCTCCTTGGCCTTCACCGCGGCCATCGGACCGCCGGTACCGCCGCCGATCACGACGAGGTCGAATTCCATGTCGATAGTCTTCATGCTTCAGCTCCTTAGGTTCGATCGATGCGCAGGCGGTACTGGAACGCGTCCCCGCGGTAGTAGAGAAATTCGAAATCGATGGGGTGCTCGTCGGCATAGGTCAGCCGCTCGATGCGCAGCAGCGGCGACGCTTCCTCGATGCGCAGCTGGCGCGCGAGGAACGCATCGGCCGAGATCGCCTCGATCTGCACGTCGGCATGCGTGAGGTGCTGGCCGAAGTCGTTCTCGAGGATCACGAAGATGTCGCGCGTCGCGAGGTCTTCCTGCACCAGGCGCTCGCCGAGCGCGAGCGGAAAGTAGCTCTGGTCGACCGAGATCGGTTCGCGGTTCAGGTAGCGCAGCCGCTGGATCTCGTACACCGGCTGGCCGAGCGCCACCTGCAGGCGCCGCGCGACGGTCTCGCTCGCGGCCACCTGCCGCGTGCTGAGCACCTGCGAGAAGGTCTCGTAGCCAGAGGGGCCCATCGCCTCGCCGAAGCCCTGCAGCCGTGACAGGTTCTGGAAGGCCTTGGGCTTGGCCACGAAGCTGCCCTTGCCGGCCACCTTGAAGATGAGGCCCTCTTTCTGAAGGTCTCCCACAGCCTGCCGGATGGTGATGCGGCTGACCGAGAAGGCCTGCATCATCTGGCTCTCCGAGGGCATCTGCGAGTGCGGCGGATAGGTTCCGTCGAGCACGCGGCGCCGGATGATCTCGCGGATCTGCGTGTGCATCGGCACGGACGACATTGGTACCACGCGGGCTTCGGCGCTCGCTGGCGGTGGTGGCTTGCGGAGTGCGTTCATGAGCGGGAATGACCTGTTATGACGAGTCATACCTAGCAGGTCGCGTGCCAGCCACCCGCATTCGCGGGCGCCGCTCATTCTTCAGAGGGGGAGAGGTCTGCTCGGCCTCCGGAGAGCGTTGGC
>Ga0307514_10004114_pt1 | contig 13489 bp, 8 predicted proteins | sample 16_EM_MG_FD_203088 | JGI IMG/M metagenome (GOLD analysis project Ga0307514, IMG submission 203088) | Populus trichocarpa ectomycorrhiza microbial communities from riparian zone in the Pacific Northwest, United States - 16_EM | ecosystem: Host-associated > Plants > Roots > Unclassified | place... | reverse complement strand
AATATTCAAGGCAAAGGTTTGCTATTCTCTGAACAAGTCCCCATTTTTGTCAACAAGCAGAACAATAAATAAATGTGTTCACACTTTCTTTGCTCCATGTAGGTATTCTATCATTATGATCACAATAATAAGAAATTTCAGTCACTATACCTCTTGGTATTAAGAACTGGAGGTTACTTCCACTCTGGCCATTTGGTCACTTTCGATAGACCAGAACTCTGAGGATAGTCATGCCACACCATTTCCATCTGGAAGGAATTAAAGAGGATATGATCAATCAGAATTCTGCCAACAATGGGTTAGAATGAGGTTCTACCAACAATGACAATCATTGAGAAAGAACTTCAGGGAGACACAAGGTTGGCTTGAGAAAAGAGTGCAAGGATATTTTAAGAAACATGAGTTGTTTTCCACTTGAAAAGTGGAATCTCCATTGGAATAGTTACAAGCTTGAGTACTTCAATTAAAGACTCGAACTTGACTATGTAACTACCTGAAATACATGGTCTCATTGATGTCTATGGCAACTAATCATGATGGAAGTTAGCATACTAGAATCAAAGAGAAAACATACTTTGAGCACATGTGTGTCTGTATGTGTGTGTGTGTGAGAGAGAGAGAGAGAGAGAGTTTAAGGATGTCATGGAGTGGTACTAAGGTGATGCATCACTGGGAGGGGGAAGATGCTGGCAGTGAGAGGATATAAAGCTCCACGCACCTCTCCAACAATCACAGTGTCACCTTCCTTGACTCCCATCTTCAAGAGTGACTTGTTCACGCCACAAGCCTCCAACACATGTTGGAATCTTGTGTCAGAATCTTTATACCTGTTCAAAATTATGCATTAAATACTTCAGATGCAAAATGGAGTAAGACAACCAGAAGGAAAGGATATTATCTCAAAAATGCAAGATATGTATTCCAGAATATGCCAGATCTAATGGAAACTGACAAGTATGGCATGAAGTAATGATCATGCACAAGCATTCAAGTTCGGGCAAACTATGTCCTATCCTAGAGTAGCAACCAAATCATAGATGTAAATCTACAAACAAAACAGGAGAAAATTGATTCTTAGTAGAAAATAGAAGCAGTTGAATAAATCCAAGTTATTAAAACAAGATGGAGATTTTTTTCCAACCCATAGTATCCTAATAAAAAGCAGGCAACTAAAAAGGCAAACAATAATACAGAAATGAGAATAGCACACTATCAAAGTTAACCATTCGCTGATGATTTGTAACAAGTTCCATTCATTCTGGCAATGTTCTAGTGAGCCTAATCATTGGAACGGATACTAGCAACCACAAATGTTCATGTCAACTGAAATAACCAAACCAGGTAAACAATGCAGGTTTGTGGTATGGTACTCCATTGGCCAAGATAGAAAACAGAATAAGAAAATTCTATTTGAGATTCCAGTAAAAAAAATGGTGTGCGTGGATTTTGCACCCTTCCTGTATCTGGACTGAAACCTAACTCAGTCAGCATTACTTTGCTAGGTTTACTGGGAGAGTTACATATGTCCAGACAGAAAACACATCAATACATACAGTATAATCTGAAATCATATTTGACCATTATCGACCAAAGATGCTAACACAAGAAAAGAGGCGACTGAAAAATATAGTGAGAAGTAATCAGAGTGAGAAGTTCATAGCCCACCGCCAATTTGTCATCTGAACAAAACGTTGCAATCCAGCCCCAACTACTTGCCATGTTTTAGACGCATTGTCATAAGAGATTTCAAAGTCATTAATAGGAGCTCTTCGCTGCCTTTGTACCATATCAGCTACATGATTCAAATTTATCGGATGGGTCCAACCTAACACAGATGAAAACTCTTCAAGACATTGTAGGGTTGAAAATAATGGATATGCAACATAATGTTGAGTACTCTAGCATGATCAATAGGCCATATTAAAGTCAAAAAAAAATTTAAAATCGAAAGTAGAAATTTGACCTTCAGACCCCTTATTGGCTTCTTTACTTTCTTGCAGAAGCTTATGAGCAGCACAAATCACTTCATGTGTCCCTTCTCTCTTCACAGCACTCATGCAAAAAGTCTCAATCCCACGTGCTTCTAGCTTTTCCTTGAATAACTGCCAGTTTTCATATGCCTCTGGAAGGTCCATTTTGTTATAGGCAACTACATAAGGCTTCTCCGCAAGTTCAGGACTAAACATTTCCAGCTCAAGACGAACAGCATCAAATTCGAATTCTGGCTGCTGTGAAGATCCATCAACAACATGTACCTGGGAGTCCAAAACAATGTAGATTCCGTCAGTTGAAATATCAAACAAATAATAGGAGGGTGAGACCCATCCAAATATCCTTCATGTAAAAGATAAGGAATGAAGGAAAATAATAGAACCATGGGTGAAGAGATAGTAGATATGGATCACATTGTTACCATCACTTCAATTATCATTCATGAGCTCTCTTTAAAATCACTGCTGTTTTCATCAACATGAACCAAATTTTTATCTTCTTACATCATGCATAGAGTCACTGACACAAATATCAGAAAAACATTTTGCACGTCATGTCATTTCCAGTGACCCAAAGACTTGAGGATAGAGAATCTTATAGAATAAGGTAAGGAAGTGAAACATAACATGACAAGCTCAAAGTAGAATAATTTACTGTTACAATCACAACAGGAAAATGAATATCTCTATAAATTGCATCATTAAATTAGTTGCAGTTCATGATAGAAAGCCTGTACCAGGGCAGAACACCTTTCTGTGTGTCGTAGAAACTCGTGACCTAGGCCAAAACCCCGATGTGCTCCTTCAAGTAAACCTGGAAGGTCTGCTACTACCATTGTAGAGTCATAATCAAATGAAACTACACCCAGGTTAGGAAGCAGAGTAGTAAAAGGATAATTCGCTATTGCTGGCTGTGCAGCACTTATGACACTCAAAAGTGTGCTTTTCCCAGCATTTGGAGCACCCACTATTCCAACATCAGCGACCAGCTTTAGCTCCAGCTCCAACCACCTGTTCATGCATGACATTAATTCTAATGAGCACGTATCAAAACAAACTCTTCCAGAACATATAGCTACATCCCTTAAGCCCGACGAACTATGAGATTTAACAACTTTATCGTATTGACCTTGACGCTTTAATCAACCATAAAATTCATAGGCATGCCGCATTAGATAAACCACAACGAAAACAAACCAAGTCCAGCACATTACAAAATGCAGAACGTTAGCAGAAAGAACAAGACCAGCTACAGTTCAAAATTTATATTCTACTGAGCCGTCACCATTCTCATCACGATCACTTTAATCAAAGCAAAGCAAGATCAACCAAAATAAATCATAGTACTACGAAACCCATTGGAACAACAACGCTAAGCTAACAAATAATTTCAAAGGCTTAAGAAGACACAATTTATAGCACACACACAATCACAACACAATTCAAAAGGCAACCAATAAAAGGCAGCCAAAACACATAATGGTAAAACACAAATCACAATTAAAAATATACTCACATTTCCGAACCCTCTTCACCATTTTCGGCAATCCTAGGTACCTTATTACTCCCACACTTAAATGCAGCATTCCCTCTCCCGCCTCTCCCACCAGGCAAAACCAAAGCCCTTTGTCCTGGAGACAACAACTCCAACAAAACCTCCTCATTCCCAGCCTCCCTAACAACCGTCCCCGGCGGCACTTTCACGACGATTTCCTCTCCTTTCGCTCCACCCATGCATGACCCTTGACCGTGAGACCCTCTCCCCGCCCTATAATGCACTCTATTCCTAAATGGCAATAAAGAATTTATCGAGCCATCAACTTCTAGATACACGTTCCCTCCTCTCCCTCCATCCCCTCCCGACGGTCCTCCCAGTGGCACAAATTTCTCGCGCCGAAAAGCCACCACTCCATTCCCACCATCTCCGGCTTTGACATAGATTTTCGCCCGGTCAAAACACCGCATTACAGCCGGCACTCCCTTCTCCTTCACACCTTCTTCTTCACCCTCGAAATCTGACAAACTCACATTCTCTCCGTCAGCAAACTCCCCCAACTCTTCTCCTTCATAAAAACCATCACTATTATAACTATTAACACTTTTGCCATTCACTGTTTCTTCTTCCTCCTCCTCCTCCTCCTCGCTTTCATACTCATAATCCGCGTCCTCTTCCTCTTCGAAATGTGTATTAACTTCAAATCGCCCGTAATCCACACGTAAATCACCATCCATTCCATCTTCGGTCCCAAAACGCTGCGATTCACTGTCACTATCCTGTTTGACTACATTAGCATCAGAGAGCTTGATTTCTTCTGGTGGTCTAGATCCGAGGTTCAACGACGGGACTGTGAAGTCTTCTAGAGGAGGTAAGCAAGTGTAACTAGTGGCTTCTCCGGCGGTGGAAGTGATTGTCTGAGGCGGGGATTTGAATTTGTCCTTTTGAGGTTTGAGCTTGCGGTTTCGGTTGGAATTAGGGTTTCTTGGTGAGGCTTTGCTAGGGATAGGGTTAGATTTTGGGGATTTAGGGCGGGAAATTGCTTGGAGAGAAAGAAAGGAGGAGGTGGTTATTGTGGATATGGAAGCCATTTCCGTGCTTACTGGATATCGATCCTGTTTGTCCCTCGGTTTATAATTTTCTTTTTTATGGGTTGAATTCCGTCCCTTTACTTGTACATCTGGTAAACATAGATCCTCTACTTTTGAATTGTGTCCAAATAGCCCTTAATTGAATTCTTGTGTCTCTACAAGTAAGACTTCGAAGAGTGACCCTCCAGTTGCAGGAGATATTTTCTTACATCCTAGGGTAAATTGTCGACAAGCATAATCTACCCAAAATGTGTTTGCAGTGGGAGAAAGATTATAGACTTCTTTAGGACATCCGATTAAATTATAACGATTTGATTGTGTACTTAGAAACTTAAATACAATTTTTTTTTTATTTTTTACAGAGGCCTAGCTATTGTCTTTCAAGTATTTAAAAAAAAATTAAATTTTTTTTTTAAAATTAATTGATTTATTTTTTCATATATACTGATATTAAAAATATTTTTTAAATAAAAAACATTTTAAATAACTAGGCAATCCACACATATATAACGAAAAATAAAGAATATAACGCTATAAAACCACTCCAAAAAACAACATCAACATAAACCAAACTAGAATCAAACATCTAAGCCGAAGCAATACACATAAAAACTCTGTTGTAATCCATTACAGTATATGTATATATGATTTATTTATTTTTGTATTTTAAAAGTGTTTTAAAAAATTTTGAAATTTTTTTAGTTTTTTTTTTGTTTTAAATTAATATTTTTTGATGTTTTCATATTATTTTGATGTGCTAATGTTAAAATTAATTTTTTTAAAACAAATTATTTTAATATATTTTCAAGTGAAAAATACTTTAAAAAATAATTATTACCATACTTTAAATACCCTCATCGTATTTCAACGATAACATCAACTTATTTTTGTTCTCTCGATTAATCTGGTATAATTAACCCTTTTTATATTTTAGAACTATTATGGACATGATTTGTCACTTTTTTTTCCCATGAAAATAATTGCACACAAGGTAGGATCTATAAAATTAACAATTTGTAGTTTTTTAAGTTTATGCCAGGGGAAAATAATTGTTATGACATTTAAACCACAAAATTTATTAATCAAAGTAGAATGGCATAATAGATAATACCATAAATGTTGGGGTGTTTAAGTATAATTGGTTAAATATCAGGACTTGATCAACACTTGAAAAACTTGCAGGTAACGTTTGAGATTTAAACAATTACTTTTAAAAATATTTATTTAAAAATATATTAAAATAATATATATTTTTATTTTTAGAAAATTATCTTTTATGCTGTTCTATCCAAAACAATTTAAAAATATATATTTTTTTAATTTTAATAAAAAATAAATTACAAATTTATTTGGAATTGTGATAGTGGTGACCGTTCAAAGTACTTTTAAAAATATATCAAAATGAAATTTTTTTATTTTTAAAAAATTATTTTTGATATCAGCACATCAAAACAATTTAAAAATATATATAAAAAATTTATTTTAAAAAAATTAAATTAAATTTTTTAGAAACGCGGTTTGAGTTTCCAAACACACAACCGCACATTAAATATTTAGTGCCGTTTGGCATTGAGGCTGCGGCTGAGGTTCACAGTCAGCCACAAATATTAACGTTTGGTTAAGTTAAATACTGAGTTTTGTTTTGGTAGGACCCACTTAAATTGCGGTTGTGACCGCGGTTTAACAAAAACAAAATTTTTATGCTGACGCTCCACTGTTCACACCAATTAATTCAGCTCTCCACTGTTCATGACCCGGACGAGTTTCGGCCCTAACCTAAATGCATTGGACTAGGTCCGACCCAGTAAAATAAAAAAAATCCAACAAAATTTTTGTTTTCAGGCATTGTGTTTTATTTGAAAAACTAGTATTTAACATTATTCAATGACACTATATAATTATATTAGAAAAAAAATTTCATAATGACATAACATTTATAAAATTTAATCACAATCCCAATTTTATTCCTGATGATATTTTACTTGATATTGTTGCACGCTCAGAAAATTATGAAAAATATTTTTGACCAAACACATTAAACTACTTTTTATTCAATGTTAAATTAAACCTTAATTTTAATTAAATATATATTTTTTTAAAAGCAACTTTCAATACTTTTTATATAACAATTTTTTTACGAATTATAACCATAAAACCTCTCCCAAAAGCAAATCCTCTCAAACTGTACTTAATTTCGATTTCCAAATAAAAAAAACATCACGTAAAAGAAAAACTCCTGTCTCTTCGTAACTTTTGAATCTAACAGAAGAAGCTAACAAATCGAAAAACCAGATAGAAAGAGAGAGAGAGAGCTAGGGTCTTTGGTTTCCAAATCAGCAATGCACGTAATTCTAGTGTCTTAACTCGCCGATTTGAACTCCGAACTCTCCCGAGACAACTTGGATTACTGTAATTTGGCCATGTACAGTGGGTCTAGCGATGGCGAGAGCCACGAGGCAGCTCAGAGGAGAATCCCGCCGGCTTCGTCAATGCTTTGGGTCCGTAACCTCCGCCGGTTCATCGGATCCGGTGCCGGGCTCGGATCTGAAGCTCTCATGGGTCCGTTTCTTATTATCTTAGCTAATTTTTATTCTTAATTGTATATTTTTGTTAATTGTTTATGGAATTGAAGCAAGATTAGAGCTGTGACTGTACGTATATAATGATCAATGTGAAATGTTGTTTGCTTAATTTTGTAATCAGAGTTCTCAGTGTTTGCATGATTTGTACTATTACTTTGACTGATGATTTATATGTTGATTAAGGCTAATTAGTTATTTTCTTCAAAGATATATTTGGGTTTCTAAAAATTAAAATCTAACTTGGTTTATTTCGCTGGGATTGTAGAGCTTGAGACGAAGAGAATATTGCTAGATATTTTCAAAGAGAAGCAACAAAAGAGTGCTGAAGGTGGCACAATACCAAGTTTCTACAAGAAGGCATGTTGCTGGAAGCCCTTTTCTTTTGATTTTAAACTATTTTATAACTAGATACAAGGCTGTTACTTTACAACTTTAATTTTGGTGCGTTCTTCTGTTTAAGGATTTACTAAATAAATTCTGGGTTTCACTTGTTTTAGATGGAATGGAAGAGTTTTATTGATTGGAAGCTTAGATCTTGACTTGTTTATTATGATGGTATTTTGTGTTTCCCCTTATTATTTGCTGATTTTCTTATATCCGTTTTCATGTTTTCGTTACTTAGAAACCTGAAGAAGGATCAATAAGTCATAGAGTCCAGAGGCTGGCAAAATATCGGTTTTTGAAGGTACTGTGTTAACCCTTCTGCTTGTTATACTTGTTACTTTTTGGTGGCCTAAGCATATGCTGGTCTGCTTTATTGGTAACATGATAAACTCAATTCTTGCAGAAACAATCAGATCTTTTACTTAATGCGGATGATCTCGATGCAATGTGGGTTTGCTTGAGAGAAAATTGTGTGATTGATGATGCCACTGGTGCAGAAAAGGTTTGTGAGACTTGCCGTGCCAGTCTGTTTTTGTATCATACCAAATGTTGTTAATGTGCTTGGCAGATTTCTATATTTCAGTTACTAAAATCTGTACTTGTTTTCATTGAAGAATGTCCTAGCTTAGCATTATCAGATAATGAGAAGTTATGCTAAACATTGGTGGTAACATACTACATGATGCCTTGGCACTTATTTTTGCTATTTACATTTGTTAGGCTAGATTTGTTCCACGATGTTTTACTCTATAACCTAATAATTTTTTTTCACTTTAACCTAACTTATCTTCTGGATTATCATGTTGTAGATGAATTATGAAGATTTTTGTCACATAGCTTCGGTATGTACAGAGCAAATAGGCCCCAAATGCCGGCGCTTTTTCAGCCCATCTAATTTCATGAAGTTTGAAAAGGATGAATCTGGAAGAATTGCTATTTTACCATTTTACCTTTATGTGATGCGCACTGTGAGTAGGGCTTTTTGGGACCATGCTATTATTCACAACTTTCTTTCCTTTATCTCTCTATTGAAGTTAATCCTTTTCTTTTGAGCGCTGATTACTGTTCATTGTTTTTCAGGTTTCACTTACACAGGCCAGAATTGATATGAGTGAGCTTGACGAGGATTCTGATGGATTTCTTCAGCCTCATGTATGACTTTATGCATTTTTTTTTAACACCACATTTGGCTATCGGGTCTTCCTACTATTAGATCTTTATGAACACATTTATAGTAATTCACTTTTACAATCTTTTGTATAAAACAAGGACTACTTTGTTCTATTTCAGGAAATGGAGGCTTACATACGAGGTCTTATCCCTAATTTAGCACAACTACAGGATATGCCTGCTGCATTTATTCAAATGTATTGTCGCATAGCTGCTCACAAATTCTTCTTCTTTTGTGATCCTCATAGGCGAGGTTTGCATGGTTACCCCCTTTTACTACAGCAGAGTTTTTTCCCTTTTCAGTTATTCAATAATGATAATTTATTTCCCCTTTAATTCATGCAATCATTCTTGATATTTGATTGTTACAGTAATAACATATGTTTGCTTATTACCACAATCTGTGGGTTCTATTTAAATGTTTTATTAGAATATAGAGTATGAATTTACTTTTTGGTACATATACTTCACGGTCTCCTCTTAACTAGCTAAATAAACGCTTGAAATCAAACTTTAGTGAGGATGAGGTTTCAAATTTTGAAGTCATTCTAACATTAGATGTTATCATTTTGCCGATGACCAAGGCTGATAATAAGTTACTGCAAATAACTTGATAAGCTGAAGATAACATCAATCACCTAAATGTTTGAAGAGTGAGTTGCATAATCTTTTGGGGCTTGAAAGGGAAACAGACGCATATATTGATCTGCCCTTTAAAAGATGTTAGTTTAATGTATGGATTATGGAAATTCTTGTAATTGTGAATGGTGGGGAAACGTGGGTAAAGATTTAAACGGTCTAATTGTTACTTTTCTCTGTCTGGTTTTCCTCTTTGTAAGATTATGGTTATTTTTAAGGTATTCTGAACTTCCTTTTCAACTGGCTTTTCATAATAGTTGACAGTTAGTTTTCTTTACAGGGAAAGCCTGCATAAAGAAGGTGCTTCTTAGCAACTGTCTCCAGGAATTAATGGAATTGCACCAGGTGGGTTATAGATTTATATGTTTTGAATTTCTAGTCGCATGGATAAACAATTGATATTTGTTTTACACCTGCTGGTTTTTTTCTGACACTAAATTCCTTTACTAGATTCTCCATTTGTTTTGCCCCTTTTCCTGCCTTCCCCCCTTCTTTCACGACTCTGTGACTATGCCAATATGATTTAAGAAGAAACTAAATGAAAAGATTGCGGGAATTTAGGATCTTCTTTCTTGACATCATGAAAGTTGAAACATAGAAATGTGGAGGAAAATCAGGTAGGTCTCATTGATGTATTTTGTGTAGTGTGTGTATACACACACACACACACACACACACATGAGTTGTACATAAGATAAGTCAGGAACTAACTAACAGATACATCTAAGGAATACAATCCTATCAGAATACACACAGCTAAGGAATCCTTTCAGATACATAGATTTTTTACTTTCAAATTCCATCCACTACTTTACTTCCAATATTGAAAACAAAAATCTTGCAACATCTTTCCAAGTCATTTTACTAAAGAATGCTAGAAATAGAACTTGTTTGCCTAGAGATGATTTTCTTAGAAATATAATTGACTTGAATGTTGTCGTCGCTTGTTACAAGGGAATACAAATGTCCAGTTCTTTCCTGCTTTCTTTATCTGATAAATAATTAGTGCTTAAATGCATTATAGTATGCCTATTCCATTCTCTACATCCAGTTAAAGAAGTGCAAGACAGTACTGTGTGCGAATAACCCCATACATCTTGGTTGGAATCAAAGTTTTCATTCTAACCTTTGTCTATAAATAGGAAAGTGAGGAGGAAGTCACTGACAGTGAGCAAGCTGAAAATTGGTTTTCTTTGACATCCGCACAACGCATATGTGGTGAGTGGTTTGAATTTTTATTGTCCTTTTTTATTCTCGTCCAAACTACTACTAAACTGTTGTCTGTTCATTTAGTTGTTTTTTTTATGTGATGGTTTGATGTGTGCGTGCATTCATTTACAAGCCTTCTCAACTTTGTGATTAAGCATTAAATAGAGATCAGTGCAGTTTGATAATCATCAAATTATCAAGTGGTAATGACATAAGATTATGATAAACATCACAAAAGAGGTAGGCAATATATGAGTAAATGATTGATAATAGCTGAGAGTCCAGGGCAGAGGAAAGAAAGAAGTGAATGTAAACTCTCTTGAGGTTCACCTGTTGACTATTTCTACAAGGTACATCGATTGAAATTGCTAGTGGTTAGTGATGCAGAACGATTGACTATGAGTTTACAAGGTGTAGATTTGATGATCCAAGTTTCAGGAAATACTGTGATTTGGCTTGGAGCATGAGGTTGAGTCTTAGTTGTGTATCTAATCATGGTTCATTCCTCTGTAGATATGTTCCTTGCCCTTGATAAAGATATGAATGGAACACTGAGCAAGCAAGAACTTGGAGAATATGCAGATGGTACACTGACAGGAATCTTTATTGAGAGAGGTAGGAGTTCTTATTCTCCTATCAGAATCTATAATGCTAGACCTTTTGGTTTCTTATCTTCAGAATGTAATTTCCCCTGAGATTATTGTCTCCATTCCGTGTTTGTTATGCTTTTGATAGTGTATGATGAGCATGTGTTTGTTATGCTTTTGATAGTGTATGATGAGTATGATGAGCATGTGTTTGTTATGCTTTTGATAGTGTATGATGAGCATGTCCGCCGTGGAAAAGGTGGTGGAGGGAATACTCGGGAGATGGACTTTGAAAGTTTTCTTGACTTTGTTTTGGCATTAGAAAACAAAGACACTCCTGAAGGGTTGACATATTTATTTCGTTGTCTTGATCTTAGTGGACGGGGATTTCTCATCACTCCTGATATTCACTCACTTTTCAGGTGAACATTCTTTCAGCATTTAAATTAGCCTGAACTGCATTGCTTCAATTTTCGTGTTTGTTTTTATTTTTGTCTTCTTTGGTTGCTAAGAGCGAGTTTGTGAAACTTCAATTTTCATCACGAGCAACCAATTTTAAAACAACATGGAAGTAAAGAAAGGGAGCATCTAAAAGCTGAGAGCTACCTGATACAACCTTCCTAGAGAAAACTCTGTGGTTTCCTGCTTGTAGTGCTTAAGCAATTCTGCAAGCCTCAAATGTTCAGAGACATGAACCTAGATATTAGATTGAAAGGCACATAAAGATCACAGTTACCATCCACTGGTCCTTTTGATTTTTACAGTTTCAGCTGTTGGTATAAACATCGTCCCACTTAAACAAGTTTTTTACTTGTCAAACAGAGATGTACACCAGAAATGGATCGAGGGCGGTAACTATGAATTGTGCATTGAGGATGTGAGGGATGAAATATGGGACATGGTCAAGCCAGCTGACCCATTGAGGATTACACTCGCTGATCTGCTAGCTTGCAAACAAGGAGGGACTGTAGCCAGCATGCTTATAGATGTGCGTGGTTTTTGGGCACATGATAATAGAGAAAATCTTCTCCAGGAAGAGGAAGAACCAGAAGAAGAGTGACAGTGATCTACTGCTATCCAGAAGCCATTCATGCACTAACACAAATCCGTTTCTTTCCTTGGGATTCAGAGAGAATGTATTGTTTGATGTGTGCTTTTATGAGCTAATGTCATGTAAAAAGCTGTAACAATTGATGCATTCTGACAGTGACGAGCTGGCAGTATAACAGACTGTTCCGAGAGGAAGTTTCTTTTTCCTTTTGGCCCCTGCTAAGTAGAAATACTAGGTTGACAAAAGTAGAGATGCCCCTGTCAGAAATAAAGAACTATCAGAAAAGAAAGCTAGTGCTCTCCAATTTCTTGAGTCAGAATACAGAAAGAGCTGATGCCTATTCATAGTTCAACTGTCAAATTGCACAAACTAAAACCTTACATTGCATGGGGGGTTCTTTCAGAATACGCTGACTCGCATGTCTCAGATTCTCCCGTTTCCAGAGGCAGATGGGATCCACATCCATGCACTTCTTTGCGTACAGGATCTGGCCACTACCTGGGATCTCTTTCAGGATTCTAACAATTACTTTTTTACCTTATAATCAGTCTGTCTTTGCTTGGCAAATGGTATTCTTTATGAAATGATCCTTCCTTACAAGGACAGCCAGCTTAAACCAACCATGAGATGTTTAGATAGAGAGTTCAAGCCAAAAAATACAGAAAGAAAGAAAGAAAAGGAAAGATGTACGCTGAAAGCCCGACCCCTTCCTTCCCCACCTTCCTCAAAACAAAGAAGAGCAGCCCATTCCACCGGAAATCATTGAGAAGCTGCACTCAATGCATCTGCTGATCATGCTTGGTAGGACCAGCACATCATTTCTGCATCCTTTCCAAGAGAACTTTGCTTCCTGCTTTACCACTGGCAAGATCCTCGGCATTGTATCTCCATGTTCCAACTCAAATTCCACCCCCAGTTGAGCATCTTTATCCACAAAATTTGGCTCATTCTCCAGCAACAACAGAGCTACCTATATGATGATTATTCATGCAATTGAGCAAATGCTTGCAAAATTATCACGGAGAAGTTCACACGAACCACAAACAACTTTCAATCATAAGAAGTCTTGATGCCTCAGCCAGTAAGGCTCCTAGCATAGCTTCATAGCTTCAGTGCTCCTCCAAATGCAACAAGGCTAAAGACAGAAATGAGCCAAATTACAGTGCACACTTGGGGTTTGTTTGGGAAAGTTATAGCTGTGTCTGTGGCGTTAGTTGTGGCTGTTTTGGTTGTACTCAACCACTGAGTCATATGTTTCCATGGTAAGACGCTTCCTGCAAAACATCTACC
>Ga0307514_10004113_pt1 | contig 13491 bp, 14 predicted proteins | sample 16_EM_MG_FD_203088 | JGI IMG/M metagenome (GOLD analysis project Ga0307514, IMG submission 203088) | Populus trichocarpa ectomycorrhiza microbial communities from riparian zone in the Pacific Northwest, United States - 16_EM | ecosystem: Host-associated > Plants > Roots > Unclassified | place... | reverse complement strand
TCAGCCTATCTAGACTATGACGATGGACTGCAGCACGCTGTTTCCAGTTGATATATATGTGGGTTTTGACTTCGCAGCGACGCAGTTGAAGGATCACCTCATAATCAATCCTCTGGCGCCAACCTCAGCCTCCTCAGTTTGGCAGCAATGACGGCAAAACAGACGACCGCCAGCCCCCTCATGGCACTGGCACGGAAACCGAAGGTTGATATAATACCGTCACAAGCAAATATAACTCATTAAGAGGATGAAGTTTGCATCAGGCGAGTGCTGATTTTGCCTTCAAGTCCAAGACCGCTTCGATGAATGAGGGGTTTTGATGTGAGAGGCCGTTGTGCTGGCTTCGAGGTTGTAGTTCCGTCCTCCACGCACCGCGCTCGGCACTGGAGAGGAACGAGACCTATCATCTTCATAAACTTGTATGGGTGATGCCCAAAAACTCGGGGCAGCCCAGCACATCCTGTGAGGGGATATCCCTGAAATATTCCTTGTGAGGTATGCTTGACCTCGACAGCATGACCGCCTTTAGTCCGGGGGTACTTAGAATGCTTCAAGGATGCATCTGAAAAGACGGGCAAGTGCGGGTGTGGGAACTGAACAGAGGCCAGGCGGGGCATGGGCAGGTGGCAGCAGAGCAGAAGAGAGAGTCCCATCTAGGGCCGCTACCAACCGTGGCAGATGCCGAAACAGCAGGGGAAGTCCATAATAGATCTATACAGTGCGAGCTTAATCGAGAGAATCGACAACCTACGATGGAGGTCCTGGATCGAGGCGGAAGCAAAGAAGCTGATGACTCAGAAGCCACGGGCACTGATGTGGGTAAGGGAGCACAGAGTTAAAACAATAGGTAGTTTTTCTCTAGCAAAGGTGCTAATAAAACACCAGTTCATCGTCTGCAAAGCTATTTCGATACTGAAACTCCAATCAGATCAAGTATTAATACCTCTACAAATACTCAACACCATGCAGCATCCAATCCGAATCCCGCCCACAGAATCACAAAGACGGAGCTTGACAAGGGACATATCGTTCACAACGAAGCCTCCAAATATTTTCTGAATCATTTGTCCAAAGGCCCCATCTGGGTGTCTCACCGAGAGAATATTTATTATGCATGTCATAGTATTGCTCATGGCGGGGAATGTGATAAGTTGAGGAGTTGACCGAGTTAGCACCATTGCAAACTAGCTCCGATGTACCTTCCCAGATTATAGGAAAGTTCAAATATATATTTGTGGCATAACGGCCTCCGGCAATGGTGAAGGTGCGTCACGAGCACCTAGCAAGCATGTAGGATTCCTGATCCAGCCTCTCCCTCAACCATGCCCAGTTATATCTGAACCTATCCTTCAGACAGAATTGAATATGATAATGTTGCATTTGGAAGGGTGGGTTTGTGACTTCATAAACACCTCTAGAGGATCTATCCAAAAAGGGGGTAACCATCATATCGGCCTCCTCCGAATTCTTCACTGACGTCATAAGTACAGACAAAGGTCCTCGACAAGAAATCTGGTTGAACAGAACCGCCGACTGCTCTGTTATTATTGGGGGGGCAGAGTTCAAATCTTATGGAGATCAAATATAAGCCTGCGTTGGATATTTTTACTGATAGAATCAATGCAGATAACGTGAAACTAGGCAGACGCCTTGGGCAAATTGGTAGTGAGGCATTGACCTTGAAAGGGTGCCCAAGAGCGGGTATCAAAATAATGGTTAAGCAACTAATTTCACTGAGTCAGATTCGAATGCATAGTACCAGCTCTGAGGCTATCGCCAACACACCTTCAAGAGAATCACTCACACAGGTTATGTACCTCACATATCGTGGTGTTGCGCGCTTGCGTTTGGCTTGCGCGCTTCCACATATTCAGCTAGGCGCAAGCTCGTGGGTTAATCTCTGCAATATCCGTACGGAGTACTTGGTACAGATCAGTAGATCAGTGGCACAGGCCAGTGCTTTAGCGATACCACAGCCATTCCCTGGTCTCAAACCCTATCGACAGCTTTCTGAAGATCTCTGATCTAGGACAATATCTGTAAAATTAAACTTCCTTTCTTTTTTTCTCCGCTTTATCGCGCATAGCATGAAGAAGCAAGCAAGCGTCATTGATTTTCTTTGCCTTTCTTTTTTTTTTTTTTTTTTTTTTGATTATTATTAGAGATGAGGCGGGTACAGTACCGTGCAGGTGCGAATCCGCGCTAATCATGTGCCCTATCAGGCGCTCTTTAGGGAATGTATATCCGCGGAAAGTTAGTGTGTCTAGGACTGCCGCGGGCTTTGTAAGTGCGGTGTGTAGCATAACTGACACATTCGCTTGTTGGACGTGTAAAGGGTGGTTTTACTATCCTATACGAAGTCCCAGTCTCAATTCTAGGTATGTCTGAGCGAATTGAATAAGGGCGGTATCGTCCGTTGAAAAAAAAGAAAAAAAAAAGAAAAAAAAAAGGAATCTAACACTTATATCCCGGAAAATTAGTGGCGGCAGGGTTACCTCATTGTCACATTTAAGAATTCCGTTGAAAATTGGATGGGAGCTGAAGAGTAATCCTCAGCCCAAACTTGATATCAGATTGGTATTCCCTAACTAGTGTACAGACTAATAGCATTAAACTTTCCATCATAGCTGAGCATTTGCCAGTCGTAACACAACCGCCTCCACCATTGTTGTCTCTTCCATCGTGTATTACACATGTTCCCCTATACCTAATCCTCTAAACGCCCCTGTCACACAAAATAATTACCTATCGTAACATGGCCGACGTGCAACCCGAAATAGTAGCACCGGTGAATCGGCCTTCAAACGTAAACCCGCAACATACCAATTATCAGCGCCCCACACAAAATCCTAGATCACATGGTGCACATTCCACCACACTTCTCACCGAACTCTCTCTCCTGACTTACATCTACCTATTCAATTCATTATCAAATTCCAGAACTCACAAAATAAATTAATACATACCTTAATGCTACCGTAATGACAAACTACCGTAGCTAGTAATGAATATTACTCCAGTTGCTATCGTAGAGTTGAGCACACCCCTCCATTAACTGATTATCGTTGTAGAAAATTGCCTGAATATATATCCCATAGTAAGTGTACCCAACAACTGAGCCCTACTACTATAATAAAAGATTACTACTACCATCGGGGCGGTTTCTAGAGCAAGTCCCAGACTAAATAATACCCTTTGCTCTTGTATGGGGTGCCAACAAAATTACGTACTGGGTCTTTGGGACCATGTTTACCTGGGTTTGATGCGGTGGATATTATCGATGAAGATATAGGACGGTGGAGATTTAAGAGAGCTGTGAGTAAAGAAATATGGTATTTGTGGTAGAGTGTACGATTATTATTGTTCGCCATGGGAAGCGAAGCATGAAAATGATAGATTGCCTATTTGGCACTTTACACGTCCCGGTGGAACATTCCATGAGCAGACCCAAGAATGTATTATATGCTCAAGTAATGTATCAACTTCCTGATCAGGCCTGGTGGAGGGAAACAATCGGAGTTTCGCGCGGCAGGACCATCGAGGAATTTAAGCGACTTGAGCAGACGCAGTTTGCGATTTAATCCTCGACTTGGGCGTCCAATCAAAATGATTGTACTTGTGGTTTGGTATATCACTCTTGTTCGACACATCTAATAACTCCCTTCTCCGGACTTTCCCTTACCCTCTCCCTCGCTTAGATTGGTTGGAAATAGTTCTATATCGCATTCAAATGTTAGCCAGTAATCTACCAAACCCGGGGCCACACTGGCACCCCTCTGTCTATCCACCAACACGCCATAACACTAATGTCACGCGGTACATCTTAGCCGCCCCTGAGTGTGGTACCGGGAATGTAACGGTAGTCGCGGGGGGGTTGGGTTGGGGAAGAAATGCTATGCTTACGCCTTCAATCCCCGCTTAACATTCCCATGGTCTTTCTCACCCTGGGAGCCTGAATGCGCTGCCTCCCCTCCGCCGTGGAGGTGGTCAAGGACAGCTCGTGAATGCTGCTTGGCTCCCTCAAATGTCCCCGTTTGCCAGCTCGAAAGTTTAGTTCGAGATGTCAGGGCCACCACCACACGAAGATTAAATGCGGTGCAGAATCGATGAACCTCTTTCTCGTATTATTCATATGAACACGAATGCGGGAAATATGAGGAAAACAACTCAAGATTTCAACGTACTTGGATTGCTAATTGTGGCTTTATGTCCACCAATAACATTTTTCAGTCCTTGGATACGCAGAATCACTCACCCTGAGAGCCTCTTCATCCTTCTTGTTCGACATCATGACTTTTGGATAGATGTATGTGGGATATTGGCATTAGAATTAGTATAGGGAGATAGTTGTGGTGCTGATGGTAGTGTTTAGTTGCAGCAGTTTCAGGTTGTGATCTATGTACATAAATACTCTGGATATGGTGACACCTACAGCGAGACGTCACTGGGTATATGCTATTGCATCATGATCTTGAGACCCATTACCAGTCGGTATTTGATCCGCCTAGGCTCCCTTCGGGGAGAAGGCCGGAAAAAAAAAAAAAAGTCGATATTTGATTGTAGGGTATCGGCACTGCTTGCAGCATAACAGATGAGGGTAGTATGGTCTCAACTGAACACGCACGCGTAAGGTGAAGGACTTCGCTTGGGCATGTGCAGTCGTGCTGTAATGGGGTTCGTCGGATTGGCCTGAGACGTGTGTAAGCTGCATCTGGCAAGCCACTTGAGCGCCAGAGACGCCAACACCATTTTCCCGATTCGGCAACCACGAACTACCAACTTGGGAAGCCTGCCTATACTCGGGCGCCACAAAATATGCATCAAATACTTAAGTAGATGCTGTGAAAGTCAGCTGGTAGGCGATGGTTTTGGAGGCTTGAGCTTTCATATGTTGTCACTGGAGCAAAGCAAGTCTACAAAGCGGGTTCAGTGGGGTCCAAATTCCTCCGTAAGTATCAAGATATCAAAATGCAGTCAAAGACCCTCCAGTCGCTAACATGACAGTGGGTTTGAATGCTAAGCAATGGTGCAGTTAGAGTTAGAGCAGTTGTACAGATAGAAGAAAGTTAAATGAGGGTAAAAAGCCAAGCCAAAAAGTAAACCATTGCAGCCAGGACTGCAGCCAGAAGCAATCTAAAGTTGCGGTGCACACGCATCAGCATTCAGCCAAGCCCCCACGCATTACCTATACCAACCCAAAATAACGGGGAAAAAAAACACCAGATTAACGCCTTTTAGCAAAAAAAAAAAAAAAAAAAAATTTATCCACATCTTGAGAGACAGTAGAAATGGCGTTGGAGGCCGTCCGTGAATATCGGGTATAGAACCCAAATACAATTTCCAAGTATGTGGCACAAATTGTAAATAAAAAAACCCCAAAATACAAGTCAGTATCAAGATGAATGGAATTGCCGAAATTGTGCTTGAAATGATAAAGTTGCAGTCCACTCTGTATCCCACACCTGGGATGTCTTCTCGTTTCTCACATCCCGGCGCCGTTGTTGTAGACGCCACTCAGGATTGAAGCAGGATTACCAGCAGCCACGGTGTACGGCGGTACATCTTTACTCACAACACTGCCAGCTCCAACGACAGCACCTTTACCGATGGTCACTCCTGGCCTGTGATTATCAGTTAGTAAGCCAATGTCGAAAGCCGGAAATGGGTGACAATATACAAAACTGTTACATTCCCACCGATCCAGCAATCTTCCTCGATCAGAACTGGCTTCGCAGATTCTGGACCCTTCGCACCCATTCTCTTCCTTGGGTCCTGTTCGCGGATGGTGGTATAGATCTTGACGTCACCATCAAGAATTGTTCGAGCTTTGATTGTAACAGGAGCTGCATCTATGATTGAACAACCAGGACCAATGCGGACTCCTTCACCAAGCGAAATGTTTGTCCCATAGTTGCAATGAAACGGCGTTTCTATATCAACTTTATTGACAATTCCGCCAGGCATACCTTCATATTGCCCTCCTGGCCGGAGTGTCTCCACAAATAATCTCCACTGCTCCGCCTTGGACGCGTTCAGCATCAATGCATTATTGAATCTGTAGCATGCTTGTTTACACCTTTCCCTCTCAGCCATTAGCTCGGGAGAAGAGCCATAATACCACTGCCCCGACAGCATCTTCTGCTTGTCGGTCATATCCCCATTTCCATACGCCCCAGAGGGTGCTGGTGATGCAGCTCGTGGAGAAGGTATCAAGGGACCTGAGGTCACGAAGGTAGGTGTTCGAGGTAGTGCAAATTCTGGGGGTTGCTGCTGCGGCACTGGGGTTTGCTGAATTGGCTGAGGCTGGCCTCCCGGTGGTGGTGGTGGTGGTGTGTTGGTTGCATAGCTTTTATCAATATTGGTTGGCCTCTGTTGTGGTGAAAGATTGCTCGCTGAATGCTGGTCTCCCGCTAGAAACAGGTGACCTGGGGTTGAGAGGGCTGGTGGAGCCACTCCTGGGGAGGGGGACGTTGATGCAGATGGGTTGGCATCCTTTGACTGTATCGATATCGGTTGTGTGCTCTTTACTGGTGCTTTGGGCCACGAGATTTTGTTCGTGTATCCTTCGCAAACAAAGCCCCCGCGCTTACAGTTCGTGCCTGAAAGTTTAATTAGTTCATAGCTCTGACAAAGTAACATCAACCTCGGAACTCAATATGAACACAATGGCCACCAAGTAGCTCTTCTCCAGAAGAACAGGGGGACCTACACTCCGGTTTGCCCTCGTCACATTTCTTCTTCCGCCTTCGACAGGTGATACAACCCGTCTTCGTCCGATTGGCAAACTGCCTCTTTCGCCTTTTCTGCTCACTACCTTCGTGGGTCGGAGTTTGAGGAGACCCCCCAACCATTCGCAACTCACGGAGATCGCCGTGCTTAGACTCGCCTCCTGCTTTCCCTTGCTCTGAATAGCTGCCCTCTATTGAGTGATGCTTGGGGTTCATGCTTTCTTCCATCACAGCTCCGGATTCATCTCCTGCTGTCTGTGGCTCTGGGAGCGCCTGTTGCTGACGGGGTGTCTGATGATTCTGCTGAATATGGTGTTGTGGATACGGGTTGGGATGTTGTAAACCAGTAGTTGGATCTGGTGTCCTTTTTCGCTTCTGTGGGTGGTCTGTGGAATTGTCCTGCCAGTCTTCGAGCGGCCTAGCAGCAGTTCGCGGCGAGGCAGCAATTGGCCCCAGTGCTGCCCTGTTGTGACTGACGACTACAGTCGCAGCATTCCCGTTGCTCGCGTTATTTACAGCTGTAAATCTTGTGTTATCGTCCTGAGGGTTTGAGCGGTTTGCTGGAATAACCAAGTTGATGGGATCTCCTTCTCGCATGATTCTGGTGGTGAACTTCGCCTAAGTTGGCGGGTTTGTGTGCGTGTATTTTGTGTTTTTTGTGGTGAACCGTGTGTGGGAAGACCCTTTCTCTAGGTGATGGATTATGCAGCTGGAGAATGGAAATGTTATCGAAGGGAAGGGGGGGGGGGTTAGGTCAGCGGAAAAAGTTTTGTGGTCGACTACAGTTGCTACTTGTACGTGAGAGGCAAGTGAGTAGAGGTGTGTGTAGGCGAATATCGAACAAGCTTTGGTTTCACGCAGCGAATGTCAACACGATCCAATGGCTTGCAAAATAAACGGAGTGGGAGAGCAGAGACAGCCGTCTTGAAGTACTCTGCTTTCTTTTGATGCAGTTTGGTGGACTTACTTGCTGAGGGTGGCGGCGGGATGTCGTGCGGTTGTTTGTGTGGGTGTGATAAGGCGAGGGAGGTGTGGGATATGGGAGGTATATTGACCTTTGGGGAGGGGGGGGGTTGTTTTCCTGGAGGAGGCGGGAGCCCGGCGTGAATGGGGTGTGTTGCAATGAAGGGCGGTAGCGCACATGACAGGGCAGGGAGCACCAGTTGTGCGGTAATCGCGTCTACCACCAATTGAGAGCGAAAGGCACACTGGGATCGCCGTCCGCAGCCAGAAGCCGAGACCGGGGTGGGTGAGGCAGCACGGACTATTTCGCAGGCAGAACAGTCGGCAGAAGAGTTTGAGGAGGAGGAAGAGGGGGAGGGGAGCGGTTATGGACGATAGGTGCTGGGTGCTGGGTGTTGGGTGCTGGGTGTGCTGGGTGTCAGTCAGGTCTCTGATTATTATTTACCTGGTAACCTGGGAAGTACCAGTAGTTACAGTGCCTAGGTCTCACACCTTGTATATGTAATGTATGTAGTACATACGTATGTACATACATGTGCATGCAGTACGAATACAAGTTGAGTTTGGGGGCGTAGATAGGGTATGTATATACTCTACATACTTTTTTGTTTTGTTTTTTTGAGTCTATGATATACGCCTTTCCCCCGAAGGGAGCCTTAGACTATGAGGCGGAGGTATGTACATTACATACTATCCTGGACTGTACGAATAGGTATTCTACAATTGCAAGACAGTCAAACCATTGCCGCGTCGCCTCCTGGTTCTGTTTCATGTGGCCATCCCCGCTTGCACAAGCGGGCTCGTGTGTGTTGGGGGCCTATAATAGCCGTCTAGGGTCTAGATCGCAGGGCGCCCTCGTATCGATGGAGCAACGCAACTGGCATGTAAGCAATTACAGTACACAAGGACAGGGCCAGCCTGCCTGTAGCTATAGCCTACTGTAGGTATGTGCTTGCCTCTGTCTCCAGGGCGGCACATCTGGAAGGTCCTTCGAGGAAAAAAAAAAAACGAAAACGAAAAACGAAAAACGAAAAACAGGAAAACAGAAAAACTGGATGGATGGATGGATGGATGATGTATGGACGTATATATCAATGACTGGAGCATGCCTACACCCAAAATTCGCCATCGCAAGGAGGAAACAAGGCTCTCGGCGTGATAAACATGCGCTAATTTACACGCAAACCCCTCCATTTACGGAACGTGCGGCATGCGCATCACATGGCGCCACCTTTCAGGGCCCGCAATATAAGTCTTGCGACGATACAAAAGTGCCACGAATATGGTGCCTGCTCGACTGCCTGACTGCCCCTGGGTAGAGTTTGCGAGAATACCCACTCAAGTTGGGACTTTTTTTTTTTCATTTTCATTCCCTTAATCCCGCCCGCCTTATATCCATTTTGATTGAGTGGGCTGCTACATACATCGCAAATTTGTCTCGGAACAACAGGCGCATTGGATGATTTGTCCCCCACAACAGTCTGTGCTACATAAGCGAACGTCCTCACTAGCGCCCCTCAGCATGACATACGGAAGAAAGCTGAAATAAAACAGAGTGAGGGCTTGAGTAGGTAGTTCCGCGCCAGACCCTCTCGCCAATAGGCACACCACTCGTGGTTCTCTCGGCCACGGATCGAGCTGCCTTGTATGCGGATTGCGTTCCTTCCCCTGCCGCTTACGGCCAACCCTAACATGAAGGTTTGCATGCGCTAGGGCCTGGGTGCAGATTGGCCGGAGGCGGCACGAATTCACCGCGCTGTGCGTTTCCGCTTCTTCGGTATCCAAAGCAGCGCTCCCATTCCAGACTACCTACATTGTTCCAAAGTTTTATTTGAAACAAATAAAGCTCCGGAACTTCCCACCCGAAGACCCGCCGAGGGAAATTAAGTCCTAAGTCTTGCTAGCTCAAAGCCGCCGCCAACCGACACCCAAATGATCACACGCCCGCCAAAAAGTACTTGGCGTGGAGCGGCAAAGGGTGTGGGCGGCAGGTCGTATAATGGAAAAAAGGAAACTGCACGTTGCATGTGCAGCGTAATCTACATCATTGCCGCTACCCTACCAATGGAAGGGAAGTAACTACTGACGCTCTGACGCTGAAATTACCGCATGGACTGTAAGCTGTAATTAAAATGTCAGCTCGAGACACATCCCTCCCAGTAATGAGGTAATAGACGGTAAGCGGAGGGCTGAGCAGCAAAACTCCGAAGGGCTCCCAATGCAGCCGGCTAACTGTACCAGGTTCCAATGAAGATAACCGGAGGGGCCCCAGAAGAACGTATTAGGAGCCCTATAAGGCGTGTACCGCGGCAGAATCGGCCAGGATTGTCAACGGATGGTTTCGGTATATTATTATGCATTTCCCCACAAAAGGCTCACATCAGAGTAGTGCTGCAGAAGGGGGGCGCAGTTTGCGTCGTCTAGGTATGTCTGCTCGGTCGGGGTTGGCCAACTTCTAGCCTAATTCAGTTCATGATACCTCCAATATCGTATCCCCCATAAGCTAGACCTTCACTCCACTAGTCTGGTGACGCTAGGTAGCAACGATGCCCTCACGCGCGGGGTTTTCGACGTGCTCTTGGCAGCTGTTTGATATCTTTGGATTCGGTTGAACTGACAGGATGAAGAGAAGGTATGTTCGGAAAATGACTGATTCACATGCGGAAGATGTTAGGCTCGGGAACCAGTGAACGTGGGAGCTTAAGGTTCCGAGGATCTGGTTCGTGGATCACTAGATCATAGCTAGTAATCTTTTGGACTAACGACAGTTTAGGTTTTGGTCTAGGTTTGGACACCTGTGATACCGTTGACCAAGAAAACCTAAATGACTCCGCTCGGCTCAGGCCTAGATGGCGGCATGTTTGAGCGAATTCGGTATATGAGTTAACGGGTTCGAGACTAGGTTATAAGTGCTTCACGATCAGCTCCCACATCGCGAGTTGGAAAGCATTGGACAAGTGAGTTTACACCAACTGTAGTTGTTTGCAACTGGATTATGTGTTTGCGTTTTCGTGAGGAAATTTCCTTCTTGAACTGGAGCAGTTGAGGTTGACGTTGGCAATTATGTTGGGGATGTTGCCAAGGATGTTTCATACTGGGTAGAATTATTAATTACTCGCTAGGCGCAAGCGATTTCGACAAGCACCTACTAGATTTGTTAATATACATCTTCAAGTCCGATTAGCAAGGACGACTGTACAGTGCTCTCGCTCAAAAACTTTTTCCAGCCATAGCAATGAGCTGTCCATCTATCTTCAGTTTTCGATACATACGTGGTTTGGAGGCTCGTTGTGATCTCCACGGGGTATAGAAGACAACAGTCTCCCAATGATCACTCTTTCTATCATTATCCGATTTTCACAGGACTGAAAGTCTAAAACTCCAACCCCGCTATACCAGGCCCAAGAGGTTATCATTTTTTTAAAAATCATTTATTCCGCGTGTGCAGCCTAAGGCTATGATGCTTATTCGGGTAAGCCCCGACAGCTCGTTCAAACAAATGGAAACAACTACATACCCACTGTATTGGACCCAACATCAACCCTGTATAGGAAAAGGCAAGAAACGGACACGGTGATCCAGACATGACGAAAGCCCACAGAGGTTATCATGTAATTACCTTGGGGGGGGCAAAAGATGACACGAGCCAGAACAAAGTGTTATATATCAGTACGTTCCTTCCTCAAGCATTTGAAAGTCTGAAAGACTTACACCAGCCACAAAGAAATCTCTAGACCCAAACTTGAATATCTACGGCCAAAAACCAAAAAAAACAACCAACAATGCAGTATCATTTCCTTCTCCTGTTGGCCTCTGTAGCCACGGCCACCGCACTTGCCCTCCCTTCAAACACCCGGGGTGGCTCCGGGTCGACCAGCACCACTCCAGGGCGTGTTCTTACGAAGACTTATACCTATGACTCCACACAAGACCCCGATGACCCATGCAATCCGGTCACTGGTGATCCAGAGAAGTGCCTTAGGTCAATGGAGGACGTTGCCCCCAGCCCTAGTGCTCCTAACCCGGAGCGACTCTATGTTGCAGAGGAACTTGATGTGGCTCAAAAGGCTGCAGAGGGATCAGACTTCGACACCGTATATGAAAGGCGTGCTAAGGAGTTTCTTTCAAGTGCTCTTGAACAATAAGCGGGAGGTAGTCGGGTCGGTTTCAGGGCGGCTTCATAAGGTAGAAGGCAACACTCTTATGGGTGTGTTTTCTTACATGCATTCCTTGAGGCATCATTAGGGACCTTTGGGGCGCAGGGCAGTGATGCGGGGACCTGGCAGTCATGTTATTAATATTGTGTTCCATCATGCAATTGTTTTGGGAATTATTGCTGCTTCATACAAGGCCATGAGGGAGCAGGTAGTGGGGGAGTGTACACAAGGGAGATACAATCAATCTCAGTATGTTAGTACATGTACAGTACTTGTTGGTCTTGGCAATTGATATGACTTACTTGTATCTGGAGTATATATTATAGCTAAAAGCCTCCGGTACATCCCCTGCAGATGCAGATGATTTGCCTAGTGTGGATGTTTTACGGGCCCCATTTGTACCTAGTCCAGTTACAGTATTCTACGCACGTATACATATACAAGAAAAAAGGAAAACAACCCATTCAGCATCCACACGAAACCCACAGACAGGATCAGAGAAACCTGACATTCCTTTTTGCCCCGATGTAAATTTTGCTAATTCTGACATCACCGAAAAAATCCTGCCCCAACCAGGCTGAGTAACCCAGAAACCCAGAATGTGTAAAACCAAGTACAAGAAAAGAAAGGAAATTGCTGTTTTAGTCCTTGACCTTCTGGGTACCACGGAGAAGACCGGTACGTCTGGCGGCAATGAGACTGTATGGCAAAGAGGTGTCAGTACTGTGCATATGTGTAGAGAGTGGAAATAGGAGTATACATACCCAGCCTTTTGACCTTGGGAGGCGTATCGGGAGATAGTCGACGCTTTACCAATGTGTTGATGGTTACCACCTCCGTGCGGGTGGTCGACTGGGTTCATGGCAACACCACGAGTCTTGGGCCATGTGTTCCTCTTGACCTTGTACTTGTGCATTGCTCGGGAGGCCTTGAGCAAAGGCTTATCGGTCCTTCCACCACCAGCAACAATGCCAATCATACCACGGGCCTTCGATGAAATGACCTTCTTGGATCCGGATGGGAGCTTAACACGGGTCTTGCCCTCCTCTGGGTTGTGTCCAATGATGGTAACGTAGTTTCCGGATGTCCTCCCCAACGCACCTCGGTCTCCGACTTTCTCCTCAACGTTGGTGACAACGGTACCCTCAGGGAGGGATGCGAGAGGAAGGACATTTCCAACAGTCAAAGAAGCCTTTTTTCCAGCGTAGATGAATTGACCGGTGTACATTCCCTCGTTGGCAATGAAGCTATTTACCCACATGTCAGCCCTCCAACTTTCCCCATCTCTTGATAATTGGTGCAGCATACGTTTCGTGGTGGAGCTTGTATTTGTAAGGGTCACGGAAGGTAACCCTGGCGAGAGGAGCACCACGACCTGGGTCGTGGATGATGTCCTTCACGACACCTCTGATGTATCCATGACGCTCAGCGTAGTCGAGGGTCCTGAACTTGGCGGGGTTCTTTCGTAGACGGGTATGTGCGGCTATTTCAAACCGTCAGTATGGCCTGGGAGACTGGGGTCAGAGCTCCGACGTACTGAAGATTGAGCCAGCACCCTTCCTCTGGTTTCTGATGACTCTTCCCTATATCGACTGTCAACCACAATTCGCCCTATCCGCTAAATGACCCTGCGAGTCGGCCCA
>Ga0307514_10004112_pt1 | contig 13493 bp, 10 predicted proteins | sample 16_EM_MG_FD_203088 | JGI IMG/M metagenome (GOLD analysis project Ga0307514, IMG submission 203088) | Populus trichocarpa ectomycorrhiza microbial communities from riparian zone in the Pacific Northwest, United States - 16_EM | ecosystem: Host-associated > Plants > Roots > Unclassified | place... | reverse complement strand
TAAGACACAGGCCGAGCTCACGTTAAAGCCACTTTTTTTTGACCTTGCATATCAACTTTCCTGCGTGAGCTCTTAAAAAGCGACATGGAGTCTTCTTTCCCAGTGGATGCGGTAGTCTAGATTGGGTCTGCAGGTGATGAGGAAAACTCACCCTCACTCCTTTTTCAGCTTGAAGAACAGCCTTATGCCCAGTTAGGTATCCTGCACCATGACCGTGGGAGTTTTGCAATTGGAGTTCGTAGATAACATAGATTCACGACTCAGGGTATTAGAGTACCTCTTACTGGGAGCTGAATGCACTCAGAAGATATTATAGACAACCAATTGTTTTCAATGCGGACAGGAAGATTCCGGTGTGCAGCGTGCATGCAGCAAGTAATACCACCTCATACTAAGGCTCCCTTCTGGGGAAAGATGTGTAGACTCAAAAAAAAAAGTAAGTAATGTACCAGATCACTGGTGTGCACGACATCTCCATTCATTCATGCAAGTACACATATATGCACCTTTCTTTTTCTTTGTGTTGCTGCAGATTATGCCCCCAAAAATAAAAAACACTCCGCATTAAGGCTAAGCAAATAAAAAAAATAGTAAAAATTCCGTAATGGATTTTGATCATGGAAATCTTGTAAATCGGCGATTATGGGATTGTGTCAACGAAACACAAAATTTGCCCAATTACGGAGAATCAGTAGGTACCTAGGGCATTGCAAATAGCTGAGTCTGTTTTGTCCATCTTCTTGTCCATCTTCTTGTAGGAGATTGATATCTCATGATCTCTAGATTGAGATTATCATGCATTATGAATAACTCATCATCCTGACTCTTGCAATTGGATACCATCAAATGACCCACTGTTTTATCATTGTTTTATCACGTGTGTCAGTTTGCCTGTCCATTCTGCAACCAGATGCATGAGGCGTCTATGTATCTCCAGCAAATCAGTCCCTGCATCTAAAGCTTAAGTGACACCCAGTATACGTGTGCAGTGTCCTTTAAGGCTCACGAAGTCCTTCCCTGAACCCAAGCCCGAGATTCCACGTCGACGTTGTCAAAGGGTCCAAGCACTTCCAGCGGGGTAATATCCACGCAAGGACTACCACCTCCACTGGGAAACAAGACTCCATGTCGCTTTTTAAGACATAGACTGAGCTCACATTAAAGCCACTTTCTTTTTGACCTTGCATATCGACTTTCCTGCGTGAGCTCGGCCTATGTCTTAAAAAGCGACATGGAGTCTTGTTTCCCAGTGGAGGCGGTAGTTACAAATACATAATCATCACTGGATCTCATAAGGTGCACTTTGGATTAAGTCCTCAAGCACGAAGATGGAGTGAGTATGAGGCTAAAATGTCAACGGTCTATAAATATCTTCAAACTGCTATTCGCTCTCAATGTTCATGGTGTTGAAGCATAACTACCGCTCTTCTGCCTGGGCACGAGAACAAACTACCGCATAAATTTGCTTCAAGGTTCAGCCCCACGTCACCATTTTAGACAATAAGTACATACACCTCTACATTATCTCATATGCGCGCATATTCTCACTCTGATATGACCCAGAACCTCTGTTCTTTTAGACTAGTCCATTAGTGAAGCATCTATACCAACTCTCCTGTGTGGAGTATTGACGCAATTGCACCTCTCCGTGATGTGATAATTTGACCTGTTGGGATTATACTGGGTTGACATACATATAATTCCGACTGAGTCTGGATATAGCAATATATTACCGTATGGCGGTCGATGGTCATTACAGGTCATTGCAAGTACACAACCGCACCTTATGCAAGGGACTCGCTATTGTGGGATATTAATGTGGGGTTCCGCTCTTCTTTCACTTGACTTTTGTGTTACAAGACGGGGGCCCGATTGATTTAGTACTTGTGCCCTTTGCCACAAATGGGCACCCAAGAAGCCAACCCAAGGGATTCTTCTATACGCCGATTGTTTTTGACCTTTCCAACACCGAAATATATGTAATTTGTTTCATGGCCGGGCGAAGTGGATCCAATGCCTCCGCCGATAGTGAGTTGGTATGGTGACGGAGAGCTTAAGCGCGGCAATGGGACCCTTGACTCGAGCAAATTGTAGTATGTACCACCATTGCCTTCTCTCTGATACAGTCCTTAGACCTTTTCCCTCCGCGGGATTTCAAACCCTCCCTCAGAGACTGCGGGCTGGTTTTCTATGGGAACTCGGCATAGTAGAGCCTTTGGTGATTGTAATATTATCACGTAGAAATAAGATTGCTAATTCTTTCAATTTAAACCATGTCTTTCTCTAAATTCGAAGCATCTCCTTTCCAATGCACAGGTTGGGGTGATAACAAGTAGACAGGCATTTGGAAGCCTTCGGTTCCATAGGCCTGTCTGAGCAAGTAAGCATTTCCAAGAAGGACCTACACTTCCACAATCTTTACCAGGCTACCATTACCGAGTATCTGGCATTTGATTTTAGTTTAGTTTACATTTTGAGGCCAGAGCCGGGTTTACCTAAATGACATTCCCAATCAATTTGGTGGTGTCGAATTATCCTCGACCCTGTACCAGGAAATTGGATAGTCACAACACTGGTACCAGTAGGTACCTCAGACATATTTTTTATGTTGTACTGTATGTCATAGTGCAGGTAGGACACCCAATTGATCTATTGATTGGTGCGCCTGCTTCGGTTCGGACGGCTATCGCTAAGGTGCCTATGTTGCTATCCCAGGATAGGGTCGGGTGGCGGGGGAGTCTCTGGTTACGAGAGAGCAGAGCAGGGGGCTGAATGTGGGGGCCAGTAAGATGACATGCAAAGTTTTTGCAACTGGTATTGGTTTGTTCCGCTACGATAGATACATTGTAACCAGGTTACTTGGGCAGCTGAGGTCAGCCTTGTGCAAAAAGTGGAACCAATTATTTATATGATCATGCAGCTTACCCAGACTTTCGATATCATGATATCAAAGGGAAGGTACTCGGGTAGCTGAGATGGATCAACCGAGGATGCTCACCTTCGTGGAAGAGGTTCTTGTCCATTTGAGGTGAAGGCTAGGACGGAATTTTTGGAGCTGCTGCAGCACACATCATATGGATGATGTTGGGAATTATTCACCAGATGTGATCATTGTCACAGTGCTGGCTTGTAAAATTCTCACACCAAATGATGGTGCGAGACTGGAGTTCGGATCGATCAATTGACCCAATTTTGCTAGCGACGGAGCGCTCAGATATCGATATAAAGGTTCTGAGAGTATTTATTGGAGAAAAGAAACAAGAGAACCAACATATTTTGAGCTGAACACCATGCCGTGGATTTTAGAACATACAAATCCTAAAAACAACAATCCCATGTAACAAAATTGACCACCCTTCTTTACCTTTCCTACTCATCCATTAACTACCCATGCAACACATAGGACCCTAAGTAAGGCACAAGACAGAAAATCTCGAGGGAAAGATTAAACGAAATGCATGCAAGCAAGGAAGGGATTGGAACCTTGTATGGCGTGCAAGTAGCGTACATACTCCCACCTCGAAAGACATCAATTGAACATTGAAAAATAATATGCAATACAAGCCCTCCATTGTTATGAGAAAGAAATTAATCAAAGAAACAGAAAGGCATATAGTAAAACAATTTCTCAGGAGAGAAGAAAGGGGAGCATATTGGCGTGGGGATGTTCCCGATAATCATACTGCCTGATCAACCTGCAGGGCGTAGAGCCTACTGTTGCTGACCCCCTGGAAACATCCAAGCAGGTGGGACAGCTCCTGGTGGAAATTGGTAAGGGAATGCGGTAAAGGGCTGAGCACTTCCAAAATTTGGAGTTGGGGGTGCAACCCCTCCGGAAGGAGGAGGTGATGGTTGTCTGTTGTTTCTGCGGGGAGAGTTTTCGTAGGATGATTGTGGTCCTCTTGTTGGCCCACCAGAATCCGTAGGACGCCTCTTGCTCATGGCTAGGGGAATGTTTTGGTGAGCGGGGGTCTTGGTCGAGGAAAGGAATGAGGAAGTACCTTTTGATGAGACCCCCTGTCCGATTTCAATATCTGGCTCCTCTACAACAAGCCCGCCTACTAATGGTTGTCCGCCAGTTCCGCCATGGGTAGCCGTGAGCATCCATCGTCTATCGGCATCGGTAAGCCTGTCGATTGGTATGATACTAACACCCGTTGTGTAGTCACTGCAATCCCGAGGACCAAAACCAACACCCCATCGAGTCTAAAAGCTACTTGTCAGCCTCGCTAATGTAGATTGGGAAACTTTGCATCACATACCCTGAGAGTCATATCAGGACTGCGGTACTGCTCCATCCCCTCCTTTGCAGCCAATGCATCCTTCCTGGTGAACATTTTGATGAAGGCGTGCCGTTTCTCAAAGTTCACGATGCAAGTTTGAACACGCCCGTACTGCTCGAACAACTCCCGCAGGTCTTCCTCGGTGTTACGCCTATTTCCGCCACTGATTCATCAGCCTTGAAATTTCACGGAGAGAGAAGGTAACCTACGCGACACCACCGACAAACAGGGTCCTACTATAAACCTTGATGTGATCCTTTGGAAGAGATAGATCATGCTCGACAAGCTTAGGGCCAGCAGGGATATCCGGTGCATCAAACCTTGTGTCTCCGTTACGGCCACCATTTCTCTGATTTCTGCCCGGTGGGCTTCCACTGCGATCCCTTCTTCGACGATCAGGACTCCCACGCCTTCCATGTCCACCTCGACCCCGACCACCTCTACCGCCATGAGCGAACTCAGGATCACGGCTACCTGCTCGTGGTGGATTTTCGTTTCCATAGTCATCATATGTTGGGCTCCTTCTTCTGAAGGCTGGGGGTGACTCGCGCCGATTATATCCTGGCGACCTTGACCGAGACCTTCGTCGATAGGGTGACCTCGGTCCGGGAGAGTAGCGACCCCTCTCTCGAGGGTTCCGATCATCGAAACGGTTTTCAGGTTGTTGTTGTTGTTGCTGCTGTTGTTGTTGCTGCTGCTGCTGTAGTTGGCCCATCTGCTGCTGCCACGCTGGTAAACCTGCTTGACCTTGGGCTAAACCCCCAAGCAATGGTCCCAAAGCAGGGGCTAATTGGGCGACAGGGAGATTCGCGAGACCTGCAAAACCGGGCTGCTGGAGGAGCAACTGGAGTAATGCCATTTGAGTTGGGTCGACACCAACATTGGGCTGCTGCATCATAGCTGGCGGGAACGACGAGGTCTGCGGTTGACCTGGATGTGGCTGCTGGGGAGCCTGAGATTGTGGTGGTGGCTGTTGCATTCCACCGAGATTGGGAGGAAGTAGGGCTGCAAGGTTAGTGGGCAATCCATTTGGTTGCTGGGTCTGCGCAGGGAGGGCTGGAATTGCAAGAGCTTGTGGAGGTGATACAATTGATGTGGGTGGGTTATGTTGAGGCTGCGGTGGAGTCAAGACAGGTGCCGGCGTAGGTTTCGTGCTCTTGGACATGTTAGCTAGAGCTTGCAACAGCGACGCCGTAGAAGCGGCGTTTGCTTGCTGCTGGGCTTGCTGGGCAGCCAACTGTTGCTGTTGCTGTTGTGCCTGTGATTGCTGCTGTTGCTGCTGTTGTGCAAGGTATTGATCATGATAAGGTGTTTGCGATGTCGGCACATGATGAAGTTGGGGAGGCTCGCCAGGTGGTGTTGTCGACCGCATTCCGTCGTCTAGATATATATAACAAACATAAGATTAACATAGACCACTCCCCTCAAGAGCAAATGCAAAGCAAAATCTATAACATGATGCACTGCAGCTGCACTACAAAGACAGGGGTGATCAAGGAGGCTTACTTGGTGATGTTGGGGGGGTATGTAGTTTTGCCTTCCACTGAGCAATAACCTCTGGCGGGAATGTTGCGCCTCGGTGCCAGATTTCAAAAAGCTTGTTTATTTTGTCCTATAATATAGCCCGTCTATGTGTAAGTCTATGTGCTCCTACAGCGGGAATGTACGAATAGCAGTGGCAGCAGTTGCCTCAACCCGCGGCAGCAGCCGCGGCCAGATGGGTGGGGTTCATGAGAATTCGGGGCACCTGGGGAGAGTTGGGAGAGGGGCTGGGGCTCCGGCAGTGAGTAAAAGAGAGAGACACAGGGAAAGAAGGCTGCGTAGTGGTTGGGAAGGCTCCAGTGCTGATACCACCTGGTATGCACAGCATGCAGGTACACCCACACATGGATTTCATCCAGTTCACCATCTTCTCACTTTATGTCTCTCTCTTCACCTCGCGCACTCGCATACAGTGCCTTTCTTTCCCTAATCACCAAAAAGCCATGCGTACCTTATGTTCGGGTGCGTACTGAGCCATATCATTAATCAAATTGGGAAGAATATCCTTAATTCTATTCAGACCAGCATAGTACGTTCCATCGGGGGCGGCTGGCGAATACTCTTCGCCAGCCTTCTTTGCCTGATTCATGTAGTCGCGAGCAACGGAGTCTACAATGTAGAGGATTCCAAGTTTATGTGATGCAGGCGATTTCTTGAAGTGCATATAGAGCTTCTGGATTAAGAGTGACTCCGACTGTTACCCACGAGCGAAATGTCAGCATTAGAGTCGATAATTGAGGTTTTTACCACCATGGAGCAAGCAGGCTCTCAGCAATAGGAGTGACAATGAGGACTTGAAGTACCTGAACATTCTGAGAACATATCCCGGTTGCCTCTTTGACCTTGGAGGTCGAGATACCCGGGGGCTTCAAACTAAGCAAACTTTGGAGATAATTGTCGAACTCTGCCATCATGGCCATGTTGCTAATTTCCAGCCAGAGGGCCTATGGTATCAAATGGAGATAGATAATAATATCCCCTCTTCGTTGAAAGCAATTTAAGTATCAGATGACGCGGTTTGCGAGTGTTCCAGAGTGCTTTCAACTTCCTTTTTGCCCACTACTCGAGGTATATCGGAGACGAGACACTCGTAAGAACTTATTACCAGGTCGGTTTGTCCGGAGATTGAGATTCTTCGGTCTCTTTTTTTGGTTTAAGTGAAAGCTTCTAAAGAGTGAGGTGTACAGAAAGGGAACTTCTAATGTCACTTTGCTGTAGAACCCTCGTGTAGACCTCCTTCTTTCAAGTGATTACTGTGACTCGAAATGTGTTTAATAGACGTGTCAGAAGGATACTACTGTCGCGTTTTTTTTAGAGGCAGTGATAACAATGCCCCGAAAATCCTGTGTCCACAGTGATGTCTCGTTTGTACGATCTGTACCTTTGCTTGTTCCAGATCGAAGAAATACGGGGGAACGGGGGTCAGGTGGCTGTTTTCTTATCTTTATCTCCCAGACCGAGGGAAGGGGTCGAGAGCCGGTGAGTGGATTATCCAAAGGATTTGCAGCAGCAACGAGGTTTTTGTAAAGTGGTAGAGAGATGGGGGGATGGAGTGGTCGAGAGTTGCTCAGAGTTGAGACGAGTGAAAAGAATTGACTGGGAGGGGGTGCGGGTGCGTAAAGAAGAAAGGTTGGGGTGGATGCCAAGGGAGCAGGTGGTTAAGGTTTGGGCAAGGAATGAATGGCAGTCCAGTATTATTATTAATCATTCCAATTGTGCTTGGACTTGGCACTCACAATCTAGTCTCACAATATTTTTGCGGTGCCGTAAGCGTCCCAACATTTGGCTGTAGTTTTGTTTGCTGACGTAACGCCTGGGCACGAGGCTATTATGGTATATATATATACCAGCACTCCTGCCAGACTCTCATGGCCACCAGATTCTTTTAGTCGAATAAGTATGAGATATGAGATAAGCTAAATAAATCTGGGAACGAGAACAGCCACCAGACTAGTTACAGCCAGTAGAATTTTTGGTGTAAAAGTACAGTATGATACTGTACAGTACATACTGCTGATCATCCATCACCCTCCTTATTAAGTTAGTCAGGGAATGTTCCCAAGTTGCCATGCAGACGGTAGGGCGGTGGCTGGTGTATATAGATCCAACATGCTTTGAACAACCGGCAGCTGGCGTACCGTATAGAGGACCCGTTCGAGCCAGGGGGGCTTCTCGCGGTTGGTTCTGGATAACAACGAAGGTCTCTCTACATGTGATGAGCTACTGGCTCAACCAACACGGTCAGATAATCGCCTCATAGCCTAAGTCGGGAAAGGCGTATAGACTCAAAAAAAAAAAAACGGTCAGATAGTGGGATCACGTCAATAAGTTGGATGACTGTGTCATTAGCTTGAACAAGGTATGTCTCATATTCAATAGTACCTAGATGAAGCTTGACTTAAGATGGTAGGACCTCGGAGATACTTGCAAGAGTGATGGGGAAGGGGGACTATGCAGGAACCAGAAATTGGGAGAGTCAAGTCCAGTGGCAGACTCACTTGATATCTGGAGGGACAGCAGCCGTAAGTACAATATAATACTTTCTTTTTTTTTGAGCCTGTACATCTTTCGGCTATGAGAATGGGTTGTCAAAGACAGCAGTACACCTTACTCTGGGCCTATAACTTTTTTTTGAGTCTATACGTCTTCTTGCTTGCTGGTTAATTAAAAACTGAGGCTACATACTGAGTACTTAGAGACATTTGTTCGGGAATTTGTTGCATATTGTTGAAATATATGGTTATACCAGAGCGGCAGTGGTACAGATATATGGCCAATGCCTTTTCCCCGCAGCGTATTTATTTTAGTGTAGAGTCTGGGCACGAGATCAGGCCAATGAAGGAACACTTCATCTAGATCATATATATCTGGACATTATGCGTTCTGTAATTCAGAAGCAGTTCAGAAGCCTATCTATATACATGATTTGAGTGCTGTGTTACGTCACTCAGGTATCATCACTCACGTGATAATCATCTCTCACATGCTGTGAGGTAAGTATAGTCTCGGAACCGCTACGTTGTTTCTATTATATTTATTGAGTAGGTAAGTTGTAGATGTTTTATCTTTCCGGCTCCTCTTTCTATATATACTTTAGGTTACTTTAGCTAATATATACATGTACAGTATGTACGGAGTACTGTACATACAGATATAGGTATTTACAGCACTCTAGCCAGTACCAACCAGGCCTACTTTAGCTTATTTGGGTCTTAATTATTCCCAGATACGGGATATCAGTTTGCCGCAAGGGACCCCATCAGCCCTATGCTTCGGCGCCACACCTCTTGCAAGAGTTATAATCGCTAGGACAAAACGGGTGACGGCATACTAGGCATAACACAGGACTCGTAGCTTGCTAATAAAGGTCACATCCACAATGCAGAGGAAAGTGCGAGAGGTACCGTATCCAGAAACTCAGAGGAGTCGATTCAAGCAGAAATTGCAGCATATAATTTACATTGCAGTCATTGCATACAGCTTACCATCCAACATCGCATGGCTGGTCGCAAGCCTCAAGTTCAAGCACATGAAGATCAACAATTCATGACAGCAGCACAAGGGGAGGCTGTTGTTCTACATGTGCATCGTGGGAATATGCACCATGATTGAATACCTATGATATGCCAAATGGCATGAGGAAACACCTCTGGCGGGAGGGATTCAATCAAGCTGGCAGTATACTCAGATGTAAGGTGGCATGAATGGTTTTTACTACAACACCTTGGCTTGAAGAGTTCTTTCGGTCAGACTCTAGATCAAGAGCGAGCACCACGCAAAAAACTTCAACCATCCACAGTTCCAGCAGTCCTGGCAGCAATAGTCCTACCAACAGCAGTAGTATTACCTCCAACAGTTAATTAATCCACAGAATAGTTGATAGGTAGTTGGCGTTGGAAAGTAGTGAACTGGGACATTCAAATCAGACGTCTGTAGTTATAGTAGTTAACCCGCCCGTATATACATGTTTCGTTCAACATAGGTACTATACTTACCCTCATCTGAACGTACATTTACGTTATGCAAAAAATAAATATATTCTTGTTATTGTTCAGAAAGAGGCAAAGTTGAAAAGTGTTTACATGTTTATTGCTGAGGGTATAAAAAGAACTGTAATAAAAGTTTGGAGGATGTTTAAGCTGTCCCAAAGCGGGTCTGGTTGGCACAACAACTTCCCTACAGTATCACGATTGTTGGGGTGTTGTCACCATGCCGCGTGCATACAGGCACTAAGTGTTCCAGATGTAGAAAATTTTTGTGAGCAGGAGAATCTCTTCCCAGTACATAATCCCAAGGTCACCTTGTCGCCTACACACTCTTCACCTTCCGTCCCTTACATACCCCCATTTCTCGTTCGTAGATACCAAAAATTTCCGTAATGAACCCTGCTTTCCGCCTGGCCACTTTGGCTCTTCGGACTGCTGCTCCTCTCCGAGCGTACACCATCCGAAATACCTCTTTCAATGGCTTCAGGACATACTCTACCACAAAAACCCAGGTGAGCAATTTTGCCTGGATCAACTGAGGACAATGGCTAACCTCAGATTAGACTCTCAAGGAGAGGTTCGCTGAGCTCATCCCGGAAGAGAAAGCAAAGATCCAGAAGTTGAAGACGTAAGTATATCTCCATTGGAACTATCAGACTGGCAGACATCTAACCCAATTACCAAATTGAAAGGGAGTATGGAGACAAGGTCATCGGTGAGGTTACTCTTGATCAGGTGTATGGTGGTGCTCGTGGCATCAAGTCGTTGGTGTGGGAGGTAGGCACAAACAGAGTTTCTCTGGGCCTATTGGGTTCTAATTGTACCAACATAGGGTTCCGTGCTCGACTCTGAGGAGGGTATCAGATTCCGTGGAAAGACTATTCCTGAGTGCCAGCAGCTTTTGCCAAAGGCCCCTGGTGGAAAGCAGCCCCTCCCCGAAGGTATATCTCAACGCCTAAGATATCTATATGAAGCCATTGAATTAATTGGATATAGGTTTGTTCTGGCTGCTCTTGACTGGTGAGGTTCCATCCGAGCAGCAAGTCCGCGACCTGTCTGCCGAATGGGCTGCCAGATCTACCGTCCCCAAGTTCATTGAGGAGCTCCTTGATCGCAGTCCCTCTGACCTCCACCCTATGGCTCAGCTCTCCCTTGCCGTCACCGCTCTTGAGCACGAGTCTTCCTTTGCAAAGGCCTACGCTAAGGGCTTGAACAAGAAGGACTACTGGCAGTACACCTTCGAGGACTCTATGGATGTCATTGCTAAGCTCCCCACCATTGCTGCGAAGATCTACCGAAATGTCTTCAAGGATGGCAAGGTTGCTGATGTCCAGAAAGACAAGGATTACGGTTTCAATTTGGCCAACCAATTGGGTTTTGGTGACAACAACGACTTCATCGAGTTGATGAGGTTATACCTCGTTATCCACTCTGACCACGAGGGAGGAAATGTCTCTGCCCACACCACTCACTTGGTTGGGTCCGCTCTCAGCTCTCCCATGTTGTCTCTTGCAGCTGGTTTGAATGGTCTTGCTGGCCCTCTCCACGGTTTGGCCAACCAGGAAGTCTTGAACTGGCTCGTTGCCATGAAGAAGGAGATTGGAGATGACATCTCTGATGAGAGCATCAAGAACTACCTCTGGTCTACCCTCAACTCTGGCAAGGTCGTTCCAGGATATGGTCACGCTGTTCTCCGCAAGACTGACCCAAGATATGTCTCTCAGCGTGAATTCGCTCTTGAGCACCTCCCTGAGGATCCCATGTTCAAGCTTGTCAGCCAGGTCTACAACATTGCTCCTGGTGTTTTGACCGAGCACGGCAAGACCAAGAACCCATATCCCAATGTTGACGCACACTCTGGTGTCTTGTTGCAGTACTATGGATTGACTCAGTCTAGCTACTACACCGTCCTCTTTGGTGTCTCCCGTGCTTTGGGTGTCCTCCCACAACTCATCATTGACCGCGCACTCGGAATGCCACTTGAGAGGTTCGTAATCTCCAGTTCTGTAATCTGAAAATCGATACTGACTTCATATTCAGGCCGAAGTCCTTCGACACAAAGCACTACGCTAAGCTTGTCGGCGCTACTCTTTAAGCGTCCTTCGTCAGGCACTTTAGGTTCTTATATAGGCGGTTGAATAGGGGGTTGATTTAGAAGTGGGCGGTCTGCTGTCTTGCTACTTCAGTGTTTTCGTTCGCATGGGGGCAATATAGAAGGCTTGGGATCTGATTACGAAGTTTTATAATGTGCCTTCCCTTTGTGGAGTGCTACTTTGCCACGACCTTGATTTTTACTTTCATGTACAAAGTGTTATGGAAGGCGGTGATGGGAGGCTATACACCATTGTTTCTTCTGTCTCCAAGTGTTCTTTCGGGTTTCATTTAGCTGGTTAGGGCACTACTATACTCCCCTCAATCATTTTTTTCTCGTACATATTCGGGGCTAGGAAATAAATATGAGCTTGAGCAAGCATTTGTACTAAACACCCCCTTGTGCTTGTTCAGGGCATGCCTTATTACCAGTTTCTGGTGCTCGAGAATAACTTAACTATTAAAGTTTAAGCTTATGTAGGTGCAACTAGACTAGCAACGGCCGATTTTATTAGATGGGCTCCAAGTTTAGGGTAACTCTGTATTGGGGATCGCGGCGCATTTCTAATCCGGGAATTAAATTGGAGAGAATACCCCTCGATTGGGTTGTTAATAGGTCCTAGCCTCTACTATGAACCAGCAGCTAATACATTGAAGAGGTGAGAATATTAATTGGAGCGACAAGAAAATATCAAAAGTCTAGGAGAGAGATAGCTGAGCCCATCACGTGATGCATCCGTTTCAAGCACCTTTGGAAACATGAACAAATGAAAGCATTTTTATGTAAATATCGTTCTTTGTTCAATTGTGATTTTTCTGTATCTACAAGTAAGCGTGTCTTGAAAAGAGTCATGTTCAAGTTTCCGTATACACCCTACTCCTCTCTTCAATAAAAGACAACCACCATGAATACAATGGGGGGACTAGTTATCGATACGCAATTATCAAAGGAGCGGCTGGTTGAGGAGGGTCCCAAGAGGTAATTTTCAGCAAAGAAAATCTTGCAGTGAGTGATGAATAGTGCTGAGTGTCAGCTCCAGTGCCAGTGGTATCAGTACCCGCTCCCTCTCCGCACGGATCTCTGCCATCACCAAACTTGACCGACTGCTAGAATCTTTTTCGCGAGGCACAAAGCGGCTTGGGCGGACATTATCTACAAGGTCTAGACGGTCGATTAACTCTTCCACATCTGCCCCATCAAGTCCTGTTATCCCAATACCATCAACCCCCGCTCCGCCCAGCACTCCAGCCACACCGGGTACCCCGAGCTCGAACCCCCCATGGCTGGCAGGCCCAGAGGTGGAGAGAGTGGCATTCTTCATGTATTTGGGGCAGTTGAAGGTGCAGATCTCTGCACTGAATACTGCGGTCGAGAGGCTCGAGCAGCATCTAGTGAAAGTGAGTAGTGGGTTAGCGGTACTGGAGGGGATGGGCAGGGCAGAGATTCGAGCGAGGCTAATCTTAGCTGCGAGGGGGTTGATTGCGGATTCGGAGTTGGGGGATGTGGTGGTTAGGGAGTGGTTGAAGGATTTAGATCGGGAAGTACCTGGGGAAGACGAGGGGGGAGGGAATGATATCAGTGGGAATGGGG
>Ga0307514_10004110_pt1 | contig 13495 bp, 13 predicted proteins | sample 16_EM_MG_FD_203088 | JGI IMG/M metagenome (GOLD analysis project Ga0307514, IMG submission 203088) | Populus trichocarpa ectomycorrhiza microbial communities from riparian zone in the Pacific Northwest, United States - 16_EM | ecosystem: Host-associated > Plants > Roots > Unclassified | place... | reverse complement strand
CCCCACGGGTTTATCGATGTGTCGCATCTGACTTCGGCCACGTAGATCTTCAGCCACTGAAGCATGGCTTTGCTGACATGGCACCTCGTGAGGTCGAGTGATGTCAACCGCTCTGGTGACCCTGGAGAGGATTTTCGACCGTCCGTTTTTATCGTCTCTTTCAGGGGTGGCTGAGTGGGGAATGCCCGAGCGTGATCAGGAAGCCTAGACTCCACCAAAAAGCGAAGGTGGTCCCTGTTTATTGCGCAACCCTCCAAACTAAGATTCTGGATCTTGGGGCAGACCCATGGTTGCCCACCGGAGGGTCTGGAAAGGACCTGTGGTGGTGTCGTCATCAGTCTCGGATGCATTATGGCACTGCGTAAAAACAAACCTTCAACACATCAGAAGAGAGGTCTTCTACGTCCACGAGGTCCAATGTGTGTAAACGTGGTAACCGCTGGAGCAATCTCACCAACTTCGCCTCAGAAAAGTAAACAGATTCCACGCGAAGGTGCTGGAGGGGGAGGACGGACAACGATTGACGATGTAGAATATCGAAAAACGGACCACTATCGTCCAAATACCCAATGTCGATCCGCTCCAATGCAGGAAAGGAGATCCTGTCCAACACGGACAACGTTCGATTGGATCCGGAGTAATAGAGCGAGATCTTCGTGAGGTGGGGTAAACAAATGAGGTCCGCACTTGAGCTCGTGGTCCGTGATTCGGAAACATCAGATAGGTTCCGTAACGTCAACTCGCGTATGCCAGAGCACCCCTGGAGGATACCTAGGATCATTGCGGTGGAAGGGTCCGAACCGTTCCAGTACCCATCAAACTTGATCACCTGTAGGTTCCTCAAGATACTGTGACCCCAACCAATGTGGAAGGACTTGAGGGAGCACATTCCCAAGGCTGGTGTAGACCCACCGAATAAAGAGTTCGGAGGCTGTGATACAGCGTCTTCCTGCATTGAATGGAAGACGTGAACCGTAAAAACCCTGAGCATGGGTGCCTCGGCCACACAATGGGAGAGTGCTGTATTCGCTTGTAGGCGGTTCGGGACGCTGAGGTGGAAGGATTTCCATCGACGAATGGTTGGGGCAAGCAAGTTCATCGCTCGCGTGAGGACATCTGAGACGGAGCCTTGACGGTTATACCGATCGTTGAAATCGATGGATACATCCAACGGAACGGACTTGGACCTCGCGAGCATCCGAGCAGCCTTCTCTACCGAGTTGTGATTCCCGATCCGGATCTTGGACCATAGGGTGGGGGTGTTGATCGCGATTTCATGCCAATATCGGGAGACGAACATGAGTGTCGGGAGCATGAGTGGATCTTCTTCTTCTTCAGACGGGAAAACGCCCATGGCGAACACGGACGCCAGGAGCTCGCAAGGGAGGCGGTGGATCGGGGAGGGACATTGGGTTCGGACGGCCTGCTCGAGTTTGGACTCGATTTCTTCGCGTTTAGTACGGAGATCCGCCATTTCGGATTCTAGGAGGCGGAGAGCTTGTCGAAGGTGGGGGATGGAGAGGTTTGCGACAGTTTCCGGATATGCTGCATCTGGGTGGCACGAGGAGATGTGGAGATAAGATGACGTGAGAATGAGATGTGGGGAACGGGAACCGGGAGACGGGAGCCGACCTTTACCGCAGTTGTAGACCTGTAGGGACTCGAAGGAAAATCTCCGCTCCATCGTTACTGACTGAGGAGGAGCGGAGAGTATAGAGAGATAGTTGAGGGAAGACCGTGGCTGGACTTGGAGCATGGCGACGCAGGTCATGGCACAAAAAATTTGGTGTTACTGAGCACGAAAAGCGCAGGCAAGGGCACATTAGCATGAAACAATGAAAGCTGAAAAGCGGAATCATAAGGAGGGTCAGGCATCGCACCCGGGAAAGGATGACGCTCCGGCTTACCTTTGGGGCCTAATGGGACCTTTCCATCTGCTCCTTCGTCGACGGGGAGGGGAGGAAAAAGACAGCGGGGGGCTTATGATGCCGGTAGATAAAGGTTGGTGCATGCGGCTGCACGAGGCAGGCTTGCCATCTCTCATTGTCTCACTTGGGAACGAGTACGGGCTGACCTGGAACGTGTACTGCAACGAGTCTGATGGTCATCGGTTAGCCGCGCCTTCGGAGCACATGCTCCTTTGCAAGTAGGCGATGGGGCCAGGTGAAGGTAAATTTTATGGACTCGAGGCACGACTACAACTGTATCCTACGCTTTCTACCGGGACGATAATGCACAAATTGCCCGAGGAGCTGATGTGGGGGAGAAAGAAACAACGTTGCACATCAGCCTCAATTTCTCTTTTACTTATACCCGATCTCCTGATTCCACTTACAAATAGATCAAAGAATACAGTCGATATGGCCCCTGCACACAACCAAACGAACGGCGGTGTCAATAAGTTTGCCAAAATGACACAACGACAACCGAACCTGCCAGCCAAGGAGCATTTGCCAACAAATATCTCGCCTTCGTCGACGCGAAGAATATCGAAATTGCGTACGTGCTGTTGCCAGAAATCGAGAACAGGAACAAGGCAGGGGATAACCCCTCGCATTTCGTCTCTACATTCTTCACTGTGAAAGGTGTGCATGAGAAGAAGGTTCCGATAGACACTGCAAGATCACTCACGGATTTGTGGTATGCGAGCGCCCACTTGTGTGGCATCGGGGGGTTAGGGGGACAAAACGCAAAATTAAAAACCGTAGATGACGTACAGAACATCGCCGAACCAACCCACCCCAGAATCTGACTTCTCCATTCTATGATGCCTTCCGGTTCGCTTGGCTGTCTGGGTCCGTGGATTTTCATGTCTATCGTCCACGCCAAGATGCCGGAAGCGACGACGAATATGAGGTATAGCGAGTATTTGAGAACCTCATTCTCCATACTCCAACAGCTTGTACGTTCAGGATCCACTGCGCTTCCTAGCAGTGGGGTATCTTCTACTGGTTCTATGTCTCGTGCGGTGGCCTGACTGGTATGGCGTTTCTTCCAGCGATAGTAGTAGATCTGGAATAGGAGTAGAGAGTCGCAACAGACATACTGATGTGAAGGATATTTAGTCTCAACGAACTTAGAGCAGACGCGCGGCACTCACGTATGCAAAAAGAACTTGCGCCGTCGGTACCAGTTGGGCGATAAGTGCTCCTGCCAGGCTACACACGTCTCCAAGAAGCCAGATCAGAACAAACAGGACACTGACGCCCTCTCCAGATTGCAAGGTATAGTTTTCCCATAGTTGTGGAGAATACACGACGACCCTGTCGTGTGCCTGTCAAACGGGAGAACACTCCGTGTTCTGTAGCTCTCACCAAAAAGCCAAGGAGACGCAGCCAAACTGTGGGATGATCAGCAGGCGGACTACGAATCGGTAGAGGCCACCAGAGCTCACCACACTGCTCCATGTTTCGCTCGCCATCGATCTATCTAGAGTGTATGCGAAAGGCGAGTGAGACCCTGGGATGCTTTGTTGAAATGTGGCTGAAGAATCGGCAATTGCCGAACAGTCTCCCGGTCATTTGGTCGCCGGCACCAGTGCGTCAGCGCTCAGACCCAACATGAACTCTCAAGAGGCCTGGAAGAGACTCGCGAACCAACTTCAGAAGGCTAGTGTCTCCGGCGGACGCGGTGGGGTTCCAGGTGGCAAGGGTGTTTTTGCTGGTGGAGGTCTCTTGATTGCCCTGGTCGCTGGGGGCATTGCGCTCAATGCGAGTTTGTTCAACGGTGCGTTTTCTTGTCGTTCCGTTCCCCGGATGTCTCACCAAGCTCCGAACAGTTGATGGTGGTCACCGCGCTATCAAATACACTCGGTTCGAGGTTCCGTATCGTGGCACCCTGTCTCTTACTCATGGTCGTGAAATAGGTTGCGCGGAATTGGAGATGAAGTTTACCCTGAAGGAACCCATCTTATGGTAGCGTTATCTTTGAAGCCCGCTGCAGAGTTCTGACCCCCGAATAAGATTCCTTGGTTCGAAACACCTATCGTGTATGACATCCGAGCCAAGCCCCGAAGTATTGCAAGCCTGACGGGTACAAAAGGTCAACACCACCAGTGGCTTTGGACTGAACACGCTTTTAACATTACGTCCTCAGATTTGCAGATGGTCAACATTACGTGTCGTGTCTTGTCGCGACCTAACCAATCAGCTCTCCCAACAATCTACCGCGAATTGGGGACTGATTATGATGAGCGGGTACTTCCATCTATCGTAAACGAAGTTCTGAAAAGTGTAGTCGCCCAATTCAATGCGAGCCAGCTGATCACGCAACGTGAAATGGTACTGTGCCGAATAAGACTCCCACCACGTTTTGATACTGAATCCGGGTCATCTTCATAGGTTTCTCGACTTGTCCGGGAGAACTTGACAAGGAGGGCATTACGATTCAACGTCGTCCTGGATGACGTTTCTATCACACATGTCGCGTTCTCTCCCGAGTTCACCCATGCTGTCGAAGCGAAACAGGTCTGTCCTCGTGTTTCATTTGCCCAACCGCTCATATCCCGACAATGTATGTCTAGGTGGCACAACAAACGGCGTTCAGGGCCGCATTCCTTGTTGATCAGGCCATTCAGGAAAAACAGGTGCGTTAGTCCCTTTCCTCTTGCAAAGATCGCTTCTTATCGGCCCCCTTTTTTTCTCTTACAGTCCATCATTGTGCGAGCTCAAGGTGAAGCGCGAGCTGCTGAACTTATCGGAGAGGCGCTCCGGTCGAACAAGGGTTTCCTCCAATTACGAAGACTCGAGGCTGCCCGTGATATCGCAAACCTTCTTTCGACTTCTGGAAACCGTTTGATGCTCGATTCCCAGAGCTTGTTGTTGAATGGTGAGCAGGAACAACCCCTTTTTAAGGTTTCCCGTCTATTCTAATTCGTGGGCTCTTTCTCCAACACAGTCGCCGGTGATGATGCTAAGGATTTGTTGAACGTGGGTAAAAAGTAAACTTGTAGGACATTAATCCATGTCGTCTACACTGCCTAATGGATAGTCTCGACCTTTCCTCCTCTCTTCACGTGACAAACTTCCACGTGATGTGACGGCTCGTGCTCTCTCGGAGATTACTCTCGTTTCTCTTTTCTTTTTCTCTCACCTGATCCTGATCCGTGTAATGAGGTCCAAAGCGTCAAAGCGGTCATGGTCCACTGCACCCGCGAGCGAGGGAGAATCAGACGAGGACGACAGATCTAAGAAAAGAGTCCGGTGGGAGTCTAGATCGAACGACGAAGAAATGGGAACAGCCACGGCGTCTGGTGACATTGACGAAACGGGCGAAGAGGGCAGGATGACTCCCGATAATGAGAAGGTGAGTCCGCTCCTATAACTTTGTACCTTGCCTCTTGAATCACACGTTGCTGGCACGCATCGATAGATTTGTCTTGCGATCAGCTGCCAAGGGTGAGAACACCATCTATATCGTAAAACTGGCGTGCGGACTGAGGCGTTCCAGTGGCTCTCTTGGCGCCGCATATTTCGACCCCATCAGATGCGTCATGCGCGTTCTTGAAGACACGTTAGAGACCTCCCATTTTGACTCCACGAACATGCGTAAGTCGATGGGTGACTGTCCTGGAAACACCGGTGGACTGACCTGCGTCAGTGCTGGAACTTGTGGGGCCAGACCAGATCCTGACTACGATGAAGACCGACGATAGCTGCATTCGACTTCTCCAGAAACATGGTGCGGTAGTTACGTGTGTGCGGTTTGAATGGGCTGATGTCGTGCCTTAGCGGAAGATTCTGGCGGCTTCTTCCAAATACGACCTCAGAAGGATTTTGGTATCCGAAGAGGACGCGATCGCCTGCTCTCCTTGCCTCTTCTCTCGGAGTTTCCAATCGAAAATTCAGACCATACCGACGAAGACAGTAAAACCGTCACCAGTGCCTCAAATGCGTACGACTTCATGAGACGGAGAACCGACCCCGGCGGTGATCCATCTGTTAAACGATGGAATGCTTCTATTCGGATGGCCAACTTTGCTTCGTTTGACCAGTCTCCCTTATGCGTGAGTTCCGATCCAGGATATATGCACTCCGTTTGCTAACGTTCGACTACTTCCGTAGCTGGGCACAGTTGGTGCCCTCATTGACCACTTAATTCGCGAAAGGGCTGTTGGCGAATTGTCCGACGAAGGAGTAGAAGTTCGCGGGATTGAATTATTGACATTGTACGTACAGTCCATCCCCCTGGCGATTCTATTTCCTGACTGGCCGAATATTTAGTGACCGAGTCATGCACATAAACTCGGATGCGTTGCAGTGCGTGTGGTCCCTATGTTCGAAACGCCAGGCTGATATCCTTTTCAGCTCTTTGCAAGTTTTCGATCTGGAAGATCACGCTTCTCTACACTCCGACAAGTCCAAAGAAGGCCTCTCGATCTATGGTGAGTTTGTGCCTCCCGTTGGGGTCTCAGCTGTATAACTCCGATGTAGGGATCTTGAACGACACTCGGACTGCCCTGGGGCGCAATCTTCTCCGCGAATGGCTCCTCCGACCGTCTCTTTCGTTGCCTGTCATTATAGCTCGCCATGCAGCGGTAGCGTGTCTCGTCGACCCCGACAACATTACGACGGCGGGTGATATCCAAGGACATCTGTCGGGGATCAAGAACACCCCCAGGATACTCAAAGCGCTGAAATCAGGAAGAGAAAAAGTCAAGGACTGGCAGGGAATCGTGGAGGTAAGGGCCATAACGACTACCGCTTCGCGCCCCAGATTGGTTCACGTCACACAGTTTGCCTTTCATGCTGCCATGATCCGCGACTCGTTGACAGAGTTGATACACGCCAGCCACGTGGATATATTGAAGAAGGTAGGGACGAGTTCCTTCCAGTTTCTTCCCCGTAAGATCTCGAAACTGACATTACCAAGCTGATTAATGTGTTGGACCTGAACATGCTTCGGGATGTTGGGACGATCATCAATGAAGTAGTACGAAATCTCGAGGGAGCTACGAATCCTTCAATGACTTGTATCAGGTTGACTGGGAGGAATCCATCGCTGCTTCTCGTGTTTGCGTTCAGCACCACGTCGATGAGGAACTGGATAACAGGAAACATATATATGCTGGGCTTGATAGCGTCCTTGTACGTCCCTGCCACATTATCTCCAAGATGTCGACCGTTTCATGAGACATCACAGTCAAAAGTTGCGCAACAGGTCGCCTCCACGGCACCAGAAGGTTTCGAAACTCTCAACGTTGTTTACTTCCCACAGCTAGGTGGAGTGGTGACCGCGTTCGGTGTGATTTTCCGGACATAACGTCATTTTCAGGATTCCTTATCTGCATCCCCATGTTGGAAGAGTGGTCTGATGAAGGGCAGATCGATGACTTAGATGGCTGGACCTTTCAGGTCTGAGAGTTTAGCATCTATCTTCAGCACTCGTCTGAACCCCTTTGCTCTAGTTCTCTTCGGAGTATGGTCCCTTCGTATACGGTTCGACCTTGCTGACCCTGGTGGTGTAGAGCTCACGTATATTTCAAGTCGCAGCAGATGATAGGTAAGCTCGTCCTTTTCGCTAATGTCCAGCCATTTTTATCTGTTGCAGATCTGGATACGCATATCGGAGACCTTCACACCTCCATCGTTGGTAATCGCCCACCCTCCGTTGTCGTACGAAGAACTAGAATTCTGTCGCTGACCCCAATACAGATAGAGAACTGGAGATTGTTGAGGAACTTCTTAAGAAAGTCCTCGTCCACGAGGGGGAATTGACTCAGATATGCGAGCTCTGCGCAGAACTGGATTGTCTCCTCTCGTTCGCCCAAGCTGCGAGGACGTACGACTTCAACATGCCGGAAATGTGCGAAGATAATGTTATCAGGATCGTTAAAGGGCGGTAGGGCAGAGATGTTATTTACAAACCGTAGTTGCTGACCCTTGAATAGGCACCCTCTTCAGGAACTTGTCGTTGACACCTTTGTGCCAAATGATGTTCAAATCGCGGGTGGCACTCACGAGTCGGCCATGAACGGCGAGCAGGGTGATGGCCTGGAGAAGGAGGTTCCGAACGTGGTCATTTGCACTGGCGCGAATGCATGCGGAAAGGTTTGTGGATGCTATTCCTGTTTTCCGATTGATCTATAAAATGCTTGGTATGCAGAGCGTTTACCTGAAGCAGGCGAGTCCACTGTTGTTTCGGATCACGCAACATACCGAAAGTGGCCTTTCTAGACCGCTCTCATCCAGTACATGGCACAGGTAGCTCGCCAGGCGCATCCTCATGGTGTCCACTGACTCTTTCTCGCAGATCGGAAGGTTAATGAGCGCCCTCCTATGCATCGTAGTGCTCACGTCCAGTAGTTTCGTTCCCGCAGAGTCCGCAACGCTCGGTCTAGTTGACAAAAGTCAGTTTCCTAACGCTGTCAACTGTGACGTGGCTGACACACGATCAGTTTTCACTCGCGTTCAGACTCGCGAATCGGTCTCCAAGGTCCTCCTGGACTGCGTTCGTGGCTCCGTGGCTGTGCACGTCTGACGTGGCTCTCTCTCTCTCAGGAGCAATCTGCCTTTATGATTGATCTGAATCAAGTCTCGTTTGCGCTAAGAAACTGTACCGAACACTCTCTGATCATTCTGGACGAGTTCGGGAAAGGAACGCTGTCGACAGGCTCGTAACTTCTCGTTCGCTCCCCCATCGCCCTGCCTACTGGTTCTGATCCGATCTTGCTGCGCTTGGCCGATGTTTCCTGTCGTTCGCCGTGTCACTTGCTAAACCTGTTATCTAGATGGTGCAGGCCTCTTTTGCGGTGTCATAAAACATCTGATCCACCGCGGGCCCGCTTGCCCCAAAATATTGGCTGCAACGCACTTTCACCAAGTCGCTGCTGAGATTCTTAGGTCTTCCGATAGCAGGGTGTCTTTTGTTCACATGCAGGTTATGTTCTCCTCGTCCTCGACAGGCAAGCCTCTGGTCCCCATCTCCGGCGTGGATGTCCCGATGGCAGGCAGCCGACCGGGGGATAAGATTACGTATCTTTATAGGTAGAGACGAGTCTCCAGTCATGGTCTACACTGACTATCTTGGATGAAGGGTGGTACCGGGGCTGGCAAATCACTCACACGCTGCAAGATGTGCCGAGTTGTGCGGGCTGCCTCATGGCGTAATCGAAAGGGCTGAACATGTCAGGTGAACGCTGATGTCCGCACCAGTCGCGTGAATTTCCCAAAACTAATGGACCTCGAAAGCGCCCTCTTTGCTGCTCATGAACTGGAGAAGCTGTTGGACGAAGATATGACCGAAGAAGAAGCGAGGGAGCTGAGGGAAGTTGAGGAAATTGGTAGGAAGCTTTTGGCATGGGACTTGAACGACGAGACAGTGATGGACAAGCCCGTGAAAGAATTTGTTGCAGAAATTTTGGGCATGATGAGTAATGACTGAGCGAGATGGATGGATGGGGCGGAAGTACGGTTGGGAGTGATCCAGATGAATAAAGACTTCTCCCCTTGAACCGAGAACGGTCCTTAAGCCTGTGGGGTAGCGACGAGGGCGAGTTCTCCCTTCTGGACCATGAAGTAACCTTACCAATGGGGGGTGTCCAACTACGGGCCAACCGCAAAAGACCGGGAGGGGGATGGCGGCGGTATTGAGAAAGCAACTTGAGAAACGTCTGAGGCTGAGCCACTTGCGATATGTTCTTTTCGGCGACATGACAGTTCCAATTTGTCGGAGCAAGATTTGTAGTCGCTCACTCTGGAATCCTCCATGATCGTTCGGCGTGGGGTGAGATGCTGATGGACCAAATTTGATCGACTGATCTTTGGGCGATCGTCCCAGGTTACGAATTGCATCGGACGTAGATGGCACGGCGAGAGATGCATGTGGCAAAGGCGAAAGGCGATGATGATGTAGAGGGACAACATTTCGACTGTTCTCTCAGATGCAAGTAAGCTTAAGATAATGTATCTGATCTTTAGCAAGGAGAGGCGAGCCCTCGCGGAGCCAGGCCAAAGCCGCACCGTAGAGGGAGCGACTAGTTACGGACCACGTGCACCCGTCTGATTTTCTTTTGGAAAGTGTGCCCTGTCTGCTCCCACCTGGGATCAGGATTCAAAAACTTGTATCTCGTCACCCAAGTTTCAAATGGGTCGGATGTTCGGTTCCATTGAATAACCGAAAGGATTGCGTATGTACTAAATGGCACCTTCGTGTAGGAATATCAAGAGAACAGCGCGCATGATTACGATGGATAATCGATAGGGGTCTCATAGTCGTTGTACGTTGGTAGGTCAAGCCTGTTAAGGCACGTACGCTTTAGAAGTTGCGAGGGTCCGCCTGACTTCTCAATAGTGAATCGGCGGGGACCGTCGGAACCTTGTATAAATCCTTGAACCCGTCGACAGGGATCCAGGAGGATCCGGTTGCGAACTGGAGCAGATAGAACCTGCCTTCGGTGGGCCAGCTTCGGACACACTAGCAGAACCACTGGATGACCTTGTCGGACATCCCATATACTCTGTAGTCCGTGAACTTGCTCCAGTTGTCACCGATAGGCATGAATGGTAGTCAGTACAAAAATCATAAGGGAGCGGGGGTGCCAGGTCACATACACATCAATCTCCGACATGGCATCGATCGAAAGCTCCAGCTCTCGTTCATCGAATATGTTAATGAGGTCCTGAGGAATATTAATGAGTTCGCTAAAGTAAAGCCGGCCACGAATCTATCACACCGTTCGTTGACGCGTTCGAAGATACGATATTCCACGATTGCGTCCACATAATCCCTCTTGTTCCCCCGTATCACTGGTATATCCGCACATCCAGGCTTCAGCTCGATAGTAACGGTTTCGCCAGAGCGTTCGTCGGTGGTGATGAAAATCTCGTCAATATCTCGTCGACCCAGCGAGGTGGGCAGCGGGAAATCCCGATCCCGATCAAAACAAATATGTACAAAGCTGATGGGGTCATCTACTCAATATAAGTGTATACTTATATATATGCTTGGATCTCTCGCGAGTGCCCTTCCCCTCTCCCACTCCTGCACGCTCTTCGCGTGTGCATTTCCCTGATGCAGGCCATTCCATCGTTCATCAGCGATACTATGCTGGCAGTAGCTATTCCACTCGTACTGATACTTCTCTCCGCCGGCTACTTTATCTCCCAACTGCGGCACATTGTGGCATCTGGGATCACAGAAGCTCGGCTACAAAGGACTCGCGAGGAACCAGTCCCTGGGGGGGGTGAGTTTTGTCCCTTACCACAAAACGCCCATGGATATTGATGTGTTTTGCAGTGCACACTTGGTTCAACTTCCAATTAGAAACCCATCTACTTACCGGTCGTGTGAAAGTGGCCGTAAACTCTCACTCGACGCGTTTGAATCACGTTCGAGAGCCTGATGAAGACGTGAGCTGTAAGTATTCTGATACGTTAAATCGCCAAATCTGACAAGATGCAGCAAATCAAGGGAGAACGCTTCGAGATCTGTGGGGGGATTCTCTTACAGATGACAAGACTTTTGGTGAGCAACAAGGTAGTGAGCGAGATGGATGGCAGATGAATGGTGAGCGAAATGGGTGGCAGACGAGTGGTGATGGCAACCCGCCACAAGATTCAGTTCAGATTCCTCGTGGGATGAGCCCTAGGTCATAATTCTAGATTTTAGCCACCCCTTCCGTTGTCTCTATTCATACTTGTACACCAACCGTTGCGGGCAAAGCGTTTCATGTCGTTGAAGAGGGACCAACGAAGGGCTGGTCCGAATACTGCCCATCGGCACGAATCAATGGTCGTCAGCAAAACGGTTCGATCGCTGTACTGCTAACGCAGGCGTTTAACGTTTACTGTGGTTCCCATAGTTGTGCAATTACGGCGGTAATTGGCCTCTACCTCGCGAAGAATCGATCTTGAGAAAATACGTTCGCAGAGGGGTTTGTTCCCATGGACTTGGAGTCTATCATCCTAATTTTTCACATTTTGTTGTACAGCCTGTAGAGAGAAAATGCCGAATTGCACAACTATGGTCGTTTTCCGCGTGTTACAATCCTTTGTCACACCACCGTCACTCTCAGCCATCATCGCGGTTTGAATCTGAGTCGAGTTAAAAGTTACAAATCCGGTGCGGATGCAAATAGCGAGGGAAAGGAAAATAGGCCCTGTCCTCGATAAGGAAACTACATTTGATGGGGACGTGTGTCAATGTAAACGAGGTTTCTGGGGTGGCGGGACGGTCTCGTCTCCTGCATTCTGGCCTGCATCCGATGCGGCCGGTGTGGGATTCTTTCGTTTCTTTGGACCGGTTGCTTTCTTTGTCCTTGCGGCGAAGAGCCCTTTGAACCGTTCATCACTCTGGAGGTGTGGATGCTCGTCAAGGTGGCGGTTGATGCGATCAGCGAGTTCCTGGTTTTTTCCTCGCGTTTCAAGGCAGAGCGCTTGTGCGATGCCCTTCAACTCGTCCTTGTTTTTCTTACCTGTCACCAGCCCTGTGAACTTCCCAGATACGGCCCGCTCATTCCGCAACCCTTGCCGCTCCCGAGCCTCTACTTCCTTTCGTTCCTTCGTTGCCTTCTCCTCTGCTTCCCTCTTCTCGCGTTCCACTTTCTCCTCCGCCTTCTTTTTCTTGTTCGCCTCACTCGTGAGCCATTCTGCTTTATTGCCGCCGCGTTTTTGCTTATCCTTTTTCTTAGCATTGTGCTCAGTCTGAAGAGCTGTGATGTGTTGACGGGCAAAGAAGCAATCTGTCTCTGCTGCCTGCAAGAGGTTCTCGAGTTTCGCCTGGTTGCCTTGGAGAATTTCGACCTTCTCCCGGAGTTGCTCGTTTTCATCCAACGCATCCCGGTACTTCTGATCGATCGAGCGACGATCAGCAAAGCGGCGGTCCCTCCTCTGCGATTTGGGTGGCAATGGGGTGAGAAAGCCACGTGAGCGGGTACGCCGTGGAGTGAGGGCCAGGCCCGGGGTTTTCGGAAGTGTCAAACCTGACCGGTATTGTGATCGCTCGCGTTGGTCGTCGGATCCAAGAGATGGGGAAGGAGTGTGATAGTGGGACGGATGGTTCTGTGGCCGGGTCGAACCTTCCGTGGTGGGCGTCTGGCGTGATGCCAGGGGCTGCATGGGATTGTCATAGGAGCCCGGGAAATGTGATGGGCCAGCGGCGGGCTGCAAAACATCATCAGAGTCCGAGGAAGAGGATTGGTCCATGGTGGGTTCCGCAGATCCGTTGTGTGGACGAGGGGAAAGTGGTTGGCTGCTGGAGTCAGTCGAGCCATAGTTGGAATCAGGCCCATCATCTGAGGCAGAAGGCGATGTACATGGGGATTCCGCCGACGAGTCTAGTGCCATGTCTGATCCGAGGTCAAGGTCGATGTCTGGAGGCGCTGTTTGTAGAAATGATGGTGGGAGGAAGGCGTTTGTGGACGTAAGTTGGGATGGTCCATAATCACTGGCGTTAAAGGAGTTCGGGTCAAGGCTAAGTATCCCAGATTTCTTCCACGCGCTGACGATATTTGACTCCTTCATAACTCTAGTTCTCGCATCTAGATACTCCTCAACCA
>Ga0307514_10004109_pt1 | contig 13498 bp, 8 predicted proteins | sample 16_EM_MG_FD_203088 | JGI IMG/M metagenome (GOLD analysis project Ga0307514, IMG submission 203088) | Populus trichocarpa ectomycorrhiza microbial communities from riparian zone in the Pacific Northwest, United States - 16_EM | ecosystem: Host-associated > Plants > Roots > Unclassified | place... | reverse complement strand
AATTGGTCTTATTTTTTGGGGGGGGGGGGGGACAAGGGTGGAAAGACCCTGTACCTACCGTACTGTCTGGTCTGGTCTGGTCTGGTATGGGCAAAAATCCAGTCATTTTAGGTAGGTGGGCAGCTGGGGTTTTGGTAGGTAGGTAGTGGAGGAGGCTTAGGGGTAGGTATTCCGTCCATACAGCAAGGATTCCAGGTCCGGTATGAATAGCAAGGTCTAGGTACCTACTCTAACTGTAGGTAGTGAGTGAGTGAGTGAGTGAGTGGCTTTACTCCCCTCTTCCTTTGTTTGCTTTCCTTTCCTTTCCATTCTGTCTGTCTATCTACCTACGTGTTTCACATTCCGTCTTTTCCGAGGATCCCAGAGCCCCTTCATGGGGTGGAGGTACCTAGGTACCTAGGTAGGATGTGTGCTGGTTTTGGGTGCGCGAACATGCAGTCCATGCACCATATCATATCATATATTTATTGCCAGTGGCTTCTTTCCTGCATTTAATGAGACAAGCCTTACCCGTAAAAATCTTGCAAACAAAAAATCCTCCTTGTCTCTCTGTTGCTACGGCGAGTGGCCTTTTCTCCCACATTTTGCGGTAGGTGCTCGAGTGCAAAGGGCCGGGGTTACAGTCCAAAGTAAGGTTGCTATGAACACAGGTAGATGGTAATTGAGGGTAACACCAAAGTTATAAGTATCGTCCCATTCAACTAATATAATAAACGTAAATTGGTAAGCTGATAAGGGGGGGTAATAAACAATGCGCCAGATAGTATTTTTTGCCAACAACTTCAATAGGTAGACAAGCCAACGAACGGAGAAAATACCAAAATGTATGAAATGTATGAAATGAAGAAAATAAGAGAATAAATATGTACAAGAAATAGTCAAGATAGCTTGACACATGCAGCAGACTGTTTGGTACTTGTAGGTATACATGTTTTACCCAAAAAAAACCAAAGTTGAGAAGGGATAGAGAACCCACAAAAACCAAAGAAAAACAAGCACCCAGTAAATCCTGTATTATTTGTATGGCGTCATACAACCGTCTATTTAGACTATCCCAGCAACTTCTTTCCTCTTCCCCTTCGACCGAAACGCCATACTCCTCAGCTTGTTCATACCACTATTCTCTTCTTTGCCTTTCTCCCTGGATTCTACTCCCCTTTCTGAAGCACGGCCCATACTCGGTGGCGCAGAGTCCCTCAAAAATGCAGCCAGCTCATCCATACCGCTTGACTGTGCAACCCTAGCGCCCCTTGGCTCTCCTACTGGTTTTGGCCGAGTCCGCTGTTGCCGTTGACTAGCCCCATTCAAACCTACCGCGCTATGTGTTGGGTTGAGATCTACTGGCCTGTAAGAAGCTTCTGTGATGTTAAGCTTCAGTCTAGCCCCAATTGCTTCTCTAGTGAGTTGTGTCTGAGATTGAGTGCAAGGCCTAGTACCATCGAATGTGTCCGGTCGCTGAATCGGTTGTAAAGGCCGGCTATGGGTCTGTGGCTTCTCGAAGAATACTGGCGAGGAGATAGAGTCCTTGCGACTCGGACCCCGACTAAGCCGGGTCATGAGGTTCACGGCCGAGCTCTTTTTAGGTACTTTCTTGTTTGTGTTGCCTTCTTCATATTTAGGATAGTTTGGTGGTGGCGGAGTGACGTTGCGGAGGAATTCTGCGAGAGATTCTTCTTGCCATGCGGGCTTTGAAGGCGCGGGGATGACAAGGTCCATGTCATCTTCCATATCCAGATCATCGTCACCTATGGCATATGGATCCCTAACACGTCTCTGCGTGCGAACCAGCCCATCACACATGGGAGTTCGCCTCTGGCTGTACAGTACTGCAGGAGTAAGTTCCTCATTTCGCTTCATAGCACTACTCAGAAGGCCTGTTGAGGAAGTCATGGATGACTGGTATGAGTATGAGTCAGTGGCTATTGAGCCAGACTCCGTGGCCGACTCGCGTACTGCCTTCTGTGTAGTTTCACTTGCCATGTCAAACTGTACGGAGTCCATGGTTGTCCTGAATGGCGCAACACTACGAGATATCCGATGTGGCACAAAGTCCTCTCCTTCAACTGGCGGGAGAGTAGTTCGGAAAAAGTCAGCAAGAGCCGAAGTGCTATCCCCAGTGGACCCACTAGCTTCTCGAGCAATAAAACGCTTCTTGTTATTTGACTGTGGCATAGATAGTCGAGTATCTATTCTTTGCAAGGTCATAATAGAAGGCACTGAAAGAGTAGGGGAGGAAGGCTGGACACCAGTACTCGGTGAAGATCTTGTAGAAGATCCAGACCCTATAATCTTTGACGCCTTTGAAGAACTGCGCATTGTTGGATACGATGTCGTTGCTTTAGGCGAGCCTTTCGGAGGCCCGGTGCTGCGTAAGAATAACGCAAGGTCCCTTGAAGCTGTCACATTTTCCACTCGGGCATCTCTCGCAAGACTAGCAGGTACTTTGGCAGCCATAGGTTTGGCTTTAGATATGAGATGAGGAGCTTCCCCCCCATGAACATACTCCATCAAGTCTCCTGTTCTACCAGGAGATGGCCCGGGCAACTTGACAGACAGTTAGCTTATTTCTCTACTGTGAGAGTCTGAATATACCTCAATGCCCCTGATCTCGTTGGGTGTGAGTGTGCATACGATAGTACCACCACTTTGTATGAGCTCCTCGAAGCTTCTTTCCTTCTCATCCCTCGTTTTAGTCCGATGTAGCAGCCTCTCACTCCTCAAACTACTAGCATCATCCACATCAGATCGTTTACCACTATCGCTGGACCAAGTCATGAAGGGCTTGAGCCCATGAGAATTCTGCGAGGTCATAGAGCCAGAAGTGTGGATCGGACGTGGTACAATCCTGCTCATGCTGGATGATGGGCGTAAATCATCTGCACCCCCCGAAGATGTCCGGATACGCATTCTACCAGAGCGGTCCGAAAGAGTACTTGGGGCATTCTGAATGGATGACGAGTAGGAGTTTGTTCGACTCTCAGTGCAGCTCGGTCTTGAGTGCGGCGACGGAGGTCGAGGTGATGAAGGAGCAGGAGAGAGTCTGCCGGGTGTGATTTGCTTGGAGATTTTCGACTTGGCCACAAGGGTGGGCAAGGTTTCATCGCCAGGTGATCCCATTGCAGTGTCGACTGCCTCTCGGAAATCCGAGATTGGAGGCCCCCCACTTGGTTCCTGGATCTCAGTGACTTGGCTAGTCTCAGCAACTGGTGTAAGAAGCCCATTTGATCTCTTACCACTGCCGGTTCCGCTAGATTCCGTTAGGCTGCTTTTGCTTGCTTTCCCTTTTACTCTCCTCTTGGAGCACCCCGTGATTGGGGTAAGTGTGATACATTGAATCTCTTTTGGTGATACCGCTTTCACGTAATTTGAAGCTCGTGCAAAGCGAACCAGCTCCCCGACCTCCGCTGGGGCACCGCTTCCGAAGTCTGTACCACCCGCAACGGAGGTATTTGTCGTAAGATTACGCTCCAAAGTTCCGGCGATAACGGTTTTTTGAGGTCCAAGGACTTGAGAGTGGAAATCTTCAGCAGCAGCCAATTGCTTCTGTAGTTCTGCTTGATCCGATGTGACCATGTTGATTCTATCCATAAGTTTATTTATCTTGGATCGGGCATCTTCTGGTCGATGAACATCCAGTGATAAATCAGTACCACCATCCACAATGATGTGCCCAGATGCGGTCGGTTCGGCAATATCAACAACTTCAAGGGATGTGTCGAGTGGTGGCAGTGAGCGAGATCTTTTGATGAGCATTGGGTTCGCAGGTAGGTCGAACTGTGATACTACCCAAGGGAACAATATCATGCTTCGAGGTCTACGGCCGTCATCATATTTTGCGAGCTAGAACTCCAGTCAGCTACGCCATTTTAGGGCGCGATCCTGAGCACGAAATACACGAGTGGAAGGCGTACCCATGATTGGATGTCAGTGCTGTCATCCTCAAATTCTGTAACCTCCGGTCCCGCGGGCCCATCCCCATCTAAATTGGGCACTGTTTCCCATAATGGAGTGAGTGGACTCTTTGCTTCAATATCTTCTGCCATCGTCTCTTCAACTAGCTTATCCTCCATAAGATCTGGTAGACTCTTTTCCAACTCATGACCCTTTCGGAAGGAGGGAGTAGCTTCACCATCCAAGCCAGGGCTAGCTCTCGATTGCTCAGAGTAGGCTGGCATTGGTAAATGGAAGGCTTTTGCCCTTGCGGCGTCTGTCCACTCAACTCCACTTAGACCTTTTGAGGTACTTGGGCAGCTATGGCTCATATTGTCGGGAGGGGGGAGAGAGGAGGGTAAACTGATCCCTCGCAGATGCTTTCGCCATCGTCTCCAGATTCGCCCTAGCGAAGGGTTAAGAGCCACCTTTTCTGTATCCAGTTCCTCTACCATAGGGCGTTCTGGGACCAGTGGCCTCCCAGATTTTACTTCCACCGCGCTCGCTGCGGCATGTAATGCAGAGTACCGAGCAATGGTTGCATTGCCAGCAATAAGTAGAGTTTGCTCTCCAACGAACTCCAGAATTGCAGTGAGCCATATCGTTACAGCAGGTGATACAACACCATGGACACCGCTATTCCGATGGTACTGTTGGCTGCCAACCACGCCTTCCAAATGGTCACCTAGAGCGTACATTACCCCATCGTCCTCCTCTAAATCCCCCAGCGAGGAGTAAACCATGCATCTCACCCGTGTCCTACTCCAGGTCCGTTCGGTGTCCCAATCGCCAGACTCACTTCCACACTGCCCATTCCTGTCAGTCTCGTCCCATTCAATTCCACCAAGATATGACCGCAATTCCTCGTCGGCTTCTAGTATTGCATCTCTTGCTAGCCTCTTATTCAAGACTGTTGTAACTGCTGTCTTGAGGACGGGAAGTGATGTTGACTTTGCAGTGGCCAGAAATGAGTATAACAGGTAGTCTAGGAATTGATTAAGAAGGCGTAGTGCGGGTCCAGTTACGGGGATTGTAGGTGTACCGGCACTGACAACAGTCTGATAACCGAGAAAGCCTCCATGGCTGTTTGTGACAATCTGGGTTGCGGCTGCTGGGGCTATAAATGCTGGATCTGGGGATGCCTCCAGTAGGAAACTGAGTATACCTGCAGAATATGTGGATCCACTGGTGCTCTGGCTGTAGTCTAAGGAGCTGGTGGAGCTGCGGCCCCGAATGTGTCGAGTAGAGTTTAGGTCCAGAACATGTGGTCTTGATTCCCGGTTCATGATGCTCGTTGAGCGAAGGAGTGGTCACTCTTTTCCCTCCCGTGAATGAATTCTTCGACTCAAAATCTGATGCGCGCTGTTGCGAATACTTCCAATTCTTGGGGATTTGTTCCCGAACGCAATAAGATCAAGCCTTGGGGTATATTAAGTGCACTTTCCGGTGGTTGCCTCAAATAGAAAATGATAGCCTTCCCTCCTCTCAGCACCCACGCACGAGGGTAATTAACGGGCAAGCGATGTGCACAGCTCCAAGCTCCTAATGAAAGGTGCTCCGATGGAGAGAATCGGGCGACTGCAGAGATGGGTCAGAGGCCAACAAATGCAGCTGCCGGGGCTTGTTGGGTTTTAAGGAAGAAGGGGACAATTGTTTGTCGGACCTGCAGCCGCGGGGGGTTCTCGCAGAAGGGTACGAACAGCAAGTGCCCCTGGCTCTTGCCCTGTGAAAAGCTTAAGGCTCCCTTTAATGAGACGGCAGGCACTGTCGAGTTCCTGAACTACAGAATGGCCACAATATCAGAGCTTTAAGCCCCTTGAGGCATGGTTAAACCTTGATGGGATTCGAAGATTCCAAAGGCAGCAAAGGACCTGTCCCTGCAAGCGAGCGCCCCACAATTCCAGGATATGTCGGCCACTTTATGGTTAGGCAAATTTCATTGGCCAGGCCTAGAAGCGATTGGATGTTCACGGAGATCACAAACGCTTTAGGGAGCTACATGACCCAGCAACAACCAAATGACCCATCCACTCAAGATTTCTGTGCAATACCCCTTCTACTGGTAGAGACATACATATCCACAGTGAAGAAATATAGGTGTCAGAGGATGCCGGGAGATGTCAGGGTGAGTACAACCGGCATATGGTACTGGACTCGAGTATGTTAATGCGCAGAAGAAGCATGGAAATGATGCCCTTGATCTTTCCGCTAATTCTGGGTGCGAAGTGACGCTGCATCCTGCAATGCAAGTGGGCTACTTGTGCAGCGGTATTACCACACCCTGCATTGATGGAATTGTTGCGGACAACGAACTAGACAACTAGCTGTTCACGAACTGGCTGGCCAATACAGAAACGGAGATTCTGATGTAGAGTACAGCGGCATGCAGGATGTACGCTTTTTCCAGACGACATCTGAGAATGGAGGAGACTGATCACTTCACCCCTCTGATACCTCTATCGCGGGGAAGTTAATGCTCTTGGCCTACGGCTGTTTGCCGGCATATTCCCTTGCATGCATCTAGCTAGCCGGGATCACCTGCTTGTCCCCCCCCCAGATCAAAAGCAATTGGCTGGAGCAAATATTATAAAAATCGGGGGCGGTTTCTATGGGTTGGGGTCTGGTCTAACATGTCCCTTTCAAGAGCTTGCCTGGTCCTGAGGCAACGAAGTTTGTCTACTGATATGACAGGCAGCACAAAGGAGTGCGTGTAACGCTATGGATTTTCGCAGTCAATGTGGATGGATCTACGGGTGAATTTTATAGCCCATGTATAAAATAATCATTGGGTGAATCTCTATCAACCTAAGGCTACACGCAGTTGTTATTGTACACAACTTCGTTGTCTGAGAACCGATACTTATTTACCAATGCTCCGAAAATCTGACGAGAGACATTACTTTACCAGACTTTGCGTCATCCAATGATGCATGGACATGAGCACACCAGTGAGGGTTCTGTATCCGTAAAATATACAATATATACTGAAGCTCGAGTAAGTATCATGAGCTTCATGATACATTTTCAGTGTCACAGTCTAGCTGTTTTTTGTTTTTTTGGAGGGGGGGGATTGAGTCTATACACCTGTGGAGCCTAAGGCTACGAGGCTGCCACAGTCTGCAGTGATAATTAGGTATGCCTGTCCTGGGGCACGAGAATATGCCTTTTAAGAACCTAGTCTTGTCCCACATTACGTGACTGCCGGCTATTATTTCTTTCTGGCGCAATTCTGCTAATTTATTTCTTGCAGCTACTCACCAGCCGAGCTTCATGCCATCACGGTGAAAGTGCCAGGGGTCTAGTATACCGGTACTCGTACTGTATAGTACTTACACTACGCTGCCACGATGAGTTGTGCAACCAGACTAGAGTACTCCGTACTGAACAGGGATACACCGGAATCTCACCGTTGAATATTTGGAAGCAGCAAGATTCTTCTGTGGCAAACTAGAAATGGCTCGTTCGGAGATACTACCAGTAACCCTTCCCACAGCTTGTAGCTCTATGTACACTAAGTACCGTACAGTAACGGTTCATGGTCTCGAACCCTTATTCCATGCTACTGGTACGTGTAAAATATTCTCAAGCCTCTTGTCTCTGACCTGTGTGGCAAACAAATGCCCGGCTAAACATGTATAACACAGCCAGAGAGGCTGAAGGATAGCTGAAGGGCACCCCCCTAACACAAACAAAAGCCTTCAAATAAACTTGCCCAATACCGTAAAAATTGAGAAGTAAGACCCCTTGCCTTTCCATACAAACAGATTGCGGTTCTAGGTTTACTTCTGTTCTCGGTCCCAGTCTCTTATCTACCTTCGCGCTATTCTTTTTGCTGGGTCAGTTCGCACAACAGAGACTTCACCCAGCGCCCATGGACCCAGGCTAAGATATGTGAGACCTTTATATCGGTGGAAACAGATAACGGTGATCAGCCTTGGGTGGTAATCATCAATGGAACTGACTGTACGGAGTAGAGTACTCTATATGATGGCCGATGTACATGCAGTTTCACTTTACTTAGTCTTGATCACGATGAAGCGCTCTTTGCGAACGAACAGCTCATGGGCGGTAGGACAAGCAATTTAGCTATCAAAGGGGGAACACGTACACTAAACCCACTTTAATCGACGCAGCAATACTTGTTTGGGTATTCTCCCGAAAATATAAGCGCTTCGGCATGCTGACCCACGGACCTTACTCTTGGGGGGCGAGATTGCGAAGGAGACTTTAGCTGATGTCATTAGGATCTCCTGGCCCCTGTTAACCTTATCTCAAGACTATTGCCTAACGGGTATGGTCACCTTAAGGGGCAGGTAAAAGTATAAAATACCTTAATTTGTCTGTATGTGTTACCAAAGTGCATAATATATATTATTTTAAGTTTTCATTATGTATAGGAATAGATGATGTATGTGCTGTGATGTCAACATTATGTTTCACTCCTGTTGGACTTTCCAGCAGTGGGGCAACTTCATGAAGTTTTGAGGTCATTTCAGAGAAACTCAACATATGAATGTTTCATACCGGCACCAGTTAACTATGGTGAATGGCAAAAACAATGTGAGTACATGCGTACTTTTTGTATGCAAAATCCGATCGAATTCTTGATCAGAGTTCTAATGTGGAGAGCCCTTTTTACACGGTGCCCACTTGTTAGTTCTTGTGTTCACCCGCAGATTATTTTGCTCCACTGACCAACTGTGTATCGCGAGAGGCACTTTGCGGGGGCGGGTATACCCCAGCGGATTGGCCCTCGTTGAGCGCCCCACGCGAGACTAAAGTCGGGTTTATAGGCCAGGTACCTTTGATGAACTATTGTCCAGGGATACTTTCCACAAGCGATGCCTAGCTCCTCCAGCTATATGCCTGTTGTGCTATACATCTAATCCAGGCTTCCCATGTTTAGGCGACAGGGCCAGCTACCCAATGCCGTGGAGGAGGGGTCATGATCCAGACCCTGGGTGAGGCCCAGCATATAGATGATCTCTGGTCCCTCTCCAGGAAATCTTTAAGATAAGTGGGGAGAGCTTATCGGTGGCAACAACCCACCAATACAAAAGGTCCCGCCATACTGTCCCACAGCACACAATCCCATGTTTCGCAAGAGCTATCTTCTTTTTCCTCATTGGAGAATGTGCCATCACGTCTCACTGCTTGCTGCCGAGACTCCTCCCTGGACACCAGCCAGTATCAGGCGCGCTTCCTCCGTGTATGCACTTTTCGGGAGTGTGCATAAAGCTATCATGCTAGCATCAACATCTTGGGAAAGTGTCACAGTAGTGGTGGGGTTTCCTTCCCGCCTGGAGAAACTTGGGTGGAAGTTCTAGGTATATCACCCTTTCTTCCATGATGGGCGCACCATCTTAGGGTTCTAGTGGTGACCCATGAGAAGGTGCGGATATATATCAAAGTGCCTAACACCCGCAGGTACAGTCTTTATTTCATTGGTACACAAGACTTGATGCCCAAGCCTAGTGGGTACTTAGCTCTCATTGTAGATGGAAGCGTGGGCGAGGATGGGGTAAGTGCAGGGCGGCAGTGCTTTTGCAGGGAGCTTCACGTGGGTTGTTGACAGTGAACACCACTCACTTAGGGAAGGTTAATAGCCGCAAATAACCAGTTATCCTAGAGGTTCATTCGACTACTTCGACTCGAGCTGATACCTACCTATGTGTTCTCAAGGTGCAAAATTGGGGACGAGAATTTCTATCACAGTACATTAATTTAATTATCTTCTTACATAGTTTGGGAGGTAAACAACCAATCTCGTTTGCTCCCGTAGGTCGAAACTAAGCCTAAACCTTGCCGAATGTGCAAACCGCTCCATCACAACATCTGGAACTGCGTATTGGATAAGGACATAAACGTATTTTTGCACTGTGTACACTGTACAAAAGGAATCCATAGCACATCCATAAATCTTAGGAGTCTGCACTACATATGCAATTTATGAAGAGAAGAGCGAAGGGTGAAATTAAAAAGAGATAAAATAGTCCATAGTTGCGTATGCCCATGACTCGGATGCGCTTCCTTCATGACAACTGACTGCTAACATAGGCGTAAAAAACTCCACCAGGAATTGAAACTACCTAAACCAATTACACCCACCCTATTCTGTCCCATTCTTTCTGAAGATCTAGTAATGCGCATATCCTAACCCCCCAAATTACCCTGAACTCTAGCCCACCCCCCACTTCCCCCGCCCTTCTGCCACCCCTCTAACTTTTTCTCCAACCCTTGCCTTCCATCCACCTTCCTCTCCTTCCACTCTTCTAGCCAATCCGAAATTTCCTTTGTCACTCCGCACATCCCAGCCAGTTGGAGTCCGAAATTGTAGACGAAACCGTGGCGTAAATGTGTTCCTCTCATGCCCATATTCCATGGTAGCAGAAAGAGTCGAGTGGTATTTTACTGAAGCAATTTGATCTTCCCTCACTCTATTTCTGTTTTGCAGCTACCGTGGCTACTATCATCAATGAGCTTCCATATCTGCGTATGAAATCTTATAATGGCCAGATAAGTACAGTATCGGCAGCTACTAGGCTCAAGTAGTTCCTATTTAAAACATTATTTTAGAAGTACCGCCCTCGACACATAGTCATAGTGACCATGCGTCTATCTATAGCACTATATATTAGGATGTCTTCCTGTATCCAACAACCCGCCATCCACCATAGTGCCCCTAGCCTGCCCGCCCACCTTACCCTCAAGCGAGTAGTCCAGTTACCCTGAATCTGAACTGACATAAGCACGTGCTTAAATATACTACCCCAACCCTGCCTGCGTCCAGGAGCGGGATCATGCAGGATTTACTTCGCAGCTGTGATAATAATACTGGGGCCCTTGAACCCTGCGAGGCTGGCTTCTTCATACATTGTGCAATATCTCTTAATAGATAACATATAGTCCCGAAGGGCCCCGAAAGTAAATGAACGCATGATACATACATTGCAATGAATCTTTAATTAAATTAATGATATCACAATACAACATGATAAAACGTTTTTAGTGTTAGAGATACGAGTACATGATAGGTATGATAGGTATGATATGCAAGCATGTCTTGTGATAGCGGCCGCTCGCCAAAGCATACAAGATGCATATTGGCAATATAACCATATATATGGATTGATACCCTGCGTGCAGCATGCAGCGAGTATATAGTCTAGCGAGTATGGTTGACTGACATACGGCATCCGGGTATGTAATCTGTTTGAAAACACTAAGCATTCCGTAACCAGGTTGACTGACTATCTAAGGCAATCTATACTTATCAATCGACTGGCCGGGCTATGCTAGAGCTATATTTGATTACTCTGGCTAGTTTGACCCCCACCCTCCGAGTAAGGTAATTGTTGATTTTTGGGAAAGCGTGTGGGATTGGTACCTAAATATCTCCACAATTTACAAACACTTCAGGGTAATAAAAGTCATTCCTCGCTAATCAAAAGCTAATTTAAAATGAGTCATCTAACCCTGTGCCGAGAAGGACGATCTCCCGTGCAGTGTTGCGATAGAAAAGGACAAAAAGAGTGGATAAGCTGGGAATTGAACCCAGGACCTTCTCAAGGTTACAATGTCGGAATCCGACATGCGAATGAGAAATCATACCCCTAGACCACTTACCCATTGTTGACTAATCTTTGCTTATCCACCCTGTAGACCATCAGGGCAATTGTCAACAGTAAGACTTTTCCTCCTTCCTATTTGGGAAGTGATGGCTTGGCAGTGTATATACACAACATGGTATATTTATAGTAGGTATCATATAAACAAACTCCATACCCCTATATTGGCTCAATACTGACAATTTGATCAGTCTCTGGGATGTGGTTCCACTCTTCCCTATTAAAACCCTCTATAACAACCTCCTGAATACGAGTCTTAAGGTATGTGGTGTACTTCGCTAGTAATCAGGGGATACATTACTGGATCACGCCATACCCCAGTCTCAGCTGCCTTACGGGAAGTGAGAGCACCCTATTTTGGTAACAGCCAGCAACTCGTTCCTAATGTGGATTGACGGATTGCATGGATTGACGGGGGAGTGGATTGAGTGGATTGGCGCGGGGGCCTCCCTTCTGTGCTTCATTGTGGAGATTCCAAATGTGTCCTTGGGTAATTCCGATCTGTTGCTGAATAACAAACAGCAAGAGACTCGCAAAATTACCGCCTGCGCACGAGCTATAAATGTCAAACATCCTCGGAAGACACTTGCGCAGGTACGTGGGCTTAACAGCGCAGGAATTGATTTGCATATGCCAAGTCATTATGCACGCACGACTCCATATGTGTGCATATGGGAGGAAGCCCGACCAAAGCGATCACTCAAGCCCAAAGGGGGGTGGCGACATTTCCGTAGTGGTTGAAGATACTATGGAGGAAGGACTAGGCAGGGGGTTGCAGAGGTTGAGGGGGATGATGTAGATGGGTTTATTGGGGGGCCCATATTAGGGGTGTGAGGTCCTTCGGAGAGGATCGTGCCAACTAGACTAGTGTGAGGTATTGGATATTGGGTCCATTTTGGTGAGATCTCCGAAGGACCGTGCCAACCAGACTAGTGTGAGGTATTGGATATTGGGGTCCATTTTGGTGAGATGTGAGGGTTATCATGTAGTTAGTTGATTCGATTCTATATATATGCTAAATATATCACGTGTTGTTTATGCAGGGGAGCTCGTAGCCAACACGAGGCCAAACGGAAGTCCAGACCTGTATCCAGGTCCCTTGTTATTACGGACGCCAAAGATGGTTTTTTACTTTCCCACCCAAATTTTCTCGTTATACTGGATTGAGATGAGCCGGGTCGGAGTGCAGATTTATTGATTTTAAAAAATAACTACAGTAGTTGCAAATATACCTAGGTGAGAATCTACTTAGAAGGCCAAAAATCCCGAAGTTGCTTATTAGTAGCTTGATAGCGCTTTAGCCCTTCTCGAGCCTGAAGAACTGTCTCAGCCATGCCAGAAACTTGTATTTGGTGTTGTGTATAGGGGAAAGAGAGCGTAGCAACTGACAGACTGAAAAAATGTAGTGGGATCATCAAGTGCTTCCGAAATGGTGGGAGGTGTACTGTCATTTACAGGCTAACGACCGAACCCCTGCAAGCGACCGAGGCAAAACATCCTTGTATGCCAAGGCACCCCTCCTCTCCCACCAGACCATTCAGCTAACCGATACCCACTTGTAGCATACCAAAAGCATCACCAAAGATCGCGCTATCACCTCCGTGCCAACAACCCTCCCCCATACAACATGCCGAAAGTCACCAACGAACAGAAGCTGGAGAAGGCAATTAGCTATGCCCAGAAGCACCCCCTCGAACCAAAGTCCCGTGTTGCTGCGTACTTTGAAGTGAGCCAGGTGACACTTCGTCGGAGAGTAGCTGGGACACAAGCCACCCGGAGGGAGGCAAATCGTGACCGACAGGTTTTTGACCATGGAGAGGAGGAAGCTATTGCTGAGCACTGTCTAATGAGAGCCAGCCATCCTTACTATTATGGGATATCCATGATATCCTAGCCGGCCAGGCATGCGCTACACATATAGCTATTTTGCAGCTTATACA
>Ga0307514_10004108_pt1 | contig 13501 bp, 4 predicted proteins | sample 16_EM_MG_FD_203088 | JGI IMG/M metagenome (GOLD analysis project Ga0307514, IMG submission 203088) | Populus trichocarpa ectomycorrhiza microbial communities from riparian zone in the Pacific Northwest, United States - 16_EM | ecosystem: Host-associated > Plants > Roots > Unclassified | place... | reverse complement strand
GCGGTTTAATATATATATATATATATATATATATATATATATATATATATATATATATATATATATTGCAAATGACATTATATTAATATTAATATTGATGCAGAGAGAGGATCTTCTATAAGGTTTGGCATGTCGAGCCAGAAGGCTTAACCAACTTAGAAGTCATTGTAAAGTTAAACTAAAATGAAGATTAGTACAGCGAATGTTAGCTTCTCTTTTCAGACAAAAGAAGATTATATTAAGAGAAAAAATGAAGCCAAAAGAAAGAATTCTGATAGAGCAGCCCAATCCTGCTGAATATCAGTCAAGGAAACACGCAAAAGAAGAGCGGAGACTATTTTATGCCATTACAATGTTTTAAGTGCACCCAATTGTTGGTTTTTAATATACATTAACAAAAACTAAAATTATTGTATTCACTTGCACAGTGTTCGTGTTTTTTTAGATTAGTTTTTCTTTTTAATTTTATCTTTTAACATTGAATTTTTTAATCCTGATCTTATGATTCAGGTTACAGATTAAGTGGATTAGCTCGGGTTTTTTTGTTTTTTTTTTGTTTTATTATTAATTTCATCATTCAACATCGAGTTTTCTTATCATAGTCTCATGACTCAAGCCACGAGTTTAGCGGATTTACTCGGGATTTTTTTTGCTTTTTTTTTTAATTTATCCTTCAATATTTGGTTCATTTGCAATTAGGCTTCAATTTTTTTTTTCATTTTACTTTTTATGAGGTTATCTCAGTTTCATTACCTTGGTCACGAGTTTGACAATTTAACCCGAGTTGAATCGAGTCTTTTTTTGGTCCTTTTTTATTGATTTGTTTTTTCAATTGCATCCTTCAACATTGGGTTGATTGAGAATTAGACTTCATAATTTGTTTTGATTTGCTTTCTATGAGGTTATTCTGATCACATGAACCGGGTTGTAGGTTTGACAAGTTAACCTAAGTTGACTCAAGTTGTTTGTTTTTGCGTTTTTTTAATTGATTTATTTTTAATTTAATCCTTAAAATTTGGATTGATTAGGAATTGAGTTTCATAATTTATTTTGATTTGCTTTTATGAGGTTGTCTTGGTTTTATGACACAAATCACGGATTTGACAGGTTAATCTGGGTTGACATAGGTTGATCCAATATGTTTCTGTCTCAAAATTTTAAATAAAGATGTCTTGAAATTCTTTTTAATCAAACAATGTTTTTAACATATGTCCAGGTTGTCTTTGAACCCGTCAAGTTGATTGGTTATATCGGGTCAACCTTTACACGATTTAATTTTTTTTACTAGAAAACACGTTAACAACACCAGCATCTGATTTTTTCTTATATTAAGAAAAATTAATCTGACCCGCAATATGGCATGAGCTAATTATCTAGTATACTACTAGTCATAGAACTGCTCTTTATGCGCAATATAGATAACTTCAGGAATTCTAATGTAAGCTTTAGAAAATGCAACATTAATATAGGTAAGTTTTTTGTTTGTAATTAGTACATATAACTTTCTTATATCATATTCTTGTTTGATTTTTGCATGATGTATTTGTTTACTAGAATAAATTCTGATTTACTTGTGGTTAAAAGGAAGGAAAAATAGTTCATTCGATGAAACTTATAATCTGCCTTTGAACATGCTTGTAAAACCATAAGCAATTTATCTTCAACAATCTCTTTAAAGAACATTATCTCAATACATAATTCAACATAGAGAAAAAGAGACCTAAAATTGTGAAGATCGTTGTTTTCTTTGAAAAGATGGAATCTAAGAGAAATGAAAGATGTTTTTAAAACCCTTGATATGCATATTGTTTTGTTATGAAAAAGGAAGGCAAAGACAAAGGTTGAAAGAAATGTTAAAGGTTGTAGAAGGAGAAGGGGAAAGGAATAGTCAGAAATGAGAGAGTTCAGGCCATTATGTTTTTCTTTTTCTAATATCATTCTCATTCTAATTGTTTGATTAAATTACAAAGAGAAAGAAGAGGTCCTATATATACATAAGGACTACTAACTAAGTCTATCCCACACAAAAAGAATGTTGCATGTAACCAGCTATATAACATGCTGGAAAGCTAAAGGAAAGGAAAAAGAATTCCCAACTAATTCCGATTGAAATAATGGAAATACAGTAATAAAATGGTAAAACAATTATCCTTTCTTTTCCAACAACTTTCTATCTTTCATATTCTTTAACATCCCCCTATAAGAGGGAGCATAGTAGTTGACTATGTCCATTTTGGACATGTGATAAGACAACAAGTATGCAAACAGAGGACTTTGTAGAGATGTGTGTAGTCTTCAAAATCCCTTCTTGAATTTTATTAGGGTTAAGGTGACAATCTAATTCAATGTGCTTGGTCCTTTCATGAAATACGAGGTTCGAAGCAATGTGCAACGCAACTTTATTATCGTAATGCAACACAACAACACGAGGATGAGACTTGAAGATCAGTTAGAAGAAAACAAAACCAAGTAATCTCTAAACTAGTGGTAGCCATGGCATGGTATTAAGCCTTCGTTGAAGAATGAGACATCATTGATTGCTTCTTGGATTTCTAAGAGACCAAAGATGAACCAAGAAAGACTTAAAATCCAGAAATGAAATACCTGGTGTCAGGATAAGATGCCCAGTCAAATCATAATAGGTTACAATGTCCAAGTTGCTTGAAGAGGGAAAGAAAAGCCCCTTCCTTAGAGTCCCTTTGATGTATTTGAGGATTTTGAATGCTGCTGTCAAGTGTAGATCAATAGGGTGATCCATTAATTGACTTAAGATTTGCACACTATAAGATATATCTGGTCTTGTGATTGTCAGGTATAGAAGTCTCCCAATTAATTATCTGTAGTAAGTAGGATCAGATAAGAGTGTACCCTTTTTTATACTAAGCTTTAAATTTTAATCTATATGAAGCTTAAAAGGTCGGGATCCTAGAGTGCTGGAACTTGCTAGAATGTTTAGAGCATATTTCTTCAAACATATTTGTATCATTTATTTTTTTCTGACTTTGATCCTAAGGAAATACCTTAATTTTCCTAAATCTTTGATCTTGAACTTGTTGTTGAGGAAGACCTTGATATCCTCGACAATAACAAGAGAGTCACTTGCTACTATAATATCATCTACATACACTAGTAGTGTTGTGAAAGAATGATTATCTTATTTGATGAACAAGCTATAATCAAATTTAGACTAACATAGACCACATTCAACCAGAGAGATGGAGAATTTTGAGTACCATTAACTTGACACTTGATTTAACCCATAAAGACTCTTAAGTAGTTTGCAAACTTGATGATGTTGACCTTGGGTATATCTAGGAGGTCGCTTCATGTTCCTGTAAGTCTCAATGGAAGAAGGCGTTATTGACGTCAAACTAATACAAACCCTGGCCCTTAACTTTAACTATGGCCAAAAGACATCTCAATGTGACTAGCTTTGCAACCGAGGAGAAAGTTTCATGATAGTTAATACCTTCTTATTGTGTGTACCCCTTTGTAACTAATTTCGCCTTGAATCTTTCAATGTTGCCATCTGAATTGTACTTTATCTTACACACACACACACACACACACACACACACACAAGAAGCATTTTCTAAGAAGTAGATCAGTCATTATTTATGTCTAGTTAGACTTCAAAACTTTCAACTCATTCTTCATGGTTGTGAGTCAATGAGGTTCTTTAACAGCTTGGGCATATGTTTCCGGCTCAGTGTGTGAGGTAATGGAATTAAAGAATACTTGAAATGTAAAGAGAATTTATTGTATGAAAAAAAATTACTCAAATGAAATTGTTTACCTAGAAGAGCTTTAGTTGTCGCGACCTGTTAGATTGGGAGAGTTGATGGAAGTTAGGTGACAGTGAAAGACTTGCAAGTACTTGAGAGCTTGTTTCATCCTAGCAGACTTACGAATAGAAAAAGAAGAAATAGGTGAATGTGTGTAGGAGGTGAAGTTGTGGAAATAGGAGAATGTTGATGAGTTGGGCTGAATATTTGTGTCAATTGTATCAGGAGGAATATTTTCATTTGAAGATGAATCATTTGAATTGGAGTGTGATCAAGGGTTATCAAACATTAGAATAAAAGGAGTGTGAGTATCATATATAGGATCTAGAGTAAAAGAATAATGAGAATTAAGTTGTTGCTATACCATTTTTCCAGAAGGTGTTGTATCAGAAAAAGAAGTTTTGGATACAAATGTTTTAAAAAGAAAAATATGCTCATAAAAGGTTACATCTCTAGACGAAAAAGTGTCATTTGTTTCTAATTTTAGCAACTTATAACCCTTCACCCCAAAATGATAACCAAGAAATATACACCTTCTTACCCTAGAGTTAAATTTCTTCCTTCCATGACTTATAGTGGTGGCAAAACAGAGGCACCCAAAAACTCTTAAATAATGATAAAAGGGACTAGAATAAAAGATGGCTTCATAAGGTGTCTTGTTTTGTAGTAAAGGTGTAGGGATATAATTTACAATATAAGTTGCAGTGAGGATATAATTATTCCAGAATTCAAATAATAAGTTAGCTTGAAATCTAAGAGCTCTAACATCATTTAAGATGTGTTGATGTTTTCTCTCAACGATCTCACTTTGTTGTGGGGTTTTTACACAAGTCCTTTTGATGCCATTTTTATGGAAGAAATCTCCAATTTGGAACTCTGTCCCATTATCACTTCTTAGGTACTTAACCTTAGCTCCAAATTGAGTCTTAACCAGATTATAGAATGACTTTATAGATTTTCATGCATCTGACTTGTTTTTGAGTAAATAAACCTAAGTACTACGAGATAGATCATCGATAATGGTAAAAAAATACCTACTCCCATCATAAGCAGCCATAAAATATAGCCTCCATAAGTCACAATGTATAAGTTTAAAATTGAAAAAAGATTTGTGCATGCTTTGATAAAAAAAAAGAGTCTATGTTGTCTTGCTATGGGGAAAACAAAGCAAGGATTTTCATTGATAGTAGAGCATAAGTTTTTTTTGTTATTACAACTGGATCTCTAATTAACTGTATTCTAGAGTTGGAAATATAGCCTAGATGATAATGTCATAGATTAGAAACATGACTAGTATTTGTAACACAAGCAGAAGACAAATGATAAGTATCAAAATATTTGGATAACTTACACATTAAAGTAGTAGGAGATACTTCAATGTTCTAGAGGTGGTAAAGACCATTCTTTATTGCACTTAATCCAATTGTTGTCCATGACGTGAGGTCCTACAAAAAGCAAACATTGGATAGGAAAACAAAACAATAAGAGACATTTTTAGCTGATGTTGGTGCAATAATGAGATTGAAAGCAAATGAAAGAACACATAAAACATTTTCAAGAGTGATCAATTTAAAGAGCTTAATAATGCTTATATGTGTGATTGGGACCTCCTAACCATTGGAAAGGTTGACATTATAAGACACAATGGTTGTGATTTTTGTAAAGCAAATGATGCTACAAATCATATGATATGTAGCTCATGTATCTATGATATAAGGAACATTGTTAATATCAAAAGGTTTGTGTGTGTAAATGGAGAGACAGGTTGCGATACCAGACATAGATGGAAGACTTGTGAAGTTGGCGAAAAACATGGTCGAATTGTGAGGCATATGAGAATAAGTATATGCTGGATTGTGTTTCTTATGAAGTAACTGTAAGATTTTCTAATACTAATTCCAAATCAGAGTCATCTTGTTAGTGTGATTCTTTGAAAAATCCTCAGTTATAATCATGTTGGACTGACTAATATGCATATCTAATCTATTTCCCTTGTTATGTAACTTGTGACTAGGATACTATCCCACCAGCTTGTAACACTTCTTTCCTAAATGACCACTTATATGACAATGACCATAAGTGGGAGTTTTCATATTTCCTACCTTGAAACGGTTCTTCAAGAGATGCCCTTGAATCTTGTAATGAAGGCAATAAGGTCTATTAAATGGCTTGAAGGTTATGAATGTATTTTCGATAAGAAGGGCCATCAATTTAGGGGTAGGTGTGCAAGGTAGCATCTAATGTTATTTCTCTTCTTGTTGAATGAGGGAGAAAACCTTACTAAGTTGTAGTATGAGATCCATTAACATAATTTGATCTTGTACATTGGAGTATGTTTCTTTCAAACCCATTATAAACTGAATTACATAATCTAGTTGATAGCGATTAACCAAGACCTTTATCTATCCATAAGAGCATTCTGGCATAGGATAGTGCAATGCTAACTCATCCCAAATCGATTTCAGTTTTTCATAGTAGATATTGACGAAATCATTCCCAAATCGATTTTAGTTTTTCATAGTAGATATTGACGAAATCATTCCCTTGACTCAAGTTAGCTAGAGCCCTTTTTAGTTGAAAGGTTTGTGGCCTATTTTGCTGAGTAAGTCTCTCACAGAGTTCATTCCAAATCTCACATGCTTTATCTATAAGGACAAAAAAGGATTTCACCAAAGGACTTACAAAGTTATGAATCCAAGAAATAATTATATCATTGCATCTCTTCCAAGTTTTCAAAAGAGGATCGTTAAAATTTGAGGGTCTTGTGATATTACCATTAACAAAACAAAGCTTGTTTTTTGCTTTAAGAGCTTTTTTCATAGCCTTTGTCCAAGTGACATAGTTCTCTGTAGTTAGGAGGTTAGTGACCAAACTGAAAACTGAGGTATCACTATTATTGAGGCGGTATTGGTTATTTTGATCTGTTAAGTTGGGAAAACATGAGGTTGATTTCATAGCAAGAGTTAGTGTTTATTGATTTTTGGTTTCTTTCTCCATTGTTAGCTAAGCAACCATAAGCTCTGATACCATGAAAGAAATGTTAGAGGTTGCAGAAGAAGAATGTGAAAGGAATAGTCAGAAACAAGGGAGTTCAGGCCATTAAGTTTTCTTTTCTGACATCATTCTCATTCCAACTGTTTGATTAAATTATAAAGAGAAAGAATAAGTCATATATATACATCAAGACTATTAACTAATTCTATCCCACACAAAAAGAATGTTACATGTAACCAACTATATGACAGGCTGGAAAGCTAAAGGAAAGGATAAAGAATTCCTAACTAATTCCAGCTGAAATAATAGAAATACAATAAAGAATAAAACGGTAAAATAATTATCCTTTCTCTTCCAACAACTTTCTATCATCTATATTCTTTAACAAAGCTTGTGTTGTGTTGCTAAGCATAATTGTTTTCTTTCAAAAATCAGTTGTACATACCAAATCCCTTCATGCCCTCTATTCCTTCCTTTAATCGTAATGAATTGGGGCTTTCTCCAAATTTCAATCTTTAATTGGATATTTCTTTGCATGCATTGCATCCGAAGGGATAAGTTTTGAAGAAGAAGACTTTGTGCATAACTCATATTTTAAAAAACTGCAATGCTCATAAGGTTTTATGAAGAAACCACGAATAATAAGGAAGTTTGTGACATGATTTCAATTAGTGCTTTATAAAAACTTCATCCTCCCAAAACATGAAGACTCATTTTTGAAAAAAAGTATTGTTTCATACACGGTTTGTTTCTAAAAGGTACAAATATTTCCAGAGGCTTATAACAGTTAAAAAAGCAATCAAACTATTTGCTTATGCTCATGTAAAACTTCAATTGGAGAGCTTGATCTCTAAAATTACTTTAAAACTGTGTTTTTGGCGATGCATTTGTAAGTGTTCATGCAAATTATTTTATTTTTGGCTAAAAAATTGATTTTCTTATGCTTTTGAATAATTTTAATAGAACGATGTCAAAATGATTGAACAAAATGCAAGAAAAGGTATTTCAAATAAAAATTGATTTGTGAAATCAAATTGCAATTGCATTATAAAAACTACACCCTATCTAATAATATTTTTTTTTTATCTATTTGCATTTTAATTTATGGTTACTAGTCTCGTGGCCCACAACATGAATTTTTTTTTCTTCTAGTGGTTAAATGTCAAGACCACATATGTGTTTTAAAAAGGTAAGAAAAAGTTGCGATTGAGTCATTGATTTAGGGTATGTTTGAGATTATGGTAACGGTTGAGATTAAAAGTGTTTTTCACTTAGAAATGCATCAAAATAATTTTTTTTTATTTTTTTAAAATTATTTTTGAAATCAGCATATCAAAACGATTTGAAAACATAAAAAAATAATTTGTAGCAAAAAAAAATCAAAAATTGAGGGTATATGGTTTGCACCACATTCCCAAACGGGCTCTTAGTGGGGTGGAATAAACTTGTCTTACCTAATAAAATAATAATAATAATAGAAAATAAAATTAGATGGATCAAACTAAGAAAATAAGAGTGATCATGATTAAAAAAAATGTTTATTTGGAAAAAAAACAGCAAAGATAAATTTCAATCTAATCGAGCGTGTTAGGAAGGAAATCTACAAAAAAAGAAAAAATAACCCTAGTCATCTCGAATGCGCCTACCAAACCCACAACCCGTTCATGAGGTCATGATAACAAATCAAAAAGCAAATTGAAAAAATAAGCGAGCTCTAATTCCTAACATACCCAATGTAGAAGGACTAATTTGAAAAAAAAAACAAATCAATTAACAAAAAGGAAAAAAAGCCAGCAAATCCAAGTGAGCTTACCAAATCCCATGACTCGAATTGTGCGAATGAGACATCACAATAAAAGGCAAGCTAGGAAAAGTTATGAAGCTAAATGCAAAAAGGAAAAAAAATGAACGATGAAACCAGAAAAAAAATCCCATTTTAAAAAGAACGAACCCAAAAAAAAGTCTAGAATAAACCCTGACTAAACTGACAAATCCACGATTAACATCAAGAAAGCATAATAACTTCATAAAAATAAAACTGAAGATAACATGAATAACACTTTACAAATTTAAAGTGTTGAAGGATAACATTGAAAAAGAAAATCGGTGTACAAAAAGGCTAATATCATCTAAGTTAACCTTTCAAACCTGAACCTAGGTTATGAGCCCAATGTACACCGACCAGAAAAAATCATGACCCTTAATTCTTAACCAATCTAGTTTTGGAGGACAAAACTGAAAAAAAAAATCAAATTGACAAAAGGCCCCCTAAAAAATAATTAGCTATCTAAAAGAATGAGAACCAAATGTTAAACAAAAATACAATAAGACAAAAATAAAATTGTTTGATTTAAGAGTAAAATTTTCATATATTTTACAAAAGGAATAAAAAAAATCAAAAGGAAAAAGATAAAATTTGAAATAAAAATAAAATAAGAGGAAAATTAACATTTCAATGATGAGAAAAATCAAAAACAAATTTAAAGTTTATGAAAGGAATCAAAACAAAAATCAAACAATCAAAAGTAAAAGGAATAAATCAGAAACTTAAACAAAATAAGAAGACAACATAGATTTTTTGATTAGGCAGCTTGTTTTTTTTAGAGAAAGAGAGAGAAAAGAAGAAAAAAAAGACTCTATCGCATCAAACACCGCACACACACTTCATCAAGAAAGGGACACCATGATGATTCCAATGCCGCTGTTGATGACCAATTTCTAACATTATATGCCTTCACATGCATCACTTGAAGTGTATGGAGCCTCCTTACATGTTGGTGAACAATTTGTTTTTTAAAAATAATATTTTATATTCATTAAAATACTAAATTATTGTGACTTAACCTAATTATAATTAAAAAACCATGATGAAACAGAAAAAAAAACCCTTAATTCCAAGTTTAAAAAAACCCTGCTTTCATGGGTAATTAAGAAACTTCACTGTGCATCCAAAAGTGAAAAGACGAAACAATCTCATGTTTGAAAAAAAGAGTCGATGTACTTGGATAGATTGATGGTCTCTGTCCACACACCAGGATTATCAACGAAACTTCATGAGAAGCCTATTGAAGCCTAAGGTGGCATGGAAAACATCAACTGGCTGACTTGCTCTAGCTTGCTTTGTCATTTTCTGATGCTGAAATTATAAACCTAATGTGCACTGTTGATATAGCAAGGAATGCATTAACCAATAAAAGATAAAAGAAGACAGTATGTAAATATAATCTTTTAAAAACATTATTTCCCTTAAAAAGTAACAGGATAACACACCATAATATCGCTCTATGTAAGATTATTTGAACCGGAAAAAAAAATCATACAGCGCTCAAGTAATAGCTGTTCACTTCTGCCACGAAGTGAAAAAAACCAGCATCCAATTTTACAAGGATCAGAATTTCTAAACATGTAAGAAGATTGATAATGGCAAAAAAACTGGAATAATAATAATAATGGCATTAGAAACAGCAACGTTGCTAGTAGTGCATGCCTACAGAGTATTTGTGTCCTACGCCAGGGCTCGGACCGGAGTTTGTAGGCTGTCCAAGAAGCTGAGCATTTCCTGATCTGTGGCCTGGACCGCCTTGGCTTGGCCCAGATTGCTTTATACCTCGAAGGACTAATCTAGTGAAGGAATACTCCATATTCTTGGAAGAACTAGCCACCCTCAAGCCATTCAAATGCCGAGCTTCGGATTGGAAAAGAACAGTGCTAAACCAGAGGTATAGAAAACATAGAGATCTTAGTTTTCTAGACATTTTTAAGTGATACGACAAAACTAAAGTTTCAAATGTTAATAATGCTTGCGGAAGTGTTTGCAAGGAAACTTGGAGTCGAGCAATATATAGAACACTGAAAGTAGGGTGCTTTTATAGCACCGAAGGTAAGTTACGTCCTTCCTTGCTCTAGGGTATGATCCCATGTGAATGTTCTCTCTTTCTTTCAATTGTCAGTAAAAACAAATTAAAGAAGCTTGAAGAATCCAAGAGGGTCGTGAATCTAGGAGGACACAAGAAAGAATGTAGTTAGTCCAGCTGAAAAGTTGTCTTCTGACTTCGGAATTGCCGATTTCCAATATAAAGCAAAGGCAATATGCTAATTTTCTTGGCTGGCCGACGATCCTCAAATTTTAACATGTTTGCAATTTTAAGCCTTCCGTTGGGGACCAAACCCATTCAAAATTAAACCTTGATGACTAGTTCCTTTCTCAGCTTTCTTTGGTTCATGAATTCTCCCATTCGTCTGTATTTTTTTAATAATTTTTTCTATTAAAAGATGTCTGTAATTGTGTTAATAATTATTTTTTAAAGTGCAACATAATATTTTTTATTTTTTAAAACTATTTCCGATATAAACACATCAAAACGATAAAAAAAACATATAAAAAATTTAATTTTATATAAAAAAATCTAAATATTTTAAAAATATTGTTTGAAACGTAATTTCAAACTTACCCTAAAATAATTTTCATAAAGCACAACTTACTTCCATCACGAGCTGGATTTGACAATTATATATATATATATATATATATATATATATTATGTCCTTGCTCTCCATGAGAAAACAAGTTTTGGTGGTTTTTGACCGGGTATCATTTCTTACAGCCTATACACCAAGATTTGTGTAACAAAATCCCCATTGTTTCCATGATTAATATAATTTTTTTTTCGTTGTTTCATGCACCAATTCTAAAATGAAGCGGCACCGTGTTTATAGCCCTATTGGGATAATCAACCCCTTTTTGACTATCCACGCAACAATTTTCTTGTTTTAAGCTGCATGTGACCTCCATTGGTAACATTTTCTTTACCATTACGAAAAACATAGCACTATCATTCCTTGGTTTTTGCTATCAAACGCCGCGGATTAAGGGCTTTAATTAGAAACTAATTATTTTCCTCTTTCTCGTGCTAAGTGACAAGATCTTAGAATTCTATATCATCATTTTGGCCTGAAGAAGATTGCATGATGAGAAGAAAATCTCTAATTCCATTACACAAGATGTGGAAATGGCAGTTTTTCATTGCAGTGTTCGAAGGGGAAGAAGATCTAATGTAGCTATACCAGGGGCCGGTGAATGCTTGATATCTTGATTCCCATTGTAAGAAATTATATATAATGGATCCTCACCCAATTTATTGAAATTCGAATCTAAGTTAGGTCACGGGGCGCGCCATTGGTTAGATCATGCAAAATCCTATTGAGCTCAAAATTTGATGGGACGGGCTCATACCTTGGAAATTGACAAGGCAACATTAAAAGGCACAGCTAGCTAGCAGGCCAGTAGTTGAAGTTGCAAGTCTTAGTTTGAAAGATTTAAAGAACAGGAGAGACGAGAAATTAAGAACCCAGCTAATCTCTGCTGGTCTATTCATGATCTATTGCGTTCCCTTTCCCAATATATAGGATTATTCTACTTTACAATGACCACACTTTTTTTTTTTTTTTGTGATGAACGAAAAAAACTCGTCTGTCAATTTGCCACTCCTGTTGCAGGGTCTTACCATCTTTTTCCTACTTGAAAAAAACAAAAACAAAGAAAGAAACTTTTCTGCTTTTTAGTGCATGTTTGGATATGGTAATTCTTTTCCGTTTTCGTTACTGCCACGGTTTACAACAACCCCATCAATATCCCGGTGCAACAAGCTACAGGTGCCCTGGGAAATCCTTAAAATTTAAAATAGGAATGTCCGTTTACTGTTAAAGCCATTACTGGCAATTTGGCATATTTCTTAAACTTCCTGCCCCCGCTAGAGAAAAAAAGAAGGGGGACCGGTGACTTGGAGCTTTAATTTAGAAAGTGAAATTAACTCCCAGTTGTGTTTTTTGGGCAGTTTCATTCTTCGGACCCGAATCCGGTTGATCTATTATTCTTAGCAAAGGACATGTTAGTTCCCAAATATCATGTAATTATCAAACGAGCCCGCCTTAGGGCTGTAAAAGAGAAAAGCAGAACCAAATCTTGACTTGTTTGAGATAAGTTTGTCTAATTTTATTGGACCAGATCTAGATTTGACCCGGTTAAGAAACCAGGTCACTAGATCATCTGGTAAACTTGTGAGTTATCATATTAAATCATGGGTCACTAGGTCAACCTGGGTCTATTATTTTTATCCACAACAACATCGTTGTAGTTTATTTTTAAAAAAACTTTTAGTGTTGACCTGACTAGATCTGAACCGAATTTGACCAAGTTTATCAAACCATGATTTAATTTGTTGAGTCATTCTAAATTTGACCTACTCAATATCAAAACCAGTTCAAATTAAAATTTAAATAAATTAAATTTTAAATTTTAAGTTTGTCAGATTAATCCACGTGTGAGGTGAGATTTCATAACCACGGCTAATGCACATTTGTTTTACTTTCATGATTAGTACCGACATGTGATAGGTAAACAATATTTATTAAACATTCATCTCCTTAGCGCGTATATTTACAAGGCCAGGAACATCCCTCCCCTTCGTTTGCAAAGGAGCCGAAGTCCGAAGTCCAAACTTTCTGGTCATGATTGGCGACCAATATTAACCCATTAATCAGTCTTAATTTTGTGACCGTTATAGGCAGTTCAAATAGTTCCAAATTGGACGGTTGAGAAGCCACGCAACAGGAACCCGAATGAGGCCACAAAAGAATTATCATGGCGGGTTAGCTAGCTTTATTATACATGCCTTTCATAGTATAAAAGAATTGAAGTCCACCGTCTAAATCTTTTACTTGGA
>Ga0307514_10004107_pt1 | contig 13503 bp, 9 predicted proteins | sample 16_EM_MG_FD_203088 | JGI IMG/M metagenome (GOLD analysis project Ga0307514, IMG submission 203088) | Populus trichocarpa ectomycorrhiza microbial communities from riparian zone in the Pacific Northwest, United States - 16_EM | ecosystem: Host-associated > Plants > Roots > Unclassified | place... | reverse complement strand
TATAATCCTGCCGCGCTTCCACTTGGGGTTGCGGTGGTGCCTTGTCATAAGCTAGATAGCCTGAATACAAGTGCTCATTTTCCAAAAAAAAAAAAAAAAAAAAGCAGCTTGTTGTTCTGTGGGTAAACCCAAACCCCCAAGGGGGCAGGAACGGGGCCGTCTCATAGCCCAAGGCTCCACAGGCGTATAGACTCAAAAGAAGAAAAAAAGATCGAGGGGGAAGACTCCCAGGGCATCGGAGCAACCTAGTGCAACATACCTAGGATCAGACCGCTACCCCGGCAATTAACGACAACAAACCTGAATATGGAATTTACCGATTGGGTGAGAGAGGTCTGAACTTCCAGGGTGGGAACTATATCTGGTAATAAGTAGCCCGGCAGAGAATAGGAATTTAATGAAGCGTCGAGGCTGATGGCTCAGGAAGTAGGTAGGACGCTGGACACGGATTATTGAACCATGATACTTGTTCTTTGGTTGAGAAACCAGAGTGTCTACATATCACTTGCCAATATGGATTGAAGAGAGGATGAATTTGGAAAAGTGCACATGAAGTGCAAGGAGTAGAAACCTTGTGATATGAGGCAGAAACGACAATTTATGCAAGAGACGAAAACATCGGAGAAACAAACAGCACAATGATTTATTAGAATTGGTAACAAGCATAACTAAATAGTTTTATAATCATGAAAGCTGATAGGGATATCATGCAAATAAGTCTCTTACAGGTATACCTATTTTGTATCAACTAGTCTAATACCTTCTGGGAGTTGATTAACTCTGGTGAAGACCCCATATTTTTCCAACTGTGCTCGCTCTTGAGCCCTCGCTTTTGCCCATTCAGCAGCGAGAGAGGAATTGCGAGCTTGTTCGTCAGTGAGGTGATCTGGGTCAGTTCCAACAGCCGAGATCTTTACGGAAAATAGGGAACCTTCGGCTGTCTCTCCCGCTTTTTTCCACGAGCTGATAAGTGTCCGGGATGATTTTTCTCTGGTTCCTACCTCAGCCGTCTAATTCTTCTTTCTGCGCTATGAAAAAGCCGCTATTTTATCAGTAGATGACTAGTAGGGCTATTTTAGTTCCGGAGAGTCGTAAGAGCTGGCGGGAAGCTTAGGAATGCCGAAAAACACCGAGAAGACAGTATATACCATTGAGAACGAAAATGACAGCCACGTAAGAGCGTCTATGTGACTGACAAGCGTGCGGAGCATACGCGGGACGTGAAGAGCGATGATTTTAGAAGCGTATCAAGTTGGTTTCACCCAATAGAATCCCAGATACGTACAAAAACCGTGCGAGTGCGATAAAATGTGAGCGATCTTCGATAACTGCATGCGTGCGTGCCTTCTTGACTTCGATGCGATCGATGCCGAATTTCGATGCGTTTTTGAAAACATAGTGAACGAAGACTATAAACAGCTCTAAAAACAAGGAAAATCACATGAAAAACCTAAACATTCAACCAAGCGTGGCCACAATATAGCCTTTCCGGAACGAACCAGCTGAATGTGATAACCCATAAACGACTGGCGCAAAAAAATGAATGACATAAGCCGCGAATAATGGCGCCTGCCCGCTGTTTTGGTGCTTGGATTTCTAGGATAGCCAACTGTGGCGGCATTTTGGTCTTCTGGGATCATCTGCTGAGTTGAAGTTTTTTGCTCTTGGGGCTCTTCTGACTTGGTCTCTTCTTCACTTTCAAATCAGATTCTATGACAGGAGTTGGAGACTTTGTAAGCTTGTAGCTTCTGTTATCCTTCCTGACCCAGTAGGTGCCAACGTTTGGTGTATCCATTTATCCGGGCTTCACAGCTTCTGGGTGATAGTTTGTCTTTCACGTTATAGTCGAAGCATACTACCCTTTGCCCAAATGGCTAGAGGTTTGATCGTTCCTTCCGAGGGTCTTTCTTTGTGTAGGAAGATTTCGATGGGAGTTTTCCCTCTGATCGTTTTATGCGGTACCCTATTTTTGGTGTACGCTATTGCATCCGAAACTTTGTCCCATAACCCCTTGGGTAGCCCAGCTGCAATCAATGCTGTTCGACTCATAGTAAGGATTGTTCTATTTGCCCGTTTGATTATTGCATTGGTCTTCGAGTGCTTGGGTATTGTAGGCTTCAGGACAATTCCGAGTTCTATTTCAAGGTCCTGATTTCTAAACTCTCCTCCCCAATTGGTTTGTATCTGGCTTAGCCGGAGATTTGTAGCTGCTTTCATTTCATTGATAACTTTTATCAATGCGTCTTTAGCATCTCTCTGTGGTCGCAGCGGAATGCTTATTATATATCGACTGTGGTCTTCGACTATATTCAAAAGATATCTGTATTCTTTTGATGGCGTAGATAGCTTGATTGGGCCGATTAGGTTGGTGTGGATCCATTCCATCAACCGTGTGCTTCGTGGTTCTTGAGATTGCTTGGGTGCACTTTGTTTGGTGGCCTTACCTTGTTCACAAGCCTTGTATCGGATCTTCTCTTTCCCAATTTCCTTTGGGTATTTAGGGAGAGTTCATAGGGTATTATGTGAAATATGTTCATACTTTTCGTACAAGTCCTTGGCTTGCCTTATTGTCTCTCCCTCTGAGTTCATCCTTTTTATTCCGGCCGCTTTCCAATTATCGGCATGATTTTCTGGCTTTATCCATAGCCCTACTGCATCTTGATCCATTTTATAAAGATCTTCTTTCCCACTTTAAGCTCGGCTTTTCTCTTTTTCCCAGATATTATGAATTCGTCTAGAATTCACAGTCCACTGATGATGTTGCTATAAAATGAGTCATAGAGACATTCCTCATGGTGGATGTTTCGTCCATTGTGTCAGAATATCAGTGTCTTCATAATCTTGCAAGCCGACTTAGCTCCATCGTGTCCTGTCACGTTTATGCTCAGATTGTGTTGGATGTCGGTCAATCTGTCGTATTCATTAGTAGAATGGTGAGTGGATGCTGTATCGTATTCGTAGCACCCCTGGTGTGCTATCATAGTTTTCCTATCCTGACGGCCTTGATAGTGACCCCCTCACTCTCGGATTCTTCTTTCGGGTCTTGGGCCTTCGCGGCTTTTGCCTTAGACTTTTTGCGCTTTTTGGTATAACATTCGGACTCTGTATTGTTGAGTCCTTTCCATCCTTTGCCGATACAGTAGTTGCATCTCCTCCCATTGTCCTCCTTTTTTTGCCTTGAGCACCACTGGGTCATCTTGTAACCCATTCGCTGCATTCTTTCTCCGAGATCCCTTCTGCCTGGCCGGAACATATTCTCGCAACTTCCTAGCTACATCATCATAGCCATGGTCTTTTGCTCTGATATTCCCCACAATGTTGGCGTAATATGTTGGTAACGATTTGAGGAGAAATTTAGATTTAGCCCAGTCACTTTTGACAAATCTTTGGAGACTATCTCCGAACCCATCGTATTTTGCAGTGATTAGGTCGGCTCGGGATATTACTCCGACAAATCGATTCCAGGTGGCTTCAAAGCGCGAGATATGTTCTTCGATGGTGCTTTTGCGGTCGTCGTACGGGATGTTGGTTATGCTGTCCAGCAGAATTCTGTAGCCGTTTTCCCCTCGTAAGCCTTCTGCAATTCTTCAGGATGGTCAGCAGGATAAAATCATTTGCCTTTTCCTATTTTTTGGCGGCGCCGGTAGGTTTGATGTAGTCTCCCATGATTATATCCCAGGCATCATATTCTTCATTAACTTCAGTGATTCGGGGATATAACTTTAGGGATGTTACCCATTCTGGGTAATTGGCTGCGCCGGACAGCTTGACATTGAGGGAGGCGATTTTATTGGACATCTTGTGAGAGCTAGGTTTTTCGTTTCTTCCTGGGGTTTGGCGTAATAGCGCTTCGATTTCTTCGCCTGTTGGTGCTTGTCCTGCTCTCGATGATGTTCCACTCATCTAGTAAAAGGACAGGATACATGCCTTGCGGTCTTGGTGGGTTATCCTGAGGCCTTGGAGGCATTGGCGGAGGATGGTCGTGGTGCAGCTTCTTTCGGTGCAATTGTCGTGCTATAGAGGGAATTTTTCACGGAGTTTTCTTTGCGCGCTGATATGAGCTTCGGAGGCGCTTATGGTTGGGCGGACAGGCGGGGTATGTTTTGCTAGGGTCGCAGCACTTTAGCTCCCGCTCTTCTGTATGCAGGGTCCCGTAGTGCTTGCTTGGTGGCGTTGTGGTATTGTTGGTGCGCCTTGTACCTGACGTACTCGATAGGCGTTCTGAATCCTAGTTGTAGGGGTTCAAGGGTCTCTTCCACTGAGAGGAAGAATTGTGTTTCGGGTTCTAGCTCGATTTCCTTTATTATATCGTCGACCGGTGGTGAATCTGCGGGTTCGTTGGAAGATGGCTTCCCTGCGCGTATACCTGGTTGGTGTGGCGGAGCTTGGCTCTGGTGTGGTTACGCTTGGTGGGGTGTGTCTAACGGTACGCAGTGTCGGGTGAAGGTCTTGTTGCGACGTTCGTGGGGCCAACCCATAGGGTTTTCTAAGTTTGTGTACTCGTCTCTTTGCTTCGTCTGACTTTGTAGTCTTTCAACTAAGCGTTACCGGGTCTAGCCACGGACGTCTCGTCTTAGCCCTATTCGTGAAGTCTAACTGAGCGCCGGGCTCATAACCTGTAAGGTTACAGGTTATAAGTGGCGGTTGCACTTAGAGACGAGAGGATCGTGGTTGAGAGGACAATGTTCGCTATGGCTAAGAATTCTCTTTAAAGACTTGACTTGCCAGGGAATAAAAGCTCTACTCTATAAAGGAGACACTGCTGCGTACTTTTGCTGGCTCTTCTATCTTTTACGGCCTTTTCCCAATTTTCCCGGATCCTTGTCATGTCTAGCATTCCCCAATTGACCCGTTTGGCTGAGTTGCTTACTCCCATGACCTTAGTAGAAATATACGTCCGTGAGTTCACTTGCTCTCGTGTACGAATAGTGAAGATGGGAAATAAAGCGATTTAAGCACCCACTCAAATAAATCGGTCTGGGCACGAGAACAGTTGCACCCCACATAACCCCACATATCCCACTTTATCCCACGGCTTGGGATTACTCATTCTAACAACCTTCCACTTGGCGAGAGTTGTTCACAACACTTGTATCGAGAGTACTCTATAATGGGATATTCAACTTATAGGTAGGGGGGGGGGAATCGGGGGAGGGGGTCCTCAACGGGGGTATTGGGTATTCGGTTGATATTGATCGACGAGGAATGAAGGTAATGTCACGGCGCACGATATTAGCCAATGCGAGCGCAGGGGTTATGGCAATGCGCAATGCGTTAGATGTGGGAATGCGATATGCGTGAGATTGGCAATGCGATATGCGTTAAATGCGTATGTGAGGAAGGTTAAGAGGGCGTTGCCGTCTATGTTCTCCCTATTCCTCCTCACGCAACATCCTGTATATACTTTGAATACAAACGTCCACCTCGACATAGTCATAGTCATAGTCAACTGTCACGACCACGAGCGCTCCCTGTAGTCCACACCATAGCCTCCCGTTACAGGTAACCAACCATGTTGAAGAGGTGTTGTCATTTCCATGAGCCTTGTGAGATATCACGTGTTGCTTAAGTAGCGCGGTTGCAGGGGCCAGGGATGGACCCCCTGCTCAGTGTGCCAGTGTGGCTGCCGTCTTGTGCCGAGACTGCTGTAGTATGGCTGCGGCTGTATGTCTCATCCTCAGCCACTGCATAGTATGAAATGTATGTGGAACAATGCCATTGTTTGACTTTTACTTACCCGCATCTTACAAATTATGGCAGTATCGCACAAGTTATGTACTTAGCCTCTCCTTTTTTTTTTTTTTTTTTTTGAGTCTATACGCCTTTTCCCCGAAGGGAGCCTTAGGCTATGAGGCGGCCCCGTTCCCGCACCTTTAAAGGATTGGGTACTTAGCCTCTCCTACATGTACTGAGTCCAGGATGTATGCGCGCATGTATAATGTAGTATGTATAGTACATGTACCTAGGTAGCTGCGAGCAAGCACGTGCCACCAAAATCTAGTGGTATATACTAGTATATAGGGGAGCAGAGCTAGGTAGATATTTTCAAAACAACGCATGTACATAACAACGAATGTCTTGGCAAACATACATGTACATACAACTTAGGTAAGCGGTGCAACGGGTGTAGAAACCACGCCCTGACAAGCTGAACTGTAGGTAAAGCAACACAACCAAGTCGCTAACAACGCAAACAACACTGCGATATAAGTTCAATACGCACACTCAACGTATGCCATTCTATTTCGTATGTACACAGTTATAATTGGTATCCTAACATTGAATATCCTTAGTATTCCGGATATACGCATTATGGAGCCAGCTAGCTTCACGATCGGGGTTGTCGGCCTTGCCGGACAGTTAACGAAGGCTGCGATGGACTGCTACAAAATTTTTGATAATATGAATGATGTTGGCTCAACCTACGATGCAATCCTGCATGAGCTACGCACGCAGGGACTTCTTCTGAAGAGATGGGAGGAGGCTTGGGGATTCGGAGGTGACAACAATCAGCAGCGACTTCAGCCGGGAGACTACAGGTACAGATATGCAACTGCAAGTTTGGCAAGAATAGTTGCGGTATTTTCCAGTGTTGAGAAGCTGCAAGAAAGATATGGGATTGTGGTGAAGAAAGATTCGCTTTCTGCGGAAACTGGAGGGAAGGAACGGAACCCACGACGCCGGGATCGATTGCTGGCACCAATTCGAGTTAGGCTCCGGTCAAAATCCCCAGATCCAAGCACAAGTAGGACCCAACCATCAACCCTCGGTCCGACCAACGATGACCTGCACGTTTTAGAGAACCCTCAAGTACTGGCAGACAAAAATATTCTCCCGGGGCTTGATGACGAGATTCAGTCCATGACTCAGGTAATGAACCGAGTACAGCAATCCTTACCTGTGTATCTCAAACTCCGCTGGGTTATTTCAGACAATGCGAAGCTAGAGGAGCTATTGAAAAAGTTGACTAGCCTCAACAATGGACTTTTTCGAGTGCTCCCAGCATCAGAAAGCACCCTAGCACATCCAGCACACCCCCACCGATTCCAACAACATTCAAAACTAACGCTCTTATTTGATATTCCTTTTTTCCTGAACGTTGGAGAAAATTGTGACTTTGTCGGAAGAGAGTATCTCCTCGAGAAGTTGAAGCAGGAGATAGAAAAAGGCAAAGATAGGCAGAATGTCATTGTACTCTACGGTACCGGAGGTATGGGAAAGACACAACTTGCACTAAAGTATGTGTATCAGCACTATGCGAACTACTCCTCAGTCTTTTTTGTCAATACCGCCAGTGTTCAGACGACCATACTTGGATTCACTCAGATCATGCAGCGGCTGGTCCAGCGCCATGGACAAATCTCTGATGATTATGCACATATCGGTCGGTTGTTAGGCATGGCAGGAAAACTGGATCCGGCGGGATACTTTACGGTCACATCAGAGGAGGAGCTGCATGTTGTGAGCGCAGTTAAGCAGTGGTTTTCAGCACCCGGAAATACAAACTGGCTACTTGTATTTGATAACCTCGATGACCCTGACCTAGTTGACATCGGGGAGTATATTCCACCGTGCAACCACGGTACAGTGATAATTACAAGCAGGCAGCGGGAGTGTATACAGCAAGGCCGAAGAGGGTTGGAAGTGCAGCAAATGCACCATATGGAGTCAATACAATTGCTACTTAGTGCATGTTCAATTCCTAAGTTGGAGGATCTGGTACCCCTCGGTAGGTTCTGTTATCCTTATTAAGTCTCTCATAATAAACTGATAATACATACCTAGAACAAACTGCTGCCAGTACTATAGCACAGGAGTTGGGATATCTCCCACTTGCCTTGAGTCAGGCTGGGGCATATATCCATATATCTCAGTATTCTTTGAGCCGATATCTAAAGGAATACCAGACCAAGGCGGGTTATCTACTGAGCCAAAAATGGACCGTAGGACAGCATGATATGTCGGTGTTTGCTACATGGGAGATATCGTTTAAGGCAATCCAGCTCAAAAGCCGAGAGGCAGCAGAGCTGTTGTTGGTCTGTGGGTTTTTCGACCATGAAGACATCCAGGAAGAACTTCTACGGCGTGGCCTGAAGTTGGACAAACACGGTATGAACATATTAAGGTATTCGTGAGGCCCTTGCTAATGATCTTGGGATAGATCATACCTTAGAAGAATCAATTCGGACATTGTTTTCATACTCCCTACTGAAGCGAGGCACCAGCAATGACAGCTTCAGTATCCATCCCTTAGTCCATTCTTGGGCTAGACTTCGACTAAAGCCTGAGCCGCAAAAGGAAATCGAAAAAGCTCGGGGGGCCTTCGAAATAATTGCATCAGGGTTGAACAAGTCTGAAACCCAAAGCACGTCGGACTGGGTATTTGAGCAACAGGTTATGCCACATATCAACGCAGTGATGAAACATATACCATCACAATACCTAGCACTGGGTACCACCAAAATAGGGGATGAGGCGTGTATATTAGGCAATATATTTCGCAGACATGGGCGGTACAAGCAGGCAGTGGAGTTGCATGAGTGCGCATTGGCTGGGTATGAGAAGGCATTGGGGGTAGACCATCCACATACTCTCAGTACAGTCCATCAGATTGCATTAGTATTCGAGAAACAAGGACAGTATGAGAAAGCGCTGGAGTGGTATGAGCGAGCATTGGCTGGGCGAGAGAAGGTATTGGGGGTAGACCATCCACATACTCTCACTACAGTCCATTGCATGGCATCAGTATTCTACAAGCAAGGACAGTATGCGAAAGCGCTGGAGTGGTATGAGCAAGCATTGGCTGGGAAGGAGAAGGCACTTGGGGTAGACAATCTAGATACTCTCACGACAGTCCATTGCATGGCATCAGTATTCGACAACCAAGGACAGTATGCGAAAGCGCTGGAGTGGTATGAGAGAGTATTGGCTGGAAGGGAGAAGGCACTTGGGGTAGACCATCCAGATACTCTCGAGACAGTCCATTGTATGGCATTAGTATTCAATAAGCAAGGACAGTATGATAAAGCACTGGAGTGGTATGAGCGGGCATTGGCTGGAATGGAGAAGGCACTTGGGGTAGACCATCCACATACTCTCAGTACAGTCCATTGTATGGCATTCGTATTCGGCAACCAAGGACAGTATGTGAAAGCGCTGGAGTGGCTTGAGCGAGCATTGGCTGGGTATGAGAAGGCACTCGGGGTAGACCATCCGAATACTCTCGCTTCAGTCCATAATATTGCAATTGTATTCTACAACCAAGGACAGTATCAGAAAGCGCTGGAGTGGTATGAGCGAGCATTGGCTGGACAGGAGAAGACACTTGGGCTAGACCATCCAGATACTCTCGATACAGTCTTTTGTATGGCATTCGTATTCGACAGGCAAGGACAGTATGAGAAAGCGCTGGAGTGGTATGAGCGAGCATTGGCTGGGTATGAGAAGGCATTGGGGGTGGACCATCCACATACTCTCAATACAGTCCATAATATGGCATCAGTATTCGACAACCAAGGACAGCATGAGAAAGCGCTGGAGTGGTATGAGCGAGCACTGACTGGAAGGGAGAGCCTACAGGCGCGTTCGTCTGCGCCGAAGAGCCCTCCCAATTAAACCAACAAAGCATGTGGGATCATGAGAAGGTGACTCGGGGAGGACAAGAGGGGTATGGGAATTCTGGGAATAAGGTGGCTGCTGAAGGGGGGCCAGCGGGGGCAGGTTACATCCTCCTTGATCATCTACATGAGGGACCTGAGGGACGTAGCAGAGTTGCGGATTGGCAGGAGGCTGTTCCGCACTACAGCTTACGATTGGAGTCGTTGACACGGGAGAGGGGGGTGTTTGTCTTTGCGTTTTCCCATTGACGACATATTTTTATGGAATATTATTCCCACCTGCAGATTTTATTTTAGGATGTTGGGTTGGAGCGATAGTCAGTATTGGTTTTTCCTTTGGGGGGGTATCTGGTCTTGTACGTACATTAGATACGGGGCAGGGAACGGCCCAGGGGTTGGATAATCCTGCCGAGCTTCCATTTGGGGATGCGGTGGTGCCTTGTCATAAGCTAGATAGCCTGAATACAAGTGCTGATTTTCAAAAACAAAAAAACAAAAGCAGCTTGTTATTTTGTGGGTAGGTAAACCCAAACCCCCAAAGGGGCAGGAACGGGGCCGTCTCATAGCCTAAGGCTCCACAGGCCAAAAAAGAAAAAAAAATCGGAGGGGAAGACTCCCAGGGCACCGGAGGTACGGTACGAGCCCAACTCTAGTGCAACATACCTGGGATCAGACCGCTATCATACCCCGGCAACAAACCTGAATATGGAATTCACCGATTGGGTGAGGGAGGTCTGACCTTCCAGGGAGGGAACTATATCTGGTACTAATTCGCCCAGCAGAAAATAGAATTTAATGAAGCGTCGAGGTTGATGGCTCAGGAAGTAGGTAGGACGCTGGACACGAATTATTGAATCATGATACTTGTTCTCTGGTTGAGAAACCAGAGTGCATCACTTGCCAATATGGATTTTTTTTTTATTAAAAAAAGAGTCATTATTCGCATTCAGCCCATCTAGACTATGGCGTCCCAATATGAATTGAAGAGAGGATGAAAATTGAACATGAGTAGAAACCCTGCGATATGAGGCAGAACGACAATTTATGCGAGACGAAAACATTGGAGAAACGGCATAATGGTTTACCAGAATTGGTAACAAGCATAACTAAATAGTATGATACGGCAACTAAGGAAATGAAATTCCACATGATATGGTTTATGCATATAGGAGATATTAACTGGATTCAGGGTAACTATATCTTAACCACACTGGATTAATTCCAGGGAATTTCCGAATCTAATCTGGTGTGTCGCTGTAAAAGATACAGGATACCACCGGAAAATACTTGGTTATGCATGGATTAATTCATGGCGCTTGCCCTCAGTAATACTTCCGGTGGTTAAATCACCGGAATTAACCCAGTACAAATTATCCTTTGCAAATCCCTGTGCAGATACTGACATACTCTGTTGCATTTGCCTCGGTAAAAAATCTAGTTTGGAGACCTAGGATTCTTTATCCGCTGGGCATGCGGTGCAAACCATGACCCAGTATTTTTTCTTAGGGTTTTTGACGATACCACTACCCCGTGGGGAAACCACTGCTTAAGTGCACTCACAACATGCTGCTCCTCCTCTGATGTGACCGTAAAGCATCCCGCCGGAACCAGTTTTCCTGCCATTCCCAACAACCGACCGATATGTGCATAATCATCAGAGATTTGTCCATGGTGCTGAACAAACCGCTGCATTATCTGAGTGAATCCGAGTATGGTCGTCTGAACACTGGTGGTATTGATAAAAAAGACTGAGGAGTAGTTCCCATAGTGCCGGCAGATATACTTTAGTGCAAGTTATGTTTTTCCCATACCTCCGGTACCTAGAGTACAATGATATTCTGCTGTTCTCGTATCCAAACCGATTTATTTTTTGGTACTAAACTGCCCAGATTTCTACTGCGCTAGCTGCTCCGGCTGCTCCTGTGCCCGGACCAGATAAAATCGCCCCGGAAAAGGTCAAACCTACTCCACCATGCCACTCAGCGCCCGGAACAGAGATTCAATTGAAAATATCTAACACACTTCTTCTCAGTAACATTAGCCTAAAGTCGCTCCTGCTACGACTACAATTCAGAGGTCACGTGATGCTAGTATTCCTGCTCAGGATGGGGCTGCTCCAGTCTCTCTGTCGTTTATTGCATGAGTAATAGTAGTACCTCGAGTACCTAAAAACCTCAGGCACTTAAGAATGTTCCGTCTCGGAATTGCTTCTCAATGCAGGTGTCAGCCAAAAAAGGTACAGAAATAAAATAACCTGGGCATGGGGCGGATCCTTGCCCTACTGAAGAATCAAGGAATAAATGATGCATACCCGAGATTCGACGTGGCATGGGGCTTGATATCTTTTTCATAACTCTGAGCTGGGATTTCCAGTTGCCACCCGCCCCCGACTTTCAACGTTCCGTTGACCAGGGGGTGAAGCAGATCCTACATCCCTTAATATCTATTTGCATACGTCGTCTGATTGGCCAATGCGACGCACTGGTTGCTTAGGCTAGTGCAAAAAGAAGTTATTTGTGAACCAACGAAGCCGTCTCGACTCTCAACCACATCCAGTGAGAATCCCATCTTGAGACGCTGCCCAGAACAAGAAAGCATGCATAAGTACCCTACTCTATCTACGCACTGCCGTGACTTCAGGCTGGGGACTCGGGGTAAAGGGCAGGGACTGGTCCGTGGGGAGGAGAGAGACCACCCGAGTTCGGTCGGGAGCTGCAGTCCATCGCCATAGTCTACCTAGGCTCAATGCGATTAATGATTAGTTTAATAAAAAAAAGGCACCAGGAACGACAGAGCGGGAAGAGGAAGGAGAAGGCTCGGCAGCCTCAGGCATCACCAGGAAGGTCGGGGGTGAAATGGTGCCCCAGCGGACCCACAGGGCAAGGAAAGAATGGAGCTGTTGGATATGTCGCACTTGCGGAGTAGACCTCAACTCGAGAGCACGGCCACCAGTGTCGTCCACTACTGAGCCACCTACACGAACATTGGTTATTCATGCGGCACCACAGATGCTGGGTTGAGGTACTCTCCTACCAGCATGCTCATTACAGGTACTCCCGATACAAGCATATCGTTCACACAGAAGGAAATATGCTTATAACCAATACATTCTTAGTCAAGAGATAATAGGAAAATATGGAATGAAGCTAGCCAGCAGTAGGAAAGGTTGCGGAAGAAAGTAATAAATACAAGGAGAGTATACAAGCAATAAATGTGGGGGCCAGAATCTCAACGGACAGAGGAGGAGGAGGAGGAGGGGGTTCCAGGAGGCCCCGGAAAGTCGGTGATCCTGCGCTGAATATGCTGACGCCTGCGTTGAATTTCTAGAGTACCTACCAGGAAATTCGATATACAAAGTCAAAAACAAGTGGCTTTAACCTGAGCTCGGTCTATGTCTTGAAAACCGACATGAACCGTTGTTCGCCAATGGCTCAATACGCTTTTTCTGTAGCTTGGCTGTGGGTTCGAGAAGATGAGTAATCCTGCACTAAATAGCTTGGCATTCAAGCTCTGACCAAGCCTGGCGCTGGTGAACAGGAGGTGTGGAAGAAGATGCCATCATCTTGAAGATACTTGATGTTGTATATTGTTCTAACTATTGCGGAGATGGATATTTTCAACACTGCGGGTAAGTTCTTATCGATAAACACCTATTTGTGGTTTATTGTAGCGCTTCTCTAGATACAAGCATATGTATGGTGACTAAGCAAAAATAATTAAGAATATCCTAGTACCTAAAATATGCTTCCTTACCTATCTGAGACTGGTGAAGGTATGCTTGTAACGAATATATTCTTACATCTGGCATGCTTGTATCGAGAGTATTTTGTAGTCGGGTATTCAACTTATAGGTAGGGAGGGGTAGGGGGGGGTAGGGGGGGGTTAT
>Ga0307514_10004106_pt1 | contig 13505 bp, 15 predicted proteins | sample 16_EM_MG_FD_203088 | JGI IMG/M metagenome (GOLD analysis project Ga0307514, IMG submission 203088) | Populus trichocarpa ectomycorrhiza microbial communities from riparian zone in the Pacific Northwest, United States - 16_EM | ecosystem: Host-associated > Plants > Roots > Unclassified | place... | reverse complement strand
GGATGCCACCAGTGAGGAATTTCGAAGGGAGGGAGGGAGGGGGTGGAGGAGGGTAGGAGGATAGGTGAGAGTGAGCTCGGGTTTAGGATTTGAAATAGGAGGGGGTGAGGAGGTTGTAATCGCACATCACCTGGTCGTCCGCAAAAATTTGGGGCACAGAAACAATGTAACATACTTAAATACAGGAAAGACACTGAATCAAAGGAAACAAATTGCTGTCATGAGCATGTACATAGAGTGTATCCTGTACCGCCTGGCATAGAAAGCGAAGTGAAAAGCTGTAGGCCCAAAATAACCACCTGCGATGATGATGGCCCTAGGCTAGAAGCGAGGATTGACTAGAACTGAATATCAATAACTTTAAAACAAAGGGGTCATCAATTCCAAGGAATACGAACACACCGCCACCACCATCACCACCACCATCACCCTCTATAGACTCCATCTCTTGCTGGTTTCCATGTAATCATACAGACGAACCTCCTCGATAATTGTATTCCCACCATACACCCTTACATCTACACCCACTACAGCGCCGTCTTCCTCCACTGCCCCCTCACTCCCACCAAACTACTCACCATCCCCGCTAATCCGACAGCACCCTCATCGACACTAAACCTGCCTTTCCCCCCCACCATCCCCAATGTATACGCCGGAATCACCCAATCACACATATCACTCAGCATCTGGACTTTCGTCTCATACATCTCCTTCTCTAGCCTCTTGTCTTCTACTTTCCCCTCTCCGAATAGGCGGTTGGTCCTGCGTTGTCGCGAGGAGAGCTGGTTGAGAGTGTAGGCGCCAGAGAGAAGGGAGAAGGTGATGCCGCCGAGCCAGGCTTTGTTAGCCCACTTTGAGAGAGTGGGGTTAAGGCTAGGGAGGGGGTAGATATTAGAGACGGAGAGGTAGTGGAGCGAGTCGATACTGAGGTAGGTAAAGTAGGAGAGTTGGCGAGCAATGGCGGTGTATCTGTTTCAGACATGTTAATAATCAAACATAGATGTAGGGAGAGAGGTGGGTAGATAAAAAGTATGTATAGAAAGAAACCTGCCTCAACACCGAATCCATATTCTTCGTCCCAGCCAGTTTCCCCGCCTCCTTCAAATGTTCTACATTCTTCCCCACCCTCATCAACTTCCTCGCCATGCCAAACTGGGCTTTGATTGCGTTCCATGGCGCAAGCGCTTTCGCGCTGTATCCCTTTCTGAGGAAGTAGTATGACAGGAACCTTGCGAGGTATTGGAGGAATCGCAGGACTTTGTCCCTACCGACTATTGTTGCGAGAGGAAAAAAACATACATCATCAGCCCAGCCCAGCTCCCATTGACCACCCCCGCAAACCAAGTATACGAGGAGTCGAAAGAATTGAAGGGAGTGACTTACCAGTAGTATTCACAAACCTCACATAATGATTGATTGACGGATGATAAACCAGCGAATCCGCCACCATCGTGCCCAACGGAAAACCGCAATCACAAGAAAGGACTGATAACCCTAGGGTTGCCGTTCAAGCACACTCACGTTCTTGAAGGGATCTACGTAGTGGTGTAGTCTGACTTAGGGGAGTGAGGAAGTAGAGGTCGAGGAAGGAATGGCTGCTTTTGCTTCACTTGACTTGGTTAGGTATGTATCGTACGGTAGCTCGGCTATGTGCGTGTACGGGGGGGGGAGGGTTGTTTGGTTTGGGATTGGCTTTATCTGCAGCGATTCACCCACCATGTGTCAAGATCCCTTGAGCCGAGGAACGCGGTACCTAGGTACCTGTCATTGATATCATTCTGCCAGCACAATAATGTATCCAGTACGGAGGACATACAGTAGTATGTACATGGTGCGTAGCCGGGCATCGCCCGCGATTAATTGTAATATGATCCGTGGCTATTCCGCTCCGATCTGCCTCGGTACCTACGGGTTGCTTAATAATACGGTCCCGTTGTCATTGGGCTGGATGCCCCTCCCTTCACTTCATCACAGTACATACAAATCGGTATTCGGTTACGAACCAGCCTATTGTGCTTGCCTCTGTTTGACCAATGGGTGCCAGGTTTGCCTAGTCATCGATGATATACTCTACACCAACACTTTCCTCCAAACCGCACGCAGGAATCAAATCAACAATTACTGCTCCTGGTAAATTCTTCAGGGCAGATAAACTAAACATCAAACTGCAGCAGCTGAGGGTAAGTAACCATTTAATACCCTTCCTTTTATCCCAGCACCCTCTCAGGGAATTGAACTTGTGCTCCATGCGCACCGGGCTCATAACCTGTTGGAGAGTGTAACCGCTAGGACAAAACATGATCACTGGATGCCAGGTTTGCCTAGACACCGAGTGCTATACAGTATACCAACACCCCAGTCTAGGGTGGGGACTCGCTTCCGGTATGCTAACAACGTTTTACAGGTTAGAAATGAGATCCAAGATAAGGCTGAACAACTGGCAGATCCTGTAGTCGTACGGATCTGATCTACAATTGATGTACTCGAGTACATCTCCGTCTCATATCCTATGGCTCCACAAACTTATAGACTCAAAAAAAAACTAAAAAAACTCGAGTACATCAATAAAATTGATCTAGGGAACTGATGCGGCATTCAAACTTAATGGACGGACCCCTAGTGACGTCCATAAACTTGACGAACGTCTGGACAAGTTATGTGTGACTCATGTTCTCATTCAGTGTTGTACTATCTTTATGGAACTGGACTGTGTTTGGAAAACTGTCACCAATATTGCTAGGGATTGTATGAAATGTTCAGCCACCGAGGAGGAGATGGTTTGTAACTCCCAAGGAGAAGGTGAGGATGGAGCTTGTAACTCGCGAGGAGAAGATGAGGAAAAAGTTTATTGAGCATGGGAGGGAAATTAAGCAGGACCTCAAGGATTTTTGTGAAGGAGACAGGAGATGCGAATACGAGATATCTTTTGACTGAGATGAGAACTATGTTGGACCGCAAGACAGTTGGGAAACATCCACCTCCTACGTGGGTAGTTTTAGTCTGGCGGACACCGGCCACTCGCAGAGGGGGGTGATTTGCAGTTCTGTTCATTTGGATTGGGATTTGCGAATGGCCACTTTGCATTGGTAAGAAGGAAAGATTTTAATAGAAAGACTACTACTATTAACATGGCGGGTTTTATACCTCTAGTTAATTTTGGGGTGCCCTAGCGAAGGAGAGGGGGGCGATAGAGGAAAAGGAATTAATTAACGATGGTAACAATCTTTCATCCTGCTTGTCTAGGGTCAAGCAAGACTCAAGATAATTCATTTTGAGAAAGTGGCATCTATGTACAGTAGTATGTAGGCATGAGTCCATACTTCATTCAACTATGGAAATCAACCAACCCAACACCCAAATACAATAGAGTCCGTCTAGGGACCCCAATAATACTAAAGGAGCTTTTATTTGGAGGGAATGTAGAGCTATGGGGTGTGGGACATAGTACCAGTAAGCACAAAGAAACTCCCCACTATATCCTGAGGCAATTCCCATTGAAAATCACGAGTAACATCTGAATTACAGTGCCTCGTATCACACTGAAATCATGAACTAAGCAAAACTTAAGTATACTATATGCATTATGATTGTTCAAAGCATGTATGTAGCGAATTCCCCCCCATGTAACCGCTTTTATCCAACTCCATCTACGCCTCTAAATTTGCAAGATGGTTGGCAAATTCATCACAATCTCGTGTACTGTTTTTGTCGTCGACGGTATGTAGGGTGCTGTCATCGGCTTCTCTCCTTAGAAGCCAACCAGACTCTCGTTTTCCATATGATGAATGCCCTTGCCCCGGGGTTCTGGGGTCCCTTGTCCTTTTTGTGTGGTCTCTGGTGCATCCTCGCAAAGCGTTGGAGCGGTTGATAAACTGCCCATGGCCCCGTCACCGACTTCGACCATTTTCTCTACAATTTTCCCCCTCCTCAAGGTTGCACACATCAGCTGCTGCATTATTGCTTCATGTCCATTCATCTGAGCCCATGCCAACGGAGTATGACCGTATTCGTCTCTGACATATGGTTTGACATCCTCGCGTTCGAGCAACAGAGAGACAACCGATTCATAACCTTTCCGAGCTGCCCAATACAATGGGGTTTTACCACCTTTAGCCTTCGTATTTGGGTTGATATCCTGCCGGCTGAGTAACAGTCGTACAGCATCCTCCCTGCCAAATCTTGCTGCCACTGTGAGAGGTGTCTGGCCATCAAAGTCGGTTTGGGCTGGATTGACATCTGGACGGGCCAAAAGTAGTTTAACCACTCCTTGGTGCCCATTTTCTGCTGCCCGTGCCAAAGGCGTCCTGCCGTACTTGGTATCCCTAGAATCAGGGCTGACCTCTTTTCTAGACAGAAGCAGTTCCACCATGGCCTCTTCCCCAGAGCCAGCTGCCCATGACAAGGGAGTGCGGCCCTCCTCATCTGGAGTGTCACAATTGACACCTTCTTGTGCCAGCAATATCTGTACCACCTTTACTTGGCCTAACCGCGCCGCCCACAACAGTGGGGTCCAGCCACCCTTATCCCGAGAGTTAGGGTCAACACTAGGAATCGCAAGCAGTGTTTCCACCACAGTTGACCAACCCTGGGAGGCGGCCCAGCTCAAGGGACTCCGGCCAGTTCTGTCTCTCTGATCAGGTCTCGCAAGGTGGTCTAATAAAAGTAAGAGAGTTGTATGGTGTCCATTCTGTGCCGCCCAACAGAAAGCGGATTTCCCATCGATATCTGCTGAGTCAACCAGCTGACGAGCATCTTCGTATCCCAGCAACAAGCGCACCATGCTGTCCCTTCCATTTTTCGCGGCCATAATTAGGGGTGTTTCTAACATCGAGTTGGTCATTGTAAGATTAGGGTGCTCAGTTTCCACAAGGTGCCAAAATATTTCTTCCATTCCAAAATATGCTGCTACCAGGATGCCTTCGGCATTTCTCAGTGCCTTCTCAACCTCCGACTCACGACTGAAATATTTACGCCCTCGAAACCGGTAGAAAAGGATCTCAACAGCGCATGCCAATTTGGTCCGCTGCCCTAAGTACTCCAAAACCAGCTCTTTAACAGCCGGGTCGGACTGCTCTCGCACGTGATTCCCCCAGGAGTGGGCGGCATAATTGAGCAAAGGATACTTCACCTTCCGGGAGTGAATTTTATCACGGTCTATCATAGGACCCTCATTGAAACTGTCAAGCGATAGGTAGGTGATCAAAGCAGTCGCAATTTCAGAATGTGCCCTAGGGAAGAATCGCTCGCGGTTCTTTAAGAAGTACTCCTGCGCTGTATAATGAACCAAGCGGAAGGAGCCATGCTCACAGCCTGGTGTACTATGGCCTGGTTCGATAGTTACTAGCCCAGCACATACGGAAACCATGAGGCCAATGTCCGGCAAGTCTTCATCATCCAGTTCTTTAACACCAGGTTCAAGGGCGACAGCGAGTTGGAGACTTCTGATGTCGAGTGGCATAAATGAAGAAGTTATCCAGGTCAGAACCCGTATTGCTAACTCATGGTCATCTTCATCCTGGGCAGCGACCCTGCCCATAGCATGATCGTAAGTGGCATCAAGGCCCTGGGGTAAGCCATTTAGTGCCTCCCGTATCTTTTTCACTGTGTGCTTTGTTGAGATTGTATCGAAATGCAACTGAGCTAGTAGAAACCTTGAAGTCGACAATTGCATTAGAGCGTTCACCACATTCACCACATTCACCATAAGCGAGTGTGTCAGTAGTACACCACCAGGCGAGATTTCAATGCAGATCGCCTGAGCGATAGAAAGAGCTGACATACATTCCTTGTGCTTTCTGAGCAATGGTCTCAATGATCTCGCTTGCAAGGCTAGGGTTTTTCCGGACGTGACTCATAAGTCGTGGCTTCCGCTTTATCTGACCATCCAAGTATTTTCTGACATCAGCTTCATTAGCAGAAATTTCAAGTTGAGGAGCATCTCCAAAGAGGTCGTCTATATTTTTCATGTGTCTAGAGGTTGCAAGAAAACTTATGTTTTCTGCGCCTAACAATAAGCCACGGAGAGCTGCTAGGAGTTCACAAATCTCTGCACATTCGTCCAGAGCATCGATAGTGAAGAAAATCCTCGAAAACAATTTGGCAACCTTCCGGAGTGTGTTTGTGCATTCATGGAGTGAGGGGCGGGTTTGTGTACAGATGTGTGAACTATGGAAAGTGACAATTTCGTTTGGTAACACAGGTGACAGCAAGAGCAGTTTGCTGGAGATCTGGTGTAGAACACTGCCCATGAGATCACTGGCTGTTTGTTGCCTTCGCTCATTGTAGTTGCAGTAAATATACACAACTGCCATGGCAGAGTTATCCAGGCTGTAAGTCCGGTCCAGGTAGTCATTGATAATGGAACTAGTGGAAGAATACCGAGTTAGTTCTGTGCTCCTTTGGTTGTGCGAGATTACTGCTACCATGGAAAACCAGATGAATTCTGATGGTTACCCTGAACCGTAAAAGAAAAAAAATACGCCTCAAACCTACCTCAGGACAGTTTTACCAGCGCCAGCTTTGGTAGCTCAAAAATGTTAGTCCCAGGCGCCAGGCTAAGCCCCAGGGCCTATGTGAAAAAACTGTTCCCTGTGGTCATGCTTAAACTGTATTTATGAATATACAGTGGGTCACAGTGCTCCTTGGGGTTTCAGATGTCACATGGAGCACAAGGGCCACGAATGGAGGCGGGTTGCAGTGTACTCACGGATTCCCAGGCAAAACAACATCTGGATGTCACCAGCAACCCATTTCTTAAAGAGGGCAGATTCAAGTACCCACAGGCCTGTGCCTTCTTGTCGGCTTTCGAAAACCTCCTTCTGCTTGCCCCGGAAGTTCAAGGGCGATAACCATCCCAATATCTCCCGGTTTTGCTGATCTTGGTATCTCGCATCTTGCGCTAAGAGCCGGGAGCAAATGTCAGAAAGTGTTAGGGACCCTAGGGAAAAGGGTTGCATCGATTCCTACATCCTTTGATATAAGCGATTTCTCTGTTGACTCCTTTCACTTCATTGCTGACCCCTGTTATGGTGGATTGAATGTTCGTGATTTCTCGCTGAAATACTTTCATGTTATTATTTATCTCTTGTGATAGCTCACTGCCAACACTCTCGTCAGTCCCAGCCCTTAAGGAGTTCCATACAATGCCGAGGTCAAGGTGAGACTTTGGTCGTACAGATGGTCATTTTGGATAGCTATTAAAAAACAGGTTTTATATCTCTCGAGGCACTGAATAATCTCTTTGTATTCGGCTTGCTTAAAGGGCCAAAGTAATTCCCTGAGCTTCTTCACCCCTTTTGCATCGTCAGGTTGTAACTTGTCAACGAGGTGAGCCAAGAGGGATTGGAAATGATATAAAGGTCCATCCTCAACCATGAGCAGATTTAATGTTTCCAAGGGTGAGCCTAAGCCACTTTGAGGATCTTGGTGCGTCTCGAGCCTGATCTTGAGAAGTGACAATAGGCTTGCTGCGTTCACTACTTCATTCAATAACCTCTTGCGATCCTCTTGTGCATCTTTCACGGATTGTAGATATTTAATTGCTTTACCACTCAACTCTAGTATGGCGATGATACTAGCAGTAAGGCCAATTGCTTCAGCCATGTGATCGGGTAGAAAATGATTCTCGGTATAAGAAACGCCTCAGGAACAAAGGTAAGGTTAAAAGGTTTGTTGCACCCCTGATCTGCCCCGCACCGTAGGTAGCCATGCACAAGGATCTGCCTTGCAGCAGCTCAGACTCAGTGCCGTGCATACCGCTTAAGTGATTCAGGTTAGTCCAACATATCCCCTTCAGCATGACTTTTTTTACAACATTGTGTATCCATAAGTTTGCTTCGTATCCACGAGTGTGGTAGGCTTGAGCCATGTAAACTGTTTGAGGAGGACTTGTGGTCTGGTGCGGTTGTTTTTTCCTTTTTCCTACTTAGCAGTAGATTATGATAGCGCAGTCACGAGAAAAACTGCCAAGCCTCATCCAGCTTAGTCACCAAATCTAACATTGTCGTCAGCAGCTGAGTCGTGGGATATCGTCACATCTACCTAGCATATACCCACCCACCTGGCGAATCTTCGCCCTCACGATTGAGGATATTACGCTCGCAACAGCTGCATAGCAGCAGCATCCCCACAACTTAACCTTCCTCTGGAACGATTTACCCTTGACAGCTTGCTTTGAACAACCCCTCATCAATACAATGACAGCAGGTCTCAAAACCATCATCGCACTCTCCTTCGTACGCCTCGCCCAACCGGAGCTTCCTCCCCGGCATACTAACAATCAAGCGGTGTAGGTGCTAGCCATCGGCTTCCTCCTTGTCATCCTCTCCTCGGCTCTCTTCAAAAACTACCTCCCCCTCCTCGTCGTCGCGACTTACGTAGTCGCGCCGTTACCGAATGCGATATGCGGGAGCTGTGCGAATACGAGTGATTTCACGGCGGAGAGTGATGGGAGCGCGGTGGTGGATTTTGGGAGGTGGTTGACGGGCTTTTTGGTTGTCATGGGGATGGGTATGCCTCTCTTGTTCTCTCCCCCGCCCCGTCCATGAACTTTCAATTGATTAAGTATTTATTTTCCCTTGATGGGTGGAGTGGGATGAGCTGACAGTTTCTCTGGACAATCAGCACTACCGGTCATGCTTTTCCATTGCGGGGTTATCACTATGGCGGCAATGATCATGTCGATAGCGGGGGGGCTACTGATTTATGGAACGATCATCTCGTTCACGATGTTTTTCCAGGACGAGAACGACTGGTATTCTGGATAGATAAACGACTTGTGCATAGCATATGGGGAGGGCAAAGGTTGATATATGGAGGGGAGGTGGAATACGACACAGCGAGCTTAGTAGCTACAAATAACTGCACTGCTTTTATATTACGAATGGATAGCGTATTGGGATATCAATATTAATGAATGAATGCCATGGGGGGTTTATAGTTGACAATCGTTGGAGGGGGTTAGCTTTCCGGTCCCTCTTGAAAAGTAATATGGATATGTGCTTGCGCCGTGGGGAGAAACTCAACATATATATACTCAAACATACCACATAAATTCACTATAATACTAGATGATACCAAATAATATTATGTTCCACCTACTCTATAGGTGTACTCTACTGTAAAAGTTCAAATGCATGCGGGCAGGTACGTGGGTGTATAAATCCATGAGACTTAAATCCTGGGCGTCACTTGAGTCTTTTCCATTCTTGCACACATGGAACATCTGTTGCGCAATGGAAACCTCAGACTAATGGAAACCTCAACTTTGTGCTTTTCGTCTTCAGATGCCATGCAAGGCTTCAATACCTAGCTGTGATCGCTAGCCGAGATACCCAGTCTGCCCCACAATCATGCTTGTAAAAGCATCTCAACGCCCCGCCTGCTGCCTACTTTGCCTCAATGGCCTCTTACGGATACGGCTCAGCATATTTGATGCTATCACAATACCGTTTGGTGTCCGCGCCATGGGTGGCCGTTCCCAGACGCAACCTAAGTACCGTCCAGCTCGACTCCAGTTATCCCAGCGAGTAGCCATCAGCGAGCCCGCACGTCCCGCAAAACGGAAATCAGCACTATACCCCGGTGGGCTCAATCAGCGGGAAGCAAACCTCCCTCCTCCCCGGAGACCTCGGATACAGCGAGAGAGGCAAGAAGCAGCACAGGGGGGGGAGGAAAGAGGGAAGAAATTCAATACACCAAAGAAGCCGAATAAAAGGCCGGAGTTTAAACATTTGAAGATGGCGAGGGCATTAGAAACAGTGCCGAGAGGGCAAAAATTGAGGGCTAAGGAGACATTGAATGAGCTGGGTGGGGAGTTTACGGATTATCCTTTACTACCGTCAATTCTGCAAGCTCTCGCAAAGGACATTTTTGCGGACTTGAACCATTACAACCCTACACCTGTACAGAGGTTGACGATTCCTGCGCTTCTGAACCATGATGTTTCAATAGAACCGCCAAAAGAACCAAAGCCCTTCCTTATAGCGGCGGAAACCGGATCAGGAAAAACCCTCGCATATCTCCTTCCTCTAATCCACCACCTCAAAAAAGAGGAAGCCCTTGAAGTGGAGCGAAAAGCAGCTCAAGCTGAAGCAGCAAAAAATGCACCTGGGGCATCACAATATGACATTGACCCCTCTGAGATTGATCCTGGAATACCCCGACCTCGCCCCCGTGTCGTCATCCTCCTCCCCACTGCTGAGCTCGTTAGCCAAGTCGGTTCCACTATCAAAAAGTTGTCTCACATGGTTAAATTCCGCTCAATCCTCCTCTCCAGGAACTTTAGCCCTACAGTCATCAAAAACAGTCTCCAAGCCAACCCAGACATAATCATCGCCACCCCACACCTCCTCAGCTCTATCGCACAATCTGAGCCAGATATCCTCTTTGGCTGTCATTACCTCGTTGTAGACGAGGCGGACTCTCTTTTCGACAGGTCCTTCCGCGACATCACCCAGTCCATCCTTATCCGCGCTGAGAACCTGAAACAACTCATCCTCTGCTCGGCAACTATTCCTAGATCCCTAGACAACACCCTGCGGGCACAATACCCAAACCTTATTCGCCTTGTCACCCCGAACATCCACGCTATCCCACGTAGGGTCACCCTTGGTATTATCGACATCAACGATGACCCATACAAAGGAAACAAAAATCTCGCTTGCGCCGACGTACTCTACCACATCGCCAGAGACCCTGACGAAACTGGCTTCGTCAAAAAAGCCATAGTCTTCGTCAACTCCCGTGACACTACCACCCCACTTACCGCGTACCTCCAGTCCAAGGGCATCGACGCTGTCGAGTTCGGTCGGGACACTGAGTCAAGGTCCCAATCCAAGATTCTCGAGTACTTCACCGGGCCGAAAGTCGAGGCACAGATTGAGGGGAGTGGGCCTAGAGCAGCGTTAAAGAGGATGAAGGTTTTGGTTACAACGGATATTGCGAGTAGAGGGGTCGATACGAAGCAAGTAAGGAATGTGCTACTGTATGATGTGCCGTTTAGTACAGTGGATTTTATTCATAGGGTGGGGAGAGCTGGGAGGATGGGAAAGAGGGGGAGGGCGTTTGTGTTTGTGGATAAACAGACGAATAAAGGGTGGGTGAGGGATATTAAGGAGTGTATGTATATGGGACAAGGATTGCTTTGAGCGAGAGAAATTGGTGGCAAAAGTGTTGTTTGTGTTTGTATATATGTATAGTAGTTGGTGATATCAAGATAGATTGTAATTGCATGGGCTGAGCTTGGAAAGAGAAATCTCTACACATGATTTGCGAGCTATATACAGTATGTCAATGTGGTAACATGGCTAGTACTTACAGTAGCACCCTATACTGTTCAGCTGATAACAGCGCGAAAAGGTAACTGTGTCTAAAGTTATAATATTTTGCAGTTGTATATTCCTCAGGGTAACTCCCTCTCAAGCCAAGATGTGGACGTATCAAGTAATCATGCATGTGTGATGTAATTGTCGCCTCTACGTACAGTACATCGCAACAAACCAGAATTGGACTGATGGAGGGTTTATCTACATGTTGTTCCTACTCTTCAAATGGAGTCTGGAGTATAGTGCTAAGTGCATAGGTACAGTATCTACTTCACGTTAGCCCTATCCCGTGTACCACGTAGCTCAATCTCAGCACTCGAGATTATCCCAAAATAAACCAAACCCAAAAAAATACCATGATTTACATCGGTACAGTATGCATGTACCTGTGCAGGTTTCTTACCAAATCAAGAACCAACTTCCTCTATTCCATACAAGCGTATGGTTAATTGATGGCTGGGGAGTTGCCTAGGTACGCCGCTCTGCCCACTGAAAGATAAATGAATACGAGGAACCAAGGGAAGATTTACCCGTTCTTGAACCTCATCGTCATCATTAATCTGGTTGGTTACACGGTCTGACCTGGTGCGCTATGGTAACCAACGTCTCCACAGCTTGGCAATATACCACTCTGCTTTCTGTTCCAGATCTCACACATCCGTGTTCAGTTCAGCTGTGGTAGGTACCTGCATGCATGCATGTCCAAGTAGAATATGAACCTCAGTCCAAAAAGTAGATAAATCCTCCCGCACCCCATCCTTTCTCTTCATTCCCCAGCACCGACCGCTCTTGACGATATTCAACAAAACCAAACGCTCGTTAAAATCAAGTACTACATCCCCATAATGCAACTCACCCTCACTACCCTCACCACCGTCACCCTCTCTCTCCTCACTACCCTAACCCTCGCGAACAATCAACCCACCTGTCATACCGCCGTCTACACTTGCAAAGGCAACCTCAAATGCTGCACCATGCCGTTGCAGAGCGGGGGTGTCGCAGCGTATTGTCCACCAGGAAATATGCCTGGTACGTTGGCTCTTCACCCCAAAACTAAAGATGGAAGCTTATTAATTACTCTGGTTGTGGACTGTAGATGGAGGCTGTCCTGGTACTCTTCACATGATCTGCTGCAGGTATAACGCAGAGGCGGCAAATACCCCTAGGGGTTATACATTCGTGGGGTGCTCCGAGCCAGTCAAGATGTCTTGAAAGGGTAGCAAATATAATGTCAGGAAATTTGATTACGAATGTTGGGAGGGAAATATTTATTTTGGCGTATTTTGTCATGGTCATGATCGAGAAATAATTCTTAATAGTATCACAATGTCTCCGTTATGAATTAAGCGGGTTCAAATCAATCTCAATCTGATGCTTACAACACAGCTACTTTGTATGTGTGAGATACGATGCTATAGATAGCCTCGGTCTCCCGTGTTGCAGAGCACTTCCACTTCCGCCCTAAGGTCATCATGATACTCGTACTAATACCATTATGGTCTTATGCTATTCTGGAGATTGGGACACAATAACTGGGTATAAAGGGAGACCCAGGTACTGCAGTACGTTGCAAGGATAGTCGTTTGAGGCCGAGGGAAATGACTGGATGATATATATGTACATACCTCCCAAGGTCTGTCAAAGGTCTTTCCAGAGAGGGTCATATTAGGAGATGGTAGGTAGTAAGGTGTCTGGGAGCATGCAACAACACTCATTAGCATATTGGGCCTCTTCCCAGGACACAATATAGCACGTCCTCTCTGAGTAATACTTATTGTCTCCAGTTCTAAGAACTCTCAGGTGCTTAGTTGCACATCACTCGCTCTTCAAATGCTCAACCAACAGCTATGTACATTCCTAGCCCCATGAGCTCTCTGGCAAGCATTCTGAGCTCACCAGGCTTGGTAGCAAGCACTTCTTGTACGACTAGATCCTCAACATATGCTGTGCACACTTCGAATTTGCAACTTTTGGCAGACCTTTCAGTGCAATTGGGCGGTCTGGGGTGTATAATCTTGTATGACGAGCTTCCAAAGTATTTAGTGATAACATAGAAGACAACACTGTATAGATATCACTTTTAATCTCATTATCATATGCTCGTATATACCCTATCCACCCGTCAGGGCTCAAATCAACGTATAGTTTCGTCAAAGGATCCTCCTACCGTGCAAACTCATG
>Ga0307514_10004104_pt1 | contig 13513 bp, 10 predicted proteins | sample 16_EM_MG_FD_203088 | JGI IMG/M metagenome (GOLD analysis project Ga0307514, IMG submission 203088) | Populus trichocarpa ectomycorrhiza microbial communities from riparian zone in the Pacific Northwest, United States - 16_EM | ecosystem: Host-associated > Plants > Roots > Unclassified | place... | reverse complement strand
CGAATAAGGACGATGCGCTGCGACTCACGTACATACAATTCTCAAACTGCCCGAAGTACAAATACCAAACGACATCCAGCCATATCATATCATGTCCCCTGCCCCAGAAACCGTCACAAAGCATCAATCATATAACACAAAGCAAACTCCTCTCAATCCATTAAGTACATGCTGCCACAAATATCCCATTCCGAGTCCAACCGATCCGCCCCAACAGGCCGTGGAGCAGGAGTCGGCACAGGCATCGAAGCAGCAGGAGTCAAAGCATCAGGAACCAGAATAGTACTCGAAGTAGCAGAGCCCTGATCCGCCCAATCCTATCTGGTCTGGATCTTCGTCACTTCGGCTTCTGCATCCACCCACGATTCCTGGCAGCGCTTAGCCCACTCAATCTGTACCTTTGCGTATTCCCTCATGACATGCTTCATATCTTTGACCTTCTCCGCCTGGAACCGCCTGAGGTCCTTTAATACCGCTCTACCGGCCTCCTCCACATCCTTCTCTACCGCCTTCTCCGCCCCTTCCAGCTGCAATAATAACTCGCGTGTTTTGCCGATATTGTCTCGCCGAGTCCGTTCCGGATCGACGTCGACAATCCCGTGAATAGCATAATTCAGCTTTCCGAAGCCTTTGGCGAAGATGTTGGAAGAGGTATTAGGCGCCGCCGAGTAAGAGCTGCTCTTCTTATGACTGGCTGCCGAAGTCGGAGAGCGTCCAGCAGTGGACTTTCTGCGTGGCCGGGGAGCTGTTTCCTCGTGAGTCGGCGGGAATTCGGCGGAATCATCGGCGGAATCGATCGACTCGATTTCGGCATCTCTTCCACCGCCGCTGTCTCGATCACTGGATGTCTTATGGGACTCGTGAGAGCTACCGCCGTGAAGATATTGCTCGATTCTCTTGGCCTCCATCTCGGATTTCTCCAAACTCTCCAACAGTGCCCGTTTCTGCGCAAGCGCATCTCGGGTCATATCCTCCTGTATCCGCTTCAGAACCCGGTATCTAAGCACCCTCTGGACAACTCCAGCAAATTGTGCGCTCTCGCGCAGAGGCTCGGCAAAGCTGCTTCCGAGAACGGTCGAGAGCTGTTCGGTTGCGATGTATGTGCTATCCACCGCCTGCCCAACCTTCTCGATTGCAGTGGCTAGGTCTCCAGATTCCGAGAGTGACCATGCGTTATATCTTGCGCCGAGCTCATTGTAGTCCAGAGACAACTCCTGCAGTCGCTTCAGAATGCGGCGGTTTACACGCTCGATGGATCCGGTAAGCAGGGCCTCATAAGCCCTGGTAGAGGCTTCGTAGTTGTTAAAGTACGGATCGAGCTCAGATTCCGCGAGATTATGATTCAGCGGTGGGAAACGGCCAAAGTATCCAGGCGGGTTGCCGTGAGAAGTCGACGGAGGGCTGCTGTTAGGCTTGAGTTTGGCCGAAGCGGATGGTATTGGGAGAAACTGATGCGCGTGGGTCGGTTCTGATGGATTAAGAGGTGGGGCACGGAGGTGGTGCTTGGGAAGGCCTGAGATCGGGGGTGACATAATCACTTCGCTCTGCAATGCTCTTAGCGACAATCGTACTGCTCAAGCGGAAAAGCGGCGCATACCCAGCTCGCATTGGGATCCAAGAAGCGTTGGAATACACTGTCGTATCGAATCTCCTTCATCCGGGCGCATCGCTGTAGGAAAACCCCCAGCATACGCTTGCGATGATCGATGATGTTCACGTTCTCTTTCGCGCTGGTTGGTGCCGCGACATAATCCGAAACCTGATGCTTCTCCGGAATTGGAGGGACAATGAGGCACGGATGTAAAAGCGACAAGTTTTTGCGTAGAGACTCGAACTCCGAGTAACGCCGGCGAACTTCAAGGTCCTGTATCCCGTCGTCAGCTCCTGTGGTCAAGCTCACCAAGAGCTCCAGCAAGCTATCGAAGAGATCCTCACCCCTGTGCAGATGGTATAGACAATAAACCCTCCACTACCTTCGTGATTTTTTCCCGCGTCGGCGATGACAATCGGCACGTTCTTGTCCTCGAGTAGCAGCTGCTCGACGCGAGAGCTGTAACCCTTCTCCCTCCCCATCTGTCGGTACCTCTCATCGTCCTCATCCTCCGAGTCGTCGGCAGGCTTTCGGGAATGTTCGGAGGGAGTGCTGTTAACGCGAGTAATGAAGCTGTGAGCTCCGCGGTCATCGTCGGAGTCACGGGAAGCTGGGGGAGATGGATCATCATATGGCGACTCTGTAGGCGACTCATCATATGAGAGAGGGTTGTTGTTTTCCCACATGACGAAATAAGGGACAATCCGATGAGGTACAGGTGGCTGTGTTGAGTCGGCTTGCGGGGGGTGTGGTGGGGAGAGGTTCTGGAGCTGAGCTTGTTCTCGTCGGTGTATCGCGGGGCAGTGACGCCAGCAGCTGTGGCTGTGCCTGGCTAGCGCGGTGGCGCCATTTCAGTAGGGTGTCACTCGAACGGGTTTCGGCCCGACTCGGGAGAGTCACTTTCGGACGTCACTTCAGCCCTGCGCAAGCAAGAGCCCGCTGTCGAGGACGAGATCCGTTGGTGCCCTGCGCGCATCCACGGGAACGAGGCGGCGGATGGGTGGGCGAAGCAGGCAGCCAGCGAGCCGGACGACCACGGCGTCGAGTGGCTGAAGCATGCGGACAAGTATGGGCGACGGGCCATGCCGCCGACCTTCCTGGTGCACCTTAGGCACAGGGCATCGGAGAAGGAGTGGCCAGAAGCCCGGTCGTGGTGTGAGCGGAGACATCTCAACAGCATGCCCTAACGGGTGTGTACCTAAAGAGCACGGACAACAGACCGGACGACCACTGCTGGTGGTGCGACCCGGAGAACGACTGTGGGACTCATCAGACGAGGGACCACTTGTTCAAGCACTGTGGCCGGAGGGAGGACCTACAGGCCGAAATGTGGGCAAGGGTCAAGGAGGCGACGAAGAGGGAGAAGCAGAAGTGGCGCGTGGGTGACCTTTTGGTGCAGCCCAGCGGTGCTCGACTTCTTGCGGTCCACCTATGTCGGGCGAGCGGCGCCGCCAGTGGAGGAGATTGAGACAGCGAGGAGGAGGTGGGGTGGCGGCGGCGGCGGAGGTGATGGACGAGGTGGAGGAGCCCGTGGAGTAGTGACCCGCGGGCCCTTGGTATATAATTCTTCCCTTTGCACTTTCCTTTGTCTGGCTACGATTTCTTTGTCATCTCCCTGGTGCTCTACATTTCCTTTGTCACAGATTTTATGGGGAAGACGGGGAGGCGGGGTTGCTGCCACTGAGCCCGACCTTCGGGGCGGGACGGCAGACAGGAAACGGTGTGCCGCCATAGTCTACATAGACTAAATGCGAGTATGATTAAACAAAAAAAATGGACGTCGCTTCAGGAACAGCGCCTTTGATTGTAGCGACCGTATTTCTAAGTAGATTCTAGATTTAAAAGGTCATCCACCCTCCGGTGTTACTACTGCCAGCACGCGCATAAAGTTCCGACTATTTCTGCTGACACGGAATCGTCCCGACTCTTAAGTCGCCCCGGTGCATCAAACCCAAGGCTCAGTGGTCTTTGGCACCATTTCGCCTACGGGCTAGGTACCGCAAAATCAAGCCGGCTGACATGGCAAAAGCTCAGAACCATAAAATACATAGGCAGAGTACAGACTGTTCGACACTTCATGACGCCGAATACCATGGCCAACAGCAACCATCTGCTTCGTCGAACGAGAAATAAGTAAACGTAGGCTCCAGTACTACTTTAGTAACGCCCAAATGAGGGTCCCGAGACCAGACCCGACATTTCCTGGCATAGGGATATCTGCTCGATCACCAAAGCGTGAAACGAATCGCCTTCGAGGGCAGTTGTGTCCTGCCCAATCTCGTATATATAATGAAATTTCAGCGAGGAAGGAGGTTCACTGGATCTCATATGGCTTAGCTGCACGCTTTGTATTGAGAAAAAAAAAGCATGTTTCATGAGCATCCGAGTGACGACTCATGCACGGCTCGGATGCTATTGAAACTGAAGTGGCGATCAAGTGGCTAGCGCGTCGAGCTTCACCCCCACCTACTCTTTCTTTCTTTCTCCACCACACGACTGACTCTACTTCCTCGATTCAGCCATCCCCGACCACGACCTTCGCTTTCAGCATCACACTTCTTCCATTCCCTACTACATTCTCCGTCATGTCCTCTCGCGTTATGAAGCCACTCAAAGCCCAACCAAAGCCCAACGAAGCCCCCTACACGGTGCGCCGCGCGAGCCTCCGAATTCGCGGATTCGAATGAGGAGCATGACTATCTATGCCCAGAAAGTCGCTGCCAGCAGGCCTCCAGCAAGCTGGCTGGTTCCCACACGGGAACTTGCATTCAGCCCATATAGACTATGGCGGCACACTATTTTTATCCAGTTCCTGTCTGCCGTCCCACTTTCGGGCTCGATGGCAGCACCCCCGCCCCCACCGCCGATGAGCGCACTGTGAGAGCACCAAGGAGACAAAACGTGTAAAAGAAAGAGAAGGAAAGTACGCATTTTGAAAAGACAGAAAGAAAACACAAAGAAGAGAACCCAATACTAAGGGCGCGCGGGTCACTACTCCGCTTGCTCCTCCCCGTTGCCCATCTCCTCCTCCTCCGCTTCTTCCTTGCTGTCCCAATTCTCCTTTTTCCTCGCTGTCCCAATTCTCCTTTTTACGCAATCAGTTCTCTAAAGGGACTTGGCATACTCTAATCTTAAGTCATTAGTCTCTAGTTACCTGGCAGAGAGACTGTAACCTGTAGATGATTTTTTTTTGGGGTCCTTCATTACTGCGTGCGACCTGTGTAGAGACCATGGCAAATTATAACGACCTATTCCTCCCCGCTGCGAACCAGAGGCCCGCCGCGAGATGCGGCATTCTCGCCCCCACCCCACCCTCATAAGGAATGACAAAGGGAAAGCAAGAAAACAAAGACACACCCTTTCTCCTCGGCCTCCCTCCCACTTTCAGGTCATGTACCGGGTGCTGCGCGAAGCTGAGTCTTGAGTCCCAGCTCCCTCAACACCCCATCCTCTTTCTCTTTTCTCACTTCTTCTTCCTCATCTTTCGCCTCAGCCTCTCCCTTCTGTCTGGCCCCGATTCCTCGTGCTTCCACTGGCGGGGCCAGTCTGCCCACATCCGTTGTCGCTAGGAAGTCTAGAATTGCCTTGCTGCATTGCTCGTCCGCGAATAGTTCTCCGATTTTCCAACGGTCCTTGCCAAGCTTCGTTTTGGTTGCTTCCCTTACGCCGGCCCATAGCTACTTCTATTGCCTCTTCCACTGTGGACAGTTCTTAAAGAGGGGTTCACCTCTCGTTTTCCTACATACCTGGTGAGAAACAGTAGAAAGAAGACCTCTGTAGACATCAGGACGCACGCAATCACTCAAGTACCGAAGAGAAGGTTGGGTAAAATGTTATTTTATAGATAACTCCCTCGTGAGACAATCCAGGGCCTAATTTCTTAAGCTCGCCCGAAAATCGTCCCACTCGGATATAAAGAAAATCCTCCCGGCCCTTCGCCTCAATTTTTCAACACCTTTTGCGTTTCTTTGCTAATGTTGGTACCTCGATTCGTTTTGTTCGATCACCCAGATCTGGCTCCCTGAGCCATGCCTCGTGGGCACAAAATTCATCCTGACTCAGAGCGATTGGGCGGCAAGGAATGGCGGGATCGTTATAAATCGAACTCTCTCCGACTAGACAAGAAGCTGCTCTGCGTTCGACAACCCCATAGCTCAAGTGCATCGTTGGGATTGGAACAAATTTGGCAGCGTTCGGACGCAGAGATCTGGAAATGGGGCTCCGGAGCCACAAAGATCGATCGGCAAGTGTCGAAGACGTATTTCTATCTCGTAGAGGCGGTGGAAGCTCAGTCCGCAGGTCATCGTGAACTCCTGTCGTTGGACGTCTGCGTGACAAGGCGCAACTGGTACTGCCTTGGTGTGCACGTTATGACGATCCAAGCGAGGCAGCGCGACCTGAACCTTTGGAGATCCCCTCGCGAAAAAAATCGCAGAGACAACCGGTTCAAAGGTGGGAAACCAAAGTACCCTACCGACCAACCTCCTGGGGGATCGTGCGCTTGGTGACGGATAACGCACGGTCTTGGTTGGTCGGTTGGTTTGCCTGAGCATCGGCTTCCTCGACATCGACGTCAATCATGACCATAGAGGGAGAAAGATGACGCCCCATGGTTGAAGAGGACGGCGGTCCAAGGGATGAACTCGTCCCTTGGGTGAGGGAGATGGTGGCTTTGAAGCAGCCATCTGGTTCCACTCTGTGTGGAAAGATGGTGGTCTTGTAAAAACCACAGTCGGGGCAGGGGGGATGACCTGCATCTTATCCTCCGTAGGCCAGTCGAGAAACCCTCGAGAAAACCCAGTCAAAAGGGTTCCATCCCATGTTCCATCTCATCCGTCGATACGGAGGGCACCCTCCAGGAGAAGCGATGAACAGCTGTCCATCTCGGTTGTCGCTCAATAGCTCGCCAGAGCTATGTGTACGACGAGGTGGCTGGGGAGAAGCGGCCTGGCGAGATAGTCTGTCGGACTGTGTTAGCACATGCACAACTAACTTGAAATAGAGAGACCGGAAGCACTGACTCTTCTTGCCGCCTCCGAGTGAGTTACCACTACGGGGTTTGTGGAGGTTTCTCTTGGTTGTTTGGCGATTGGTGTGGGATCGTGGATGGTCGATCGTTGTGGGGGACCTTGCGAAAGAAAAGAACAGTTGATACTGTTCGTCCCAGCTTCTGCAAATTGTTAGCGTGGGAATAAAGATCCCTATGTACTCCGAGCTGTACCTATCGAATCTGGCGCCAGCGCTCGAACTGAGGCGGGTTGGGAGGGTTCAGGGGTTGCTGCGGGCTGCCGCTTGGTGGTGGTGCAGAATTCAGTGGTCTGTGAGCCCTTAGATGTTAGGGATTGCCGGGGGGCTGTGAGGGGGTGGAAGGTGCGTCTTCAAGAGTTGGGAGCAAAGGGTGCCGGGTGGCCTTATATACCGGTGTCAGCGAAGTGCCGGAGTAGCGTACCGCACGCACTCTGCTTCAACTGGTCAGGCTGCTTTCATCCGACGCATGTCTGCCCGTGGGCGCCTGCACCACGAGTCTTTTCCGCAGTAGTACAGTTGGCTTCCTTGCACCACCCACCCACCCCCAAACCAACCCCTCCACTCACGCGAAAAAAATACCGCTGTATAATTGGCCGACAGTCCAACCAAGGAACCATCGCGGGACGGGAGCGGTCTCTGGAGCCACGGAAGAGTGCGGTTAAACTCGGATAAGTATCTAAGAGACACGGTTAGCGCGCTTTTAATCGAGTGACAACTTGGCGATAAATAACCACAGTTTCAAGACTGAGAAGCAGGCAAAGTTGGATGATGTTCTCCACAATATCCGTGTGTAATAGGGCAGAGTTGAGCGCAACCTACGTCCTACATAGTAGCCATCTCTGGCGGATGTACATACTCCCTTTCCTTTCCGGAGGCGCTTTTCTTTAGGCCAAAAACTGGCGTCAACCGTTTGAAATGGCAGTGATATCGAGTCCTAAAAAAACGTGGGTTAGCCTACTGCTGCACCATAGGATGATGTGGTAGTAACGCCCTTGTGCTTAGAATATGAGAGTTGATGGGCGTTGATACGATAATAGGGACCTCTTGACGCACCTTTGGCAGCGTTGATGCTGTGTAAACGCTGCCTCACTGTTGCGTTCAGAGGAAATCCACGTCCCCTCGAAATCCAAGTCCCCCGTAACCCTATGTCACTTACCGTTTGTTCTACTCCCCTTTCTCTACTGTACCTACGTCTTATCCGAGTTTGTATGGTAAGTAGGCTGAGAACAGTCCCCGCTCTGGATCGTTAAATTAGCAGGTGATCTAATGATGCAGACAGGTCCGGATTTTACTGCTGGCGTTTGATGCAGCCAGTCCGCTGTTGGAGATCCGGCAGAAACTCAATCTTCCGCTTTGACGAATCGCGCTGTATCTATCCCGGAATCCATACCCCTCAATGACGCCGCCGTTATGCAGCTGCTGCAGAGATTTGCACATGTGTACATCAACTAGGCTAGCTCTCATGTGGTTAAAGCGAAGATTTTTGTCTGTATAACCGGAGACCCCACCTTTAAGCCACTTGTTGTCCACCAAAAACCTTTTTTCTGAAAAGAACCCTTATCAAGTTGTCCCTGATTTTGTTGTTTCTTCCCACCGAAGCTAGACACAAGCCGGATATGGTGCGAGACAATCTATCATGGGCATTATTTCACTTGCTGCGTCGTATGATAAGCCCCGAATTTCAATATCGTGGAGAAAAGACGCCGGGGTTGAGAACGAAAGTTCGTCAAAATCGAAGAAATCACGCTCGTCACTGGATAGCAGGGACATTTTGTATGTGTTACGCAGATTGATGTCGCGGACCCTCCCAACAGCTATGCTTAGCCTCGTCTCAGGAGCATTGGGATTTGGCCTGCATAATCTCTCATTGTCGACTGCGGCCCAGGCCGCATCGGAGATCCCCGGCCCGGTATTTAAGCGCGTCAAGAGATGCTTACCCGACGCGCGCGTAATTGGTCGCCCCTTAAACGGGACTTAAGTTGACGAACAGCCTCCTGGATCAGCCCGTCCGCTGGCGACCTTCAAGCCGCTAAGCTCTCACGAGATACTTTTGCACTCACGATATTGCATGCATACTGGCCGTATAGGTATTTGCCTGTATGTAGAGAGCCTCGTTGGTCTGGCCATCGGGAGAGTGCCTCCAATCGCAACAGTGATGGTCACTCCACGGCCCAACGAGGATTGTATTGTGAAAAGTGGTGCTCTCCTCCATGCATGCGCCAGTAGTGCCCATGGGTGGATACTGCCAGATGGACATTATCCACATGGAGTTTTTGGTACTTGTGTGTTTGGGTACATATGCGAATTCGTGTTGATATCGACGATCGATACAGACACAGGCAACACCATTGCCATCCCTGCTACCCATACACCAACATTATGGTTATCGATGTGCATATGCAGCCGTTTATGTAGGGGAGTGCGTGCTATACGTCCAACCAACTCAGTCGCTTCCACATCGCAAACAGTCAATCAATCAATCGCCGATTTAGACACGAAATGGAACCTACGATTCCATTACATTCGTGTCTTCACCCCTACCCCAAAGGCTGCCAACGAAATTGGTTCGGAAGAAAAGTCACACTCGCCTCCAGTGCTGATCTGGGGATCGTCTACCTGCTCCAACAGGGCGCCGAACATTTGAACAACCTTTATCATTTCCTCGTCTGGATTGTGTGAGGCTTGCCTGCATTCGGAACGCCAGGGTTTTCTTGCATATGGACTAGTGACTACGCTAATAAATTTGGATCTGTATTTAATTAACGCTGAGATCAGTATGAAGTCAGTAAATCTCAATGGGTCGAGTCAATACTTTTAATGATTCCCCTGCCACAACCACTCACACCATACCGCATGCAAGTAATCCTCGGCGGGCCAAATTTGGCAAGCCTCATGCAATGCAGGCGAGATAAGGATAAAAAGTTGTTCAAATGTCCGGTGCAGACCTCTAATGATGACACTCCTTAAAAAACACCAACTTCTTTCATCCACGCCCACACACCGTCGCTGGCAGCATGACAGCTTTTCCTCGTCTCTTTAACTCCGTGGCTGTGGGTTGTTGGCAAGATTGGTGGGAGCCTAATAAAGCGGGTGTCCATGTGGAATAATTATTCATGGTGCATACGCTAGAGCTGGAGGGGGCGGTCGGACGAATGGTGCAGTCCCTTCAACACGAGCATGGAGTCTGGCCGGTCAAAGCCTCGGCTGATGCGGACGCAACCCGTTCTGCTTGGATATGCCATATGAGATGGGTATGGGGAAGAAGAATGATGCCAAAGACGAGGTTGCAAAGTCGAAGTTGCCGGGGAAGTAGGGGGAAGGTGGGCCGCTATCCAATACTGGAGCCGTTATCAGCTGTCCTGGAACCGCGCTTTGTGGACACTCTGCATTAACGAGTCGCAAATATGCCCGAGCTCGTTATCGCTCTTTTAGCCTCCCACCGCTCAGCTGTGTCGGTCTACGTTGGGAACACCACCAGTCTCAGCTCCCGGAAACAAGAAGGAGGAGCAGAATGACCGGCCGAATCTCCGGAGAACTTTGGAAAGGTAGAGTGACATGCAAACGTGAGGGAATGGATACGGGAAATTAACAAGGTTCCTAGTCACATCCTCCAAGTTGGTCAGTGCCTGCCGATCCTTCGAGAGTTTCGAACAGCGGCAACTTGGACAGTGTAAAGTACTTCAGCGTCTGCAGCACGTTCTAGCTAAACTTAGATCCTGCGGATAATGATCGTGGTTGGGAATACGTACGCTCGGGGTCATTTAATTCGCACTAGCTCATCAGTTGACTCTGATTTTCGTTTCATCATAGTGCATTCGACCATTACTGATCATTACACGAGTATGTGTGGGTGAGCATTCTGCCGCCTCTACAGATAGGTTGCCTCAAATTTTTTTTTTTAATTTGATCATTCTGTATTCGGACGCTGCGGGGTTGCCCCAAAGATGTGTGACAAAGGAAAAAAAAAAGGAGGGTCCAATTTACTCCACCCAAATCCTGCCCCCTCGGCCTCGGTGGCTGCCGTCCATCGATGGTGCGTATCTCCAGTTGTGGTGGCGGGTCGAAGGAGAAGCGTTAAAGCGAAGCACCCGGTGGTGCAGTTCTCCGGGGTTCAGTCTACTCTGAATTCCTCACTTCCGAGTCTACGGTTATCACGGCTCACAGAAAACCACTCGTAAACTCGAACTTTGTCTCGAAGCCTGGAATTCAGGATCCGACTTGTCAGGCAAGCCTGACCCGACCGCAGCCAGGGTAGAGAAGCGCACGGCCTCACGGTTCTTGCAGCTCAAGTCCGGGTGTACCTGAAGAGCACGGACAGCAGACCCGGACGACCACTGCTGGTGGTGCGACCCGGAGAACGACTGTGGGACTCATCAGACGAGGGACCACTCGTTCAAGCACTGTGGCTGGTGGAAGGACGAAATGTGGGCTAGGGTCAAGGAGGCGACGAAGAGGGGGAAGCGGAAGTGGCACGCGGGTGACCTTTTGGCGGATGAGAGGTGCAGCCCAGCGGTGCTCGACTTCTTGCGGTCCACCTATGTCGGGCGAGCGGCGCCACTAGTGGAGGAGAATTGGGACAGCGAGGAGGAGGAGGAGGAGGAGGTGGCGGCGGCGGAGGTGATGGACGAGGTGGAGGAGCCCGTGGAGTAGTGACCCGCGGGCCCCTGGCATGTAATTCTTCCCTTTGTACTTCCCTTTGTCTGGTTACGATTTCTTTGGTCATTTCTGTGGTGCTCTACATTCAGAATTTATGGGGAAGACGGGGAGGCGGGTCTGCTGCCACTGAGCCCGACCTTCGGGACGGGACGGCAGACAGGAAACTGTGTGCCGCCACAGTCTACATAGGCTAAATGCGAGTACGATTAAACAAAAAAAAAGGATCTGACTTGTCTTGTCTTGCCACTGCTTGTTACGGCTGTTGAATAGCACTGGCTCCCTCATATGTCCCTCAGGTAGCTAAACAAAAAAAGATCGTCATTCCATTAGTGATGGGAAATGGAACCATGGGAACCCGGCAATATACTTTGCTTCACGCAAGAATTGGAGAAAGAAAGGAGATTTGGGCCGTCCGGTAGGGAAGCAAGGTCCGCCTTCACCTGGTCTGCAGAGTTTCCTACCGCCACTCGCCCAACGATTCTGGAAGCGGGGTAAGGTGGGAGAGAGAGTGGGTATGAGGTCAGACTGATGGCGAGTGCTGTGGCGTGCGCTGGTTGAAAAAGGGTGCCTTTGGTTATTGTTTTTCATGCGCTAACCTGCAGCGAGAGTGGCAATCGGAAGGCGGCGGTTGTTAAAGGAGCATCTCAACCAGCGAATAGAAGATTGCGCATTCTCGCAGTTGAAGACCTTCAACCAGCCACAGTTGGCGCGCACATTCCGACGCTCGGACGAGCTGGATTATTTTTGCCGACCCACCGCTCAACTATCTCCAACGTGCCACCTGTCCGCATCACAAGCCTCCCTCAGCCTGTCTGCAGTACTTCCGAGTCCAGATTTTGCATTCGGCTAGCGGAGGAGATAATTGGGGTTCCGAGCGAACTATAAACTGGCAGAAATTCGGAAGCACTTTTAACTTGCTATTGATACCTTTCAAGCATTCCCCCACACGCGCTCCGTTGGTCTGAATCTTTTTTGACGGTTTGAGGGGGAAGTACATATGCATCGCATCATGCCACAACGTCACAACTAGCGCGGAAAGGACATTGGGACGGGGGGACGAAATATGAAACAAGCCTCCTCCTCCTCCTCTTCCTGCCCTTCCTCAAGGCGGAGTATCCCGAAAGCATCACGCTCGTGCACGGCAACCACAAGAACAGGCAGACCTGGAAAGCGATGGTAGCTGACACGAGAGGAAGTTGCCAAAGAGCATTATCCTGGGTAACGGTCCAAGATCCTTCCCAATTTGCTTCTTCCTGCATCCGTCCTCTATGAGACCGGACACGGATGTGCGTTCAAAATGAATTCCGCCAGCTGTCGTGTGAAAGAACCAACAAGATTCGAATGATATGCCTTCAAGCCTTATTCGTGAATTGTGGATATTTGTTGGTGTTAATTTAATTACAGTACGATTAGAGGATAGAACGAAGTAAAGTGTACTGGCGTTATTACCTCATTGCGAAGCGGAATACGAATGAAACCATTGACGAACTTGTTATCCTTCAGTCTCTTCTACAGGCACCCATTCCGGTCCCCATCGATCCGGCTATTGTCGAGCCTATCATACTACTAACACTGTTGATCCGCCCACCGCTACCTCTCTAGTGCTCCATCAACGTCAAATGTCAATTGCACTACAATTTTTCCGTCGAATGCGGTCGTCAATAGTGCCCCCGTCTCCAACCCTCACCTACAGCAGATCCATCAATCTGACACAGCTCTGGCATACTCAACTAGCCCACAGTCTTCGGTCACCTTATCCTCGGTGTCCGCTGCTGACCTGTCGTCCGTCTCCATGGCCGCATCCGCTCCCCCGGCTCCCTCGTTGGTTCATGACGATTCGAACGATGAAACACTGAATGGTCGCTACAATCTCAACAAGGCGATGGGAGTGGACCCTACCAACCGGGCTGCAGTTCAGGCAAGATGGAAGGAGGTATAGCCTTCTGCTTAGTCCAGTTTTCGGTGGCCCCCAACAAGCCCTACAGCCAGTGGTCAGCTAAGACGCAGCGTCGGCTCCCCAACGGTGTCACCCACAAATTCGAGGCCAAGTATGGATGGACTGAGGAGACTGCAGAGGTGGTGATGAAAAAGTTATGCTCTGATACTGCTAGGAATTTGAGGGCTTCAGTCAAGAGGGCTGGTATCAGCTTACCTGCTGCAGGCAAACGTGGCGGAGCCACGAAGGGCAACCACAAGCGGCCGCCGCTTCGCCATCCGAATGGATCCAATGACAGGCTA
>Ga0307514_10004103_pt1 | contig 13513 bp, 13 predicted proteins | sample 16_EM_MG_FD_203088 | JGI IMG/M metagenome (GOLD analysis project Ga0307514, IMG submission 203088) | Populus trichocarpa ectomycorrhiza microbial communities from riparian zone in the Pacific Northwest, United States - 16_EM | ecosystem: Host-associated > Plants > Roots > Unclassified | place... | reverse complement strand
AAATCGCACAGTACTAGTACTAATTAGTAGTACGTATACAGTCACTGCAACAAAGCACAAATATTGCAAAGTTACCACGCGCTGAAGGTGCTGCCCATAATGACTGGCTCCGGCAACACGAGGATCACTGTTTGCAAGATACACGAGTAGAGCTCCGTAAGCAGATTATGGACTGGTGTGACGATCCGAACAGCAGATGTATCTTCTGGCTTAACGGAATGGCTGGGACTGGCAAATCCACAATTTCTCGCACTATTGCTCGAGAGCTTGCAGAAAAGAAAAGACTTGCAGCGAGTTTCTTTTTTACCCGAGGCAAGAAGGATATCAGTCACTCTCGCAAGTTCTTCACTACGATTGCCGCCCAGCTTGCAATCAGTTTACCAGTACTCCGGGTATCTATGTCAGACGCCATCGACAACAATGCCGACATCTTTCAACAAGGATTACGGGAACAATGGAGTCAACTCATTCTTAATCCTTTGAAGAATGCCCCTACTCAATCAATTCAACTGGTTGTAGTAATTGATGCCCTCGATGAGTGTGACAGCATGCAAGATATCCAATTAATCCTCCTACTACTTGCAGAAGCCAAGGACCTTGCGACAGTTCGGATTAAGATTTTCCTTACCAGCAGACCAGAAATCCCCATCTTTGATGGATTTCGTCAGTTGTCTGGGGAGGCGTATCAGGATTTTATACTCCATAATATCCCGCTCGATACAGTTAATACAGATATATCTACTTTCTTTCAGCGAAAGTTGTCGCCACTGAAAGCCAAACATGGGCTAGGGTCACCATGGCCAGATGAGCTAATTATTGCACAATTGGTGGAAAGAGCAGCTGGGCTGTTTATCTATGCTGCAACAACGCTTCGATTTATTCAAGACGGCATAGATGGACCTGAAGAACCACTCTCTGTAGTGCTTAGTGCAACCAAGTCATCACTGTCGGCAACAGAGCATCTCGATGGCATATATACAACACTACTTCAATACTCAGTGCTTGGAAGGTGGGGTCATCAAGAGTGCGCGGGACGGTTTAGACAGGTGGTTGGATCCATTGTGGTAATGTTTAATACTATGCCAGCACGAAATCTAGCACAGCTACTCCAAATCCCACCCAAAATGGTGTCAAGCACTTTGGATTCTTTGCGTTCTGTCGTCAATGTCCCAGAAGATGAAAGCCAGCCTGTCCGATTATTTCATCTATCCTTCCGTGACTTCCTACTGGATTCTCAGAGATGCAGTGATTCTCGGTTTCAGATAGTTGAGAAACAGCAACACACCAGCCTATTTCGAAAATGTATGGAGCATATATCTCAGCTTCAGGAAAATATATGCAATCTTTGGGGACCAGGAGTTTTGATTACTGAGGTTCCCAATAATGCGATACAAAAAAGCATTCCACTACATGTTCAATACGCATGCCGTTACTGGTTTGATCACTGGCGACTTGGGAATCTACTGGTACTGGAGGAAGACATCAAGACTATTCGGCAATTCCTGGAACAACACTTTCTTCATTGGTTGGAGGGACTTAGCTTAATCGGAGAGGTATCAAATGGGGCTCATATGATAATATCCTTGGAGGAAATACTATCTGTAAGCTGCAATGCTCATTACTTTATACAGATAACAGTATTGACCTAAAAGTAGGGACAATTGGGAGACAATGATCCAGGATTGTTAGAACTTGCATATGACGCCAAACGGTTTGTATTGTATATGAGGTCCATTATTGAAATGGCACCTCTTCAGGTCTACTATTCGGGACTTTTATTTACTCCAGGATCAAGTCTAATTCGAGCGGGATACTTCAAAAATATCCCTTGGGTTACCATGGAACCCAAAGTGGTAGATGTGTGGAGCTCATTGATACAGACGCTAGAAGGCCACACTATGGGTGTCAATTCGGCTACGTTTTCACCCAATGGAAAGCTTATTGCCTCAGCATCCGAGGATGGGACAGTCAGATTATGGGATACATCAACAGGAAGGCAATGTGTGGTTTTGGAGGGTCATACCAGTGAGATCAATTCGGCTGTGTTTTCACCTGATGGAAAGCTTGTTGTCTCTGCTTCCAGGGACAATACGGTCAGATTATGGGATACATCAACAGGAAAGCAATGTGGAGTTTTGGAAGGTCATACCAGTCTAGTCAAGTCGGCTGTGTTTTCACCTGATGGAAAGCTTGTTGCCTCTGCATCCATGGGCGCAAATTCGGTCAGATTATGGGATACATTAACAGGAAAGCAATGTGGAGTTTTGGAAGGTCATATATATCCTGTCCTGTCGGTTGTGTTTTCACCTAATGGAAAGCTTATTGCCTCTGCATCCTTGGATGAAACGGTCAGATTATGGGATACATCAACAGGAAAGCAATGTGCAGTTTTGAAAGGCCATACCAGCAGGGTCACTTCGGCTGTGTTTTCACTCGATGGAAAGCTTGTTGTCTCTGCATCCCACGACAAAACGGTCAGATTATGGGATACATCAACTGGAAAGCAATGTGCAGTTTTGAAAGGTCATACCGATTATGTCAATTCCACTGTGTTTTCACCCAATGGAAAGCTTGTTGCCTCTACATCCAGGGACAACACAGTCAGATTATGGGATACATCAACAGGAAAGCAATATAGAGTTTTGGAAGGCCATACCAATTGGGTCAATTCGGCTGTGTTTTCACCCGATGCAATGCTTGTTACCTCTGCATCCGAGGACGAAACGGTCAGATTATGGGATACATCAACTAGAAAGCAATGTGGAGTTTTGAAAGGTCATACCAATCATGTCAATTCCACTGTGTTTTCACCCGATGGAACGCTTGCTGCCTCTGCATCCTGGGACAAAACGGTCAGATTATGGGATACATCAACAGGAAAGCAATGTGGGGTTTTGGAAGGCCATACCGATTTAGTCAACTTGGCTGTGTTTTCACCCGATGGAAAGCTTATTGCCTCTGCATCCAAGGACACAAGTGTCAGATTATGGGATACATCAACAGGAAAGCAATGTGGAGTTTTAGCAGGCCATAACAATCATGTCAATGCCGCTGCGTTTTCACCCGATGGAACGCTTGTTGTCTCTGCATCCGACGACAATACGGTCAGATTATGGGATATATCAACAGGAAACCAATGTGGAGTTTTGGAAGGTCATACCTGGCCTGTCAATTCGGCTGTATTTTCACCCAATGGAAAGCTTGTTGCCTCTGCATCCTGGGACAAAACGGTAAGATTATGGGATACATCAACAGGCAAGCAATCTGGAGTTTTGAAAGGTCATACCAGTCATGTTAATTCGGCTGTGTTTTCACCCAGTGGGAAGCTTATTGCCTCTGCATCCTTGGACGCAACGGTCCGATTATGGGATGCTAGAAACAAAACAACCATAGAAATCATAAAAACTCATCCCAGTGTCAACATTATGACCTTTTCTAATGACGGAACGCATTTACATACGAGCCACGGCTTATTGCAGCTCAAGTCATCTCCTCACAGCGGCGGCAATCGCGAACCACCACACACGTTAACTCATTCCCTGTATGTTACCGAGCAATGGATCACATGCAACATGAAGAAATTGCTCTGGCTTCCTGTTGACTACCGGCCATCCTGCTCTGCAGTAAATGACACTGCCAACATTCTTGTCCTTGGATCTCCCTCTGGTAGAGTTATTTTCATATCTATTGATTTTACCGCTCTCCCGGCTGCATATCTCCAGCCATCTGTTAACGTTGCTGTCATAGCAGGTAAGGGCTTCCTTGGACTTGTTGGCTGTTAACAACTTTGATGAACTAATTCACTGGTTGGCGTATTTTAGGTGCAAGTTAAATCAATGGAACTGTGGGCATTGGACGTTGGTGTGTTTTTGTGTGATGATTTGTATATGAGTGGTGGGTCATCCACCTGCCCATCCAGGGAAGAATTAGTGTTCAGTTGACTGAGGCTGACGTTGAGGGGTTCTCAAGACGGCTTATTGGGTTCTCCTGTACATTATCGATACTGAAAAATCTCGACGTCGCATAGGAGAAGTGATGTTGGGTGAAATTTACAACTAGCGAGGCCGCATATGGTGAAATTTACCAATGATAGACTTTTTCCTATATTAAAACTGGTTTCAAAACCTTGAGAGCGAATCAACCATGCTCTCTAGCCTGCCAAGTACCTAATATTTAAGACAGTTCACTTTTTGCGAACCCCTCAATTGATAACCAAAGCCGTAAAGGAAAGAACTTGCCACTGCGCCATGCCTACCGTCAGTTCATTTGCCGTGTTGCAAGCAATACCTACCGCATAAACTGGTGATTAAGAACCCCCGTCTCGACACCGTCCTTCTTTTTTGGAGTCTATATGCCTTTCCCTTGAAGGGAGCCTTAGGCTATGAGGCGACCTCGACACCGCCCCTTTTTTCCTTTTTGTAGTCTATACGCCTTTCCCCCGATGGGAGCCTTAGGCTATGAGACTAGGCTATGAGACTGGCAGTAGAGCTGGTATTTTCACTGTCGGTACAGCTGGCTGCTCGGCTGGCAGGAGAGCTGGTAATAAAGCTGGTAATAAAGCAGAAGCTCTGTCGGCAGAGCTGCCTATTCGGCTGGCAGTAGGCAGAGCGGAGTCGGGACCGAGCTTCTTAGCCACTCGGCATATATCATACGTGTGTGCATAAATAAGGGGTTCTTGCATTTAGTTACGCCAAGTAGAGATTTAGCAGAGGGTGTGCTACTGAGATAGGTTCCAGTGGTGATTCAGAATAGTCTCACTAATTCCAGTGGCAATTCAAACGTTTTCTCGTCTACTAGAGGATTGTGTATACTGCTGAAGCAGGCGAGTCCTTGGTCAGTATAAGGTTAAAATAAAATACGGCAACCAAGCGGCAGGACCCCCCAGCACCCCAAGTCCCAGCACAATGGGCGTGACTGTTATCAAAAGGGTATATTCATAATGACTTACAGGTGCAGGGAACGACCTCCAGCGGTGAGCAAGCAGACCAGATCTGGGCTAACTTTCATTGCACCGGATGTGAAGCAGGTCTTGTATAATCCAATCAGAGGGTATTAATTCGACATTGAAGCAGCCAAATAAGCCGGACGAATTGCTGAAAGTGGATACTTTAGTGTGTAGATGCTGTACGGTATATCGATTCGAGGCTATGTATATGTTCTGGGCCGCTCGCGGGCATCGGCCGCCTGTGGGCAGCATACCTACTATGCCCCCTGCGGGCAATTTATTTAATTCCTTAATTATGGTAGCCAACGCACCCTACGGGTTCTTTCCCCGCAGCATAATTATTTTAGCGCGAAGGTAGATAAGAGACTGGGACCGAGAACACCTACGGGTCCCAAATCGATGTAAATTCCCGGTGCTACCAAGTGAAATTTCCTGTAACAGGAGCGACACAGGATTCGCCCAGGAAAATTTGTCCTGTGTATTGCACCCGCAAATCTCTTGTGCAATATTCCGGTGTACAATCCTGTGCTGCTACAGTAAAATCTGAGGATTTGTAATCGCTTGTAACTACGGAAAGCCCACCGGAATTGCTTCCAGGTTTGCACCGGATTGAACACAGGTTTTCTTTCCACGGAAAAACCATGGGTTACTCATGACTTTGGGTATACTACAGCATCAGTATATAGTAGTCCAGTCACAGGGAATTTTCATGATTCACACAGGAGTAAACCCGTTTCTGAACTGGAAATAAACCTGTGGTGGTTGAATACAAAATACTAAAATAAAATAAAAGAATAACTATAAATTGTGTAAGCAGGACTCGAACATGAGCTTATTATCCATAGTACTAAATATTTACCACTAGACTATGAGATTGTACATACAATTAAATGATCTTACAAGATACCAGGGGCCATCAGCTACTTTGAGAGTTAATCTCTTACCCTGAACTGGTTGATTTCGGGTGTATATATATGGCTCAATTAATCACCCCCACTTTGTGTCCTCCAATTGGGTCTTTGAATCACCCAGTCATAACTCCCAGCTGCAAGCAATCCAATATCATCTACAATACTTTCAATTGGTATTCAAGCATACCTGTCTGCACTCCCTTCTTCTTGTATACAGATAGGTATTAAGATACTATGATTATGTAACGCCAACGCTGTTAACGCTGCATCTGTCTGTGATCAGTCAGCCCAGTGCCTTTTGGAATAGTTAGGGACTTGGGTTCTACTAAGTAAGTAGCGTAGGTCCCTTACCTGAGCCGTAACAGCACCGCAAAAAGCCAACTGGTTGCTTTCACTCCCGAGCACCACTGTGCCTGTCTTCTCCCACCTTGGTGCTCCGACCTCTCTGGCCTGCACCTCGACTCACATAGTCCCCTCCGTACTCGCAGATGCCCATGGTCCGAAACTGGCCGCTGGACGCTGCGCTGGCCTCTGGATACTCTAGGTATGCATCCCTCATGCCTCACACTCATATCCCACCTTTTGCCTCCCTCAGGCCCCCATCTCGTCCTCATCGTTCCTTCCCTCCATGTTCACTATGTGGCTCCCAGGTCCCCACTATTCTTCTTGTGGCCCCTCGGCACTCTTCTTGGTTCCATTCATTCTCTTTACTCCCTCGCACCCTACTATCGCTATTGGCCCCCTGGGAGTCACTCCCCCATCATCCGTATCCCTGGCACTACTCCCTCCAATTTTCCTCCTGGGCGCTCTGGCTGATTTGTATTCCTCCAGATATTTCCAGTTGGTGCCTGCCTTCTGGATTCTCAGCATCCACCTCTGTCTATACTCGGGCTGGTCCCCAGTAGATCTTATCACATACACTCATGGTCAGGTTCTTGTGTATTCTGCTTCATGCATTCTCTATATTATTCCATCCCCTTGCCATGTATTATGCATATGCTAATCCCACTATTCCACCCAGATTACCCCGCCCTCCCCCTGATCCACCGCGCTTGAATATTAAAATAAAAAAACAAAAAAACAATCCACTATCATAAAATATATAAAAAGTCCCCAGCGCACCGCCAAAGCCAAGTCCGGACTCACATGCACCTATACACAAAGGAAAATTCACAAATGATAATAGCCTGACACATACTCCGTACAATTATCCTTGAAACCTGCTCCCGCTCGCCCTAAATTCTCCCCACTTTTACTCGATCTACCCGACAACCCTCCAAATCTCTGCCATACCTTCATGATCCAACTCCCTCCCCCTATTTCCTCCTGGTCTACACTTCCATCCATATCGGCCCCCTCCTCTGATACATTCTCTCTGTGGTAATGATGTTAAGCTTAAGTATACATTTTCATTAATTTGGTTGTTACAATCAGACTATGTTTTCCTTATATTATTCTTTTTGGGTTCTTTTTTTTGTATCCGCATACATTTATTTTATTACCCGTATTGTGACTATACTCTAATATGGATCACACAGAATCTACATATCCTCTATAAATCTCTATTTGTATGCTATAGTAATGAATTAAAGTGCAATTGCAATAGTCAACACAGGCTGGGATACAAACCGTGATAACCCATGTTCAAGTCCTGAGTACGAGACCAAAAAACCCGATGCGTATGCGGGTTTTTTTCCTTGGTACCGTATATGCACATGTTGTACATGTGCTGAACGGGATATATCCACCGGGAGCTAAGAATTATTCCCAGTCTTAGGTAGAGAAATTACATTATAGGTGTTCTCGTGCCCAGACCGATTTATTTTTGTGTGGTAGAAAATCGGTCTGGAACTGTTCTCGTGCCCAGACCGATTTATTTGAGTGGGTGCTTAAATCGTAAACTGCCCAGATTACTAGCGTGGTTTTGCTCCGGTTGCCATCACGTGTTTACGCTAGACTAGGTTTTTCTAGTGTACTGCTTAGATTTCGTTAACACTAGCTGCTCCAGCTGCTCTGGTGCCCGGAGAAGGTCAAACCTGCTCCGCCTCAGCGCCCGGAACAGAGATTCAATTGAAAATATCCAACACACTTCTACTCAGTAACATTAGCCTAAAGTTGCTCCTGCTATGGCTTTAGTTTAGAGATCATGTGATGCTAGTATTCCTGCTCCGGTGGACCCTAAGCAGAAAGCCAGTAGTAATCTGAGCAACTTAGTTCCAAACAAATGTACTAATACTAAGCACAAGAATAGTATGCTTCTCTAGTACAAATGAGCTAAATATATAGCAATTGGACCGCGTATTCCTGCTCCGGTGGACCCTGAGCGTGGACCCTGAGCAGAAAGCCGCTAGTAATCTGAGCAATTTAGTTCCAGACTGAAATATATAGCAATTGGACCGGAACAAGACCAGTTGCACCAGTGCAGGGCTGGAGCAGAGCCAGAGCAGAGCAGTAGGACCGAAGTAGCGTTGAGCGGCTCCAAGCCTCATCTGAGTTTGAGGCTGCTTCTAACGCCCTTTGTATTGAAGCAGAGTTGGGGTACCTACAATTGTAAGGGACTGGCAGTACTTACCGGAGCAGATTTTGTAGTAGATTTAGTACCAAACAACCAGACTAGTCCCAAACTCTTGCTCCCGAAACACATTTATTGTAGATAAGAGTCTGGGCATGACTGCTCCGGGTTATATTTTCTGCTCCGGGCACCGGAGCAGCCGGAGCAGCTAGCGTTGTCGGAATCTGGGCAGTTTAGTTCCAGACCGATTTTCTACCACACAAAAATAAATCGGTCTGGGCACGAGAACACATTATAGGCAGTGGAAGATAACCTTATATGCACCGGAAGATAACCTTATCTGCACAGGAAAATAACCTTATATGCACAGTATTTAGGGGGTGTCAAGAAACCCGGGGAACACAGGATTTTGCACGGGAATGAAAACCGGTGCGCCAAGGGTCTGCGTCACAGGGAAAAATCCTACGGACGACAGGATTTTTGACCTGTGGGAACTCCTGTGGCACAGTCGCGTAGTGAATTGTAGTAAGCGAGAGGGTGTTGTAGAGTCTAAGTAGAGTCGGTACAGTAATATATTGAGACGGGTCACCGATAGTAATAGTGAACGATGTGGTGAAGGCTTGCTGAATTAAAAGTAAGAGCAAATATACAGAGTGGAGCAGTCGCGATCTAGTATATATTCACAGAGGGAGAAGCACAAGCCCGCGGAAGAGAGAGGCCCCCTGCGACTCCTTAAAAAAAATTGAAAGAAAGAAGCACCAGCCGAGCTAACTATCCCAATGTCGCACCGTTAGGCCAAAATGAGACCGCTGTGGCAATGAAAGATTGTGAGGTGGCGATACGTACTAAATCGGCGATAATTTCTAAAGTGGCGATAATTCCTAAAGCGGCGATAATCACTGAGTGGCAGTAATCTCGGCTTGGTAAACACCTATATCCGAAATGGTAAGTGATAAACCGCTAGAGTGATTCGGCTGGATACATAGGAGGAGTATCAGCTATAGATGGAACACTTGTAGAACGCCAACAGTAGGAGAAGGTAGTTCTGAGTTATGCGAAGTGCGCATGCTAGAAGTTTTTCATCAGGATAATGTAGAGACACTTAAAGTTATTTCCCTATAATTTACTTTGGCTTTTCTATATACTTATTTAATCAAGTTAACCAAATATAATACCGAAACAAGCTGTTACCTGATTCTCCCATATTTTTTTATTATTATTTACTATGTAATCGCATGCTGACTCTCTTGTTCCGATACGTTTTTTGCCATAGCTCTTGTTCCGATACGTTTTTGCCATACTCGCGGGGGGCCCGGCTATTCCGCAGTCTCCCGGGTGGGCCGGGCCACCCACGAATCGTGTGGGCTCGCGGGGGGCCCGGCCCTCTCGCGAATCTGATTTCTCGCCGGGGGCCCGGAACAAGTAGACTAGATATGGGCTAACTTTCATTGCACCGGAAATGAAGCAGGTCTTGTATAATCCAATCAGAGGGTATTAATTCGACATTGAAGCAGCCAAATAAGCTGGACGAATTGCTGAAAGTGGATACTTTGGTGTGTAGATGCTGTATATCGATTCGAGGCTATGTATACGATAGGTATATACGGTATATCCATACCTACGGTCCTCAGGCAAGGCTTGTGAATCTGCAAGGTGGGCCGCCCACCGTATGCAGTGTGTAGTGGGAGATTGGTTGGAGGCCTGACGCATGGTCTATGTACTGTATGTAGGTAGGCGGCACAGCGCAAACTGCGTCAACTCGAAAGCTGAGTCGGCTATGCGCTGGCGCATTGAGGTTAGTCAGGCTCAAGCACTTGACCCTTTTGTTTGCACCTTGATCCGACACCCTCTTCATCGCACTCTCTGTTCCCACATTTGCTCCTTTGACATCGACAGAGACGTTCTCTAATCTGGTCTTGCGCGCATACCATTAGCAACTAAGCAGCACGCTCAAATCCAACTCACCATGAAGGCAATCCCAAGTACCATACATAGCGGATATGACGGACTCACCGTTCCCCTCCACGTCGATGTTAATCAGAAAATCATGATTCCAAAGCACGACTTTTCCAGTTTGCCATCACCGAAAGATCAACTCCATATACAGCAGATACTCCCGGATGAACTTGTCGAATATTTCCAGCATGTAGCAAATGAAATCAAGGAGAATAAGGATCATATCGTTTCTAGTATACAGGATATTGACTGGACGGATAAGCAGTCCATCATGGACGGGTTGCAGCCAATCTTGGATTTTTTGAAGCCGGTTCTTGATTATGTGAAAGCCCATCCATGGATCCTTATCCCTCTTCTCATCCCTGTGCTTGAATTGTTTATTGGGATATTGGGGTTTGGAGCTGAAGGTGTTGTCCTTGGTATGTCTCGATATTTCGTTATAATTCTGTTTTTAGTGCAAGCCACAAGCCACAAGCCACAAGCCAATTATATTAATGTTTATGTACTGGGGTTGATTATGGTTCCTGTTCAAATGTCTACCAGACTAATATTGAGTGGCTTAATTCCTTATCCCTAATAGGCTCCATCGCTGCCACTCTGCAGTCTCGCATTGGCAACGTTAAAGAAGGGTCCCTCTTCTCTTTTTTCCAATCCGCCGGCGCTGGCGGATGGGCATTCAAGGCTTTACAGCGGACCAACATGCTTATTACGATTGCTGTCATCATTGTGGCACTAGGAGAGTTTCTTATTGAGCACGGGATCATTGATCCAGATGAGGTTATGAAGACTATGAGGGGCTTGTGGAATAGGGAGGTGGACAAATTCGATCCTCCTGTTTCGAGCGTAGGGAGTCAAGTCATGGTTCTCAATCTTAATGGTGGATTGGTTCGATATGGATTGTTGGCTTGGCTGTTGATGTATGGGGCTGTCTGTACTGGAGAAGGAGGGGTGTTTTAGGTGAAGCAGGGGATTTGGGCACTGGATAAGGGGATACGAAGATTCCTACTTGAAATTTTTTTGTAATGCTAGTAGAGAGATGTTGAAAAATGGGATAATTCACAGACAATCGTATATTTATATGTGTCTCAAAACTAGTGAGATGAGTTCATGGTGAATAAATACATTTTGGTGTGTATCTGGTATCTCACTTTACACACACAAATGTGTATACATTGAGAGGGCGGACAGATGTATGAATCACCAGAAATATGCAATTACATTGCAGTAATAGACACCATTCGCAACAACTGTCGGAACCCCGACCCCACCCCCGCTAGCACCTGAAGTGTGGCGAAGTCAACTCTAGAGTTCAAATGACAATAGCGAAAAGTCAAACTTCAGGAGCAGATATCTCAACAACCGCGAGGCGGATGGTAAATCAGAAGACATAATACCTTCTTATTGGTGATGATGGAAATAGCTAATATATGGAGATAGGATGCGCAAATTAAGTGTACGACCCCTAGAAGGGGGGTCACTGCCAAACCAGCTACAGTCGCTCTGCAAAAGATGTTGAATACCACTTTTGGACCACAAATGGGCATCATCCCGACGTCCTTCTACAGGACCATATAAATGAGCAACTAGCCCATCAGGAGTAACAATTGCATGGTATTTCAAGCAGAGTTTTCTTTGCCAACCATTATAACAAGTTTTCTGCCTTCGGTCTCGACACCGTTGCTTAATGTAGATCACGTGTTTTATTTCAAGTACCCGAAAGTATGCTAGCGTTGCTACGGAGAATGCAACTCTGAGAATGCTATGCTCCGGAATGTATGCCATGGAGAATGCTATGCTCTGGAATGCTATGCCATGGAGAATGCAATACTAGCGTGGGATGGGGAATGCTACGGGGAGTTGAATTAGTTGAATATCTATATGTCGGGCCGATGTATAAAGGCCTTGTATAATCTTGTATGAATAGGTATCGAATAACTAAGAGACATCGAACATCTACATCGAACAAGCCTTCAAGCCTTTCTATTATCCGTACATACTAGGCTAATCCCCTAGAACCTTCCGCTGTCGCCTCTAGTCTGTTGATATTTCAACACGAGTCTAGGCTCCTAAGTTCAACTGCCGCCTCCTGTGGGAATTACCCTCGCCCCCGCATCCACGTGTGGATAAGAGCCGCCCACATGAGTAGTCTCCCACATGAGTAGTCTCGATGTCAACTAGCAGACCTAAATTGGCAAATTGTGGCATTGTACAGGGTAACCCCAAATGGCAAATTGTTAAAACGGACGAAGGATACGGAGTATAAGGGCAGGTTATCGCATGTATTTAGAGCTCTGCTCGTTAGAGAATTCGAAGAGCGCAATAGTTTAGCTGTCAAACTAGCAAGCTCAAATATATGTATCTTTATTCCACTCTCGCAACTCAGCGACAATTCCTCCGGCGAGCATCTGGGCCCAGCCATACAAGCGATGGCAGCAGAGTTTATCCCCGGGGTGCCAAAGCTACCGGAGGATGTCAGTGCGGGTCCTGCGACCTTTTTTAAATTTTTTTCTCAAGAGTCAATCGCATTTAGCCTATCTACATTATGGCGATCGACGGCAGCAGCTTCCAGGTGCCTCTATCAACCGCTGGGCCAGTCCAGCCCCTAAAAAGAAAAACCCAAGAAGAGAAAATTACTACAAGCTCGCGCAGGTGGAACCAAACACAGCTCAGAACAAAAACTTCGCCATCCCAAAAACCTCGTAATAGGACCGCGCAGGTAAAAACAAATCACCTCCCCAAAAATTCTTCACAAAAGGCGCAGGTGAAAAACAAGGAACTAACATCGCAGGTAAAGATAACACACCCAAAACTCTCGCTATATAGTGATATTCCAGCCACTAGGTCAACGATCCCAATCGTACACCGTAGTCCGGAATAACCTCCTACCCATCCTCAAACTCCTAACTTCCACAGGATCTCTCATGTAGATTACCAGGGAGGACGCCTCCTGCCCCCACCTGTCCTCCCTCAACAACCACCGAATCCCCACTATCTTCACCCCCTTGTTATCCTCTTCGACCCACCTCCGCATGGTGCCCGGCTTGTACTTGAGTGGAGCCGCATGCATGGCCAAAGCTCGTGCGTGGTGACATCTGTTGCTTCGGCTTAGGCGTCTCCGGTTTGGTGCCTTGCGGCGCTTGATCCTTTTGGTGTCCTTCCTTCGCGCCAGTGGGGATGCTGCCTGTTGTC
>Ga0307514_10004102_pt1 | contig 13516 bp, 12 predicted proteins | sample 16_EM_MG_FD_203088 | JGI IMG/M metagenome (GOLD analysis project Ga0307514, IMG submission 203088) | Populus trichocarpa ectomycorrhiza microbial communities from riparian zone in the Pacific Northwest, United States - 16_EM | ecosystem: Host-associated > Plants > Roots > Unclassified | place... | reverse complement strand
ATCTAAGCTCCACATATGAAGGGAATTTTCGATTTCTAGAGACAATGCTCGATGGGAAGGAGTATTTTGCTGGGGAATTCTCGGGGGCAGATGTATTATTGAGTTTTCCGTTGTTGGAGGCAGCAAAAGCAAGAGTGAAGCGGTTTGATAAAGAGACATTTCCAAATTTGTTTGCGTGGATGAGCAGGGTCACCGCTAGGGACGGGTATCAGAGAGCGGAGGCTAGGACTGCGAAGTATGAGCGGCGTGGATAAGTGAGATGGAGTAGGGGTAGAAGAGGTGCTTTCTTGTCTCTTAAAGTTTTGTTTCACGCGCTCCTGTGGGCTAGGTTTTTTCAAGTTGGAAATGGAGAATGGAGAATTTGGGCACTATCCATCCGAGTTTAGATGGGAGTCATATACATCTGTTAATTGATGAAATATTCACCATACTGGTCTACACTAGAATTCTATGCTTTATGTACGACTTTTTAGACATGTTTGAACCCACAAATTTGATTCCTTGATGAAAACTACTCCCCTTTTAGAAGGAACGAAAGTATAGGATCCATGTAAGCCTGAGTTTGGCGTATATGTATATGCATAAATAATTGCGATTGGATGTGCCAAGGCACGTCATTCGGGAAACATCGTTTTATGTAGCATCACCCTCCCACCAACCAACCCCACAAGCAAGTAACTCAACCCGCACCACAGTTCTTCACCCTGAAACCGCAGCGCAATGGCAGGCGATCACGGTCCTCAGGGTATGCCATGCCCATCCCTCTCTTCCACCCCACACACCCTCCCATTGCTAACTAACATGAAATATAGTCCTCCACACGGACCCCGGGCTGATAAAATGGTACCGTATGTCTTTCCCACCAAGAAACCAACGGGAGGATGTATGTATATGGGGAAGACTCACAATGGTTGATTGATTGATAGATATGCACATGAACCGATACAAGTACTTCCGCTGGACGCCCCGCACAGTCAAGCTTACGTTCTGGTATGTCTTTGCTGTGCCGATGGCGGTGGGGTATTTGGCGTATAAAACTGAGGTATGCATCTTTTTCGTTCTCTGGCTGGTGGGTTGTTGGGGGTGGGAGGGGGGGGAGGAAGTGGCGGGCTATTATTGGCCTTATGCGCATGGAAGCGTTTGAGTGGCTGACTAGTTTGTGGCAAATAGGGCAAATACAATATGCGAGTAAGGCGGCGAGGAGACACCGTCTTGGAGTATTAGACTTGCAACAGGTTCAACAGCTTATCTTATGACCTCAGCTACGCACCACCCAGCGGCACCCAGGATTGCGTGTGGCGGGAAGATAGGAGCCAAAGTATTGGGAATTGAATCGGGATGGTCAGAAGGTGGATTGTAACGTACATATTTCGCAGAACACGATCAAGCATACCCCTTGGCTCGATTATTTTGGAAGCTGTTTGTCCCAGTGCCTATCGCCAGACTAGGTGTCTCCGCACAAGCTTACTTACTATTACTTATAAAGTTCCTGTACATCGAATGATAGGAACATCAGTAGCATAGTATACTAGAGTCATACACCTGCCTCTAAAACCTACCATTAGGGATCAAGCACGTCACAAAGTCCACGAGTACTGGAGAAGCTCACTCACTACATGAAACAGGCAAATTTCATCCGCCCAGTATATTAGGTCTCTAAGTCTCCATATCCACCGCTCTAAGAACCGAGTAAAACCATCTATATATATCAAGTTGCAAGCCAGAAGCACGAGCCACCGCCAACTGAAAAAAAGTCAGAGCTTTACCTACATTCGAATAAAAACGCGACCCAAAAGCTTAGTATCTGTGTGGAAATGAATTGCCCCAAGCGGGAAAAAAAAAAGTGCACGATGAATGCCCAAAATAGCCTGACTGGCACACCCAAAACTCAATTAACGAACCGCCATGTGCAAGATCAGTCTGGAATCATCTCAAGAAATATTGCAGATATCCTTTGACGTCCTATACGCCAAAGAAAACGAGAGGTTAGAGGCAACTGATAGAATCGAGCATGTCGACATTTTCCGATTGCTCTCGCTGTACCTCTCCCCAGGTTCTGAAAACCCAACCTTGACATCTGTAATTCCGGAAGCACCACTCCTGGAGGAGGATGCTAATAGCGGCAAGGAGGGCGATGTATCAGCGCTATCACAATCCGGTACCTGGTGTATGCCGCTTTCAGGCGCACCATCAATGGCAGACATCCGGGAGATATCGTGTAGTATTCTCCCCGCAGCGTATGTTCCACTCCCAAATCCAAATTTGACAAGAGAATCGCCCGTCAAGCTGCCAATAGCAAATATTCCCTTTGTGACCTCAACGTTTGCAGCTACCCTCGACCGAAGGGTATCCCCTGATATACATTCTGCCGTATGTGAAATTCCAAGTTCAGCTTGGATTTTGGGGGATAGATAGGAGAGATCACCTCTGCGGCCCACAAAATAGGCTAGGCGTCCCACCCGTCTGGTCACGGGGGTCACGCATCCAGAAAGTTTGAATGTAACCTCCAACGAATCAGGTGCGCTTGGATGTGGTGTTACGGAAATGACCTCGGCGTTGGGAAGCCCTTCGTATAAGCGCTGTTCAGAAACGGTAGGGCTGATTGTCACAGAATTGATGGCTGCAAGCTTCATCTTCCGATAAACCATAGCGTACTCAGGATATGCAGAGGGATGACATCCCTTCAACGGGGAAGACCCAGTGCGATCCCATTTATAGATATGTATAATCTTCTGATTCGGGTGTGCAGACAGTAGGATATCTGCAGTAGTGAATCCAGATCCCACGGCGAGTACTGCCGCGCTGCTGTTGTAATTGTCTGCTCCCGACACAACATACTCTGGAATCTGTTGCAAATGTGGTGGAGGGGACAACAATCTGGTGGAAATCCCAGATGCCAATACCACGTGCTTGCAACGTATCACATAGGGTATGGGAGTTTGTAGTTGGCCGGCATCCTTAGAAGTATGAAGAACTCTGACAAGAAACTCAAAGTCTCCTGCCCGTTCTACCTGATAGACATATCTACTTAGACTGATGGTGGACAATATTCCTGTTTCCTTCGGATATTGGGCATAGTAGCTTGAGACATCCCCTCGGGTAGGGCGTGTGAATATTGACATATCCTCCCCATAGAGCTTCCGGTAATGGTCAAAGAAAGTATAGCCTGGGAGTGAAAGCATATCTGCATAGCTATGTACAACATTAGCGCCTGTAATTACAGTTTGGACAAAGAGTTGAAGTATACCTTAAAGTGCCAATGCCCAAGTTTGTGGCTACAGGGTTCTCACTCCATTGTCCACCAGCTTCCGGTGCTGCACCAATCACCAAGTGGTCCACTCGCTTCGAGTCGTCTTTGACCCACCGTACCCGGGGTTTACATTCATCGATATCGAGATCTGCATTGGGTCGCAGCAATGTGTCCAAAAGAACATTTACCCGTTGCGCCTGAGTGGAATATGATAGGTGTGAGGCCGAAAAATGTTCGGTGAGGTAGGAGACATCTTCGGGTGATTGTAGGGATTCGTATAAGGACCCTGAGGGTATCCTCAACAGTTTCTGGTGCAGCACGGGGTCCGGGTGTGGGCCATGTGAGACTGGATCATAGTAGGGAACATTGCCATGGAAGAGAAAGCTCAGAAACAATGCTGCCGGCCCATTACCTAAACTGGATCAGCATGAACATTCGATGCTGAAAGAAAATGCTTACCAATGATAACTGTATCTGTGTTAAAATCACCAGATGAAAGGTAGCTTGGTGAGCGATTAGGTCCAACGTCGCTCGTCGTATTCATGTAGTCTCGGGTCATTTGAAGTACGATTTGGAATCTTATCGTGGTATTATAGCTGGATGATGTACGAGTCATCAAACCGGAATTTGACCAGGAAAATGGCGTGTATCACACTGGCTAGTCTCGTGCCACACTGGCCATCAACGCTGATGGCTTTTGGGGTGCCATGAACTCTAGCCAGGGCAAGGTCAGATCCCTTTGCCTTCGTAAGTGGTGACTTTATATTTTGCCATTTGACGTGGGGGGTTGTGGAGGGGTATATTATTGCTTAGGAATGCATCCATTCAGCGCTAATGCGATGGAAGGGGATGGATACTTGAAAGATTTAGTATATACCTACCTATCCCGCAAGCAGTGCGCCGGGGGTGTTGGTGTGTTCATTGTGAGAGTGATGCAGTGTAAGGTACACACACTATCTGTCTCCGTACTACTCAACCATAGCAGAGCTTAGTAAACTGAAATGGCACTGCTTATCTCATGAGTCGGTTAAGCGACTCGGTAGCTATGTATGGGCATGGGCAACTCGATGAACCATCGGTATCAGAATATGCACCATTGGAGCTGCTCGAACATGGTGGCAGAAATAAGCTCGCAGGTGATGCCGAATCTACCCTACCAAGTCCAACCTCTCCGCTTGATATCTACCGGTATCGTCCGCTACCTTTTTACACCTGTATGGCATGTCACATAAAGAATACTCCATCTGCACTTTACTCAGGAAGGCTTAGGTACTTGTTGTACCTGAGACATTGATTCAGAGCAGTGCCAGAGGTTGTGCTTTTCATGTTGAGCGGGAAACTTTTTTCATTGTTCCATCTGTCGGCATGCAGGTATCATACGTTGTCTACCTATATAGCATACATGTAGGTAGGTACACACAATAAATTGAAGGCTCTTCATGCATGTTTGGCATGTCTCACCGGCCCGTGCGATGGATCTCCCAGATCCATTAATAATTGCTCCAACGGCTAAAGCTTAACGGGGCTAGCGATCTACAGGCCAGACAATCCGCCAGAAAAGTTTGCCAGCCACGAGTGTTGATGCCAGGCCTATGTTTACTACTGTGCTGAATATTTATATATTAATAACTAGAGGGAAGTGATCCAACAAAAACTGCGGCATCCTCGACCGCACTTCTGAATCCTACAAATATTGGTCAAATTTTAAGTACAGGTTGCACAAGAAGATACCTTTAGCAACATTGGCCAAAGAAGTCACTGAAAGCGGTACTGCATGATGGGGCAGAACTCAACTCTCGCGCTGCTCGACAGAAGCCCTTCCTTACTGGTAAACACAAGCTGGCATGGTGTATTAGAAGAGTGGAGGTGTATTATTTAGACTAATTCCTTTAAGTTTCATCACTTGTGTCGAGCCTTTATAAGTGGATATCTGAGGTAAGTGGTCTGGTGGACACCATCCTCTCGTAGAGGGGCAATTACAGTGATGTCGCGTTATAAGACCCCCAATATCCTGCTTCTCTCAATGCAAAGGACCCTCTATCTGCTCACCTCGCTGTAAATTGACAAGGATTTTGAAGACGAAACAGACAAAGGAGTTCGAGTGCTTCCAGTGCAGCCTGATAAGAAACAACAGCTATATCCTGGATGTCATCTCCATCAGGATCAGACTCATATACATCATAAGTATCTAAAATACATTGCTCCTCCTGCTCTCCACTACTTCATCCACCGAATCAATAAACTCAGGAAGGCTAGCTCGAGGAAAACCAGGATGGGCAATACGGATACAGTCATGAATCTCCTCTTCAACTTCCTCAATATCATTGCTTGGGGTAATTGCCGGACTATATACCCTCACTTGACTGCGACCATCATTATAAGAAACTCTATGTATTACTAAGCGAAGACTTAATAAACCTGCATATCCGTACCGGGACCGGAGTCCGGTCGGAGTTCAGGGTCTTGGTATGAGATTAGGACCGGAGCTCCGTTTCTTATAACGAGGTTTCTTATAACGCGACTTGGGTCCAATTAAAATGTCGGCTCCAAAGATTAGGTACTTTGCCGCACAATAGAGCTGCGAAGAAATTACTGAGCCGCACACGGGTCTCAATCACATTAAGAAAAACTGCTGGGAGTGGTCCCTCAGCGTCAACTCATTTATTAGTGTCACACTAGCCATTGTGGCATGTTTAGCACTGCCTGTCTCAATATATTGTTTAATCTGTTATAGAAATATATCATGGGAATATTAAATCTTCACAGATGGTGTAGGGAAAAGGCGGAGATCGATAGTCATGTCGGCCTGAGAGATGGGGAATCGGCGGCAGGTGGGCGAGTTTTCAGGAAGGAGATAAGTCTATCTAGGTCGAGCGCTCTTCACAACCTGGATCCCCAAGTAGGAGCGTGGACTCTCGCCGTTATGCAGACCCCGCCCTGACCATACGTCAACTGCGGGTATGGACTGGAAAAAAAGAAAAAAAAGAGGATCACAACCAATACATACTACTGGTACCCCAGCACTTTTGTTTTGCTTTTGTGGTACATAGAATATGTGGAAGTATTCTCAGCCTGGCCTAAATTGCTGGAGGTCATTTTATCCGCTCTACCTGTAAATCACCAACCAGCGTGATATTCAATAATTTAGGATGCCCTCACGACTACGTGTTCGGGAACACCTCAAGGGGTTACGAGGGCGAGGGACTTCCGATGGTGGAGTTCCAGTGCGTGGATCCCTCCCTCAAACCATACCCAGCGGGAAGTCAGCAGTGGATGTGGGGCTCAGCAGTGATGACGATTCGACTCTAGCATCTCTTCAACCTGAGTCCACACAAATCGTGGTTCAGAACCCAAATGGTACTATGACCCGCAGGAGTTCGAGTCAACGTGCGGATAGCGGCTCCACGAACGAACCACATGTTGGGCCGTTATTTTGTGCTCCTACCTTGGCCGCATATACCCCGCAGGCTATATGGGAGCAGGCACTTGCCAGCCCAAAGATCTCCAAGGAGGACCGGGAGGTACTCCAAGAAAATAGCCCTTCCGACAGTGACTCACTACTTCGTGCTGTAGCGGCAACGTTGAGGGATGTAGAGAGAAAGAGATGGGTGAATTATTCATATACATGGAATGGGAGAACGTTCAAGATTTTTAAGCTGCTTGATAATGTGACTACGTGGGTGGATCGGTTCAAGAGCATTGGAGACATCATCGTACAGTATGATCCGATTCACTTAGCTCTCCCATGGGGTGCAGTCCGGATGCTCCTTCAGGTTTGCTCACACTCCAAACTACTTGCGCGCAGGGCTAAACTAGACCCACATATATAGGTAGTGGTTGAGGATAAAGCCAATATGACTGCTATTGCACTTGTGGTAGAGAGGGCCACGAACCTTATTACAATCTGCTCCATATATATTGAGATGTATTTATGTGAAAGCTTTGATTTCACGGAGACGTTGAAAGATGCAATAGTTCGGCTTTACACCGAGATAATGTGCACACTTGCGCTTGCCTTGGGGTATTTCAACCGCAAATGGTTCAGAACCGGTAAGCCCTATGCTGCCTTGGAGACATGCACATTGAATGGGACTAACTGAGTCGCAGCGAGGTCACTGCTTGATCTAAAAAAATTTGGGGAAAGCCTTGCAGAGATTGATAAGCTGATGGGCCACGTGAAAGAGGCCGTTCAATTGGCGCAATCTGTAGGTAAGGGTAGATCTGAGTGTCTCGGCTTCTCACTGTCGCGGGGCTAATGAGGCAATAAAAATCAAAGCACAAAACATCATGCAACGAGGCAAGTACATCCATTTAACACCACATCCATATCAGTCTGCATCTGACCGGCCTTCGTAGAGACTTTCATTCAACTTCAGCAGAAGTTGGATGGTCTCGGGAAGTCATTGTCAGAGATTGGGTTGACTACCCAGGAACTCCACCGTGACATGACAGGTAGGAATATCTATCCATGGAAGAAAGAATTAAGCTTATTTTACATGAAAGCAAAAAATCAGGATGCGTTTTATCATTGGCTCTCCCCTTGTGAATACGAATCACATCATTTAGATCAAGGAGAAGGAATCCTAGAAAACACGGGAACATGGTTATTTGACATGAACACGCAATTTCAGAATTGGCAGAGCTCTAAGGGTTCCAGTGTTCTCTGGGTTAGAGGTGATAGTCCGTTTGACCTGTTCCTTTTCCGTACTATATATGAACCATTTTTAACTCTATTCCGACCAATAGCTGGTGTCGGGAAAACTAGACTTACGTGAGTATTTATGCCCCAATGAAATGCAAGTTCATTGACATTTTCCCGTGAAGTTATGCAGGAATCGAGGTGATGCAGAAGAGGGCTTCGATGGAGGATATTGTAATATACTTCTACTGTTCACGTGGAGACGATGTACGAAGACGCCCTGAAATAATTATGGGGACGCTGATCAAGCAAATTCTCAAACAAATTCCACCCAACCCCTCAGCAAATACGCTGCCAGCACTCAACGAGCGTTATCAAGCACGGAACGAAAGGGGTGCTCTACGGATAAATGAATTACAAGAGTGGTTACGTTTGCTCCTTGGGGGCGGCATAAGGGCAACAATACTGATTGATGCCGTGGATGAAATATTCCCTGACAAACAGCATCAATTTTTTGAAGTACTCCGAAATCTCATCAATGATGATAATATAATGGTCAAGGTTTGGATTTCGAGCAGGGGTGAAACAGATATTCGGTTAGCATTTACACAAACGGAGGAGATTGTGATCCATAGGCAACACCAAGGAGAGATTAGAACCTATGTGGAACGAGAAGTTACCGAGCTCGTCCGGAAGAAAACTTTGCTGTATGGTGAAGTTGATGGTGACTTGAAGCGCCAGATCGTTAGCAGAATTAGTGAGAAGAGCGAGGGAATGTAAGTAGTGTGGCTTTATAAAAGCAATAGCAATACAGACTGACACTGAAGGCAGGTTCCTATGGGCACATTTGCAGGTCGAGGGCCTGAAGAGACTAAATCGACGAAAGCACCTAGAGGATAAGCTCAATAAACTGCCAAAAGACTTGACGGCCACCTATGATGAAATGTATCGAGCGATACTAGCTGAGGACTATTCTGACGACTGCGAGGCTGCCAAAATGGCTCTACGGTGGATCATATGCGCCGTTCGCCCCTTATCACCTGAGGAATGGGCTCATGCGGCGTGGCTCGCTTCGACATTCATCCAGACAGAGGCGCCGGCAACTAGTATAGATGATGTGCCTGATATCAAACCACCCGTTCTCCAGAAGCTCTGCCATAGCTTTGTTAGTATTGACAATCAACTCAACGTGGTCCGGTTCGCACATACCTCGGTTCGGGAATACTTGGAGAAGAAGACAGCCTTCATGGAGCTGCTTCCAGATTACATGGCTTCGAAGACATGCCTCGCTTATCTCTCACAGTCGAAGTCTATTGTGGGCCCTTCCTCGAGATATATCATCGATAATTGGTCGGACCATTGCAAGCGTATCACCGAGAGGCCAAATACAGGAGCACAGTGTCCTCCACAGCCCATTTTCAAATCAGTCCTAGGATTGGCTCGCCACTTTTTGCGCCCTGGGGATGTGTACCGACGATGGCTATCCCATGTGAATGAGGTGGAATTCTGCATGGACATTGACCCTTTATTTGTTGCAGCACGTTATGGGCTTGCTGAAATTTGCAGGGAGATGCTCACATGCAGCGGCCAGAGTCCCGCACCTCGAAATAAGGAGTGCAAAACTCCACTCCATGCTGCAGCCCAGTTTGGTCATACTGATGTGGTTAAACTATACACTGATGCACAAAATGTAGACATGAACGACACGGATAAAGATGGGCGGACACCGCTTGCCTGGGCCGTATTTTGTGGACACCAGGCTGTCGTGAAGATCCTTCTCCTGTGCCCTAGAGTTAAAGTCAATATACCTGATCGTTTAGGTGGATTTGCTCCATTGACACGCGCGTCGTGGCGAGGAAGCGAACAGATGGTGAAAATGCTGGCGGAGGCGAAGGGCGTAGAAATTGACAGGAGGGATGGTTTTGGTATGACGGCGTTAATGTGGGCCTCCCGGCGTGGAGACACACCAGTCATGGCCGCTTTGATGGAGCTAGGTGCAAATGTCAATGCTAGCGATAATTACCGTCGAACAGCACTCCATTGGGCGTTGGTATCGAAGGAGCTAGAGGCTTTTGCACTGCTAGTGAAGGATTGCAATATCGATGTGAATTACATGGATGTTAACGGGATGACACCCTTGTTTTACGCTTGCAAGTACCGATCAGGAAAGATACTGGATAGAACGCTGAAAAGGTTACTGGAGGTCAAGGGAATTGATGTTAACGCGCCATGCTATGGGACGACAGCCCTCATTGTAGCGGCAGACGCAGGACAATCCGAGGCTATTCGCCGGCTAACGAGGGCCCCTGGTATTATGGTAAATGCAGTAGCCCTTAAGGGACGAACAGCCCTCATTGTTGCTACAATGAATAACGAGGTCGATTGTGTTTGTGCTCTGGTAGAAACAGCGAGCGGCCTGGATTCGAGTCATGAGGATGCCTTCGGAAAGACCGCACTTGTATATGCAGTGGAGAAAGGGTTTGGGGATATAACAAATATACTTCTCGCGGGGGAGGGCATTGAACTCAATGGGTCTTCAAGCCTTGAGGGCCTGCAGGGTAAGACAGGGTTGAAACACGATGAGCTCCTTGCGAGGGCTCTGAATAAGCCGTACACGGCAGTGCCAGGGGACACGCGCAAAGATACTCTTGGGGCGGAACACGTCTTCGAGATTGCCCGGCAGGCCTCCCAGGGCGTGGCAGAGGCACAACAGGATTTGACACAAGTTGACATCAACGCCCAGAATACCTGTGGAGAGACAGCTCTTCACCTGGCGGCCCGGTATTCCAACAAGAAAAGTGGACTGGACATCGCAACTACCCTCCTGAAAATTCCAGGTATTGTGACAGATCCAACTGACTTATTCGGCAAGACTCCTTTAAGCGAAGCCGCCCGGCTGGGGAATGCAAGCCTTGTGTCTGTGCTCTTGAAGACACCTGGGGTCGACCCGAATGCCAGGGACATGCGGGGCCGTACACCGCTATTTCTGAGCACGCGTAACAAGCCCGACCACAGAGATGTCGTTGAAGTTCTATTACAGGACCAGCGTGTGATTGTCAACGTAACAGATAAGAATGGTGTCACACCAATTTCCCAAGCAGTACACAACAAGGCCGTGGAGATTGCAGAGATGCTGCTCGACACAGGCGATGCAGGCGTGAATCATATTGATCACATGGGATTTACACCGCTAACTTATGCGGCCATGAAAGGATTATCCAAGATCTTGGAATTGCTGTTGAAGGTCCCAGGGATAGATATCGAATGCCAGGACGATAGGTGGTATACACCACTAGCGTTGGCGGCGAAATATGGACATAAGGAGGCGGTGGGTGAGTTAGTAAAGAAGGGGGCAAGCTTGATAGCAAGAACAAATAGGGGCCTCACGCCGCTGGAGTTGGCAGAAGAGTATGGGCATGTGGAGATTGTAGAGTTGTTGAATAATGTAGGGTAGGAATGAAGGTAGAGTGGAGGTTTTTTTTTTTTAAAGGAGTGGAGGTTGTAATTACGTATATGTTTTTTTCTGAATATGGTAAACAAATATAAAGGTATTACAGTAATTGTTCAAGACAAGACAGAAAAAAAACAGGAAGGTATCCCCTGGGCCCACCACATGGCAGTGACAAGGGTAATTGTTCAGGGCAATGGAAAACAGTAAGAGTGGCGTGGAATAGTAAAGTTATATAAAGCTGTTCTTGTGCCCAGACCGGTGTGGTAGCTTAACTAAAAAAAATCCTCTAGAATTTATGCTATTAATTTGGCTTTAACAAAGTATATTTAGCTAATTTATTATTCTTTCATTTGTTTTCCGAAGTTTGATATATTTAGTATTAATTTTTTGGATTTTAGATTGGAAATTTATTATGGCGTATTTTGATATATAGTATATTGAATTTCTGATTTACCTAATATATTTTATACGTTTTTTTATTTACTAGTTTTTTCTCATCTGCTCTATTAATTATCAGCCTATTGGAATTCTTTTCAATTTTCTTCTAATATCAACTCAATGTGTGCTGCCAGCACCGTGCTCTATATTTACCTGGGTGACACTAATTCGGCGACTGTACCTCATTCATCCAAGGTTCCAGAGCTATATGCGAACATTGATTAACAAAAATTCCTGACTACATACATATATGACTACCCCCCAATGCCTTTTCTCTCTTTTGCATTGTCCAAATTATTCAGCTGCAGAACCGTTCATGGAATAACCACCCTCCACTCCACTTTCGCCGTCCTTCTTTCCAATCACATTCCCAGGGAAACACCAATTATACATCATCATTACATTCAGCATCAGCGTAGCGTCAAAGATGTATAGGAATATTTCTTTTCGCAAGAGGTACCCGTCATAACCCCCAAGATACTCAATGACACGGAAAATACTCCGGATCAAAATCAACAACGATGAAATGAAAAGGACTTTCATCAGCGTTCTCCATCGCCCTCCCGGGGTAGCATTGACAATAGCCTTATCAACCACTTCCGCTTTGTGATATCTCCTCCAGAAGATAACCGAGACAAGCATAAAGAAACCGAAGAAGATCAATTGCACGAAGAGACCTCCGACGATAAGGTATTCTCCCATCTTCTGCTTGTCCTTGTCACCCTTTGCGGATCCAAGAATCCCACCTCCTCCGCCTTGCATCAAAAATGAGATAACGTCCCCCATGACGAAGATCTTCGTCATCCAGTTATGCCGGATCACGGAGTATCGTTCACCATTTGGCAACATAGCGATGATCCGTCCTAAAACCATGTATATCGATGCAGCGTAGAGTGCGGGCGCGAGCAGTAGCAAGAGGGATTGCCCGATGTACGGTCCAATAGCTTCCTTATCACGGGAGGATATACTACGGAAGAGATAGCCGAGGACTTGGACTGTTTTTGAACAAGAATAAAGTTAGTAAGGGGTCTCAGAAGGGGGATTCGGTTGACTTACAAGATCCTCCAAGCACAAACGGAATCCAGTACCATGTCCGAAATTTTATCATCTGGAATATGTGCATACATGTGGTCCCCAGGAATGTGATTGCAAAGACAATGGCTGTATGTAGGGAAGGGTCGTAGTGATAGAGTTCGGACCTCGCCATTTTGGATGAGCTTGTATGAGGAGGAGTGGGCCGCAAAGCAAATGTATAAGGTATGGCGCTGCAAAGGGTTTGCGCTCAAGATTGGCGAGAGATGTTGAAGGTTTATAGAGGGTTTGGAGTCGAAGCTCGAGGAATAGGGAAGATGCGAAGTCAAGAGCTACTGCTGAAGAACGGTGGTCTTGAAAAGCGAGTATATGTCAATATGTACTGCCGAAGGTGTAAGCCGTTAAGCACAAGTGAAATATATTTCCCAAGCCCACAGCACAATATGCTCCTGGACCTTATATAGAGACAGTATCGGAATCTGAAATCCCGTGGCTTGCGGGCACTGCTCAATGACTCCATTAAATATAGACCCTTAGACATCTGCAATTTTTAGCATTGTCAGGCGTACTACGTAGTATAGTGTACCTGCTCTTGCCTTCCAATCTCTCCTCACTCCAAATTTCCTTAACTTGGACGTGCCCGCCAGACTAAACTTGGACTCGATTCGTTGTGCTAGGATTCGTTCGCGTTCTCGCATCCGTATTC
>Ga0307514_10004101_pt1 | contig 13516 bp, 13 predicted proteins | sample 16_EM_MG_FD_203088 | JGI IMG/M metagenome (GOLD analysis project Ga0307514, IMG submission 203088) | Populus trichocarpa ectomycorrhiza microbial communities from riparian zone in the Pacific Northwest, United States - 16_EM | ecosystem: Host-associated > Plants > Roots > Unclassified | place... | reverse complement strand
GTTTCAAGCGAAGGTTTCGTCCAAACTTGGGGCAATGAGTCCGCCTCTGGTGGCGGAACCTCAATACGGTCGACACACAATCCCGCATGCGCATGAAACTGGGAGCCGTGGGGAATAAAACAAGTTATAAAGCGCAATGAGATACAACGGGATCATGGTGAATAGCGCAAAACGCCGTAGCTTGAGCGCGGACGATAAGAGTAAAATGGTATGCGAGAACGAAAAGGAGTAACGTCAAAATGTGCAGATGGGGAAGGCTGATATCGTCCATACCCACCCTTCGCGATCCCCAACAATTCCTTTCGCACTTCTTAAAATATCCACGGGACGTAGTTATTAATTTGGGGCTCCGAATCTCCCAGACTAGCGCATCGCAGGCGGAATGACCAAATGTCAACGACTCGCACAACGTTGTCGTTGACTACCAAATCGCATGTACGAGATGAGGTGAAATGAACATCCACACCAGTCGGTCTTTATAAAACACAGTACGGTATCGACGCCCAGAACGAGCCACCTCCAGATGACGGCGATGGAGCTGGCAAGGGTAAATGGGCAGGCTCTTCGGCTTCATCGGCGGGTGGAATCGACCTGGGACAGGAGTTGAACTCGCGTGAGGATTGGGAAGCGCCTGGTAATCACTTACAGTAAATCCTGCTGCGCTGCTTCGCGTGCCTGTGCGCAAATCCGTTTGAAAGATTCCGGCACTTCCCTATCCGATCCCCCGCTCCGCCACCGCTCCATCCAATGTATGAGTTTCTGAACAACACCAGGCTGATGATGGAACAACAGCAGCGTCATACGTTCCAGATCTTCCTCCGTTGTCCCACCAACCCCCGGTGGCCATATCATCCAGACGGTTCCCATCCAACACTCTAACTTGTCCCATGCCTCGGCTTCGGTGAGGGATACCACGATCTGTGGATTGTAGATGACAACATCATCGTCCGACCATGGCGAAATCGCAAGCTCCACCAGTAACTCCCAGTACAATTGGGATAGGTGTCGGATTCCCTCGGGGGACTGGAAGACATCCAAGAGAAATTTCATCCATTCAAATTTGGTATCTATGTCCTCAGCTGTGACGCGGAGGTGGTTCAGCATTTGAAAGAGCCTCTCCACCCCCACTCCCTCAAATCCTTTGTACCCGATGAGTCCGACAGAACGCATGACAAGACATCGCAACCTCGAGGAGAGTGGCGTCCGGTTGTGAAGGTCGGCTAGATGCTCCGTACAGATACCAAGGAGTGTGTGCGCTGGATCATGGTGCGAACTTTCCATTGTCAAAGCGTGGAGAAGATCCGCAATTGCCTCGCCATCTCCACTCTTGAAAACCACATCGATCAATCCTCGGTGGTGTTCGGTGTGGTTGAGTTGAAAGTCGCTGGTGTACCAGCGCTGTGGATCGAGGTGACAGAAACCGATTTCCAACGAGAGAAGGAGAAGACTCCCCTGATTCTCGAAACACTGGTGGTTCTCGCACAGCGAGGAGCACAATTCATAGGCCATCTCTGCAAAGTGAGGGGGGCGATTTTCCAACCTAACCAAGTCACGAAGCACAAGCGGGACGAGGTCGTGTCGGTCGTGGGTGGCAACAACGGCTGGAACGATCGATTTGGTTAATTCACGCAGGATCCGCTTCAAGCGATTACTGGTGAAAAGCTGTGTAAGCAACTTGAAGGACATAACAGGTGATGTCTCACGGTTTGTCCTGAACTTTCAGCACCTCCTCCTCGACAGGTGAACCAAGACAAATGCACCACGCTAGGATCCGATTGAGCATCGCATCCAGAGGGATACTGGTCTTGCCTCCTCTTCTATAGACCTCCTGGACCAAGTTGTAGTCCAGAATGGTCCGGTTGGCCCAGGAATAATGCAGCAGCACATTTGAAATACACTGTGAGTGCGAGGGGGTGTGTCCCGGGTGGATGTCGAACAGAGGTACAAAGCGAAGGTTGGCAAACCGATACATGCTGATATTGAGAAGATGTGCGAGGTCATGGTCGGAAGCTGCAGCTGTGTAGTAGAGAAGCGGGAAAGGGAACCGATTTGCAAACTCTCCGGATTTACACGTCGCAAGGGTGTGGATCCACAGGATTGCCCGTCCAGAGTAATACGCCCTGTCCCTTGATTCCGGATGCACATTCCCAAGGATATCGAAACACGCATGAAATGTGGATACAATCATGTCATAGGGGGGTTCAACTCCAGTTCTACCCTCAAACCATCGAACCATTCCAGCAAGTCGGACAGCGGCATCGAGCGCCTCCGGGTCGGTAATGTTTCTGAGGATCCATGACGCACATCGTACGTCATTGTTATCTGTTCTATCAAATCGTTTGGCTCCAGCCACTGTTCAGGTTGTTGAACCTGTACACTCTCGAGTGTGATCTGTGATAGAGATTGGCGACGGAACAACAGCCGAATGCTGTGGTTCCACATCCGGAGGGTCCACAGAAGCAACTGTCTGCAGTGTACAACCCAAGAGGCAATTCCTCGTCGAAGCTTCTTGTACGGACCGTGAAGGGCGATAGATACTGGTGTTTGGAACGGACATGCGTATGACGATTTGCCAGCGATCACGATTACGACGTAGAATAAGACTCCGAGGCCAGTGAGGATTATGAGGGTATACGCGACGGAGGTGTTGACGGGCCACATGTATCGGCAGAGTCCACCGGCGAGGAGGAGGAGCGCGACCTGGAGCATCATTGGGAGACTCTCGACGAAGAGATGCAGTGGCCATTTCTCGAGCCCATCACATTTGCGTTGACGATCTCCACAACGTTCGATCATCGACCCGCCCGCGTTCCGCAAGTACCGGTTGAGCCATTGCTTTCCCAGCATGGCGATGAACGCGGCGAGCATGGAGACCGCGAGACTCGCGTACATGAGACAGGTGACCGTGACAATCTCGCTCGGTGGGGATTTCTGGGTGGGCGGGATCACGGGGGACTCGCCTGGAATGGCAGACTGATTGAGAGTAAGGAGGATGGCACGGAGGAGGGCTGCCGATTGCTCGTTCGGGTCGGGTTGGAGTTGAGAATGGACGTCGATGACGAAGGCTGAGCTGACGGCAGAGAACAAACCGGCCTTTGAAAAGAAATTAGGGAGGGTAGGCTAGTGAACGATAGGAGACGCACGAAAATCAGGGTGGTGTTGAGGTCTTCGTCATACTTCTTGACATAGTCGGTATCGTAATCTATCGCCTCTCGCCTGTACATGTTGTAGAAGTCGAGGCGGGGGTCGTCTGTCTTGATGGGTTGGAAGAAGGATCTGAGAGCATCTTGAAAACTGCGCCCGTTCAGCGGTCAACGACACAAGGATGCTAGCATGTCGAACGTACCACTTTGGATCGATTCGCAGTGGTGGGGATTCCTTTTCGTTATTGTCGCCCTTTTCGACGTCCTCCATGTGTCGCTGTGTGTGCGTAGGTGTGGCGGGCGGTTATGGAGGGCGGCGGTGTGTGGCGGTGTGTAAACTAAGTCACGCGGGAGTCGCCGCGGGCCAGCGTGAGGGAGACATGCACTTGGGTATGGATATTACTCATGAACGGCGCAGGGGTTCAGCGTTCAACGTCCATTTCCGGAGTACTGGAATACTTCGAGTTGATCCCATTCGCAAGGCGAGGTGACAGTGATATCGTCTGCGAGGTTTCCCGCTTGCAGAGAGACAAAGGTCATCAAGGTCTGTTTCAATCACGATCACTTGTGCTGCCTCTACTATCCCACCAGATCCTCAAAATCACAAAAGGTCTTCTGAAGGAGTAGCTTGGGTTTTTCTGAAATAGTCGGAGAGCGGAATGGACCGCGAGGTATACAGCGTCCTGAATGGTGCGAACCCGGTGTAACTTGTCGGGAGTGATTGCGACTGAGAAAGCCCAGATCCCAGTGAGCTCTCATTATCTCTTCTCGCTTTCTCTTGTTTTCAAGTACAGTTGCCCTTGAAATCCCAGGGGGGCCTCGGAATGCCAAATTGACGGCCCGATACCAGGTCTGCTTGACCGCTCACGTACGGATACCTCGTGCTTTGTTGAGCTTCAGTATTTCAGTTTTGAGGGAGCCTCCGTGGCGAATAGTTTCGTGAGCCAAGCGACCAGGGTAGAGACAACAAGGAATAGATATACACGTTAGTCGTTAGTCGTTAGCAAGAGTAAAAGAGAGTGGGCTGGGTTGAGATGAGAGCACAAGGTGGTGAAACGCTGATCGATTGTGAAACGATAGTACGCGAAGTGAATGATTGCGCTCAGGCTCTACAAAACATAGTACGGGATCGACGCCCAGAACGGACTACCTCTAGATGACGGCGATGGGGCTTCATAGACGGGTGAAATTGACCTACAACAGAAGGTAAACTCGCGTGAGGAGAACGCCTGGTATTCACTTACAGTAAATCCTTCTGCGCTGCTTCGCGTGCCTGTGCCCAAATCCGTTTGAGAGATTCCGGCACTTCCTTATGCCGTCTCTCGCTCCACCGCTCCATCCAATGTATGAGTCTCTGAACAGCACCAGGCTGTTGGTGGAACAACAGCAGCGTCATACGTTCCAGATCTTCCTCCGTTGTCCCACCAACCCCCGGTGGCCATATCATCCAGACGGTTCCCATCCAACACTCTAACTTGTCCCATGCCTGGACTTCGGTGAGGGATACCACGATCTGTGGATTGTAGATGGCAACATTATCTTCCCACCATGGCGAAATCGCAAGCTCCACCAGAAACTCCCAGTACAATTGGGATAGGTGTTGGATTCCCTCGGGGGATTCAAGGATATCCAGGAGGAATTTCGTCCATTTGAATGCGATGTCTACGTCCTCGGATGTAACACAGAGGCGGTTCAGCATCTGAAAGAGCCTCTCCACCCCCACTCCCTCGAATCCTTTGTACCCGATGAGTCCGACAGAACGTATGACAAGACATCGCAACCTCGAGGAGAATGGCGCCCGGCTGTGAAGGTCAGCTAGATGCTCCGTACAGATACCAAGTATTATGCGCGCTGGATCATGGCGCGGGCCTTCCACCGTCAAAGCGTGGAGAAGATCTGCAATTGCCTCGCCATCTCCGCTCTTGAAAACCACGTCAACCAATCCTCGGTGGTGTTCGGTGTGATTGAGCTGAAAGTCGTCGATCCACCAGTCATGTGGATCAAGGTGACGGAAACCGATTTCCAACAAGAGAAGGAGAAGACTCTCCTGATCCTCGAAACACTGGCGGTCTCTACACAGCGAGGAGCACAATTCATAGGCCATCTCTGCAAAGGGAGGGGGGCGATTTTCCAACCTAACCAAATCACGAAGCACAAGCGGGACGAGGTCGTGTCGGTCGTGGGTGGCAACAACGGCTGGAACGATCGATTTGGTTAATTCACGCAGGATCCGCTTCAAGCGATTACTGGTGAAAAGCTGTGTAAGCAACTTGAAGGACATAACAGGTGATGTCTCACGGTTTGTCCTGAAATTTCAGCACCTCCTCCTGGACAGATGAACCAAGACAAATGCACCACGCCAGCATGCGATTGAGCATCACATCAAGAGGGATACTGGTCTCGCCTCCTTGATACTCATTTTGAAAAAACTTGTATTTCAGAATGGTCTGGTTGGCCCAGGAATGATGCAACAGGACATCTGAAATCCACTGTGAGTGCGAAATGGTTTGTTCCGGGTAGATCTTGAATAGGTGTGTGAGGCGGGACGAGGCAGTGCTTGACTCGCTGATAGAGAGAAGATGTGCAAGATCATGGTCAGAAGCTGGGGCTGTGTAGCCGCGGGCCTGGGGAGGGAACTTTGCTGCAAACTCTTGAGATTTACACGTCGCAAGAGTGCGGATCCACAGGATTGCCCGTCCAGAGTAATATGCTCTGTCCCTTAATCCCGAATACACCTCCCCACTGACATCGAAACATGCAATGAATGTGGATACAATCATGCCATATGGGGGTTCAACGTCAATCCCACCCTCAAACCATCGAACCATCCCAGCGAGCCGGATAGCGGCATCGAGCGCCTCTGGGTCAGTGATGTTTCTGATAATCCACGACACGCATGGCACGTCGTTGGCATTTATTCTGAGAACGGTAGCAAGATCTTTCGGCTCCGACCACTCTTCGAGTTGCTGCACCTGTACATTCCCAAGCGGAATCGGTGAAGATTGGGGACGGAGGGACGGTCGGATGCTCTTGCTCCACATCCGGTAGGTCCACTGTCTGCAGTGTAGAATAGAGGAGGCAATCCTTCGTCGAAGCTTCTTCCACGGGCCGTGAAGAGTCATGGACAGTGGTGTTTGGAACGGACATGCGTATGACGATGTGCCAGCGATGATGATTGCGAGGTAGAAAAAGGCCCCGAAGCCAGTGAGGGTGATGAGAGTATACGCGACGGAGGTGTTGATGGACCACATGTGTTGGCAGAGTCCGCATGCGAGGAGGAAGAGCGCGATTTGGAGCATCAATGGGAGACTCTCGACGAAGAGGTGTAGCGGCCATTTCTCGAGCCCATCGCATTTGCGTTGACGATCTCCACAACGCTCGATCATCGACCCACCCGTGTTCCGCAAGTACCGGTTGAGCCACTGCTTTCCCAGCATGGCGATGAATGCGGCGAGCAGGGAGATCATAAGACTTGCGTACATGAGGCAGGTGACCGTGACAATCTCGCTCGGTGGGGATTTCTGGACAGGCGGGACGACGGGAGACTCGCCCGGAATGGCAGACTGATTGAGAGTGAGGAGGATGGCACGGAGGAGGGCTGCTGATTGCTCGTTCGGGTCGGGTCGGATTTGTGAATGGACGTCGATGACGAATGCTGAGCTGACGGCAGAGAACAACCCGGCCTTTGAAAGGAAATTAGGGAGGGTAGGCTAGTGAACGATAGGAAACGCACGAAAATCAAGGTGGTATTGAGGTCCTCGTCATACTTCTTGACATAGTCCGTATCGTACTCCACCGCCTCTCGCTTGTACATGTTGTAGAAGTCGAGACGGGGGTCCTCTGTCTTGATGGGTTGGAAGAAAGACCTGAGAGCATCTTGAAAACTGCGCCCGCTCAGCGGTCAACGACGCAAGGGATGCTAGCGTGTCGAACGTACCACTTTGGATCAATTCGCAGTGGCGGGGATTCTTTTTCGTTATTGTCACCCTTTTCAACGTCCTCCATGTGTCGCTGTGTGTGCGTAGGTGCGGCGGGTGGTTATGGAGGGCGGCGGTGTGGGGTGGTGTGTAAACTAAGTGGGGACCGGCAACTCTTTGCCAAATTTGCTTCCGAGATGTAACGTTCCCACGGGGTCCGTCGCAGGAGACCTCACGAGTCTTAGTTAAACCTACAGAACGTGTGTCGGGCTTGAGGTTAGGACATTGTCTATGGCAAAACAAAGTGCGGTCGTAAATGACAAGTTGATTTTGGGCATAATTTGCATCGAATGGTACAGAGAGTAGGTACCTGAGATCGAGCACGTTTTTAGCTGTTCGGCTCCAGCCCCGGAGAGGGGTAAAACACCCCTCCCGAACTATCCGCCTCTATACACATCCCATGCACACGAAATAGACTTCCCAGTCCCGATGGCTTGATGGGGCGTTGGGTGTGCGTTGAGTATCTTATTCAGGATAGTTGGGGTCCCTGCGAGCGTGATCTAGACGGTTGCCGGTCCCCAAACTAAGTCACACGGAGCCTATAAGTCGCCGCGGGCCAGCGTGAGGGAGACATGGACTTGCATATGGATGTTACTCATGACAGACTCAAGGGCGCAGTGGTTCAGCGTTCAACGTCCAACGTCCATTTCCGGAGTACTGGAATACTTCGGGTTGATCCCATTCGCAAGGCGAGGTGACAGTGATATCGTCTGCGAGGTTTCCCGCTTGCAGAGAGACAAAGTTCATCAAGGCCTGTTTCAATCACGATCACTTGCGCTGCCTCTACTATCCTACAAGGTCCTCAGAATCACAAAAGGTCTACGCGGTTCGTGTGAAATATAGCTTGGGTTTTCCTGGAATGGTTGGAGAACGGAATGGACCGCGAGGTATAGAGCCCTGCCACCCAGCAGGACCATCGCGGTCGCAATCATCCGGATCCGGATCCTCAGGCACACTATCCTACCCATATTGATATATGCAGGGCGAGCGTCGTAGTGGGAATCAGAAGAAATAGAAAAACCAGGTGTTGTTACAATTTTGGGATCAGGAAGTAACGATAATATACATGTGGGTTCAGTGTGGATTCACGTCACGTTGGATTTACTAAACTTGCTCGAGACGCCAGACTTGGTTTTGTCCCGCCCACTTTCCCCAGATAGTCACGGGGGTGCCTGGGTTGGGATTACCGTGGTCGGAAAGATCGACGTTGAAGTGGGTGCCACGGACGAAAATACTGGAGGAAATTACCCGTCAGCGTATGGTCGTCCGCGATAACCTTTTCGAACCTACCGGTAAGCGTTATTGTCTTGGTCATCGGTGGAGATGTCCCAAGTACGGGGGTTGTTGGTCTCGACGGCTACGACCTTGGTTCCGTTTTCCAAGGGACCCTCGATATCGAGGTACTTTTGATTGTATACATTCTGGAGCGTCCAGCCGTTGCCGGTGTCTTGAGCCTTCCACTACACGAAAATGTTAGGGTCCTCCCCTAAAACGACGCGAGGTGTCAACAAACCTTCTGGTTGTCACTCCTCTGGGCGGTGAAGCCGATGACAGACTTCTGGTCCTGGCCAGAGAGGTCAAAGGCGGTGCCGGCCTTTTTGTTGGTGATAAGGTAAGATTGTCCGGAAGAAACCATGGTGTTCAGTAAGTGTGATGGTGGGTATAGGCACCTACCTATGAGGTATTTTATATTCGCCTTGCTCTCCGGGCTATGATGACCGTGATGACGGTTCTGACGTCGCTCCCGCCAATCGAGGTCCACCAACGCTCCACAGGGGGAGAGGGAGCACCCCTCGAGGTTTCCATCTTGCAAAACTTGCAGCACGTACGAGCATCTGTGTGAAATTTACATCGTCCAGAAACAGTTGTACATTGTTATTGATCAGAATACTACACACGTTACTACGACAGATTCAGCCATCAGTGAGCCTCTTGGAAGCTCCAGACCTGGTTCTGGCCACTCCATTTACCCCAGAGAGTAACAGGAGTGCCAGGATTAGGGTTACCGTGGTCGGCCAAGTCGACGTTGTGTTTATTGCCATGAATAAAGATGCTTTGATTCGATCGTGACGCATGAATAGATGTTCACGGCCTGGGTAAATTTCACTCACCGCCAGCCATCGAACTCCCCATCATGCTGAATGTCCCACTTCCTCGGGTTACTGGTTTCGACAGCAACGACTCGAACGCCATTTTCATACGCCGGGATATCGATATCGAGATACTTTTTGTTGTAAACGTTCTGGAGAGTCCAGCCGTCGTCGTGCTGGATAACCTTCCACTGCGAGAAGTTCGAGATCAGATCGACGATCATGGTGCCATCGACCAGTCACCGTGGAACACACCTTCTGGTTGTCTCCTTTGTGTAAATTGAAACCGATGATGGACTTCTGGTCCTCACCGGAAAGGTCGAAGGCGGTGCCCGACTTCTTGTTGACGATGAAGTACGTGTGTCCTGAGGTTGGCATTATGGTACCGAGTGTGAGGATGGGGACGATGGGGTGTCGAACGGAGGTTTATATAGCTGCAGAGATAGGGGTCCCTGCCATCCGGCCACGGAGTAATCCGAGCTTGAGAAGAGGGTCTTGGGCCCTGGCTTCGGTCCAGCGGCGTTGAGGCCCATCTCGTGCTCATTGCAGAAAATAACATGACCAGATCATGACGCCATCCCGGGCATCATCTTTGCATCCATCTGAGATAATCGCCGCAACGAATTGCACACATCGATGTCATTCGTTCGTGAGATTGAACCTTACGCTTGATATCTTGAGACATCGGTCGAAGACGCAAACGGTTCACGTTACACCGTCGCAGTCATGGATCTTGCCGTCATGAGGTTCACTGATCGCGAACAGAAGGCATTCATTCGACACCATTCCATCGGAGCAGCTCCTCTCGGACAGTACGCCCCGCGCATACCCCACCAGAAATCTGTGGCGTTGGTTCACATATGCATGAGTGGAGAGGAGGAACGAACGGACTATGACTGCCGCACGTGGACCGGAAACGGAGAATACCGGTAACCGGTGTCGCTAAGATTAAAGAATTTCCCACAGTCAATGCCCTCTCTTTGCCTCGACTGCATACATAATAGCTCAGGTACGGTACTCGTCAGCTGATAATGTCGGATATTTTGACCGCTTTTGTCAACAACCAATGCTCTATTTTTACGTTCCTCAGTCTAGATCGCCGAACTAGATGCCGTTGCAGGTGTGTTCGCCAAGGCCTTCTACCATGATTCCAGCACGGGCCGCTTGCTTCTTCGGTCTAGACCGACCCCTTCCACACGTTGGAAATACTACTGATCCCAAAGATCACGAGTTTGGGACTTGACTAGGTTGCCAACCCTCACTACACTTGACGCTTGCGCACACGGGGAGCCATGGATCTGTACCATACCAACTCTCGGCAACCTGATCTCTGCCGGCTCGACCTTCTGTCACTGTCAAGGTTTCTACTCCTCCGTTGATGGTCCGAGCTTGTTGCGAGTGTGACACGACCGCGAGGGTGGATAAGGGGGTAACATAAATGACTTTCTAGCCGCAATGGGTGGCTATCAATGATCCAAGGGGAGACGACGTGTTATCCCCGACACGACAGGGGCATATACAAATTTCTGTCCCTCTACACCGGTTCTGCCCACTTTGGTGCCCCCTCTTCTATGCCCGCCTCAAACGTTCCTGCAAGGTCCCCGAAGAGCCGAACGACCCAGGTGGCGACATAATCATCCGCTCCTCTGACCAGGTATGGTTCCGTGTCTTTCGATGGTCACTCCAATACCTTCACACCGTTTTCTCCACATATGCACAATGGACGAAGCCGCTGTGCTTACCCTAGCGATCCTCCTGTTGTCGGGGACTTGCGCACCGAGCGACCTCTAAGCTACAGGCTGAGACGATGTAGGTGGTGGATTGAGATGACCACGGAGAATCCTATCCGCGTGGATCCTTGGGCTGTATTCGCGGTGTTTTTGGCTCTCGGCCGGAAGGGCTGTAATTATAACTTTGGAGAAGGGGTCCGCATCGCCGTACGGAGGACTGTCAGTCGGCCAATCGTCCGACCATGGGACGAGGTTTGCTTGATCACCTCCTTGGATTATGACCGACTTCTGGTGTACCACTTACAATGAAATGACACGCTCTTGGGGACACAGAAAGAGATATGGGGGAAGGCTGGGATGTGGTGGCCTTGGTTCAACTTCATTGGTCATCAGGGAGGGCGACCGTGGTGGGAAGTTCCACGTCGCGGTCACTCAGCAGTTCTCAGACTTCCGTTTGAGAGCGGAAGGAACTTTCTGCAACGAGCTGCGAGGGGATGCTATCGAGGATGTCAGTCTTTGGCATGACTTAATGGATAGGGACCAGGAGGCGATGAAGCTATGGTCTTCGTGTGGAAAGTCTTTCGCTTTGCAGATGCAGATGCTACCCGGAAGCCCTCGCTGAGCTGTTGGGAGAGACTATCTTTCAAGTGAGCCGCTCGCTCCGGCTCAATGAGGATGTGCAGAATGCTGACGTTTGGCGGTTAGGGAAAACTGATGATTAAAATTGTGAGCTACTTGGGCTCCGGCTGGATTATCTCTCGTCACTATAATGACTCGTATCCTATCGTTGTAATCATGCTGTCCATATTGTACCCCGTGCAATTATCCTTCCCCCATTTCTTTGACACTGGGGGATGGTGACAAGGACTGATGAGCATCACGTGACACAATGCAACTCCTCTCCACTACTCGCTATTCGGTGAAGACTTGTTTGAATTCCGCTCTTCTACGACCACCAATAGTCTCTGCAATTAATACGCGCTCGCCGCAACACCTTGCCCGCTTCTCTCTCCGGTCTTCCTGCGTGTCGTTTCGTCGCACGTTCGCGTTTTCGACTCGATCATTTCAGCAACGGACACCACGGACGGACCATGATCATGGATCTGAGGAGGAGGCTAAACGTAGCGTCACCGAAAAGCTCCAGACGGTTGGGGAGGAGAGGATATGGACGATTCCAAACGCTTTGACGATCTCGAGGATACTTTCGTGTCCTGTCCTTGGCTACGCTATTCTGCATGACGATTTCTATGTCGCGACAGGGTTGCTCGTGTATGCCGGTCTCACAGATCTCGTGCGTGTTGTGGTTTCGTGACTTAACCCAGAAGTCGCTCATCCCACGCGTTCAGGTTGATGGCTACTTGGCGCGAAGGTACAACATGGGTTCTGTCCTCGGCTCGATACTCGACCCAGCGGCGGACAAGGCGTTAATGACCACGTTGGTTGTGACCCTCACTGTTGGAGGATTGATTCCCTGTGCGTCCGCATACATCCCGAGCTTGCGGCCTCCGTCTGACCCCTTTGTTCCGTTGACTATACAGTACCGCTTGGCGTTATCATCTTGGGGAGAGATGTGTTGCTGAGCCTGTCTGCCTTTTGGATACGATGGAAAACTTTGCCTCCACCCGTGAGTTGTGTATTGAACGTTCCACATGACTACTTTGTGGCTGAACGCTCGTTTAAAGAAAACCTTCCAACGCTATTGGGACTTTTCACTCCCTTCTGCAGAAGTCAAGCCGACGTTTGTCTCGAAGGTATGGTGCATCAACACGGGATGATTACAGAAGTCTGACCGTTTGATCCCTAGGTTAATACTGCTTTGCAACTGTTGCTCATGGGCGTGACAACCGTCTCGCCTATCCTTACTGCAGATATTGCGCTTCCGCTCCAGGCACTACAGTTGGTCGATCATTCTTGTTCTTGGTTCGATGATTTAACATAGCCTTAATCGCAGATGGACCGTCGCGGGAACCACCATTTGGAGCGGTTTGAGCTACCTTGTTGGGCGTGGTGGGTTCCGTGTGATCAAACCTCCAGCGAAAGGGACTCGAAATCAGCAGTGAATATATAACCTCCTGTTGTCCCTTGTTTTCGTCACTTGTTTCTTATATAATGCCGGATGGCTCTCGGTACCACCAGTCCGGATTGCAAGTGCTTTGGGGACCATCATCACCACCGAGTCTGGATTTGATTCGTGCGACCAACCATCTACGAGTACTCGAGGATCGAATTTGCGTTCAAAACGCCTCAGCGACCAGATGACTGATCCTCCTTCCTTCCGGAGAGTATATCTTCTTAATTTTCCACCCACTCGATTCCATCACGTTAATGTGATCCGCCACCGTTCGCTCTTGGCCGTTGGCCATGGCCAGCATCCTGCACTCTCGTCAGAAAAATCTCAATCGGGGAATTGTTGAGGTGGAAGACCGCACCCTAAGTCAAAGAAGTAATCCCTGGCTCCAGCCCTCCCGAAATTCGGCAAAAGACCCGCAGGTGCAGCCGCCTTCTTATCCAACCCTTCGAACACGATGTCCTCTGCTCCGCGGACCTGCTCCCGGTCGACTGCACATGCATATTGG
>Ga0307514_10004099_pt1 | contig 13520 bp, 14 predicted proteins | sample 16_EM_MG_FD_203088 | JGI IMG/M metagenome (GOLD analysis project Ga0307514, IMG submission 203088) | Populus trichocarpa ectomycorrhiza microbial communities from riparian zone in the Pacific Northwest, United States - 16_EM | ecosystem: Host-associated > Plants > Roots > Unclassified | place... | reverse complement strand
AAAGTCGTCGGAATAGCGGCAGCCGGAGCGAGAAATTCAAACATGGCAACGGCCTCGGCTGCAGAGATCCTTGCCGAGATCCAACTATGAAGCTTGCCATAGTCGAACGTGCTCGGCTCAAGTGGGTTCAAGCCGAGCTTAATGATAGCCTTCCTCGAGAGCTTCTTGGGCAGTGCACGTAGCAGCATCTCCGTCCGTTCATATTCACACATCATCCTGCGTTCGGTAACTACTCCACTGATATGGTTGAACGTGCGGAGAAACGACTTGAGGGATTCTGTCTGATCAAGACCTCCGAATTCTGCATGGTCACGACCTCTATGGCTGTCTCTCAAAGTCGCACAGAGTTGCTCCAGATACTGACGCGTATAGACGAACGAATCAGCCTGACTGTCGGTATGCCGAAACACGTCCAAAAGCTCTGATTTGAGTGCGACCCAGTCTCGGCGCTCATAACCGCGCATCATCATCACCGTCTCTCTGATCGCTTCCGTGCAGTAGTAGGGAAGCATGACGACGACGTTTCGGCTGGAAGGGTCAGTAGCAGTGAAGGCGGCAATGCTCTCATACTTGTGGAGAAATGTCGTCACGTCAGAGCCAAGAAAGATCGGCGCGCCTGGACTAAGCGGAAGTGGCATCCGATTCCGGTGTTTGGTCGCAGCCGAGATGGCCTCAATGTGTAGCCGTGAGATCTCCATGCTTCCAAGCCCGCTTGTCGTGTACGTTGGCGTAGGGTTGTGGTGATGTTGCACATAGGGGTGGTTCTCGCGATGCTGATGGTGGCTCCGATAGGAGTCAAATCAACGCGTCTCTGCTTGCGATGCCAGTATCCTCGTCTTCGATTCTTCCGCTTTGTATTCGTCGATCTGTCGCTGCCTAGTGGTCCTCCGTGCTTAATTCGTGTTCAATTGTCACTGTGGTGTAGTCTCTGCTCGCAGCCCAGTTTTCCGTGACGCGTCGTTCCAGTCCCGTCGCGTCTATTCCATCCACGTCCGTGTCGTCGCGCTGTCATCTGTCTCTCGCTGCCAGCTTACTTTCCCGTGCTCTGCTTTCCGAAACGACCTCCGAGTCAGAGCACCATTTGTGGCGGAAATCCCGGATCAGGAGATCGCACTGCAGCTTCCGTAGGAAGCTACGAAAATGGAGGTTTCGTTTCGAGGAGCGTAGGGAGGGAGTAGCCACAGCAAGATAGTTGATTGGCTAGAACTAAGAAACAAAAGAGAGAAGAAGGAAAGAGATGAGATGATGATAGGTACATGATTGGTGTCGGATGCCGTCGAGCGAAGGTTATTCAACCTTGTCGATGGCGTGATGCAGAGCCGCGATAACCCTAACCCAGTCACGTACCCACTCAAATGCGTGGCTTTGTAGTGGTGGGAGCCGTTTTTCCACCACACCGGGAACATCGCTAAATCCACCTTGAAGCAGAGAGAATATATCGATAAGAAGTTACAACATTGGTGCCTTCAGCGTTGGAAGACTTTGGTGATGGGCGACGGTGAACAACGTGTTTTCGCCGTACTCGCGGATGAGTGGCCAGTTACCGAACTCCAGCGCAGCGAGATAGTGGAGTTCATCAATGAAATTACAGACAGGCAGTCGCGCTTTGAGGCATTGGGTAAAACGTGTCACCTTGGAAGCTCAGTCACTGAGCAATTCGTAGAGGAGATTGTCGACTTCGCGATTTCGGAGTCTGCCAAACACCCCCCTACACCTCCTGAAGTGACCAGCACAAACGGCACCACAAACACCACAGGAACTCCATCTCTACGATGGCTTCCTGCGCACCAGATTACACCCATAATGACACCAGGTACGGGTAGGGCCTGGAGTGGCACCACCATCAGTGGACAGAGGACTAATGGGGTACTTGACTGCTATGGCAAATTGGAAGAGGTTAGGGCACGGATTCAGGAGATGGAAGAGAGGTCGCGCTCCGTTGGGAGCCGCGGTTCAACAAGGTGTGGGCGGCGTCACTTCTTCCATTTGTCACCTCAGTCGAAGAACCGGGCAGAAAAGGAGTATCGGTGTCTAAAGGCTAGGGAGTATTACTGGGTTAGCAAGTGCCGTCCTCCTCAATCCGGATTGGCTGAGCTTGGAACCTGGGGTTGAACAGATGGCCCGAAGCAATGAAGGCTGCAGTGGGCGATAATACTATTATTATTAGAGTGATTGCATATACTCTTTTAGATATATTTTAGCCCACAAGCAATTGCTTAACCTATATCAGATACATAATCCAAGCATCAAGATAGCTTGAAAAACACGGATCCATATCTATTTCAGCTCCCATGAAAAAGTCCATAAGATCGCCATTGTAAAATCCTCTGGGTGGGCCAGGGTTTGAGTCTTCAATTTCATCTAAGGCCAGGTCGTTCTCCCGGCGCCTTTTGGCTGATCCCATTGCGGCTGCCGAAAATTGAGGTATATCAACATTTGGATTAAGGATTTTGCATTTGAGGTCTGATATACTCTTCTACGTGTTGAGGGCAACCCAACCCTGCTCCCATAAATCCGTCTCTGGAGTGATGTGAAAAGGGTCCGCGGAAGACCCTACAGTACGACGGCCCGGGGTGAACAAAAAGACCTACTGCTATTAGCCTATTTCTATATAACCAAGTGAGTGGGTTAAGAGTAATATACATTCTCACTGTGGAGGCGTTCAATTAGATGTCTGATGTCCACCCGGGCTGACATTTCCCCATGGTGGGTCCCATAGTCTGGGGCTCCGGTTGCTCTCGCCATCGCCAGTTTCGCTCACCCGAAGATCATTATTAACCATGCAATAACCTCGCGCTGAAATCGATCCGATGCAGTGGTTCCCTGTGGCTTGTAAACTTCTTTTATATAACAGACTAACTGTTCGTTGAATTGATCCATTTCAATCCAATTTCCCTCCCGCCCACTAAGATTCACCACGCAATGATTCAACCAAACTCGTTTAAGGTCGTCGGACGATGTCTTTAGCATTCCTGCAGACCATTCCAAAGACTTGATCGCGTAGTTGCTTTGTCGTCCGCCATGAAACATTATCATAAGCATCTGAAGCTGCTTGACTATCCTCCCTGAATCTCCTTGAGCGACAGCTTCCCCAAGCGCCCTATAAATCAAGCCGTGCTGTAGTAGCAATACCGCATTCTCCAGCAAGGCATCCCGTTCTTCGATAGTCTTTTCTTTACGGTTAAAATGAACACTAGTAGGAGGGATCTACTTATTTACAACTTCGGTGATAGTTGCGCGCCAGTCTAAAGATGTCATCCGGGTCTGCATCTCTTCAACCGACCCGACTTTGATGTGTGCCATAAGTGCAACAATGATTAATGCATCCGTTACATGCCTGAGTACAGCGTCCGCAGCGTAAAAATCCATATGACCAGTTGCGCTAAAGACCTTCGTTCTTCCCAAGATTCCTCCAAGTCTGCTCAGTGATAAAGGATTTCAACAACCATTCGATCCGCCATGAGAGTCGTATATCATTCTGCACGCTGGCATGCGCAGATCAAAAAGCCCTGCTCGCACATCTATGTCAATACACCCTTCTACTCCGCTAGAAGCCTGCAAGTTACCTACCAGATATTGGCATAACCCATTGCAATTTATGGACAGCTTTCGCATCATTGAAAGACCTACAGCATTTTACAGACCGCAGCCGCTGAATAGTTAACTGATCGCCTGATATTGGCACGAGGAAATTGTCTCCAAGTTTATCTGTATTCAAGTCTAATTTGTATATAATGGCATCAAGGATTTGAGAGTTCCCTGATATCCATACTTCGTCCAGGTCAAACGCCTTCATTGGCGCAGCATCTATCCTTGATGGAAAAAGTATATACACCTTCAGTGGTTCGAACCGGAGTAATTCCTGGCCACTCCGGCCTTCCTTCGAACCCATTTTGGCCCCTGCGAAGCTCCACAATATATCGCAAACCATGGCCTAGGAAATACGGAGCATATATGTGCGGACTGATTCAAACAGTGGTGCCAATACATCATAAGTTGTGAAATCCCCAATTTCCTCCAATCGAATCCACCACTGTTCCGGGGCCAGAGTGTATGAGCATGATTGATCCCCCGAGTCGGCGTCAAGCAGATTAGGAAGTTGCTCAGCCCAGGATACTGTTTGTTTATCCTGTGGCAATCGCTTTGGCCAGGGATCACCTTGCTGCGTCTTTAGAAAGACCACAGCGCCCATGGTATTGTTGTTACACCTTTGAAGTTGTCACGGTTCCGGGGTCATGAGATATCACTTGATGATGATGTCAGGTGGCGAGGGAATAAGGTTCATCAATTATAAGCAACCACTATCGCCACACCAATGACCACCAGGCACCTGTCACTCGACTAGATTATCACCACCCACCTTGGAGTGTTGTCATCGCAGAAGGATGTGTTATTACAATGCAAACGCCTGTGGCTATGTTCTCTTTGGATGAAGATAATGAATGGTACAATGAGGAAGGGGGTCCGGAAGACAACAGTCCGATGGATACCAATCAGTCTGGAGATGTATATCAGAAGGATACTGTTGGTCCAGAAAGACTGGAGGGTTGAAAGGATACCATTTGCTCGGAGGAAGTTTAGGCCGACTAGCTATCTGAACAAGGGGATTGGTGAACGAAGGGATGGTAGTAATTTATCTAGAGAAAAGCATAGTTAGAATTAGCAGTTAGGGGGTAGAGGAAAGAGGTATAAAGACGTCTCGATTCTCCGCTGGTATAGAGGGCAACCTTCTCACAACGGAGAACAAGCCTTAACAATATATTCGGATTGGAAAGCTATTCTACATTTATTCTACTTTGATTACTTTCTGCGCCTGAGCAAAGCTTCGAAGTGAACCATCTATTCGCCCTTGTATAAGTCCCATATCAAGTCCGATAGCGAGACAAGATAAGGGGATACTTAGAAGGGATACTTCTAGTTGAGTGTATCTTGGAGTCGATTCCTCCTGTGTCACAATTGTTGTGTTGAATGTTCTTATTATGAATTCGCTTGTTCTGCACTTTGCTATATACGTTGAAGTTATCGTATAGCAACATAAACGACTGGTTTGGTACTCGGATTCTAGTCTTCGCCAATTCGCCCTGTGCCGCCATCTCCAGGCTATGGAGAATAGGACTATAGGAGCTCGATACGCCTAAACGTTGCAATACAACTATCACGCGTTTAGAAACCCGGGAAGCAAACAGGTAAAACCCCACAGTAGTCTATAATCAATCAACTCTTCCCCTGGCCCGCAAATTCAGACACCTATTACCTGTAGAATGTTGGCACTCTGTGAATTGGCATAACCGAGCAGGCTCATTGCTACAACCGATATCATCTTCCTCTTTTCCAACGGTGCAGGACTGTCTAACCCCGAGTGGTCATTCGCGTCACCAACTGCACTGCTGCCTGTATAACGCCCTCTGGAACAGGCAGGGCAATCTGCAGTTATGGCTGTAACCCCACACAATTGTTCCACCAGCTCGGTTGTAGCAGGAGCTGCTCGCCAGAACGCTTCCCCGATGCTTTCAAAATCCAGGTTCTTCCAATCCACCTCCGCAAAATATGATGCCGGGCGCCGGAGTTTGTGGTGTTTACCGATGCAATCGAGTTTAGTTCGGAGCTTAACGAACGTCACTTTCCGGGCCAATATACACATATGAGAGTCATAGGTCGACTTAAATAATACTGTTGCATTGTCCGCCGCAAAGAGCGATTCCACCAGCTTGGTGAACCCACCCCGAGAGCCAAGCATTATTCCAGTCAGGTGTTTGATATTGTGCGTCCGGGAATCACACATAGCCACCAAAAAGCTTGAAACCGACGTGAAACCATGCATCTTCATAAACTGTAGAACTTCCCGAATCCTTTCGTTAATGCTTCCTCGCATTGTTGTGGTATCGGGCCCCCTGCGGCGGTGCGTTGTTGGATCCGACATTAATGATGGTGAGGAGTAGCGTAAACGGATGACTGCTATACCATCCTGATCTCAAACAAAAGCATTTTCTACCCTCACAATCGGCTTAACATCACTTCCGACTTGCATCTTCGGGACCTACGTTCATTCCACTACCATCACTTCCACCACTTCCCAGCAGCAATGTTTGAGGTGTTAGCACCCCGTAGATCATTACACCCAAGTGGGCAATGCGATTCAGATCTTTCGACTTCCCCAAAACGGCCAGCCTAGTGGGGACCAGCAATATGATGGCTTCACTTCGTATTTGCCCTTTCAACGAGTTCTCGGAGAATGGATTATGCTTCCGAGATCGTCGCATTCCCATGTGGTACTTCTTTGTGCTGGGGTAAAGTGCCAAACATTCGCCAAGAAACCAAACCCTGCTTTCCTCAAGCACCATTACTTCCTGCTAAACCTCTCAGCTCTTTCTCACCACCAACACGCCTGCCTGCTATGCCTAACTATTCACACTTTGATCACCTTTCTCCAGTCTCTTCAGACGATGGCGACGAGCGCAGCGTATCTCGAACCATTGCGACTTTAACTCTCAAATCCGCTGCCGCTGAATTCAGTGAATCAGATGCTAATAACAATCGACTCACACTACGAACACCAACCCCTTCGAGCATGTTTCCATCGCCTCCCCCCTCAACAGGGTCCACGTCCTCAGCAACATCTTCCCTGTGTTCCGGCCCTCAATCACTTGTGGCAAACGAACCCTTCGCGAGAATTTACGCGCAAATTAAAGAACATAACCGCGCAACGCTCCTTAACTGTCATTCAGAAAAGTTCTGCCCGAGCGACCTCATCCTCACCATCGAGGTAGACTCCGATACCACGTTTAAGTTCGTTCGGAACTACCAAAAGGTCCCTGATTGTCATTGGCTCCAGAAGGTTGAGTACTACGACCACCAACTACAGATTGCTTCAATAAGAATGGGTGGGGCCTGAGCTTATCACGACGTGGCTCCGACTGCACTCCGTGAGCATGTACTCAAGTTTTGGTACGTCGAACACCGTATACCTTTTACGCTATACAAGAAAGCAAATGTCGATGTACAGAGTATGTCTATTCTTCCTTGGTTGGTGAAGGCCATGGACTAAAGAGTTCGCAGGCTACCCAGTTGGAATCCTTACGGGAATGTATGGAACCTGGTACACCGCTTATACACCGGACACTGGAATCTCTTGTGGTGTCGGGACTTGGGCACAGTTAATGGTTGAGGTTGCGAATACTCAGAAATACGGGGACCTCCAGACTAAGCGGACCTATTGGCAACATGGATCGCTTGGTGGGGTCAAAACCGTCATTCTGATGACTTACCAGCACGAAGACATTTTGGATAACCATACATGCATTCTTGAGGTATAGAAGACTGCTTACAGAGCTCACCCAGGCAACAAGTGGAAGTTCCCAGAATCCCCTTCCGGCATGACCTACGAGGATGTGGATGAATACTGCAGGGATACCGTGATGGCAGCCGGTGCCAACCAGGTTTTCTTGGGATATTGAGAAGGGCCTATTTATGTGAGTTAATCGATCCATCATATTACACCTAGCATACTAATTAGACTGCAGGTAGTGGATCTGTGATAAAAAGCCAGTTGAGCAACACTATTCCCAGGCTGGGATTCCTCTACGCGCTGGGGACTGGTTCGGTGACGTCCTCCCTGCTGATCTTGACCTCCTTCCCTACGAATCGTACAATCCTCGCGCTGAGATGCCGATTAATCTTAGCGAATGGCACAATGTCATTCAAAGGCAGGTATGCAAAAGTGTTAAGCGTGATGCGGCGTTCGAATACCTTCTCCTCGATAACCCAGACTTGGTTACATCTCTGTGCCCTACGCTTAATGTCTTCCCTGCTGATGAAGGCGAAACATGGCAATAGGCCACTCCCCTTCATTTTATGATTATGAGTATACGTCCTTAACTCTGTTTCCTTTGGAATTCATGTGTGTGGTTTCCTTTGTGTTTGCATTGTTTCTTTGGGTCTGTTACTGGGATTATGGTTCGGGGATTATGGTTTGGGGATTGTTTTACTTTGCTTTGGGATGGGAAAGCATAACGGTTTAAGGCTATAGGGTATCTTTTGGTGGCTCCAGGTTGGCAGGATATCAAGGGATTGGGTTCTATTCACTGATGGGCTTGGAATTTGCATTCCGATATATATAGCTCAGATACCAGAATAGATGCTCGGATTCGTCATCGGACAGTGGTATTTGGACCCGGAGACAGTTCTTAATATCGGGAGACTCCCAATAAACTTAGTGTTACATCGGAAGCAGGGCTGCCGTATTCGGAAGCTCCGATGGCTAAAAGTAGCGCCTGATCGGACTTGGCTAAACCGATTAGTTCCAGACTCTCACTAAGTCGGAGCACTTTCGTCAGAAAGTAGCTGAGACGCTAAGAGAGAGTCTGGGCACGAGACTAACGAATACCAAGATATTGCTAGATCCTTCCCGATTTGGAGCTCAAGGATTGGACTGCACCTTCTGCATATGTATACATGTTTCTGCTATCGATCCAGCACGGAACATCCGCAACATACCGCAAGCATCTACATCCCCAAAATTTTGCCCGCAAGGAGGATGCAAGCACCACACGATTCCGAGTAATCCAGGATGCTATAGCACCATGACACTCTAGTTCAACCATGTAGAGCATGGTTGGTGGTACACACACCAAGATCATAGGCTCGAAACCCGCGGTGATCACTCGTTTTGCTTGCCTTTTGTCCTGCAGCGTCACCAGCAGCTTCCACCCGGTTTTAGGTTTAGAGTCGCTTGCGTCGTGAATTGAGGTCCTAGTTTAGTGCGGTATATCAAGTAAACAAGAACTAGTGTTGATTAGAACTCGTAAGTTTCGAGAATTTTCGGCATTTGGGTGATGTTTGTTACCCATACGTACCAGTCGTTGATTTTGTGTGTAATTAAAGGATACCGTACACTCGACTGGTCATTCAATTCGTTCGAATTCGACCGAGTTTCCCAGCTCTATCTATGTATGTCAGCTAGGACTTCATTAGCCACTCCATGCTGTAAGTTGATTTGACTAAGCTTCTTTCCGTCCCCCAGATCAGAATGCCTTTTGCACACGAATGCTTCTCCGCTGTTCTGCCTAGGGTAGGTGAGGCGTCACGTTCGGTGCATAGGATATCACGCTGATGGTATTCAATATCACTGCCATACTCGAGTTCCCGAAATTAATACGGAGCAAAGGCAATGAATCTAAGTTGGTGCATAAGGCGGAGTGGGGAGGTAGTAGGCATACTTTGAGGGTTGCGGGCTGGAGGTGAATTATACTTGCAGACCTGGATGTGATGTCATCGGCCTCACACAAAGCACAGATCGACCGAGTGTACTATACATAGTTTAGTTGCATTCAGTTAGTAGTACAGCGTCAACAAAACACAAACGAGCATATCACAATCTATCCCGTATATTAAGTATATATCCTTAAACCGCCTTCTCCCTCTCCCTCTCTCCCACCTTGTGCCTCTCTTCCTCCTCGCTCTTCTCCCCCCATCCAACCAGTACCCCCCTCCTCACCTCCCTAACGCGTCCCCACAACATCACCGCAGCAAGACAGACCTTACTCATCCCCTTCCAATCACCCACCAGCGCCAGCCGCCCATCCATGACCGATCCAAAGCTAACACCAACACACCCAAACGCGCTCGCAACCTCAAAAACAACCGCAAACACTCCGTCCCCGCCGATTCCATCGATGACACAGATGAGCCACACCGCAGCAGCAAGGTACCGTAGATCTCCTGCCCTCATTAGGCCGCGGAGCTGCTGCACTACAAACCCGCGCGCGCCATCGACTGAGGAGGGAAGCGTGATTGGGAAAGCGGAGATGTATAACATTACCGTGTACACCATTAGCGTACCTGTATGTAACTCGCGGATTGCAACGATTGCAAAGCCGCCGGAGCGGACACTGAAGGCTTGGAAAAGACCTGCGAGGATTCTTCGTACGACGGGGAGCGCTAGGACCGAGGGGGTTGAGCGTGCGAAGATTTCAAAGACGGTCCAGTCGATGGTGTTAAGGATGATCAGCATTGCGATGAGCCAGCGGGTTTCGCGGGTGGGGAAGAGGTAGGGGAAGGCCTTGTGGGCTTTTTCGGAGCAGAGGAGGGTCCGACCCCCGCTGTCGGGGAGGAGCGAGACGATCGCTTTCAGGAAGACGGGCAAGCCAGAGTTACCGGCAAGGATAAGGATACATTGTACCCACACCACTAAGCTGCCACGGGTCGCGAACGGAACCATGTTCGCGTCCAGAAGCGACATGCCGGAGTTGTTGAAGGCAGAGACGGAGTTAAAGGCAGCGAACCACCAGGGGTGGAGATTGTTTGCTGCCACAATGTCCGGACCGTAACGGGAGACCCAAGCTCCAATGCAGATTGTGCCCAGCAGTTGGAAGGCGACGAGATATGTTGGAAGGAGCCAGGAGAGCATAGTCAGGGCGGAGAGAGTGGATTTGTCTTGGTTTTCTTCGAAAATGACATTGTGGGTTGATTCATTTTGGTTCAACAATACAACATTGCTGCCGTTCCTCGAAAGAGCGGGGGTCGTGCACTGCGAAGTGTCGACGGAAGAAACAACCAGCGTAGTACTTGAAGAAGGGACATTTGCAATTACGCAGCCATTCATCGGAGGAGCGGTGTCGGTCAGGGGAACGATTTGAGTTGCAAAGCCATTCATCATTGGAACGGCTGATTCGACGGGAGAAACAAGCAGTACGGGAGGCGAAGAAGGGGTGACGTGCGGAGTTACGACGGCGCCCAGTTTCTCCAAGTCTTCACCTCCCAGCACTTTTCCCGCCTCCTCCCTCCTCTTCTCCTTCTCCTCTTCACACCGTCTCTGAATCTTCCTCGCCAGCAACGCGCGCTGAACATTAACCACACACGCGGCAATCCACGCTTGACTCCCCAGCAAAATCAGCGCAAACGCGACGAACTGCTGAGACGTGTTCAAACGCGAGAGCACAACCTACACCCATCAGCACCTTCCACATCAACACGCGCCCAGGAATGGGGACAAACATTCCCCAACCCAGCACCAGTAGCACTTGTAACCCCCAAAAACAGCGCGTCAAGATACCCCATCTCCTCACCCTTCCTTGCGCCCACCCTCTTGCCGACGCCGTAGAAGATAACCGACGCAATCAGACACAAGGTCGAAAAGTATACCACGTGCCATCCTAACGGTCCCGGACGACGACGCAAGCTGGCGGATCGGACTCTAGGGAGTGGCTCTGCTCACCGCGGGGGGAAGCTCGAATTAGCCGCGTCAACCTCGCGAGCAGGGAAGGAAGAGAACACACCCACCATCCCATCACGGGGCGGTAGAACTCTCGTAATATCTGAACGGGCTGGGAAGGATACACGATTGCTTGTGAGCTGCTGGTGTGTTTAGCCAGCAGAGATGTGGGAAGAAGACAGCTTTTGGACTCCTTTGGAACCGAAGGTTGTTGAAGGGGTGTATGGTTGGTAGTTAGATTTGATGGTTGTAGGTAAAAGAGACGTTAGGAGGTGTTGAAGGCGCCATGACCCTAACAGTCCACTACGTACAATACATGGGGTTTGCCGATGAAATGTATGAAGATAACCTTTCCAATTGCTTAGTAGACTTATAGAGATCAAGTTTGTTCAATAGTTTAATGATGACGAATTGTGGGGACCATGAGTGAAGTAGTTATAAAGCTACGATGCTCGAAATGTTTTCATCTCGTCAGTAAGTTTTTGTTAGGAAGCCTTGGCATCAGGGGCAAATAAAAGTTTCTAATCTGCTGCATACTGTAAAGTTTACAATTTTAGCGCTGCTAGGTTTCTCCATCACAACACCTTAAAATCCAGAGCCAGGAACAGCCATCTGCAAAAAGTCGTCTGTGCCGCTGTGGCAAATAATCTATAGTACGGTTAGTTGCAGTGGTATGTAGAGGGAAAAGATGAAATAGTGAGGAGAAGGACGCAGGGAAGCAGGCCTTTATCGAGTGGATGTGGTTTACTACTTAATCTTGGCATCAAATTTAAGTTCTCGGATTCTGAACTATCACCATCAAATTGATCGAACTAGCTGACATCGCTGCAAGTTGAATCGCCAACGAGTGACGAGTCGCCTGCGGCGTCGGATAGATAGGCAGTACCGCGCCTAGCTAGGCCCGTCGAACAGCTACGCAAGATACTGCCTACTGTGTCGGACAGGTAAGTACTGTGCCTGGGATGTTGGACCGTGTTGCCATGATATCTGATGGAGGCGGTACTATGTTTGCGCTATCGGAGGGGTAGGCACTATGATCTCGTACGTAGGGGTGCAGTAGATGTTGCATGTGTATAAGTATCTTTAGACCATGCTCACCACAACGCGGGACCATGTAGTTTGCAAACCATAGAATAACTAGACCTCACTAGTTACTTTCAACGATATCACGAGTAACATAGATTGAACAACGACCTTTGAGCGTCATGTAAATAAGTAAAATTGAACCCAGAGTTGAAATTATAAGACTAAACTTGAGTTCTCGTTGATAGAGCCTATATGCCATGGCAAATCACGCTCACCGGTGTCGCGAGACCATGACTTTTGCATTGCTATCCACGCACATTAGGGTTTCGCTGATGGACAAATGCAATAAATGTCGATTGTATGGACACATCCGGTGTATGTTCCCGTCACTTTACCATTATATTTCCTTGCCGCGTAGTGTAACCATCCAATTCTATATCTGCGCCGTCCTGCAAAAGAGTTCACATTATGGATTCCAGTTTCATATCTTCCGCAGCGTTACCTTTCGTCGGCATCTTGGATAACACAATGCATAGGAGTCCATCCGGCCAGATCTGTAGCGTTCGGATCCACCCTAACCTTTAATAGCTTTTGGATGGTATACTAATTTCTCACTACCGCTGCATAGTACAGCCAAACATATCTCTTTCATTAGCGTTGCTAGCTATACCATGCTCGTTCACATAGCTCGTAGGCGTGATCTTCGAGAATACCTTGGGATGGCAGAAGAAATTGTATACACCCCCGTTAGCATTTATTGATGTCTCAATAGAATATTCCGGTAGATTAAAATCCTATCACTTTCGATATAGCTCTTTGAAGTTTTGTCTAAGAGCAGATAGAGAATCTAGTTACATTTTCCTGAGTACTGAACTCCGTTAATAACTTAGTCTTGCTCTCCCCTAACTCTGCAACGTTATCTATGCGTCTTTGATTCTCTAGCCCCTTCAGCATGTGGCCGAAAGATTATAAAAGGTATACCAAAATTGCTATTACCTTCTGAAAAAAACATGGTATGTTCTTAATGTTCTAGATCTTTGAAATAGTTTTATATAAGTTATATCAACATAACCGTTCCTAACACTACCTAGCCACGCGTCTGCTGCCTCAGCGGGGAGATTTGGAAGCAGCCGAGTGGTTTAAACTTGCAAATTGCGGTACAGTTGGGGACTCCTAGTCGCGGAGGGGTGGGACATTTGATTTTAGTGGTGACTAAGCTTGAGTGACCATGTGTGAAGTGGTGTGCAGGTGAAAAGTGAAAAGCATCAGCAGCCTTCAAGTTCTC
>Ga0307514_10004098_pt1 | contig 13522 bp, 16 predicted proteins | sample 16_EM_MG_FD_203088 | JGI IMG/M metagenome (GOLD analysis project Ga0307514, IMG submission 203088) | Populus trichocarpa ectomycorrhiza microbial communities from riparian zone in the Pacific Northwest, United States - 16_EM | ecosystem: Host-associated > Plants > Roots > Unclassified | place... | reverse complement strand
GTAAAGAGTGCATACTGTATATACTGTAGATATCATCGAGAAAACGGCGACTATTCGGCTTTCTACATTTAATCGTATTCGCTCACATGGCATGCGGGGGTTCCAGTTCTGCTGGTGTGGAGGCCCAGTCGTCCGTTTCAAAATCCTGTAGATCAAGCAAGTAATATATGTAAAAGTGGCAGTGTGTCAAGCGCTCTCATCAATTGATCTTTCTTCTACCCTACCTAAGAAATGTAAACGTGAGAGGGTTCAATATGAAAGGCAGAGTGGTAAAACCTAAATGGGGGAGAGATTGGATATATGTAAGATGTGGAGTGAAGTATTGAAAAGTACATTGATGCTCAAGAACAAAAAGAAAATCGTTATGTATCCGCCTCTTGATGCAGTCTTAAATTCAACGTGGATAGGTATGTACCATTCTGGCTTGGTTCTGCTGAAGCAGAATATGTCCATGTCTTCAGCAGACCATGTATCCCCTCAACTTCGTTGTCTCTCGATGGCTTCTTCACCCCCATAATCAAATCTACTCTGGATCGCCACGAACAAAGGCCAGTGAGGGAAACTATGGGCTCAATCTCACGACCTTCCACGTCGTACCCTCGGGGGAGTCGCGAGTGTATCGGAACCGATCATGGAGTCTGCTCGGTCGTCCTTGCTATTGCAGATAAACGTTAGCCCATCGACACTCAGCCAGAAACCTTTGGGGAATAGACGTATGGACTCAAAAAAAATTCAGCCAGAAAGACATGCATAATACTCCATGTACGTGCAGCGTACTCCACGTTCTCCACAATCCCCACATTCCCCCCTATACCTTTTTTTTGTTGGACCAAATGGGGGAAGGATAAAAGTTGACAAGGAAAAAACAAATACATACCCAAAACTCGATCATGGTGGGGACGATCCGCAATCCTCCCCAGAAAGGTGGAACGGGGATACTTTCTTGACCCTCAAATTTCTCCTCGACCGACTTCACTCTCTCCTCCAGTTCCTCTCTGCTTTGCAGAACCGTGCTTTGGCGAGACGCCCATGCTCCAAGCCTGCTTCCTCGAATTCTGTTGCACTATATGTCAACTCACGTGACCTTAAAGGTTGATGGTGGAATGGTGATGGAGTCACAGGAGCACTCAGGATGCTTGCAGCCTTCAATACTGACCTTGTGTTATAGTATATTTGGCTTTCCTCGGCTGTAAGCCTTTCTGTGATACCCTCAACCCTAACCTGTCGCTCAAGCTCCTTGAACCAGAATGTGAGCGCAGCTTGTGGGTTACTACCGATATCCTTCGCCTTGTGGGAGGTATCCCAATTGGAGTAAATGACAAAGCCACGGTGATCAAGCTCCTTGAGGTAAACAATGCGAGCCGAAACCCTCCCGGAGGGTATGTGTGCGGTCGAGAGAGTTGTTGCCTCAGGCTGGGGTATTTTGGCATTGACAGCTTGTGAGAACCAGGTGTGGAATTGTAGAAATGGATCTATGTTACCAAGTCAGCATTGCTTCAGCAGAAAAGGTGGTCACGGCGAAGTTTGTTTTTTTGTGTTATCTTGTAGGGAATATTGGGGATATATGGAGATAGAAAAGAGAACTGCGTCATCAGAGATTATGGGTGGTTATCACAGATTTGACAGGGGTCATGAGGGAAGGGGAAGACAGAAGGGTACAAAAAAGTCTCCAGGGAGAAGATGCAACTCACCATCGTTCAGATCATCCCTTTCGAGTTCTCCAACTGTGTATTGTCCATCATTTGGTGCAACTGCCACCAGATCACAAAGTTACAAGTCAGTTTTTCCATCTCACATACTCCAACCACCCGCCCGTCAAAATATGACACAGCTCAAAACATGCATTATTTTGTCCGATTTGCTGCATGGGTCGATTCCCAACGTGGATATACATGATGAGAGGTACTTACAAATGAGCTTCTCCTCTACGCTAGCAGCAAGCCGACTGACATCCGAACCAAAATCGGAGATTGGCGAGTGGTTGCCGTCGAGCTTAGCTGGGGCCGAGGTGGTAGCCATGGTAGAGAAATCTGGATTGTGGGGAGGGTCTTGGTGATGGGATAGAAGAACAAACACCAATTCTTATAGCAGAACAAGGCGTTGTTGAGGTCGCTGTAAAGTCTAGCGCCAGCAATAGTAAGTCAGGGAAGATCCATCAACACCGCTATTACGTGAAGAACAAATTGTTCTGATTAGAGTTGACGACACCTCGCAGGGCCGGGGCGAGCTTGATGAAGTATGCAGGCCAATGTTTGTTGTGGGAATTTGTGAGTGTGACTGGCTTGAGGGACGTATGCATGACAGGACGAGATATTGGGGTCCCGTGGTACAGAGGGTCTAGGATGATAGAATCTAAGTGGGATGGTTGGAGGAGAATTACACTACTAGATATTGTGAAGAACTACAAACAGTTTCGGTGATTGGAGGGGACCTCGGAGAAGTTTATAGCTTAGAAAAAAGTGCATTTAGGCAGTCAGTAAACAGCAAGTACGTCCTCCACGCTTTCTGCCTATTTTTCAACTTGTCTTCAAAAAAACTATACTTAAGCACCCTATACATTCTACGCAAATTCAGGAATGCTGTGAGTCAGTATGTAAGACGGCATGAAGGGGTTTGTTTACATAGCCTGGTATAACTGTAACTCGGATTCTAGAGATGCATCGTGAATTGACTCGCTTCATGTACCGGAACTAAGCCATAATCTATTGAAACTGCTGCCTGGTGTCCAAAAGACGTCAGCAGTGCATCCAACTATTGAGAAATTACAGATTGATATCACAGGGAGTGAGGTAGTCTCCATATCCTGATAGTCTTATCGATACTGCCATTTGAAATATCACAGGCCGGCGGTGCAATCCGACGAGTACACGGACCTGCTCTATGAGAGAGAAGTCTGCACATTGGTATGTCCAGATATCTCTTCTTCCCTCCTACTCCTTCTCGGCTCTAAAATCTTCTCAGGGTTCCTGTATGTCTGAGATTTCGGAAATATACCAGCCAAAGGGTTTAGCATAAAGATTGCCAACTGCCAGTACTCATCGGTGTAGATCAGGTAGCCTACCTGCATGCTTTTGCGCAGTGTAGCCTCGTGCCCATACCCTCGCAGGCCTAGTGGCCCTGACAGTTTGCATGCAGAACATCCGTGGCTTCCAAACACTGGTATAGCTAAACATTGTTCTGAATTTGTATCTCTTTCCCAATCATTGACAGGAACAGTAGGCATACATCCGACGAAGGAACAATAAAGAAAAAGCAAATCCAGTGCCCCGCCTCAGCAAACACGAGTCGGAGTAGGGTAAACAAGCAAGGTATAAAGGTGCCACCACAAAATGTTTCATCTTTATCACAGCCCACTATTCGCATTATTGAAATTGACGTTTGTAAACGAGAAACCAGACGAACAGCGTAATGCAGAAAGCCCTGTATATTAAATACCGCCAACACATTCATTAGCATCTGTCATTTAGAGTAGCCGCAGATATTTCGCCTGTGGATCGACGCCTACATGTCTGGAATACCTCATGTGACACGCCACTGAGCATGATCCCATTCCTTTGGTTGGAGAATGGCCGTAGGCCTTCTGCATTAACCTCTCATGCGTGGGTGATCCCACAGTTAATGGGCCTTCTGAGATGGTGACGTAGTGGTTCAAAGAGCGCTCCTGCGAGTTGGGAGACTTTACCCCGGTCTGGGAAGCAGTCTGGGGTCATTTTGACAGGTTCAGGGACTTTGTACGCCACAACTTTGGCCAATTTCTCTGGATGTGCCAGGCGCCACCAAAAATCACCGTGATTCAGCCGGTTGTGCGTATTTCATCAGCCAAGGAGTACGAAAGCCTAGCGTCGCCAAACCAATCTGAGTCGCGGAAGATGCGAGCTAAGGTGAGTTGAGATTCATACAGTTCTGTCCCTAGCCCTAGGGTCGAGTCAACAGTTCCAATGGCCTCGTATTCATGGCCCCATCATGGTCTAAAATCTGACTTGACTATCTTGGCTAGTCCCTCGAGCAAAGCTGGGGGTGCTTGGTGCCAGCGCTTCTTCCATGTCCTGACCCTTTTCAAGAACATGGGTTCGGAGCTACCTTTCTTTAGCAATTCCGTTTGTGCAAAGTGGCCCCAGTCAGAAACATCCCCGCACTCTCCCCCCCCACACGGGTAGTAGCGAGTTTCGGTTGATCACAATCCATTCTAGGAATCCTCACCACAAAGATCCAGGGGTATTTGTGGGGCCACCATGAACCCGAAAAACGTCATTTCCCTCAGCTACGATTCAAATATTCTGTCAACGCCTTTCTCCTCTCCCTCTCCTTTTCTGCCTCCTTCCTCGCACCCTTTGCATCCAACTTCTTGACCACTTTCCCACTACCAGGCCCCTTCGCCTTCCTCTTATCCTTATCCTTGACCTTCAACCCCAAACCCATTGTGTCATGCTTCGGCTTCAACTTCAATGCCATCGGCACCATATCCCCCTCGGTACCTTCCTTCCCCAACCCGACCTTCTTATCAGGGTCCCATCCCCGGGAAACAAGATACTTCAACCCCTGGCTCGATCTATCAAAGTGATGGGGGAGCTCAGAGTGTGGGAGAGATAACTGGTGGGCAAGAGTAAGGTGATGCGTTTCTGAGTCGTGGATATACAGGGAGCAAGTCTCGCAAATTTGGACGGGATGGGTATCTTTCGTTATCGCTATCTCCTCTTCATCCCACCCCTTCCTCTTGGTAATGGCGGTAAGTGCTACCCCTCCTGCAAACCCTGTCCTTGTAGCCGCAGTTGTCGGTGTGGTATTTGTAACTGAAGCTGGTGTTCCTGGCGTTGTTTTTGGTCGCTTTAGCACGAGGTTTAGGTAGAGCGATGAAACATCTGTACTTGTTGTAAATGTTGTTGCTGCTTCCTCTGATTTGGGTGGCGCACTGCCGGCTTTTATGAAATTGATTCTTCTCTGGGATATCCCTGACCCATACGGCTTATGCCTTCTCCAGTCCTCAGGACCGGTATATTCCTCATCACGGTCGTCCATGTTGACCTGTTGCGTTGGTGTCCGTATACAAGATTGTGCGACTAATGAAGGGGCCGCCAAGACTCGTGTGAGATGAGGTGTAACACTTGATAAGTATCTTTCATAGGTTGGTACCTCAGTCGAAGGTTGCTTAAATTTACATCTGTCATCAGTCACAACCCTGACTCCAGCTGCCAGCTGCAGAATCACCGTTAGATCACTCGTGCAGCACCGGGTTATGTACCTACTCTAATGGGTGCAAGGGTCTTGCCGTGCCGAGGTTGTACAAAGTTCTGACCTACGAGTGTTGGCCAACCAGACCATAGACCAAATGGGCCTCTCCCGTTCAGTCTGGATTTTGCCAGAGGTATGTGCTCTAGTTTACTGTAAGGTATTGGGTAATACTTTTCCTCAAGGCCAGTCATAAAATCACGTGCTTTATCAGGAGACCACACTTGCATGATGTACTGTAAGTCTTACCCTGAATTTCTCGTCTGCCCCACCTGTACTTATTCTACCTGGATCATGAAAATTATCATTAGGTACTTCCTAGCCTATCGGACCTATAGGGGAGCAAGTAAGTATACCCACTCTATTCCTTCTACTACAAAAATCATGATTGTTGTTCTTGATTCTGATTATTATTTTTGAAGTCATTTTTTTCGAAATATCGTAATGGCATGTGCCTACCAGACTAGGCTGCTTTCTCACTTATTGGCCATCGAAATGTCTGCCAACCAGACTAGCTTTAAGTACAGACAGTGGACATAAGTCTTGGTAAAATGCAAAATCACACCAAAAGTGACCATCATGCAAAAAATGTTAAAAAGCGAGTTTGTAAGTTAATCACATGAAAAAGATTGTAGATTTAAGAGGAAACCAGATTGTCCCTTCTCTGATTTTTGTAGCTAGATGAAATGCCGTGGAGAGGCATAGGTGTTGGTAGAATTGAGGCCATTTCCAAAATCACAGAAAAAGTACTAAACTGTATGGGGAATAGTGCCTGTTTTGAAGGTTTCGGTTTTCGAGGACTTCCAAAATTTACCAGAGCAGTTGGAGGGATGCTACAGACCTCTAAGCCAGGAATTAGAGCCTCCGTATCAAGCTCAAACTATATTCAAAAAACCGACCATGAATTCATAAGATGAGTGCCATTATGCAGGTGTCTATGAAGGGCACTTTTGGCCATTTTGGCTGTGGTTTCACTGTTTTACCAAGACTTTTGTCCACAGACTATATACTATTAATAACCGACTAGGTAGCGACTGAGTATGGGCTAGTGACCGAGCCAGCAATCCTTACTATTATGGGATATCCATGATATCCTAGCCGGCCAGGCATGTGCTACACATATAGCTATTTTGCATATACAACCGAGTTTGGGCTATAGATTTTCTACCACAAAAAATAAATCGGTCTGGGCACGAGAACAGCTATAACATAGGATTGCTAACCAACTACCGCCTCCACTAGGAAAGAAGACTCCATGTCGCTTTTTAAGACATAGGTCAAGCTCACGCAGGAAAGTCGATATGCAAGGTCAAAAAGAAAGTGGCTTTAACGTGAGTTTAGCCTATGTCTTAAAAAGCGACATGGAGTCTTCTTTCCCAGTGGAGGTGGTAACATGACTTCATCAAGCTTCTATATGCAACACTCTCTTCAAAACATACCCAATAACCCCTCCTTATGCATAACCCTCCACCACATCATCAACTTCAAGATATACCTCCTCCTTATAGTATCTATATCTTACTCAAAGACCTATATAGAGGTTAGCATACAAAAAAACCTGATTAGGGGATAGCAAGTAAGTTGCAAAAGCTCAATTGTAGACACTATACCTCAAAAAATTCATGAACCCAGAGAAGCCTCATCCTTTCATTAACTTCCACCTCCTTTAAGTCATCAGCCCACGCAACAGGATCACCCATGCCCTCATCAATCTCCGCAGGTACTGGTAGTGCTTGTGTAAACACTAACAAACTCTCGTGATCTCTCTGATAGTGCTGTAGCTTCCTTCTTTCCTGCACAAACAATAGCTTTTTCCTTTTGCCCACCCCTTCCCATTGTGATTCCTTTCTCATTACAGTTCCATATATTATCAGGGGTAACACTCTTTCGGCGTGCAAGATTAGCCAAATCACGGTAGAATAACTGCCGTATATCCTTGCTGTCACGGGTATTGACACAATCATCTAGTTTAGGTAGTCCATATGTTAGGACTTGACTTGCAGGCTAGTATGGTCGCACCATAAGTACTGAGGTCAAGCCTACGCATAGTGAGGCAAGAAGCACTATTCGGGACTATTTAGTTAGAAGCTCTGTGGGACGCTACAGATCTAGCTATTAGTTAAAAGTGGAGCAAGTGGGCTCTCCGAATTCGCAGGCGGTACCTAGATCACTTATTGGAGTGGTCGCTAGACAGTGGAGTAACTAGAGTGAGTGGATACTGGCTAGATCATGATGATTGTTAGCGAATTGTGACGGCAAGGAGGCTGCATGAAATCCACACTCATAGAATGTTACAACATAGGCGGGAGCAGATGTCTATATAAGAGGCCATCTATGCGACCGTATGGAATTAGATAGTTAGCTAGAAGTGATAGCTTAAATTTATTCACGTATATTCTATTCTCAATCTCACGGCCGTACACTCTTGGTGTCTTAAGCTAATTATCAATGAACATACCAGGGTTTTCATGTTTTTGCAAGCATTCTCTGACAAAATAGGTGATAAACTCTGCAAGCGATGCAACATCGACAGTGGTTTTCCATCCTTTTTCGCCTGCGGGCTGTCGTTATTACCCTCAGTTTGTTGTTTGATCACATGCATTTGATTGTACGTGTATGTACTTGTGGTAGGTGCTTCCATTTGCCTCTTTGCCTTCCACAACTTACTCATCTAGGAGTCATTCTTGGTACAAATGTTTAATCCCTCTTTGCGAAGCTCGTTCCATGCCTTAGCTGTTAATGCTGTATCATCTATGTTGATGTTGCATCGCTTGCAGAGTTTATCACCTATTTTGTCAGAGAATACTTGCAAAAACATGAAAACCCTAGTATATTCATTGATAATTAGCTTAGACACCAAGAGCATCGAACGCTCAGCAAATTCAAATATCAAAGCTCGATACCTAGCTACCGATGGGTCTTTTGTGTTTCGCATACCCTGCACAAGTGATTGGAGGTATGTTTCCGTATTTTTCTTCTGTTCTATGTCATCCTCTTTGAATTCCGTGACCAAAGCTGCCCGGAATTCATTCCAACTGGTTCCGCTGACATAGGTCTCAAAAGTCTTCAAATACTTACCAATCAACTTTTCACAATATAGGGAGACTTTTTTGATACGCTGACTGTCAGTCCAATCAATCGTCAAGTCTTCCCAATGCGCGATAAAATCTGTGACGTCTTTGCCATCGAAATATGGAGCTCCCATCTGGTGTGGCAAGGGGAATAGTGAAATTGCAGAATTGGCGTTGGTTGGTTGTTGTGTCATCGCTGCTTGCTGGTTAGGGACAGTGTCTACGTTACCCTGAATAGCTTGATGTGTGTTTAAAGAATAAGAATGAGCAGTCTGGTGATTGCCCGCTGTCATTGTCGTTGTGCGTGCTAGGAGTCTCGTAGGCCTCGAAGGCCTTTTAGCTGCTCTGTTCGGCGTTTTTGCTGTTGCTACTTTCTGTGCTGCGGCGGTTGCTGATTGCGTTGCTGAGTTTTTCGTTGCTTGTTGCGTTTTTCGATGATATCGGGGTATTCTTATGCCTGAGTGTGTCAGTATTCCAAAAATGCATGCAGCCCACTGAATAATTGAATATTCAGCTGTTTCCGCTTTGTTTCCTTGTTCTCCCAAGTTAACAACAAAGAGGTAGGATAGCGCGAAAGTCAGAACAAGGGACAAACAAAACAAAAAGAACAAACCCGAACACATTGTCATTATTCCAAAAGCCACAATGAGCTTTTCCGGTGAATATGTATACATCCTTTGTCGTTTTGACAATTGTGGGTTGCCAATTGCTGATGCGATGTGATGCGGTGCGTTGTGGTGCGGTATGATGCGATGCGTGCTGTGTTGTATGATACACTCGCTGAGTGGTTCTGCTGCCACAGTCCTCCGGTCGAAGGGACCAATGTTGAGAGAGCGAATATTCTTCCCGTAGGTAGAAATAATCGTCGAATACCGGAGAGCGATAGGACTGGCGGAAAGTCTCAATTATTCGAGATATCACAAATAGCGGGCGAGCGGGCGAGCGAAAGAGCGTAAAAGCGTATATTTCCAAGACGTGCGATAAGATTCCCAAAAAGCTTGCCTACGTACATACATACATGCGTGCGAAATATATCAAAGCCAAAAACAACAAAGAACTAAATAAAGAATAAAAAAATACCAAACAACCTAGCGCAGCGCTCCCACACCATCCTAGTTACCCTGAAAGCCGCCCACATTTCCCGCGGCACCACAGCGTATGTCTCTATCACTCCCGAACTCCCCTACCAGGTAGGTCGGGTGGCTAACCTAAGACTGTTTGTCTCCAGATCTGCTATTATTGGGGGCAGAAACGTATTCAGGGAGATGCGCAGAAATCGATCTCGCAATCGATTTCCAGCTTTTGAAAGAGGGGGTTATTGACAGATTGGAGTGGTGGGACGTGGAAGCAGATAATGGGAATTTGACTGTTGTGGAAGCTGGGGAGAATGTGTTGGAAAGGCACGTGGTACAGATCGGCGACGATGGGCAAGACGTGAGCAAATTCGAAGTCGACGGCCAGAGCAGCTCCGGGGTGGGAATGTAATGCACAATTGGGTTCAAACCTTCAGCTCGTGCACTCCCTGTGACATGCTAGTGCCCCGTGAAACTGAATATAAACTTTTCCTTAAATGAAAGCAGAAGCAAAAGTACAAGCAAAGCGACAGTATGACGAGGTGAATAATTAGAAGCAAAGGTAAAAGCAAAGGGGAAGTTAAAAATGAAATGCAAAAATTAAGCAAACACAAAACGAACCAAGGAAGCACAACGAGCAAAATATCTACCGTCCCCTCCTAGGTCTCAGCCTCCTCAACCCCTCCCATCACAATATCCACCTCTTTCCTCCCCTTCCTCCAATTCCATTTCCTCCAAAAACGATTCTCGTCCGTCAGCCAGCAGAACCAAATGAGGGCGAAATATAAGGGCACCTCTCGACCCACGATAGCTAGCAATACAGGAGTTAGCAAAGTGGCAAGATTTACATGAACCTTGTGCTTACTTACCTCCGCTAAGCAAAAACAACGACCCCGTCCCTACACATCCCCACTTTTCTCTTGGGGGAGTTATTTTGAGCCCCAAGCCAAGGATAGTGATCCCTGTTGCTGCCAACAGCCCCCCCCGCGTGTTGGAGTGAACACCGTCCCATACACCCTTACACCAGGCTCCGAAGACATTCCAGCTGCCCACTGTTAGCGAGTGTTACGAACACACCCTAACCCTAACGGTAGAGCACGTCGGGACATCAACACCAAGAAGGGGCAGGCACAAGAGGGTGAACCTAGTCGGAGATCAAGATGTGGCTAGGGGTGGAGTACCAGCCACCACACAATAGCCGGGGCCAGGTTCAAGTGCTCCTATTAGACCGTGGCTTGTCGGAACGTGGTCGACAGCCATGCAGGGTCATTCGGAGGTCATGTGCCAGAGGGTGGAATATAACCACCACAGAAGGACGGGGCTCGAGGTCTCCTATTAATTCCGGACAACCGGGACACGGTCAGTCGTCATGGGAACTGGTTTCGGAGGTCAGGTCTGCCAGGGTGGAATATAATCCACAGTGGACAGCAAGGACGGCGGGGTCAGCCACAAAAGGGCAGAGAGCATGGTCTTAGCCACATCGGGGCACAGGGACATCGGGGTATCGAGGTATCGGGATATCGGGATATCAGGATATTGGGATATCAGGATATCGGGATAACAGGATATCGGGGTTTTCGGGGTATCGGGGTTGGCAGGGCTGGCAAGGCTGGCGGTGTTGTCGGAGCTGGCAGGCTGGGAGAGCTGGGAGGACATGCGGAGCTGTGAGAGCTGGAGGCTAGAGCTGGAGGTGAGAGTTCACCAGCCTAGGCATACGTTCCAGCGCTGATGTCCAGGTCATATCGCCAGCGGAGGTTGAGTTGCCAGGCGGGGGGTCATGGTGCCAGTCAGATGTCGGGTTGCCAGGCAGGTCAAGGGTCGGGGGGTCAGGGGTCACCATCGGGAAGGATGACGGGGTCGCGATGGTGACTTCACTCTTTTATCCCGGTAGAGTGCGTGGTGTCGGACATGGCATATCCGTGGATGCTGGATATCGGAGGTAGGGGCGAGCGCTAGGGGTAGGGTTCGTGACAGCGAGGCACTCGCCCCTAGTCCTTGTGTTGAAGTGTCCAAATTGGCCGAAATCTTACCGCCTTGATCTACTCTCCTGGGCCTCCGCGATCGTAGTCATAATAGGTATGTAGGAGTCTTAGAAAGGTTTGGTATCGCGTAGGCTTGATGGGTATTTGAGAAGGCTAGGGGAGGTGTTTGTGGAATGCAGAGGGAGACGGTAGATGGTGTCGGGGAATGTTGGCAAGAGGGTAGGTAGCCCTCGTGGATTGCGGTGAGGACTTGGTGCTTCCAATTCTGGCAGGACACTCTAGGGCAGGAGTTACTCGCCCCACCAAGAGAGATATTTCCCATGATGCTCACTGCCTCCAAAGCAGAACGAGCCCATAAAAGAAGGGAAAAGAGCCACCCTCCTCGGTAAGGACATCACCTCCGCCTTTAACAATGTTCGGACACAAGGCATACTAGCCGCCCTGTGGCAACACGACATCCCCCCCCCCCCACATCACCAACTTCGTTGACAGATTTCTACAACCACGCCGGTTCCAGGTGTGGTGGGACGGACAGAAACGAGGAGAAGCCAGAATGGACCAAGGCGCCCCACAGGGGAGAGCCCCTTATCCCCGGTGCTATTGCTCATCTACCTTGCCTAACTCCTTATCAAAGCCGACGGCCTGATCTCCGGGATCATACGGAGTACACGCCCCACAACGCCCCAACTTACGCCCATGCCACACCCCTCCCCATCCCAGAACCCATGAAGTCCACCTCTATTCCTACGCCGAGGATGTAAACCCTCTAATCATAACCTCAAACACATCCGCACGAGAGCACAATCGCATCGTAACACAGGTGGATGAGATACTGGAAGAGGTGGCGACCTAGAGCAGCCACACATGGGATCGTGACAAGAACAGCAAGGTCATATTCACCAATCGGACCAACTAGACCACACACACCTCCTGCACCTCACTAGGGATCCACGTCCGCGGCGACATTTCGTTCAAACAACACATCAGGAGCCGCGTAAAAGAGGCAACGAGACTCTGGAAGGTTATGTCTTGGCTCGGGAACAGCAATGGCAGCATGAGCCCGCTGGCACAGAGGGCCCTCTATACAGGAGCCATTGATACAGGAGCCATCCGCAAGATATTCACGTGGGGCGCAGAACTCTTCAACCGCCGCACAGAGGCAACCGGAAAAACCATCGAGCCAGAACTGCTAGCAATGAGGAGAGGGTCGAGTACCAAGCACTCCGGAAAATCACCGGAGCCTACCACGGCAGCAACCACCGGAAGCTCGGCTGGATCGCCAAGGTGGAGCCCCAGGACAGGCGACCCTGAATACGGGCCTTCCTGGACCAACACAGCTCGGGAACAACGCCTGGTACGACGGCAGCATTCCCGACCGCCCCACGGACTCCCCCATATTAGAGGCCTTCTACCTCACAGGCAACCAGCCAGAAGAACGCTCATTTAGAGACAGAGACAAACACCTCCCGCACCGCCCTCACGGACCTCTCCATACTAGACCCGAAGGACGAAAGGTCCAAGCATTCAATATACTGGAAACTCGGACTCGACAGCCTAGCTGACGAGCACCGGAAAAGAGGGCAAGACAGCCTTAACTTGCAATTGGAATCTAACATAACATCCAATTTAGCTACCCTAGATCTCCAAACGTCCAGCGCCAAACTCAGTATTATACTTAGCAGGTTTGCCAGTATCCAATGCAGCATTCAATGAAGCGTCAAATGAAGCGTCCAATGCGGCATCCAATACAGCATCCAATCCACCCCAGCATCCAATATAATATCTAATCCGGTGTCTAATCTAGCATTTAATCCAGTGTTAACATTAACTTTAAATGCAGCATCCAATTCAGTGTCAAATATAGTGTTCAACTTAGCTTCCAATTCAGCGTCAAATATAACGTTCAACTCAGTGTCCAACCCAGTAGCAGTTCAGAGACTCTCCCAGCACGGCAAACACCTTACTATAGTATCAGCCATACTCAGGCTGAACAGATAGTTACTGTGAGGGTATTGAGACACTCCGGAAAAGGCCAACGTACCCTGCCAATCAAAGCGATTGTTATAGCCCATAATGGAGCTCCTAGGTCCTATTGTGGGTCTGCCCATGGGAGTTGAGGATGCTCTGGAGTAAGAGATTGCAGGGGATTGAGACGGGAAAGGAGGGGGGG
>Ga0307514_10004097_pt1 | contig 13525 bp, 7 predicted proteins | sample 16_EM_MG_FD_203088 | JGI IMG/M metagenome (GOLD analysis project Ga0307514, IMG submission 203088) | Populus trichocarpa ectomycorrhiza microbial communities from riparian zone in the Pacific Northwest, United States - 16_EM | ecosystem: Host-associated > Plants > Roots > Unclassified | place... | reverse complement strand
CAAGTTATACTGGCAGTCCTTGTCACGGTCACTTTTAAGAGAAAATGGAACAACCAGCTATGACAAATCATGAAGATTACTGTAAGTACGTGGAGCACAAGTGCATGCCCACAGTTTTGAAGCATCGAAGGAAAATACATAGGAAGTCCTAAGTTTCAATCTTGTACGCAAAGATTTAAGAAAAATGACACTGAGTAAGTATTATTCAGTGTCGGCACCTGCTGCCAAGAAAAGAACTTGACCCTTTCCTGTCTCCCTTAATCCACACAACAATTTAAGCATTCCATTCAAGCAAACACTGATTCTTTGTGCAAGTCAACTTCAAGATAAAGATTGAAGTTGGCAGGAATTTAGGGTTCGGATTGAATTGTTGACTTTATGAGTATTTATCTATTGATTTAGTATGATTTTTTTTCTGTTTTAGTAAAGTATGGTGATCCAAGTGGACATTGTTACATTTAAAAACTTGTGTTATCAGCTCTGGTTATTATGCGAGGAACGGAGCTTATTGCTGATTTCTGAAGCATAATTATATACTCTTATACGTGGGTTCTAAGAGTATTTATATGTTATATTTATTATATATGTATTGATGCATGAGCATCCTCTTGTTCCTGGGATGAAAATTCTGGTAGTGGGACTCTCGAAGAGGTAGTCTGCACAAAAATGTTAGAGATACATGATGATGGGGCGCGGTACATACACAAAAAGGATCATTGGATTTACAATTGAGATGCTATGATTAGTGAATATAAGAACATATTTGCCAGCTACCATCAATTTAGGTTTTTTTGGAGTAACTGGGCAGTTTATTCTTGCATCATGTATGAATTTAAAACCCAATTTGTGTGGATAAAATTGGCATGGATTAAGCATAACAGCGCATCTGATCTAGAAAAAAGAATGAATAAGTCCTGATTCATGAATCCAGATGACTAGTCTGCATGTTCTTATGAATTCTGGTTCTGATTGAGAGCTAAGGTTAATGATGCATTTGCTTCTTGTGTTAATTGTGAGTGATTTTACTTGAAAATGAGAAAAAGAATTTTAAATTGTTTGTCTTGGATTTGCATAAATTTGAAGTGATTTTCAACTTGTTATTCCAGAATGGGGGTAAGAGAGGCTCTGCTCAACTCCTACAGATTTACAGTAGGGAAGTTGGTCAGCCATACATAACCTTTGTTGGGATAACTTTACGAGCTGTGGTTTATGCATTATGGCTAATGATTCTAAAGCATAAAGGGTATATGCTTTAGAATTAGTTTTTAGGGCTGCAAAGAAGAGCAGAGGTGACGAGAAAGGGCTGCAATCTCTATATTGCAATGCTCACTAATCTCTTTATTTTGTTCTCTCTTCATAAATGTCAAGCAAAGATTTATATGTGACAATCTGTTGACATCTTCAACTCCAGTAAAAGTATCATTTTCTTTGATTTACTGAGATAAACTGCTTCATCCAATCAACTCCAATGTTCAATGGTGAATATAGCATAAAATTGAAAAAGAAAAGCTTACAATGCATTTACATGGGAATGCCATCACCCGGTAATTGGTAGCTGCAAATTGCTTGGTGAAGATTTGGGCTTCACAAGATATGCAAGTGTGATTTCTGATGGGGTTGAGTCTGGAGTTTCTTCTTGGAAGGGTACCTCAAAGAGAAGTGATTGGTATAAGCAGACCTCATCTTCCTTGCAATAGTAAACCTGAAAAATGATCCAAACTGATTATTTCTTGGTGAATAACTAACAGGAAATTGTAAGCTTAGCATGGAGTTTTTCTCCTTGAATACTACTATCAGGAAAGCTGTAAGCTGTCCATCACAGACATGCCTACATGGAATTTCCTTAGAAAATGCATCCTCGGAATGTAAAACATATGCTCTAACCTTTGTCTTTTGCTGTCAAACTGGACTACAAAACAAAAAAATAAAGGCATACCTTGCAATTTATTCTCCCCATTGAAGGTGAGGCATCAGATCTCTTAAAGTGAATGCTTGCCGTTCCTCCTGAACTTAGATAGCCTTCAGAGGGATCAATCAGCACTGTGTTTTCAGGCTCAGTTTCAACACTGAATTTACTGCGTGCTTCCTGTAGTTGAATCCACAAAAGAGGAGGTTATGATATGCAACTTGGTAGGAAACTATATTAACGAGGTTGGATCTTAGGAGACCTTTGAGAAATGATACTCTTCAGGTACTGATATTTTGATACGCATGTTGCCCTCGCTGGATGAACTACCATCAACTTTGATTGTCTCTGTGTCAGCTGATGATCGCTTCCTGAGACGTTTCAAGGATTTGGATTTTGATGCTGGAGGCTGAACTCCTTTCAGCTCCAAAGTTAGAAGTTCAGCTTCTCCCTTGTTCAGGTCTAGATACCTGATAACACTGTTGTTCGTATCAGCTATGATAAGCCTTCCTGCAAATAACCAAGGAGAGGTTTCAAATCAAGTTAATTTGGAAGGAAACTTATTTATTTGATGGAAAACAATTTAAATGGATCTACTTGATTAAGAGGGAAGTAAAGCCAAACTAAGTCATTTAACGAAAAATGTGTGATAAGAAAGGAAAGATGAGCACATCTAAAATCTTCACAAAATGATGCTGACATTTCAAAACTGTGAATTAAAAAATTGGCTATTGTATATAGCATATAAGAGTTATGGGAATCACCATTTTCAGCTTCAATGAGTCCCGCCGGCTCTGAGAGCTGAAGAAAATAAATCAATGCATTAGAATTGGAATTTCAAGCAGCTTGGTAAAGCAGGGGTAAGCTGTAAGCCGATAATGTTCTGCAGCCTATAAAAAATCTAGAGACATTTACACATTAAGAGCTTGTCACTAGCTTAAAATGGAATGATCAAGATGAAGAATTTTTGTGAATAATGACCAACTCCGAAAAGCAGAAACATCCCAAGACATGTTGTCTGCTATCTCCCAAGACAAGTTGTCTGCTATCTTTCTGATTGTTGCTCACTCCGTTCTCGCACATTCTATTAGAAGAGGATGAAAATGGAAAAATTCCAAATCATCACATTGACATATACTGAAATAGGCGGTACTTTATTTTGGAAATTTTTTTTTAGAAAAGCTCAGTCAAATCAAATGTGCTTTTAGACGAGAAAATGGAATGGTATTGAAGAATAGAAAACAGTATCAAGTATATGCATTTTGTGAAATAAGAGGCACTTCAGGTTCCTGTAGAAGGATATCAACAATTTGTGACGTAAAAGATACTTCAGGTTCCTGTATAAGAATATGAAGTACATTTTGCACCATTTTCTAACCTGGGCAGTTAGTGCTTTTCCATCCTTGAAACCAGCTTTTCCTGTTCCTGCTATTGTAGTGACCCTTTTAGTAGCTAGGTCTAACTTCTTGATCTGAAAATTGAAGGATAAATTAAAGCAATTTAATGATGTTCAATCCTTTATTATGATCAATATGACAACATTTTAAGCGCAGATGAAAGTACAGATGTGCTGAAACGAACTTCCATGGATTTTCAACAAAAAAATTACGAAGCTACGAAGATAATGTCAGATGCATATTACTTGCTGTGTGCCTAGACAATTAAAATTTCAAGTGTTTTCATTTATGATCAAATTACCTTGTGATTATAGCTATCTGCTATGTATATTAGACCATCCTTGGCGTGTAATACACCCAATGGATGTTGAAGAAGTACCTCAGAACCTATACCATCATGGTCTCCAAACTGCAAAATTGAATATTATAGGAATAAATCATTAGTGGATGATCATTAAGTGCAAAATATAGCATTTACTGGAAATGAACTTTAAAAAGGTTTAGTTTGGTGTATATCTGTAATCAGAAATTGATATATTAATCTCCAGGGATCGTTTCATGAAAAGCGAGAACTGTAGAAATGTCTACTATTTCTCCTTTCCAGGACATCACTTTCTGGAATCAAACTTGGATAATGGCCTCTAAATGTATGTCCAAAACACAAGTGGTTTCTTAATCAGAAATAGAATTACCTTAAACAAGTTGTCAGGGAAAATTGGATCACCACCAGCTAGCAACCTTGTTCCTTTTGTTCTTAGACTAAGCACTCGAATGGAGCTACTTTCACTATCAGCAACATATAGCTCGAAATCTATGAATAGGGTCAAAGTGAAATGTCCACAATTATAAGAGTCAAAGCTTCATATGGAATATTTTAATATCAATTGAAAGCTACAAAAAGCTGTCGGAATATCCCAAGATTTTACCAGGAGATAATGAAACTCCAGAAGGTTGAGCAAATGATGTGCTCGTAGGGCTATTTCCATAACAAAACACAAAAGCAATCAGTTCAGAATCTAGTACAGAACCTAAAATATGTAAAAATTGCTTATGTGAAGAGAAACTTTAAAAGGCATGTACATTGGCGAAACACAGAAGAATGCTGAATATGTAATGAATAGGAGAAAAAGATTTAAGATAAACCTACTCTGCTTACCTTGATCCATTCAAGTTTCTTTCATAACCATCACCACTGAAGGCTCTAGTAACTCCATTCGATACGTCATGCTCCCATATCTGATGTTGACCAGCCATCGCAATGTAAACTTTCTCATTAACCGGCTCAAAGGAGACATCCCATGGGGAGTTGAGAACCTGAAATAGAATGCAAAAAGTCTTTAACTTTAAAGTAAGAGGTTGATCAACAAGATTTTTAGTTATTGTAAATGTATTAAGCACATACTAGGAAGGATTTGATTATATTTTATTAAACAACAAAATTTCTTCGTTAATGTTCACAACTTAATGAAACACGGAATAACCAAATTTTCAACATGAAACGTTAAGGATGCCCCAAATGCTTTAAATGTATCCAAATTCCATGTGTTTGGGGTCTTGCCTGATCTGTTCCTTTTCCACCTCCTTGGTAATCAGAACCTTTTGTTCCATTTCCAGCAAGAGTTCGCACTTTCTCACTGACAAAATCAACCTCCCTACAGCAATAAAAACTGAATAGTTATAAACTCACTTATAACTAGCATGATGTTATCAATGCAACTTTTAACCGTTTCAACTCACATAAGATCTGGAAAAGAGGGATATAGTTAGAATTTGGGAAATTCTTACAAAACTAACAGTGTATCCTTGCAAGAATGTAGAAGAACTATGGTTGATCAGACATGTATTTTAGGTTCATATATTGCTCAGCATATTTTTCTCATTGACCTCTGATTCTAGTTTCGAATTACCAAGCAGATTCTAAGAAAAGGTCACCTCAATTAAGATTTTGTTACTCAGGAAAAAAAACAGCATTGGAAGGTGTCTTGGGAAGATAAATTTCAGCGTAAAACAAGTCATTGAGAACTTCAGATCTCCCTCTACAAAAACTGAAGGGAGCCATCTAAGGCTTGCAACAAAATTAAAGACTGGTTCTAAAATGCACATACCTCAAAGCATGGTTTTCAGTATCTGCAACATAAAGGATATTTTTCTTTGAATTATAAGCCAGACCCTGAATAAGCATTAAACCACAATGTTCAGCATGAATATCCAGCACAAAAGTGAAAATATAAGATGACTGATCTCAAAATGCATAAATGGACGTGTGAATAGGGAAGTGCTTAAAAAGTTTTTTCTCCATAACAGATATCTGGAGAAACAGCTTACAGACTAAATCCTCACCTGAGGGCGATTAAAGGTGGCATCATCAAAAGAACCATCTCGCAGTCCTTCCTCTCCACTGCTGCCAATTTGGGCAATAAAATTTCCATCTAGATCAGTGACCACCTGAACTCAAAAAATATTTATGATCTACATTATGGTAAAGTTTATATTACTGGATAAGGATTTTACTGGACCATTTTCTAGTGTTTTTCTAGCAGCTCATGATGATGATCAATGAATGTGTGTGAATTGATACTACTAAATTGGCAATAAGTACCAACCACACTTTCATTTCTGCAGTCACTACCGGGTAGAATATGCAAACCTGAGTTGTATTGCTGTGCGAGTGTGTGTGTGTGTGTGTGTGTGTGTGTGAAAGAGAGAGAGAGAGAGAGAGAGAGAGGATATACTATGCGGTTGTGGTTGCTATCGGAAATGAACAGTCGGTTGTTTAGCACATCAATAGCCAACTTTCCAGGAAACTTCAAAGGAGAGCTAAGTAAGCGAGGATCATTGTTTTTCTCTAAACTCAAAGGAATTGGTCTGCTGTTCAGGATCTTCCTTTCACCATAATACAAAAGCACTGCCTCTATTAAATCATCAAGATCCTAAAATGAAAAGAACAGAGGACTTTCTTATTATTGAAATTTTCTGAGATTAAGCATGTATAATATATTATACATGTGTGAGTTGTACCTTTCGGCGGCCTTCTCCTGATAATTGTGCAATAAGCTTACCATTGGGTCCAACAATGGCAAATGTAGGCCAGGAACTGACACCTAGCTCACGCCACAAAAACATATCTCCATCATTGACAACCTATACTGGTAGGAACTTGTTAAGACGAATCTATAATTTAATAAATGTAACTAAAAACTCATTCAAGTTAACATGTCATAAGTGCTCATCAGATATCATAAAATGTTAAAATGAGGTTTCCTCAAGAAGTTAATTGCTTGGCGGACAAAATAACCATTATAGCCTTAGGGTTCCTGAAAGATTAAGAAGTTCAATTGCAGGATTAAATTCTTTCCAAAATTTGAGCTTGTAACTGTTTCTAGTTGGACTATCATTGCAGGCCCACCCATATTATGCTAGCTAGATAAAGGAAGAAATTGAAAAACACTACAAGTAGAAGCACACATCTAACATAACCCAAACCCTAAGCTAGTGAATGCATTATTTAGTGTCATGATATTACATATATTAGTGCTAACTTTGAAAGCTATACTCAAGGATAATTTCCAGAGTGATGTCACTTTCACCTCTGGTTCTTCATATGCGAAACTATTGAAAGTTTTCTCTGTTTTATGGCACTATACTAGATATGTAGTATACTTGTTTTGTAAAATGCCCGAAATGCTTGAAAAAGATTGACATTTTGCTCATAGAAGTTCCAAAATTTGACTCACTGGGTGAGAGATGTTGTAGCGTAAGACTGCATTACGGATGGCTTCTAAATCTTTCTCATTGTCGAACTTAGCTGAATGTACCCCCACAACAGTGAACTGTGGAATATAAGCACATAAAAGACGTTTTATGTCAAAGTATAGTAAACAACGGAGCCTATGGAATCCTGAATTAATAAAATTGATGATCAAGCCAATGAAAATAAGTATCAACAAGATGTCATACAAAATATGCATCAGCATGGAAGGAGAGGCAAGGGTGTTACCGGTGCATCTTTGTATTTCTTCTCCAGATACTCTAGATCTGGTAAGACATGCATACAATTTATACAACAATATGTCCAAAAATCCAGCAGAACCACTTTTCCTTTCAGATCCTGCTCAAAGGGATTGAAAGGGTTAGCATTAATTCACCAAAATAGAAGGAAATAGTAAGTATAAACGCCACATCTATGTATATATTAAAAGTGGAAAGTTTTCTGTTACTTGAGAATCTGTCAGTGTTCTAAAAGACAAAGATAGTACATAGTTCAATTAAGAAAGAATACCGCAATGGAACAAATGGGAGTTTATAACTAGATAGCTGATAGCTTTTTGAGAAGTTGAGAGCAATCTACTATGGAAGTTTGGTATTTTGCCACACATGTTCTTCGAGAGTAAAAATAAGCTAATGGGAGAAGACCATGTAAATATTGAACATCGATGATTCTAATGCTTGTACATTTATAATAGAAAAGTGAGTTAGACGAAACTTACCCTTTGAAACTGAAGTGGAGATGTATTCAGCCAATCAAGTTTTCCTGGAAATTCTGGCACAATGGTGGCATTTCCCCTGACACATGAAAGATAAAAAATTCAACACAGATTAAATAGAAATTTGGTAAACAGAAATTGCCATGAAAATTTAATTTAGTTAATAAACCTTGTGGCTTTGTTACTTACTTGGTTTCTAGATCAGATATATACTTTACAAACTGTTTGACTCTTGAAGATTTTAAGTTGCCTAAAACAAACAAAGTTAAATGAGTTTGTATTTCTCATCTTGGATATAATTATTACTCAAAAAAGACTCGAAACAACCATGGATACTGTAAGGGATGCCTCATGATTTGACATAGTGCATCTCGAGAAGATCAGAACACAAACGACAGAAAACAAATATCATGTTGGATGAATTCATATAGGATGACATATACCTATACTTTCATTCTGTTCAAAGGATGGGGTATCAACTCCAAACAACTTGTTCCATATACCTTTAGGTGAAGCATATTGCATTGCCTGAAAAGGTGCTGACATAGATGTGTGAAAAGAAGTAAAATGACAAGAAGACTGTAATAATTTAAAAATTCGTTCTATCTATAACGACCGAATACTTTAAAATTCAAAGCTACATTTTCCTGGTTATTCAAATGATCACTGTAGCGATTGACATGGATTCAACTGATGAATACAACTTCTGTAACGGTCTTCTTTGTTATATCAATTACCTTCCAATTTGTGATGGTGAAGTACAGACAAGAAAGAGCAATACCCAAACTGCCATATCTCACTATATCACGCCGAGAACCCTGCAACCTGTCCACAAATTATTTCTGCATCCTCAAGCTGAAGTTGTTATAAAATAGTTTTTCATTGTTGGAAATAAATCATTTTGATAGATCTTGCCACCAAGAATTTCACATTCAAAAGCTACTGATTAAGGAAATTAAATGAGATGAATGGAAGAAAGCTTCCTAAATGCATTGTGAGCCAAACCTTATTTTGAATCATTTTGGACAACTGTTTAAGTTTTGTGCCATCAAAACTGCAGTGTTCGAAAGTTTTCCTATTAAGGTATGAACCAAAGAGACTCCAAATAATCTAAAACACATTGCAAGGGAGCCATAAGACTAGCTAAATGTTTCAGCAGTCTGTGGTTTTGTATTTCAGATCCACTGCTTGTCATTAAGATGAAGAAGGTGCCACAAAGATTTCATTTATTTTATTTTATTTTGAGATTTTAGAAAAGCAAATCAATCAAAATGAATCCAATATTTCAAATAAATAGAACCTCTCTTACCCCTTAATTGAGGAAACATTGTCATTGGTAGCAACTTGGTTAAGGATTGACCCATTTTCTGTTCTTTCTTCGAGCATTGCTACTGAAGTTTGTGCAGAAGTGTGCAGAACCTGAGGTCCCTGCATCTTCTCATCTGCAATCGTATGTCTTTATCAGATCTTATTCAGCGAGAATATTAACCTTAACTACTACCCAGCAAGGAAAAAGTTATTATCTGCAATCTTAAGATAAATCCAAAGCCAATTATAAAACTGAATTCGTTGTGCTTGTTGAAGCACTGTATCTTTGATGAAAAATGAATTCCAATCATTACAGTCATGGTTCTTAAAATATGGAACCAAAGCAGCTTGAAAAGTCTACATTATTGATGGTTACAAATGACATTTTCAGAATATTCTCAGGACTACATACTATAGCCACCAGATCCACCATCGAGAATATCATCAAGCGAAATATTCCCAATCTCCTTTCTGATAAGAGATGGGCTGGCATCATTTAGAATTTCTTCCGACAATGTAGTGGTGACAGCAATGCATCTGCAAGAAGCACAGAATGGTATCATTGGAATAAGAAAAGGAGGAATTTAATGATCAGAACTCAAGGACACCAAATACACAAGTATTTGGCATTTTCACCTCATCTGTGCAGCTTTTGCAGCCTGTACTCCAGCTAGTGCATCTTCAATGACAATACACTAGGAAAAGGTGGGCAAAAATCCATCAATATGACCAAAATAGACATGAAAAAAAATGCTAATCACCAAAATAAGTGTTGAAATAAGAAAAGAAGATATAACGATAATAAACTATCAACAAGAAAAAGTAGTATGTGGTGACAGGCGGTACTAGTGTTGGAATCCTCTACAAAATGTAATGGGAATCAAAGAGAATAACACCTACCCTAACCTATAACTCTTTTTTTATTCAGAAATTTGCTAAGTTGTCTCAGTTCAAGGAGGATATCTTATCCTCTGTTTTGTTCTCTCTCTTTTTCCCTTAATAAAATTCAATGTCTAAAAGAAAAAAAAAATCTGTTTTGCTAATAATACGCAATGACTTTTCCGAGTTGATAATTCTTGCACCTTAGTAGAGAAGATTAAACCCAGGATCAGCTAGATTACCTCACTAGTGGGCACACCCAAGATTTTTGATGCAGCCAAGAAAATGTCAGGAGCTGGTTTCAAATTCTCAAAAGCATCTGCTGATACAATAGCATCAAACCTGATAAAAAGCCGCTAACAAATAATCAGAACAGAAATCCTCCAATTCTTGACTCATAACAGACACAATCATCTCTCAACTATTCTTTCACAATAAAGGTAGATGTATGGAGTAACTGCTCTATTGCCCAGATATATGAAGCTCAATTTTACTTTAGAAAACAAAATTTAACTTCTTGAGTGAGGAATTAATCTGACATTCCTGAATTTGTTATTTTGGTGGTAACACAACTCGTTGAGTACTAAGCATTTCAGTGATTATCAGCAAAATGTAAAGAATGGAATTGTATAGCTATTCGAAGAACTAGAGAAACGGGACAAACAATAGGTAAGCTTACATCGATACTGGTAGGCCAGCAGCTGCTAAATTAGCATCAACTTTGATACGATCAGCACTAGATGCAACAGCAACTTTCAGGCCTTTGTTTTTACACTGTCGTACAGCAGGCACTATGTTAATATAGCCTCAGTACAATCTCATCATGCGAATTCTGAATCATTGGGATTTCATACCTGAGTAATGAGTTCAAGGGCACCTGGGAATCCTATTCCGGAATTCGGTTTTGCATACTGCAAGATATGAAAAGACTTTAGGCGTCATATAACAAATTCATATTGCATTGCAAACTTGGATGGTGCTTCGCATTAATCACCTTATCTAGATATATCTCAAAGAACCTTTTCTTCGCCATTTCGGTATCGAATCCCTTGACTCCCTTTACATTAGCAACACCTCCTAAGAAGTTTGCTTCACCTAATACATTGAAGAAAGTCAGCAGTTAAAAAGACAACTACTTCCAATCAAATTTACATCTCAAACAATCAGATTTCTGTCACCCAACACCAAATTCCAGAAATAAAAGGAGAAGCATTGACAAAATGGAACAACAAGTCCTCCAAATATCAAATGAGAAGTCGTTTGGGTTCTTTTTAAGCAACAAAAAAGAATTGCTGAAATTGAAATCCTCACCGATTGAAACCACATATCCAAAGACATTATTTTTATTTATTATCTAAGAAGAAATAATTACTGTATTAAATCACAAAATTTCAATTTTAAGACCTATATATATTACCTGTGCCCATGAATGGCACAAAATCGTCCACTGTAACTTCAACTCCCATCTCAGCAAAAACATCAACACCTGCCATTCTTGAAGGCTCTTCACTATTGCACAACACTCCATCCATATCAAAAAGCACAGCAGATACCTTACCCCACTCATTTCCTGTTACTTCAGTTTCATTCTTTTGCTCCACCTTCACGCATGCCTTCACTTCCATTTTTTTATTAAAGACTAAATTTTTTGACCTCCGTTGGAAAAGTTGGACTAAACTTGAGATGGGTTTTGACCCTTTTGGATTGGAAGTAAAAAAGAAAAGAGATTTAGCAAATCTGGGGCTTGATAGAGAAGATGGAGGGGATAGTAGTTTCATGGCCATGGCTTGGCCTTTCATTTTTTTCCCTTTTTTGGTGGTTAAACTGATTCTGTTTTGAGTGGCGGGTACTCGGTGGCCTGTTTTAGTTCTATTGGATTTTGTTAGAACAAAATTAATCCTTAATGTTTTATATTATGAAAAACTGGTCCCTTCTGGAGTTTTTTTTTTTTTAAGGGAAATTGGTAGAAGTGAGTGAGTTTGGTTTCTCTATCTTTTTAGTGGTGGAGAAATGGTTTTGATTTTGCTAAGTTTATTTGTGGGGCTTCGAATAATTTAGTGCTTTATCCATTTGGTGACCACTCTTCGTGACCCGTCAAAGGGTATGCTTTTTGAAATTTCATTCTGATTTTTTTTGTTTAAATTTAATTTTTTATATATATTTTTAGATTATTTTATATACTAGTATCAAAAATAATTTTTAAAAAATAAAAAATATCATTTTAAAATATTTTAAAAATAACTAAAATATTCTCAAATACCCTATAATTAACCTATTGGGTGCTTTATCACCACTCTTTTTGATGGGTGAAAGGGTTTGGACCTGGCTGGTTAAGTGTATGAGCTCATGCTAGGGTTAGCCCCATACTTATATGGTAACTTGGGTTGTAATGAGCTTAGATAGCCCAAACAGGTCCAATTCAGCTTGAGAGCCTGATTTTCTCAACATTTTTCAGAAGCGAAGAACAGTTTTTAGCTCCATGTTTACCCCTTAGATTACTTATCTTAGCAATCAGATCAACTTTATGATCCCATAATTACAATTTACCTAGAGCATATGCAGGATGCATGCTTGTCTGTATTCAAATTATTAATGATCTTATTGTTATGTCATCAACCAATTAACATGCCATTGCTAGCTGGTAGATTCATAGTGCATAAACTGTATATTTTGGTGCTGCACTTACTTGCTGAGCCCTACAACGCAAACATCATTAAGCCTCAATATAAACAAAACCAAGTAAAAATCTCAACCCTTTATTCAGATTATCTGATCTGTTTTTCACCCTTGTTCATAATTACTACTGTATCTGGTGGCCCCTTTCAAGCACACCTGAGTGTGGCCTCACCAATAAGGCCAGAAGATTGTGAGTTTGTAATCACTCCACTACTTCATTGTGCTCACATTTTAATCTTAGTTTCTCACTAATCATGATTATTATAAACATGTTTCTTCTATAAATTTGCCCCCTTGATGCAATGTTAATCAACCAATGATCGCACTAGAGAAGGGATATAAGGTACGTAAGAGTGGGTGGAAATACCATTTTTAGTTAAAATTTCAGTTTAGAAGTAAATTACTTATTTAATCTTAATACCTCTGCATACTTGGATAATCTGCTGTTGATTGAAAATAACAGGTTAATGATGAAGACGACCGTCGCAGTAGTATTTGTGCTAGGGCTGGCATTCTTGGATCTTCAAGTTGATGCTAAAAGGCTTCTTTTGAAGGAAATCAAGGCAGAAAAAACTGATGATAAGCCTTTGTCTAATGTGCAGCAGGATGGTAAACTAGATGCTGTTAACAATGCTGGAACTGATGTTAAGCCGAATAATCAACCAGGAAACGTTGGCACCTATGGTAATCCAGTGACAGGCTCAGTGCCCGCAGTTGATACCAAGAATGATAATGCAACTAGCAGCCCGTCTACTAGTGACAACAAGGGCAGCACTGACGATGAGGCCAACAGCAGTTATGGGAACTATGGCAATCCTTCTGGATCATCTACTGATACTCACCATTCCTTTACCAATGATTGCCAGCCTAAGAAA
>Ga0307514_10004096_pt1 | contig 13527 bp, 14 predicted proteins | sample 16_EM_MG_FD_203088 | JGI IMG/M metagenome (GOLD analysis project Ga0307514, IMG submission 203088) | Populus trichocarpa ectomycorrhiza microbial communities from riparian zone in the Pacific Northwest, United States - 16_EM | ecosystem: Host-associated > Plants > Roots > Unclassified | place... | reverse complement strand
CTTCAGTTTTCTTCCCATCCACCGTAATCTCACAAGCGCGACAATCGCACGCAGGTTTATGAATGTATGGTTAGAGGCATCGCGGTCATGCGCAGGCGCGCGGACTCCTACGTGAACGCGACCCAAATCCTCAAAGTCGCAGGAGTAGAGAAGGGTAGAAGAACGAAAATCCTGGAGAAGGAGATTTTGCCGGGCAAGCACGAAATCGTCCAGGGTGGCTACGGAAAGTACCAAGGAACCTGGTATGTGCCACTTCTCATCGGGCGGACCCCCTTGATGACGAGTGCTGTAGGATTCCCCTCGAGCGTGGTCAAGAACTGGCTCAGCGCTATGGTGTGGCCCCTCTGCTATCGCCTCTGTTTGACTTCGTACCGACCACCTCTACGGGGAATACAATGCCATCAATGTCAAGTCAATCCCAGTCCACCCAGCCCGCTCCGACTCCTCGACCGTTATCTGCGTCCTCATCGTTCTCTAGCATGGGAGCGACGAACAGCTATGGTCCTGGTAGCTTGGGGCCCGCTCCGATCATGCCTGGATCTGCTATGAGGCTCTTAAACCAAGGGCGTGCACAAGGACTATTCACTCCGTCCACGTCTGCATCGACCTCACGCCAGAATACTTATGCATCACCCACGCCCGCATATAACTCCACCACCGGTCACAACGCCTCCAATCCCCATCTCCCTACCGCCATGTCGCCCACCCCACCCACCTCGTCACAACAACTAAAGAGAACACGTTCCGACATGGAAGGGGATTCTGTGGTACTCCGGACGAGCGTTCCTTCTCAACCACCATCCCAGAATACACAGACGAACAGCACCTCCGAAAATGTTATACTTCGTCCGTCTTCCAGCACTCCTGTTCTCAATGGTGACGATAACCCCCCACCAGCGAAGAGGTCTAGGAAAGAACTTGCGGCAAACAACTCCGTTGATGGTCAAGATACCACTCCAACCAGGCCGGGATCGAGAAACTCTGTCACCATGGAAGGTACGCACGGTTCCCGGTTTTTGTTGGCGTCGGCCGTTGACGGATTTGTTGCTCTCAGTTGATGGGCCAGTAAACCTTGAGACCTACAGTCCTCGGTTTTATACCAGGATCCCAACTCAGAGGTTTACGGACCTCCGCGCACCTCTGTCCGACTCTCGCAAGGTCGGCATCGTTAACCTCATCTACCGGTCCGATGATGCTGCTGCCGTTCTCGACCTCTTACGTCAATACCCTCCTGACAACCCTGGCCAAACAGACTATGACATTCTCCTTGATGAACAAGGCCATACAGCATTACACCTTGCAGCTAGCATGGCAAGGCTGCAGACAGTAGAGGCACTCGTGGACGCAGGATCGGACGTGAATCGGGGCAATTATAATGGAGAGACCCCATTGATCAGATCGTGCCTCGCCACAGCAGCTTTCGAACACCACTGCTTTCACGTGATTGTCTCACATCTCAACAAGTCCGTCAGAACACTGGATTCTTCTCGGAAGAGCGTTTTACACCACATTGTCTCTACAGCTGGGATCAAGGCCCGGGCTGTAGTCGCTCGGTATTACCTGGATCAGGTGTTCTATTGGATAGCACATCACCAAGGAGGAGACTTCCGGTCCCTTATCAATCTGCAAGACGAGAATGGCGACACCGCCCTGAATATTTCGGCGAGGGTCGGCAATCGATCGTTGGTCAGGGCCTTGCTGGATGTTGGTGCGAACAAGATCTTGCCGAATAAGCTTGGATTGCGGCCTGGTGACTTTGGTGTCGAAACTGAGGTGACTATGCGTTACGATCGAGCTCGCAGCTCACCAAAGGGACTTATCACTTCATTGGTGTCTCCTCATAGGAACTTTCTGGTGGTCCACGAGCAGAGGACCTACTGGCAACCCTTCGTTCCGCTCCCCCTCCGCCCGTACAAAAGAGCAACGAGGTCATAGCGGCCATGACGACGATGATTCAAAACCTCAGCTCCGAGTTCACAGCTGAAATCAAATCCAAACAAGACGCGTTTGATGTGATCCAAGCTCACCTGCGAGCCGCTACTCGTGAACTCGCTGAGCAGCGAAAGCAAATTCAGATCTGGCAAACGAAATGTGGGGAGCTGGACAAGTATTTGCAAAGAGTGCGAAACCTCGAGCAAGCATTGCACGATGAAGATCGGTTTGACTGGACGGGGAGGTTGACTGTGGATGGTCTCGATGCGGGGCCAAGTTCAGGCCCTGCATTCAAGTGGAGGGGGACCAATTCGACTATGGTTGCCCTCGCGGGCTCCGTGGATATCTCGTTTGACCTTGGTGAGGCTTTCGCAGAACCAAACCTGCCTACCGGGGATTCCGTGGCGAGCTTGGTGAGGTTGAGGAGGTTGAAGATGTGGCACCAAAGAGCGGAGGGTCTGATGGAGGCCAGGTTACGTAACCTCAGGGGAGCGAGCGCCGAGAAGGAGTTCCAGTGTAAGAAGATCGTGGCCATGTGCACTGGCGTTGGGATTGATAGGGTGGAAGATGTGCTTTACCTCCCTCTGCGCTAATGGGGTTTTGGGCTAAATTTTTCTTTCTAGATGTTGGAGACACTATTAACAGCGGTGGAGTCGGAATCACAGTTTATGGATATCGCACGCGTGTCAGGGTTTATGCAAAAGGTTTGTCTTCCTTTCTGTCCGCCTATAATCCCGTGTGCTCAAGACCGGACGTCTTTTAGGTTCGCAATGGTGTGATATAGTAATGGTAGAAGGTCGAACCCATATACCACTGTATCGGTTTTCTCATCCCCATGCATGTGCAATCTGTTCTCGTATCGTTATTCATGTTCTCCCTCACTCAAGGTTCACGCACCACCTCATTGTATACTAACCCACAGACTCTTCCTCTTGGTCATTTATTTCATTTTGTATTGTTTTTCGTTCTTCGTTGGCGATATTTCCCTCACGATTGACGGATCCAATCTTTGCCGGAACACCTGTGGCGTCTTCATCATATAGGTCTGGAAGATAATCTAGTCGAGCTGGGAGGACGTGGTTCTGGTCAACCTAGCTATACATCGGTTGTTTTTGTTGCCCTCTTGAGACCTCCCAAGAACCAGAAAGATTCTAGGTGTCTCTAGTGATCGGCGTGAGCATCCACAGAGAGCGGTTGGTCATAAACACCTAGGGGATTCTTCAGGGGGCAGAGATGGTTAGGGAGGCGGCGTTGCACACTTAAGGGACCCCGTTTCTAATGCGCTGATATCACTGATGTTCGTGCCATAGGAATGAACGAGCCATATAGTATGCTCTCTACGTCGGGATCTGGTCCACGAACTCCATGTCTCTGTGGTGCTGAGAACGCCAGCCATGGCGTTGGGGGACAGGATTTTCGATGGAGTTGAGTTATCTTGATATAGTCGAGCATCCATCACGATCAAAGTGAAGGGGTAAAACGGCTCGGTACGGAATACTGGAGCTTGGAACGCGGAGGTTAATTGTGTGCTTTTACAACGCGAAATATTCGCGCTAATCACCCGCGGGGTTCACTCTCGTGTGTGAAATTCCACTACTTTACCGAGGAAGATAGAGATGAGCGCACACAATAATCATAATACCGGTGCTTCCTCCGGAGCGAACAGTTGAAAATTCCTCATGTATGTCCCCGACGCTAGCAGTTGAGCGTCGGGGGACAAATCCACCGACATGACTTTTCCCGAATCCGTCGGGAATGTCTTCAACAGACACCAATCATCCGCAGACCACAACTTGACGAAACCGTCGTACCCCGCGCTGGCGAGATACATCCCTGACCTTAATCTCCACTCCTCCGCCTCCGCGTCAGGCTTACCCGGAGTCGAATCTTCGGATTCATCGGCCATGTTTACATCGCCTTCCGCGCCCCCTGGGAGGCCATCAACCTCAACCACAGACTTGGACGAATACATCTCGTGGTTCTCGTAAAACCTCACATCCGCCACGTTCGACGTGTGTGCGGGTATTGTGTAGAGGGCTTTAGAGGCACGCATGTCCCATATCCGGATTGTATCGTCCCCTGAACCGGTGGCGAGTTGATACCCATTCGGTGAAAAGTCGAGACCGAGGATGGGTTGAACGTGGCCGTCCAGGACCATCGCTGTTCGGCCGGTTCTCGTGTCCCAAACTCGTCCTATTGCGTCCAGACCACTGGGGACAGGATTCGGAGAGTTGAGTGAATGCGATTAGGATGTGAATGAGGACGTACCCAGAGGCAATCAGAGAACCATCCCCTTGAAAGGCTACCGTATACACCTCCTTCGAATGCCCCTCTTGAAGTAGGAGCTCCTTCCCCTTTTCAACATCCCATAACCTCCACGACGTATCAAAACTGGCGCTGGCGACGTGTCTACCTGATGGGTGGAAGGCCACGCGACACACGCGTCCTTCGTGTCCTTCGAGCACAGACAATGGGGATTCGCTGACGGAACGCGTTTACGTCAACAAGGGGGGAAGGCGCTTGGGAAGGATTTACCTTTGTAGCGACCATAAGGCCACCGTACCCTCACCCCCACCACTGGCGAGGTTAAGCGCGGTTTCAGATTGTGATAATGTAGCTTGAGGGTGCCATGCGACGCCTCCGACTCTATCACTGTGTGCTTTCGAGAAGAATCAGATAGATGGTTCTCTCGTCGACGGCTCCACTCACCTGCCAAGGTGGATATTGGAGTACACGCTGGCACATTCCACAATCTCACGTTTCCTGACCAACTTCCGGTCGCAAGTATTTTGCTATTGGGGGAGAATCGAACTTGTGATATTGGACGTTGGTCACCAATTTGTGAACCCAAGTTCGCGAAGCTCTAGAAACGCCATTCGTCGAAAACCTTGTGCAGAAGAGTGTAAAGGCACACACCTTGACGTTCGCATAGATCTTTTTCCGCAGGTCGATTAGCTTTCCCAAAGGGATTCTGCTGTCAATCCACTGCTGGGCGATGCGTTTTTGAGCTCTGAAATCAAAAGGAGCCGCAAGGAATATGGTAAGCACCTGATGCCTTGATCACGCCAACAGGGCGGAATAGCGGAAATCCAACCTAGGCAGGGAGTACTCTGCGATAAACCTCCTTGCTTCAAGTAGATCCACAGTCCCTTCAGTGTAAAATTCCTAGAGTACGAATTTGAGTTTCCCGCGCTTTGGTGCACATGAAAGGTATGAGCGAACCTCCGCTTCCGCTTCCTCCTCTTCTGAAGAGGATTCCTCAGCCTCCGCCGCGCCGTCTCCACGAGCAGCGTTGATTTGAGACAATACATAAATCAGTCGGTCTCGACGATCTGCAGCCTTCAGTACATAAGAAACGAAAGACGCGTGCGAAAGAGCGATATACGTACTCGTTCACCGAATATTGTGATGGGTTCGCCAATTTCACGTAGTCTGGCCTTGACTTTGTTATCGTCGGTGGGCACGGCAAGCGACCTAGCCTTTTTCTTTCTCTCGAGTTCGTCGAGGATGAGTTTGTTCTCTATGCGAGCATACTGGCCGTCGTCGGTGAGGGTGTCGAACGTGAGTTCGGCCATTGTAGCCACAGTCGGAGGAGATGGAAAGTGGGAGTGACACCGGATTTGGACAACGTCACTGTTTGCCACAGAACGCGCTGGTTCGCACACCTCGCGAAAGTGAAGAAACTGAAATACGTGCGTTTTTCTACGGCTCGAGGCCGGATATCTGACGACATGTGTGCCCCAGGATGGACGGATTTGACGACTTGCTCGCTCCCTCCAAACGCGCTCCCGAGGACAATCCATTCGAGAACCCTTTTGCACAAGACAGATCAGGCTCTCTGGATCCATGGGCCTCTTTCGCTTCCCAGCTGGAACATAACCCTTTTAGCTCTGAACCGGCCTCGACAGTACCGGCCTTTGAACCTGAACCACCCTCGCCTGTCTCAACCACTTTGACGGATCCTCTGGATTCAGCGATCACGGAGCCGGAGGAACACGTCCCATCCCCACCTCGGACACCGACCCAGTTCAAAGCGCATGATTTGAAGGAGGACGCCTTTGCAGAGGAACGTCAACCGTCACCAGAACCCGTATCAGAACCGACACCCCAGTCCGAAACAGTGCCCACATCCGGACCGGAGCCCACAGCTGCCCAGCAAGAACCAGAACGTACGCCTATTCAACAGAAAACATCTCTCCCATCAACTTCCGAACCTGTATCACCCCAGTCTTCAAAAGGGTTTGTGGCATTCACCCCTACGCATTCTCCAACAGAGTCCGATGCATTTAACACACCCATCTCCTCTATGATATCTCCCCTCGATCACCCTGGTCTCGGTGGTGGCTTTGGGGATACGTTCCCAGGTATTTCGCCCTTCGAAGGTGACGCTCTCGGTGGAGGGTGGGGATCTCAATCTTCGAGTTTGTTCGTCAATGGCGCGTCGGTTGAATCATCTAGGGAACCGAGTGTGCCGGATGACGATGATGAAGAAGACAATCGACCCGTCGGTCAATCTCCCCTCTTGAAAGCAAAAGAAAGAGAAAGAGAGGCAGCGAATAACGTGCGCGATCCCTCTGTCTCATACTTCTCGAGCGCCTCGGGCTAACCCATCTTCAGGCTCTCAAGAACCCACCACTTGATAAACACACCGGCCTCCAACCCGTATTTTCGATAACGGTTGACGATCCGCAGAAGGTCGGAAACCCAATTGGTGCCTACACCATGTATACAGTTCATACCAGGGTGAGAAACCTCATTCTACTTTGAGCCTTCAGAGATACCAAAACCACCCAGACGACTTCCCCCCTGTTCACCCGATCAGCCTTCTCTGTCCTCCGCCGTTACTCGGACTTTTTGTGGGTGTACGAAACACTCTCCGCGAACAACCCAGGGGTTGTTGTCCCTCCGGTTCCGGAGAAAAACACCTTCGGCAGATTTGATGATCAATTCGTCCAACAACGAAGGCTAGCTCTCGAGAGGTGTATACAGAAGACAGCAAACCACCCCGTTTTGCAAAACGATCCAGATTTGAAATTGTTTTTGGAAAGTGATACGTTTGCTTTGGACATCAAGCATAGGAAAGCAGAGATTGCTCACGAGCGTGGCGGTTTGATGGCTTCCATTGGACAGTCAATCGTTGGACCGAGGTTCCACGAGACAGATGAGGTACTTTATCGATCGTCTGCGTATGGTTTATGTGACCTAACCAACGGTTTTATCAGTGGTTCGACCGACAAAAGGTGTACTTGGACAGCCTCGAATCTCAGCTCAAAGGTCTAGTCAAAACCATAGAGACGGTGATGAAGGTGAGAACGGAGATGGCTTCTGCAACCGGAGAGTTCGCCCAGACTCTGTATGATCTTGCTACTTCTGATTTGGGGGAATCACTATCACACTCGTTAAATGGGCTGGCGGGTGTGGAGAGCAAGGCTCAGGAATTTTTGCGCATCCAGACTGAGCAAGACATGGTCACTCTCATGAGCACAGGCAAGTAGCACATCCATTCCCAATTGCCGCACTGGTTGGTGACCCCGAATTGACCTGATATTCAGCTGATGAGTATGCGAGATTGGTGAATTCCGTCAGAGTGAGTTTTCAGTCACCAGAATACACAACCTCTTTAACTTCTCAATACCCAAGTTGGCGTTTGCTTCGCGTATCCGCTCGTTCCACACCTGGCAAAATTGTGACGCAGATGTGCGACGAGCGAAGCAGAGCCACGAGAAGAACCGGGCTCAGGGACGAGCCAGCAGCCACTCGCTAAATATAATCGGGGCGGTCAGTAAAAACTCTGCGATACGACGCCACTCCTAAACATACTCCGTGTAGGCCGAGCGGAAAGCGCTGGACGCCAAGCAAGAATTCGACCAAGCCTCTCGGATTGTCAAGACAGAGCTTGCGCGATTTGAGCAAGAGAGGGTGGAAGATTTCAGAGATTCATTGCAGGCGTTCCTCTCTGGAATGATTGACAGACAGAAAGAGGTTCGCAAGCCTCTGTGCGCACATTCTGATCTTGGTTGCTGAAGCGCGTCGTTCCTTTTGTCACCAGTTGATTACAACGTGGGAGTCCTACCAGCAAGTACTTCTCAAGAGAGTCAACCCGCAAACACCACATTCACCGCCCCCGACCCGGGCAGAGGCCTCATCTGTGAATGGGTCAGGACCGAGTTCGGAGGAGTCTGGTTGATCTCTTGGTTCGGCTCTGGACAATCGCGCACTTATACCTACTGACACATATTGTACTCGTAATGGAGGACGTCCTTGATCTGATCTGGCCTAAGTCACCTCCTAGCTAGGAATTCGAAGGGGGTCGTGAGCGGTGATCTCCACATTCAGAGGTTGACAACGATGAAAGGCCGGGGGTTGTACGGTGGTCGCACGTTCCCAGATCGACCCCCGGATCGAAAGTACGAAAGTCACGCCGGTCCCATTGCTCACATTGTCGAGTGGGAGACGATTCTACAGCCCACCGAGGAGCGAGCTCTTCGGCTGACTGCAAGTTTCTACTGGTCTCCATCATGAAAGTCATTCGCGTTGGATGATTTATCCAAAGAAAGGTGAGTGTATACACGAACTACGGTCTATCAGGACACTATCTAATGTAAAGTGGGGTCGTGTTGCCATATTATCACTCTTGACCGAGAGCGATGAGGTAGAAAGAACTCTCGAGGCATCGATCACGGGCCTATCGGAAGGAGAGGTCAGTTCTTCACGATGGCATCTCGCGGGATAGGATCGCTCACGAGCGGTATAAACCATGGACGAAAATCCTGCGGACCGGAGGCTCCGTCTACAACGTCCTCGATTCAGCCACATACCGCGTGTACCCCGTTCTGCTAGCGCAAACTTTAGGGCCATGGCCGATAAACTCCGAACCCATTGGGTTCCCGTGGGCTGGTAAAACCGAGTGTCCGGGTGTCGTGATCGACGACGAACGGTCCTAGACAGACGATGACTCCCCCTCGAACGACTCAAAGGAAGCCCAAGCCTACAGAATTTCTAGAGGTTGAGCAGAAACCAAGGCGCGATACTTTCTCGAATCACGGAAACCCCGAAACCCGTGTAGCGACTCCCCCCACTTTTCCGAGGGTGGTTCAATGCGTATGCCAATTTACGCGTCCAACGGGATGACACTATCACTTCCAGACGACCTCCATAATCTTGGACGCGAACAGAAGTAGAGTTATTGGGTCGTTGAGTGGCGTGTAGTCGCAATCCAGCGAAAACAGAAAAGCAAAATTCACGGACAGCCAAGCTGTATAACGTTATGCTCGTGTCGACGGTAACGGATTTTGTTCTCCAAAGATATTGGAAAGGGCTTCGGTCAAGTCGACACCGTAACCCGCTTCCACTTCGATCTCCGCGGATTCTGAAAACCAGACAGGGCGGAGGATACGCCCCGTTACCTCGTCTTGGTAACTGTTTGGGAGATCACCGTGGAAGTGGACACCAGAATACTGGCGCGACCCCGTTGAAGGACAAAGACATGTTTGATTCCCCAGAAGAGAAGGACGTGGGCATTGGGGATTACACCCCCGCTATTGTCGCGCATTGTCCTGGAATCGGTAGACGCAGCCAGCAGGGGACAAACAAATGTAAATAAACCATCAGCTGGCCGTTCCTCTTTCTTATATAAAAAAGCGCATAAGCACAAAATTCTGTTCTCTCTGACCGCCTCCGCCTCCCTCGACACCTCCTGTACCACCTTCAACTTTTCCCGTCGTATGAACGTACAGAACCTCGATACTGTTGGTCAGTTGTGGGTTCTCCGCCCGCCCCCTCCTGACGACGACGATCGTTCGATCTGACTCACTCCGTACATATAGACCCTTTTGCAGACGAAGGACCACAAATCGGTGATGAAGACGTAGGAAGCCAGCAGGATTACATCCATATCCGCATCCAGCAACGGAATGGCCGCAAGACGTTGACCACCTTGCAGGGTGTCCCAAAGGGTGAGCACACTTGAGGAACGCCACCTCTCGTCAACAAACTCATCGTGGTGGTCCCCTCAATTGCAGAATACGACTCTAGAAAACTCCTCAAGGCTTTCAAGAAAGTAAGTCGGCCTTGTCGACACGGCACTCCCATGGGTTGACCCAAGGCTGATTTGGTGCGATCCGTTAGGAATTCGCTTGCAACGGTACCCTCGTCGAAGATGAGGAGGCTGGACAAGTCATCCAGCTTCAGGGTGACCAGAGGCTCAAGATTGCGAACTTCCTGACCGAGGAAGGTATCTCGAAGAACACCATCAAAATACATGGTTTCTGATTCCTCTTGACATTTCGCCACGCATGCAACATACCACCCTTCGTGCGTGTTGCATAGAAGCTTGGACGGGACGGTCTCTCACAGCCCGTCCGGTTTTCCTTCTTTGACGTTACGTTGTTGTTCTTGCATGGCTTTTTCACTTTTATTTTTGTAGCCCTTGTTAGTTATGAATGATGTGTACAGTTCTCTGGACCCAGGCTCGGGCTGTGAAGCATTTACTCCCGTGAGGGGAGTGGATTTCCAGGAAGCGAGAGAAATTGAGGGAGGAACTTGAGTACCACCACTATTCTGGCCAACGACGCTCTTGCGCGGACAGATCAACCGGCCGAAAATCTTGACACAAATGATCTCCCACCCAAGAAGCACAGACACACTGGATGCGTGGCTTCCGTCACCGCGGGTATTGACCACGCTGAAGACAAAACGGACCTCGGAAATGACGATCGACGCATGGAATTTTTGTTGTATCGTCGAGGGGATTCGCAGGATTGGCCAATTGACCAGTTCGCATCAGGAACAAGGGAACGCGCTACTTGGCTTCTTTGCCGTTTATCACTACCGCACAGTCTACTTGATCATCTTTGTCCAGTGGCCTACAAAAGTGCGGTAAGAGCCAGGTAAGCTCTCGGAGAAGATGCGAGTGACCGACCTATCAAACCCGCCACAGCTGGCGGGTGTTTGCGCAATAAGTATACTATGCCCAGGGAATCCAAAGAGGGACGAACCGATTCATGTACTGTCTCTATGTCCGCACTCTCTTAGCACCCTCTTGTTTCCCTCCAACATGCTTCCCATGTGAAAGTCTTCCAGTCACTAGTAACACAAACCTTGGTTGAACCAACACCCGTCATGCCCACCATAGTCATCATGGCTTCACCGTCCTGGTTTACAGCACCCACAGATTCACCCTATTCTCGAGGTCTTCGCTCTAGACGTGTGGCTCCGGAACTGGAGGAACTTGATATCGAGCTAACAGCAGACTGGGGTACGCTGCTTACCTGACCGGAAAAACTTAGTTTCAGAACTTTTCGAAACATCTCTATCCCGAGCACCGACCCTGTGGCGGTCACGGTCATCCATGCCTCGTGGGTCAGAGTCCTGCCTGCCGTCGTAATGATAATCTCTCCTGTCTCTCTGCTCATAGTGAGGTTTTCTGACGAAAATTAGAACACCTGAACGTCTATCGTAGTCCCTCTTCGGGGACTTCCGGAGCGGCTTCTCCAACATGAGCCTCAGTACCTATGTCCTGTAGCGGTCCCGATCTCTGTCTCGGTCGCTACTTTCCCAGCTCCGGTCCCGTCGTCGGTGGTCGTTACGAGAAGACATGCAGATCGCGTTCCGCGTCGCGAATTTGATCACATGTGATCCGTTCCCCTCCTTCAGTCTACATCCTCGATTTTCATAGGACTCGCACACGGGTGCTATTATCGAGACTTTCCACGGTCATTTTGAATGGATTTCAGAGGATTCTGCACATCACTCATAGAAAGCATCATGTGGGAAAATCTTTCAAGATCCTTCCTGCTCACTCGGGCCCTGTCACTGCGGTCAGTTTCACTTGGATGGGACACTGATCGTTCCGTGTATCATGGATGACCTTACGTAAGAGTCACTGGTACATATAGACCATGCCTTTAAGTATGAAGCCGTCTTTGGGGCGCTGATTCCGGTCAATGCCCGAAAACCCTTGTGGATGACAGCAACCCCATATGGTATGCCAGAACCGCGCCCTGCGACCCCACAATGTTCTAACGCATTGTGTCCTTGTAGTTCGCACGTCAAGTATTTTCCAAATTCCAAACTCGTCCAAGCCGTGACTCGGGACCCTACCATCCGACTCTGGACACCCAGCGTCGAAATGTACAAAGGACACACTAATATTGTTTGTTTGCGTATTTCAGTGTGCTGGACGGAAGGCGGTGTCAAGGTCACGATCGATAAACCTGGGCGAACCCATTGGGTATCCTCAGATCCTGTAGTAAGGGATAAACGGGTTCAGCAAAATCTGGCTGCAGGATTTCCGGGGGTTGAACCAAAACAACAATACAATATTTTCTCGAGCCGCGAAAACCCATGTTGCGAGCCCGGTGGTCTGAGGTGCAGTAAGCCAAATTTTACGCCCGATGGTCACCAACCCTGGGTGTGACCCATTCCCGGACTGTGATCCAGTGGAAACAGAAAGTAACAAAAGTTAAGCTACACAACACCATGCTCGTGTTGGTGTGCAGGGTGATCTGAGATAGCCCTGCTTAGGTCAAGTTGATATTGTAGCCCGTGCGAGAGGACATACCCCACCACAGTTGTCTTCGAACCGGAGGACAAGGTCCTGTGTTTGTATAATCAGACCAATACCTCGCAGTCGTGTTCGGGAGATCATCAATCGCCAGGTACCCCCGTCAAAGACAAAGGCAAAGTTGGCTCCCCAGAAGAGAAAGTTGTAGTTGTGATGCAGGGAGCCAAGGATGTAAGTATTGAGGCCGAGGATCACTGTACACTCGCCATTGTCCTGCATTATGTCTTGGCATTGGGCGAACCCAAATGCTAGTGCAGGGACTTTCCCTCTAGAGTCCATAGGATCTCAAATCAGCGAGCTGTCAGGAACCTACTTTTACTGACATTTTAAAATTTTATTTTCAGGCCAACTCCCCCACTTTCGTTCACTCAAGTCCCTTTTCTCACGATCACTCGTCATCGAAACAAGACAAACATTCATTTTGGCGACACAAGTACATGGTGATATAAGCGTAACTGTTGTACTGGTCTCTTCTACTCCCATCCCATATTCCGCCGATATCCCTCAAGCTCCCCAAAATCCTCAAGCTCCTCGTCACACTGGGGGCAGAGGGGGTCTTACCCACCAGGTAAATTGAGGGTTTTTTGAGAGATTTTAAACAATTAACCCACACTTTACCCTGTGGGCAAATTGAGAGTTTTTTCAAAAAAAGCCCACCACTTTGATCTCAATAAGATCACTGGGTTAATTGAGAATGAGATCACAAAAAGCCCATCAATGTGCCCATCAGGCAATTTTTGAAAGAACCCTGTGGGTTCTTTCATAAATCAGATCAAACTTTACCCATCAGGCATTTTGTGAAAGAACCCACAGAGTTCTTTCACAAATTTGATCAAAATTTGCCCACTGGGTGTCAGGGCCACTCTCACCCTAGACTCCCAATACCTGATCCAAGTCTCTGCCTCTAATCGGCGATCTGAGGGGATGCTATGGGGGTCTCGTCCTGAGTACACCCACTCCGGTTCTACTGACCGAAGGGCGTGCTTCCGGTAGGCTTCCGTTCCAAGCGAGAGATCTCGAACGACGCTACG
>Ga0307514_10004095_pt1 | contig 13528 bp, 17 predicted proteins | sample 16_EM_MG_FD_203088 | JGI IMG/M metagenome (GOLD analysis project Ga0307514, IMG submission 203088) | Populus trichocarpa ectomycorrhiza microbial communities from riparian zone in the Pacific Northwest, United States - 16_EM | ecosystem: Host-associated > Plants > Roots > Unclassified | place... | reverse complement strand
GCTCGAGTAGACTTCACTTGGATATTTCGGACTGTATGCGACTGCTACGCTAAGCAGTCGCGATGTGATAACACCTGTCTGTCGAGATCATTGGTTAGACACAGTCTATTCTATAACATCGGCCTTGTATGCGCTCCAATCTCTCCACCATCTCCCCGGAGAAGCTCACCTCATTTGACAGGACCTCATAGGAAATATCACAACCCTCTTCCCCAACTCTGACATCTGGTTAGTTGGCCACTCGCTCGGAGGAGCGTTGGCATCCCTCCTGGGCACGACCTACGGCTTCCCAGCCGTCGCTTTCGAGTCACCAGGGGAACTTCTCGCCTCAAGCCGTCTCGATATCCCTCTCCCACCAGAAATAGCTAGAACCGGAAATTACTCCCTCGCTCCAGTAACGCACGTGTACCATACTGCGGATCCGATCCCCCAGGGCAAGTGCACGGGTAACGCTTCTCCGTGTGCACAGGCAGGATACGCACTGGAGACGAAGTGTCGTTTGGGCACCAGCATCGTATACGACACCGTCGGAAGGCTCAAGTGGAGTGTCGATATCCGGACGCATCCGATCAAGGAGGTAATCAATAGGATTTTGGAGAAGGAGGTTTGGTGGGAGTTTGGGAGGCAAGTACCCAGAGTCAGAACGGAGGAGGATTGCGCGGTGAGTTTGCAATGGGAGAATGTTCCGGGATGTTGACGAATCCCTTGGTGTTTGTAGGATTGTCGTAAATGGGAGTTTGGTGATTATTTCCCTCCAATGGAGGATCCCCCGGCAGAGAACACGACTTTCGTTGTACAGGGTGAGATACCCAGTCTACTTGGCGAAAAAGTTTCCCGCTGATCACCACCTCGATTCCAGAGATCCTAGAATGAAATGACCTCCACACGCGAAGACAATTTCCCAATTCCCACATGGAGATCTTAGACTGTATTCTCAACTGTACTAGTAGTTGTACATACAACTGATCCGTACGAGTTCCCGTGCATGTGTTACTGTCTGCGGTCTATTGGACACCACAATAAGCTCGTCAGCTTTCGCCATCGGAGACACTGATCACTAGCCCCATGATCCTCCGATAACTCCATCCTGAGCGCTTGAGCTTCGACTCTACTCACTCGAAGCTCACCCGCAAGTTCAAATGTCACCCGTTTCATCCTCCTCACATGAAGTAGACACGACCAAAGACAACAGCTACTACTCTTCGATCCTGATAGCCAATCTCCAATCGCCCTCGGACTACCATGTCCTCGAATCGGCCATTCGGAACGCAACGCGGAGTACGAGGGACAGACTCGTTGTCATCCTACATTCTCCGACTTTCACGAACCAAGAGGAGTCACGAGCCAATTGGTTTGAACTTCAGAGACTCTTGACCTGGACCTACGTCGAGAGTACGGCCGTGGCCCAAGCTATGGATAAGGTTCTGCTGGATACGGACATCCTGCTACGTCCGCCACCTATTTCGGCTGCAGAAGGAAGCACGGAGGACCAAGAATTGGCGAAGAAGGCGGATGCGCTGTATGTGTTCGAGGATGGTAGGTCACAAATCCCTTCCGGAGGTCTGTCTTATCGATTCAGGACTTCGGACTGCAGACTTGGATACATTTTCATGGTGGACTTCCAAGTCCTCCAATCCTATTTACATTCCTAAACCCACATCCTGGAGCGCGTCACATCTTCCCCTCCCACCTGACGCAGATAAGGTCAAGCCTTCCTTCCTCGTTGTCTCGCTGGGAGGGACGTTCGACCATCTCCACGCAGGACACAAGATTCTACTCAGTATGGGAGCATGGATTGCTCAGAATAAGGTTATCGTCGGTGTCACAGGTCTGTACTCTTACCCAAAACACTTCTCGACCACGTTCCTTCATTTCGCTGATATTTCAAAAACTTAGACGGTAACTTACTCGCGAACAAAGCCCACAAACAAGCACTAGAGTCATTGTCTCACAGGATTGACCGCGTACGGGCTTTCCTTACTTCATTCAAGCCCACTTTAGAGTATGACATCGTCCCGATCCAAGACGTGTATGGACCAACACAGGTGGATCCAAACATCCAGGCAATAGTGGTCAGCAAAGAAACCTTGAGTGGCGGTGTAGCAAGTCGGTTCATTCCGCCCACCCCAAACTCTAGATTCTGACTTAGAGAGTTCACGCAGTCGAAAAAAAGCGTAAAGAAGTCGGCCTCCCGGCCCTGGAGACTTTCGTGATCGAAGTAATCTCCGCCAAGGACGTTGCGTTGGATAGCGACGACCCAGAGTTGTTGAAAAAGGCAAAGATGAGCAGTACGTTCATCCGGGAATGGATTGTCAATAAACGACGGCACGAAGGATCGGGAGCAGAAGCGTAAGGTGAACGGTTCTCAACACAGGTTGGAGAGATCACTGCTCCGATGCTCAAAGGGGGTTGTGTGTATGGGGGATGAATTAATCGATCACACTAAGATCGAGAGAGGAATGTATGGACTGTATGTGTACTCTACGAGATTCCACCAATGACAATGGTCGTGTTCACAGTCAACATAAGAACTCGCAGAAGCTTGGTTTTTTGGGTTTCGCCCTTGCGAAGGGGCTCATCAGAAGGCTCATCAACCGCTACCCTGACCCACCCCAAGCTACAGAAATCAACTAATACTACCACAGAGACCATAGGCGGAGGAGTTGCTACGGTATCAACGTCAAAACCGACTTCATCACAAAAAAGGGTAAACCGACTTACCCGGATCGCCGAGACCAGTTCCCAATGGCGATATGCTGCAAAAGCCGTGGAACGGGAGATGAAGCCTTGGTAGGTGAACTCGCAGGGTTGTTTGGCCGTTTAGACTTGGATTATTGGTATCCTTCTTGGCCTGTACTGGATATGGATGTCCCACGAATCGACCCCAATCAGGACTGTTTCCGGGGTTTGGGAGTGTTGGAACCTGATGCGGTAGGAGAGTCGGATAGGGTCTTCGATCCAAACCCGGACCTTCATGCCCAGGATAAATGATATGTCATTGGGACTGCATCGGGGCTGTCGTCGATGAAGGTAAGGAAGAGAAGTTGTGACAGTATGTGCGGCTCACAAACCTTTCGGTTCAGGAGGGGATAGGACTCCTTTGAGCTCGATGCCTTCTCCGTTGGGTACTTCGCCGGCGTGGTTGTCTCCAAGAATCCAACCTTGGTCCCCCCATGCGGGGCTGTGAGGAGCTGTGGCCCGTGGGGGAGGGACACGATTGGAAGTGCGCGCAACGCCCCGCCGAAACAGTTCACCGCTTCTTATGATCAATGGTCACCGTCAAAATCAACATTGCCGTTATGCTTGAGAGCATGATCATACCCGGTTTCGAACCAATTGGGAACCAGAAGAAAGCACTTTCTGGTCTAGTCCTCCACTTTGGAGAGGCTGGGACTCTTACGCAACCGTGCGAGGCCGCGTATCTTGGCCTCTCCAAGATGGAGGGATTCAAGGCTCCCAAGATCAAGGTTTACGTTTCCCAGACTTCCTTATACAGGATGGAAACTGTTTACAAGAATCTGGGCCTCAACGTAGAGGTTTCGCCTTTGCTACTCAATCAATCAGAGTTAGACGCGAGATCATTCTTGTCGCTCATGGAGGTTGGGACCGCCTCTACCGATCGCACTCCACTGTATATGAAGATTGTCCTGGTATGTTCCTCGTTGAGTTTGCGTTAAACTGTCGCTAACATGATTGTAGATGATCTTACGGGATATCGGTGCTGATGATTTCACATACACGAAGTTCAAGACCTCCCTGAGGCTAAGCCAGAATGAGGGAAACATACGCTCAGGTGTGTATCGTTGACCCCTTTGAACCCCTCGATGGTTCCCAGCTTGCTGTAATCTCGCTAGGGTGACGCATGTCCGACGTCTGTGCCTGGGGTCCAAGGGTCGTGATAAGCCAAAGTGTGCGGAACGTGCGGGAAAATCGTGGCTCACCATCCTAGCGGACTCCGACCTCTCAGTTCCTGAAGTAGTACCTACTCCCCAGGGAGGAGTAGCATGTTATTGCGTGAGACCTCGGTCCTAGTCTGCGGCTTGCAGGTGTGGTAAGGGGAGGTAGATCCTCTATAAAGTCGGCCATTGCAGGCGAAGATTGGGTAGAAGATTCGATGAATAGTATGCGAGATTGAGAGTGGATTCGAGAGGTGGGTGGTTGGTGAGGATGACCTTCGAATCAAGGTGGTATTTATAGGGATTCAGAGGGGTCTCCAACACGACCATGGAGAGAGGGATCGTCAATGCAGACCGTGGGCGTCGTTGTTTTGTGGACCATCCTCCGACCGGAGCTCAGAGGGAGACTCCATGGCACAGAGACAACAGGGTGTGAAGAACGACAAAGGTGGAGTTGAGATGATGACGAGAAGGCACGGTTTGTCGTGACAGGCATGAAAGGGGATGGGAAAAAGGAGCCTTCGCCACGGTCTTGGTCTGGATCGTTCACGCAGACACGCATCGAGGACGGACCTGCGGGTGATAGGTGGTTGTTATGCGCATTCGTACCAACGGCCATGCCCGTGACCCAGGGTCTAATCCAACCAACCTTTATCACAACAAGGCGACCCGTGCAACATGCGGGTTCTGCCTAGAAACGATCGGTGTGTAGTCTTGGAGGCACGAACAACTCCACGGCTCATACATGGTCCGGCCGCCGTCTGTTGAAAAGTACCAGCGGTCCAGGCTGGCCTGAGCCCAAGCAGGGAGGGACGCCCCACATGATTTTGATGGGCATAACCGTTGATTCGGATCTCCAGATTCGGATTGTACGAGTCAAGGTGAATCGCATTGGGTGCACTTGTGGACGGTTAAAGATGTGACAAAGACGTGGTTATGGGAGGGAAAGGGTATCGACCGCGCGAAGCGTTCTCGATCTGGAAGATATGGAGTAGTGAGACTTGACTCGAGAGCGCTAGAGATCGTACACTTAACAGAAAACAGAACTTGAAAACAAGTCCACGAACCAGCTTCACGAGCGCATGTTCCTACGCTTAGCTTCATACGCCGCACGTTGGACGCGACTTCCGCAATTCTCGGCGTGCTGTACCAGAGTCTCAAAGTCAATGTTGTCCGGCTCTATCCCATCAAATGCCAACAAGGACCGAACGTTAGCGTTAAGGCCCGTGTAGAATACAATGGCAAGGAACTCCTTGCTAACGGGTGGGAGATGGCTCGCGAGGAATACTATCTCTTCAGCATACCAGGAAACCTTGCGGTTGCCTTGTTTCACAGCTTTCAGCTGCTCGTATAATCTGATCTTGTGGTCATGAGGAAAACAATGCTTCTGAAGGACCTCGAAGACATCCTTGGGCTTCCATTTCTTTGTGCGCAAAGTAGGTGACACGTACATTTGATAGCACCATCTGGCATCCCCAGTAATGAGCGCAGGGAAGGAACACATTACCTCCATTCTCGACAGTTTTCTGAGTGAGGCCCAGTTTTTCACGCCGAACACCCAGTCGTCGAAGACGCGTTGATCGGGCTTCCCGTCGTACGGGCTGGGTGGTTGAGCGAGGTAGCACGCACTACTGTCGGAGTAATTGGTGTCGGAGGAACTCGAGTCCGAATCCTCGACACTGAGGGTCATCGGCCTGTTCGCCCGTATCTCGGCGGTCTGCAGGACTTTGTTACTCTTTGACCGATCGCTAGCCTCAACGGCGCGTTCAGGTTCTGGCGCTCTACTACTCGTCGATGCGACGAGGAGGCGTGGAGAGGCGGATTGATCATCAACGCCGGAATGGAGGTCTCGAGGTCGTCGTTCAGCGGTTTCGCTGGGTGCCCGCCCAGGATGCTCGCCGCGCGACCCATTCTGAGCCTCTTTGCCATGATTCCTTTCGGATCTGGTCACACGTCCCCTGGCTTTATGGCCACGGTTTCTGTACGGCATATTCGAAGTAGATAAAATAGGAAGACGAGGCGGAAAAAAGGTGGGGTAGAAAAGAAGTTAGAGAGGGAAGAGAAGAGGAAGAGGGGGTTGAGAGGAAGGATGATGGGGGGGGAATATAAGAAAGAGAGATGAAAGAGAAAATGCGATTGAATGTTGTTTGCGGTGAGCGAAACAGATAGGAAGACAGAGATCTGTGTCGCAGAATGAGGGAAGCGAACCTGAACGTCTTGGGTTCTTATACCTCGCCGATGAAGCTACGTATGCGATACCCGTCATAATGATGGTCACTCTTGGCATATACTCGGTTCGTTTGGCCTGGAGGAGGCTCGGTCACGTCCAATGACGTCACGGTGATCCTCCCACAATAGCGGACTCGCAAAAGTTCGTCACATTACTCGGGTTGAGGGTTTTTATCTGCCCCGTCACAACGATAATCTTTACGTTCATCAAGAGGAATATCGGCTGCTCGGAACCTATTATAGAAGCAGAATTGAAGGGCCGAGGGTGGAAAGATGGAGTCGCGTCCCATGAATGCGCAGAGGATGCGAAGACGTAACATACGGAGGATACTGTGATGATGGGACGGGGAGGAATGTTTGTTGTTGAGACTCCGGTCTAGAGGATACGAAACTCCAATGCCTGAACTTGAACTCATGGGTTTTTGCGTCAGGACATGGCACGCATGGGTGTCTGGGAGGAAACCTGGTAAGCGAAACTGGAGATTGTATGCATGGAACTTCGCTTACCTTTAGTCCCTCAACCACACTGTGACGCCGAGATTTCCCCGAGCCGTTGACATCAGCTGCTTGTATAACGTTATCTTGTGGTCTGGAAACACTTCTTCTGAAGGATTTTGAAGATTGCTTTGAATGACCACTCCCTTGACGGTACGCAGCAGCTAGGTATGATATGGGTGATAAAGCACGACAATGCCATTCTACTGGCGGAGCGACGAAACGTGTACACCACCTGGTCGCTAGAAAATCTGTAGTATTTGACGTAGCGACGGCTCTGCGATCAGTCCTTCCATCATGCGAGTGTGGTTCTGGGAAATCTGGGAGGAACGAACTTCTCGTGTTCCCGTCAGAGGTGGTCGGGGCCATCCTGCTATCGGGCGGGTCACCCGGGTTTGAGCCGATTGGTCCGTTCCTTGATACCGTTAAGGGATTTCCACCCTCCGGCGATCATCGAGAGCCATTGTCAATCTGGCTCGGGAGGATGTAAGGTCCGGGAATGTGCGTCAGCTACTTCGTCGATCATTCGTACGGGCGGTGAAACGCGCTTGGGGTTTCATTCCACAGGTGACGATGTTGCCTCAGTCGCTCGAAGCTGCGACGATCCGGATGGTGACAGAAGGAAGCGTAGCGAGGGAGATCCTCGGAGACGACTTTGTCGAGGGAATGCGAGGTCGGACGGTAGGATTATGCTGTCACCAAACTAGGTAGGTACGCTCCAAGTTTCTGCTGCCCTCCTGATGATGCAGGGTCGCTCATCAGATTTGTGGTTTAGTTAACCGATACTTGACGTGTCTTTTGTCTGTCCACTTGGTTGACTGGTGCCTGACGACTGGTGTAACGAGGTCTCGATGGAATCGCAACCGAAAAGACAAATATTTGAGGGTTTCTAGCCTATCATACATCAAACCCCGCCTCCACCGCATCTCATACACAAAAATCAAGCTTGTCTGGTGATTTTCTAATCACAGCGGTAATCAGATAACGTCCCAGGACGCGCCTTTCCAATTGTTTGCGTCCGATAACCCGTTTGCTTCCCTTTGTTCCTCTAATGGTTAATGTGAGGACCCACTGGCGCCAATCGGGGTTCGCTTGGACCCCCACTCCAGACTTCGGTGCCGCCTTGGCCCACTCGGGTTTTCCTTTTTTCTGCAGATTCGCCGCTCAGACACTATTGAGTTTTGTGACATTATCCTCAGGATGGGATTGATTGAGCGACGTGGTGGACTTTGCCTTATGCCAATTTATCGTAGGTCGCGTTTCAGCCTAGTCCACTGGACGGTGGCAGGATATAAGGCGCCATTCGTCTTCCAAATAGTAGGATCACCAAACGCCTGTCACTCCGCCTCGCCTCACACACACAAACCTCTGCTAAGGGTATCTGATGCTAGGCATAAACCTATCCTTCGCCCCAAACGAGGAGGATGATATCCTCAACACGACCATCCGAGATTCCTACACCGGTTCCATCGTGTACATCATCGAGACTCCGAGATACGCTGGAGGAACCCTGACCACCACCGTCACGAGAAGGAACCAGATAGATGGATCGATGAGGTTCGCATTCAAGATTTTGTGGAAGGGTGGGAAGTTATCGTCGGAGGACGTGAGTATCGTGTTGGATAACCTCTCAGGAAGTGCCTGTTCGAGAGATTTTGGAGAATGCGCCCGGAAGTACCACATAGTATGTTTTTCGTTTGGACGAATGCGTCAGGCCTCTGATCATTATTCCTCCGATAGCGGCTCTGTGCGCATCGAGGATGTCGAATACAGATGGAGATCCAAAGGCACAGGCTCGAAAGTCGTGGTAGGTTAAACCGAGAAATTTCCCGACCCAGGCAAACGGCTCAGCTCTACCTCTTGTTTCCATCAGCTCGTAAAAAGCGACGACAACACGACAATCGCTCAATCCCACAGGAGGATACGAAGGAGCTTTTTCAGGAAGCCCCGCGACATGGCGCTGGATATTGCAGAAGTTGTCGCCTACGCTGCGGACATTATCTTGCTTACATTCGTCCTCGTATGGAGAGAGAGACAAAAGGAGAGAGAGAAACCCGGTTTCATGGACATAGGTCTACCTCCCTTACCGGGGGATGACTGATTTTTGAAAGTCAAGTTTATACTCTGACTTTTCACCTGTTTTTTGTGGTATACGCCTTGTATATTTGATGGTTTTTTTTCTTTCGCCTCCATTTAATTCCACGATAACGAGTGACCGTGAGAACCTTTCCGTTACCGCCAAAAAGATCGCTCCCGGCCGGTTTTGGCAGCCGTTGAACCCGGTGAGCACCTGGATCCGACGCCTCCGATGGGTAAACCTTTTTACAGCAGGTTTCATTTCGATAGACCGTTTTCCGCAGAATACGGCCCCAATTCGCTGTTTACTTTTTGATGGGATTGGTGTCCGGCGCTCCGGCATTGCGGCATCGGCCGGTTCGTATAATGACTTCAGTATGCAGGAAATCTGGTTTCCTTGCCCGCTTTTTGGTCTGCAGGGTCGTCAGCAACCCGTATTTTAAACATCAGGGATATCTTGTTAATACTCGCGAATGGGATAGTAGTGGAATGAGCTATTCCCAGGGACCTGGCTCCGGTCATGCCGAGGTGCCGAGCCCCAATATCATCAATCGGTAAACAAAAGGTTGGGGCCGTATCCTCTGGAAAACGGTCCATCGAAGTACTAGTGAAACCTGCTGTAAGTACGTATAGCAACTCTATCGGATGGGAGACGAGACGCGACTGAACCCAGGAAACCGAGAACCGCCTGATCAATGCCGCCCACGATCCCGTCGGTGGGGGGACGAGCACGGAAGAAGAAAAAACAGGGGGCCCGAAATTTTGTATCGCCTGTCAGGAGTCCTGCGGTCGGGAGGAATGGTGGAGAACGATGCATAGGCAAATGTTGTCGAGCTGACTCAGCTCCTCTGCAACGGCGTAGATCTCCCGGGCATCCGTCCCCGCGGGATCAAAGATGGATTCCGCATTATCGAGGACTCCCTCAAGGACGAAAGGATAAGTCTTCGGAGTTTTTGATACCCACACCCATAACCTCGGATGGCCGGCTAAGCAAGTGAGCTCGCGAGGCCGGAAATTGGTCACACAGATACACCGACGGTTGCCACCGAATCGTTGTTCAGTGTGGATATCGTGACCTATGATAGTCAGAGGGGTGGACGTGAGGCTTTCGGCCACTCCAACGATCTTCCCGAGCAACTCCTAGGCGTGAACCTGGGTAGGTCGTTGCAGAAGAGTAGGAAACACACCCTGACCCACTGCAAAAAGAGCGCCGGCGGGCCAAACCCAGACTCGGTTGGTGTGATACTCGAGATCTTCTCTGCGACATTCATAACCTCTATGGCTGCTTGACGCAGAAGCGGTATCCCCCGCCCCTTAGGTCATTGAGGGCTGTGAGGAAGGTCCCGAACCCTGAAAGGGATGGGTGGTTCGTCACGCTCACTCAGTAGAGGAAATTTGCAGCACCCGAAGGCGGGTGTAGTTAGCTTAGTCTCCTCAAGCAGACCACGTAATAGTACCACTGACGATCACCGTCAAGGGATATTGTTGCTTGCTCAGATGCCTGAGGAATCGAGCTGCATATGGCCGGTCGACCATTGACCAGCGGATGTACGTTGATCGTACTATTCGGTCATGTAGGCCTCGGGGCGATGAACAAACAAAATCAGGTACTCTCCTAAGACAGACCTGTTACTATTACGGTTGAGCGCTCTCGGCTTCAACCTTGTCCGCATTCATCCATTTCAAGAATAATGGTACATCCTATCCAGGTCAACGTATCATTAATGGTGCGGCCCAAATTATCAGGAAGTTCAAACATACCTTTGACACGGCTTCAGGTAGTACGGCGTCGGTGATAATCTGGGGTATCCGCCCTCCAGCCGAGCTGGAGACAGCCATTCTCCATTCAAGTTTGTCCCCAGGTAACTCCAGGATGCGTTCGACACTCGCGTAGCGACCTTTTACACCCTTTTCTTCGAGGGCAGCAAGATCTTCATCCTCTGGCGAGGAGAGTGTTATTGGGATAGAGATGATGATGCTGTGAGTTTGACGGTCCCCCCTTCGTTCAAGCCGCCATACGGGGAAGTGAGAGAAGTGCGTACCCCTCTCTCCTCGAATCAATTTCGCTGAGTTTTTTTACTTGTAGCACCGTGAACACCCGCGGTGACAAAACCGGGGACAGCTCGTAGTAAAGCGTCCAGATCTCCGCATTCGGAGAGAGGGTCTTAACGAGTTTGACCTTCTTGAGGTCTGGAATGAACCTACCCACAGAACCTAGGCGCTCAGTCCTTGCCGTGAGACGCGGCATGACTGAGAGACTTACCGCATCTCGTTCTCAGCCTTATTCATCCCAAGTCTATTCCAGAAATCGTCAAATGTCCCCTCTTCGCGCGCGTGTTCGCTGAATCTGCACGCCCACTTTGTCCCTACATTTCCACCTTTGGGATTCGGGGAATACGTGGATGTCTTCACGACCTTCTTATATACCTTGCCTTGTTTCCAGTTGTCCGAGGCAGCCAGGATCTCTTTCCCGAAAACAACAATTTCGTCTTCCGAGGGTATTTCTGAGGGTTTGATAGGGAGTCCGTCGATGAGAAAGTTGGATTGTGGTTCGGACATGGAGGCTGCGGAAGAAACGACCGTTGTGTCATTCCAGTCAATCAGGAAGACTATTTTAAAATAGCCGCCAGACAGAGCGCGCCGATTCTGGGGTTACGCAGACAGTTCGCCCAGTCACGGGGAAAAGGTGAAGGACATCGTTACTCGTGTTGCGAGAGGGTACAAGCGTAGGTTAGCGTTGCATATGATTTCTGCCAACCGCTAAGTACCAGGGCAGGCGCGGAAAATCCCAGCACGTGCTGTGACCTAAGTACTTGAGTCGGCGCGCGCATACGTGTCGCCTAGACGAACGACGGAAAAAACTCAACGGGAGCCTGGACTCACAAGGCGGCACTCGATCCAGATTACATCCGGTTTCTGGTTCTGGCACAAGCCTGGAGACAGTTTCTTCACACATTATCACAAAGATCCCTCCTCTTTTTACGCATGTGAATACTTTTATGTGCCTCTTCAAGCCCATCAGAAAGCTTAAAAGACTGGTCGTTCCCAATGCATGCAATAGTTCGTACGTGGGTCCGTAGCCTGTAAACACCCCGGGGCTTTTGTTGCGGTGGGTGGGAGGCCAGCATCATCGGCCCGGTGGATATACATCTCCATGCGGTCTTACCTCATAAGTACGGTTTGCTGATCAGGAAGGGGCAGGTCATTACGTCGACCATGCCTAAATCACAACAAGCGGCTACAGCCTTCTGGTCCACGACCGTGCGAGGCACCTAAGTAACCTCTGGGATGAGCAGGGTCATGTGCAGGAGCCAAGGCGCATGCATCGGAACGCAGCCATGCATGAGGATCTGGTCCGTAAAGGAAAACTCAATAATGGAGAGAGTCAATGGTGCTCCGAGAAACCGGGCCATACAGAACAGCAGTCAATCTGAACTTTGATAGGACAACCCTCCCGACCTGGGACCCAGATATTTCATACCAGTTTATTAAAAAATACCTGAGGCGCACCAGCCAAACATATGAGGGGTGACCGGTGACCGGTGAAGCGTGCCCGCAAAAATCCGGATTGCATCTCGTAAGCCTCTAAGAAGTCGACTGGAACGAGCATTGGTGATAGGGTTCGTGAACGTGCCGGAGGGCAGCAGGTATAGTTGTCTCTCGATTAGGCAGGTCATCGTAGGATACAAGGGGATGGAAAGTGGTATGGATTCTATGCCGAAGGTTGTACGCCGGTAGCGGTGTTGTTGACATCGACGAGGCCAAAATGCCTGCTACGACCGAGGTTGGTATCGTCTCTAGGAAGTTTCTCTCCCCTTGTGAGAACCACCCCGACGAATTTACGATCCATCCGCATCCACTTCTCTTTGTAGAAGCGAACAAAGCCAGGAGAGGTGGCGTAAATGGTGTGATCCCTGCCCATCTTTACCTACGAAAGGAGACGAGGAGGGTTACGGGGAATAGGAATTAGTAGGAACAGAATAGAGCGCGCACATGTTGGCCCGGATGGAATTGTGATCCACGTTGACGGACAATGATGTTCCCCGGGATAACATACTGGTCTGCGTCGTGTGATCTGTCAGCAAGCCATAGTCGTCGGGCGAAAAACAAAGGAGGACGGACCGGAAAACTTCTTGATTCCTAACCGCTTTCCTGGTGACCCTCCGTGGTTTCTGACCGTGCCACCAGCGCGTTTCGTGGCGGTTCTGACCGATCCCAGACCTGCGTTCTCGGTGGTGAGTCACAACAACAAAGAAAATGGTCCAAGCATCCCACCCGTGAAGGAGAAAGGGCTAGAGGCCGTGACTGACTGCAGTCCTCGCCAGATACCGAACCAAGTCATTCTTTCTTTTTCTCAAGCGGAGGGGTGCGTGGGCGAAAGGGGAGAAGGCTTACGTAAAGAAACCGCCCCTTGAAAACGATATTCCCGCTCAGTCACTCTTGGTGTTCCCCTCTTCTTCTCCATCTCCATCTCCTTTCTCCTCGTTAACCACTTCGAATAACAATGGTCCTCCTCGTCACCTCCGATAACGAGCAGTTCGTCGTCGACAAGGAAGTTGCTGAGCGCAGCGTCCTCATCAAAAACATGCTCGAAGGCAAGTACACCACTCCTCGCTGGCATTCCAGATCTGACCACTTCATTCACCTATAGACGTTGGAGAAAGCGACCAGCCTATCCCATTGCCCAACGTTTCTTCGTCTGTCCTAAAAAAGGTTCGTGGTCTTTGCACCGCCCATGTTTAGGTAACGTGTCCACTGATCGCGTATATCGCACAGGTTTTGGAATACTGCGAGCATCATCGCGGCGAGCCCCTGCCGGCAGCTGATGAAGC
>Ga0307514_10004094_pt1 | contig 13529 bp, 15 predicted proteins | sample 16_EM_MG_FD_203088 | JGI IMG/M metagenome (GOLD analysis project Ga0307514, IMG submission 203088) | Populus trichocarpa ectomycorrhiza microbial communities from riparian zone in the Pacific Northwest, United States - 16_EM | ecosystem: Host-associated > Plants > Roots > Unclassified | place... | reverse complement strand
GGCGGAGACCGCCGGAATCCCCACCGTCTCGATCTGGGCGTCCGTTCCGCACTACGTGCACAACGCTCCGAGCCCGAAGGCCACCCTCGCGCTCATCGACAAGCTCGAGGAGATCATCGACGTGGTGATCCCTCGCGGTGAACTGCTCGACGAAGCGGCTGCCTGGGAGAGCGGCATCGACGCGCTCGCGAGCGATGACGACGACATGTCGTCGTACATCGAGCAACTCGAGCAGGCGCGCGACACCGTCGACTCACCAGAGGCGAGCGGGGAGGCGATCGCCCAGGAGTTCGAGCGGTACCTGCAGCGCGGCGACGACGGTAAGGACGGCAAGGACGGCGGCACGGCCGGCGACGAGCCCTGGCGTCCTCCCGTCGACTGATTCTGCTAGAGCGGCTGGAGCACGCCGGTCGAGAGCAGGGCGATGAGCGTTCCGCCGAGCAGCAGTCGGTAGACGACGAACGGCAGGAACGAGTGCGTTGAGATGTAGCGCATGAGGAAGGCGATCACCCCGAGCCCGACGGCGAACGCCACGACGGTCGCGACGGCGGTCTCGGCATAGCCGTATGCGCCCTCCGGCTCGCCGAAGCTGTGCACGAGCTCGTACAGGCCGCTCCCGAACACGGCAGGTATGGCGAGAAGGAACGAGAACCGCGCGGCCGCAGGTCGGGTGTACCCCAGGGCGAGCCCGGCGCTCGTGCTCGCGCCGGAGCGGGACACCCCGGGGATGAGGGCGAGCATCTGGGCGAGTCCGACGAGGATTCCGTCGCGGTAGCCGATCTCGGTGAGTTCCTTGGTGCGGCGGCCGAGCAGGTCGGCGAGGCCGAGCAGGATGCCGAAGACGATGAGCACGATCGCCGTGATCCACAGGCTCCGCAGTGACGACCGGATGGCCTCCTGGGCGAAGTAGCCGACGATGACGATCGGAACGGTGCCGATGATGATCAGCCAGCCGAGCCGGGCATCCGGGTCATTGCGTTGGACGCGATCAGAGGTGTCAGCGGCCGAGTGGGAGCCGCCACCGGGGCCGCGGAGCGAGCGGAACCATCGCCCGATGATGCGGGTGATGTCCTTCCAGAAGTAGAGGATGACGGCCGTCTCCGTACCCAGCTGGGTGATGGCGGTGAAGGTGGCCCCGGGATCCTCGGCTGACGGGAGGAACTCGCCGACGATGCGGAGGTGCGCACTCGAGGAGATCGGCAGGAACTCCGTGAGGCCCTGAACGAGTCCGAGGATGATCGCTTCGATGAAGCCCATGGGTTGCTCCTAGTAGTTCAACAGCAGGTCGGCGAGCACGCGCCTGCCAAAGACTAATGCGTCAAGTGGCACGCGCTCGTCAACGCCGTGGAACATCGACGGGAAGTCGAGTCCCTCTGGCAGCTGCAGCGGGGCGAAGCCGTAGCCGGCGATGCCGAGCTTGGCGAGGGCCTTGTTGTCCGTGCCGCCGGAGAGCAGGTACGGAAGAACGACCGCCTCCGGGTCGTGGGCGGCAAGGGTGCCGACCATGGCGTCGACGAGGGGGCCGCCAAAGGGGTTCTCGAGGCCGATGTCCTGATGCATGAGCACGATCTCGATGTCGTCGCCGATGAGCTCGCGCACCGTGGCGAGCACGGCCTCCTCCTCCCCCGGCAGGGTGCGGATGTCGATGAGCGCCTCCGCGGTGTCCGGGATGACGTTGTGCTTGTAGCCGGCCTTGAGCAGCGTGGGGTTGGTCGTCGTGCGCAGGCTCGCCTGGATGAAGCCCGCGGCCGTCCCTGTGCTGAGCACGAGGGTGTCGGGATCGGTCTGCTGTGGATCGACGCCCATGATGCTCGCGATCTCGCGCAGAAGGCGCTCTGTCGTGCCGAGAAGCTCGACCGGCCACTCCTGGCGCCCGAGGATGGCGACGGCCTCCGCGAGCCTCGTTACCGCGTTGTCGCGCATGACGCGGCTGCCGTGCGCCGCCGTGCCCCGCGCGACGAGCTTGATCCAGACGAGGGCCTTCTCGCCCGTCTGCAGCAGGTATGCGCGCTGTCCGCCGAAGGTCACCGAATAGCCGCCGACCTCGCTGATTGCTTCGGTTGCGCCCTCGAAGAGGTCTGGCCGGTTGTCGACGAGGTAGTGGGAGCCGAACACTCCCCCGTTTTCCTCGTCGGAGAAGAAGGCGATGACGAGGTCGCGCGACGGCTGCTTGCCTTCACCGAGGATGTCCTGGAGCGCGGTGATGATCATCGCGTCCATGTCCTTCATGTCGACCGCTCCACGGCCCCACAGCAGGCCGTCGCGGATCACGCCAGCGAAGGGATCGACGCTCCAGTTCGCGGGATCGGCCGGCACGACGTCGGTGTGACCGTGAACCACGAGGGCGGGCTTGGATGGATCGCTGCCCGCGACCCTCGCAACGACGCTCGTTCGCCCCGGTGCGGCATCCACGTACTCCGGGCGGAGTCCGAGTGCCTCGAGCTTCGCTCCGAGGTACTCCGCGGCCTCGGTCTCGCCGTTGGCCCGCCCCTCCCCGAAGTTCGTCGTGTCGAACCGGATGAGGTCGCGCGCAATAGCGGCGGTCGACTCGATGCCGTGGTCAGCGCTCATTCCGTCAACGCTACCGGGCGAGGGCTGGGGTGCGAACGAGGGCCTCTGGAAGGTGCTACAGTCGTACCTCGGTAGTCCTGAAAAGGGCGGCCGACTGCGCGCGGATGGCGGAAATGGCAGACGCGCTAGCTTGAGGTGCTAGTGCCCGTATAGGGCGTGGGGGTTCAAGTCCCCCTTCGCGCACGAACCCTGTGTTGATACCTCTGACACAGACACGAACGGCCCCGGATCACTCCGGGGCCGTTCGTGGTTGTGGCTCGAGATCTGGGCTGAGGGCTGCCTACGGCAGCCGCTCCACATGCGCTGTGATCATGATCGGCAGGTGGTCGGACACGCCCTGTGGCAGGGTCTCGACGCTCTGCACTGTGACGCCGGTCGACGTGACGAAGTCGAAGTGCCCACGGAAGATCTTGTAGCGGAGGTAGGTCTGGCGGTCGCTGCGCGTGAGGTCGTAGCCCGACTTCTCGACGTGCTTGATGAGCTTGCCCGTGAACAGTGGATAGTTGTAGTCGCCCACCATGATGGCCGGCAGGTTGTCGCCGAGCTTGCCGAGTGCCTCATGCGCCGCCTTGATCTGGTTGCGGCGAAGCGAGTTGCGAGCAGTGAGCGGCGCGGCGTGGAACGAGGCGACGATGATCTCGCGACCCGCCTCCTTGTCGTACATCCGCGTTGCGAGCAGACGCTCGTGGGTCGGAGAGAACAGGATGTCGTGCATCGCCTTCTTGAGCGCGTAGGTCGACGAGGCGTGCCCCTCGAACCGATCGCGGCGGTAGTAGACCGCCAGCCCGAGTCGGTTGGTCTTCGTCGTGTCGGCAAGCTCGAGGGCACCGAGCTCCGATGGCAGGAACTCGGTGTGGGCCTCCTGGAGGCACAGCACATCGGGATCCCACTTCTCGACGAGGTCGGCGAGCTCATGGCTTGCCGCATTCTTGCGGAGGTTATAACTGATGATTCTGATTTCTTCACCCAACGTGGCGGTCGTGCCCAACACCTGCCGTCAAGTCTATGCCGCTCGCGTCAGGGGGGACGCGCCGAGCGTGCCCCTCTAAATTCGGCGCGGACGCCGACTTTGACTGGCCAATGGGTTGACTCGGGCCGCGTGGAGTTCTTGACTTGTCGAATACGTGCACGGAAGAGGGTGACATGAACAAGAGCATCGGCCCTGAGGACGACGAGGTCACCGACGAGAACATCCACGAGCTCGACCTGCCCTGACACCTCAGCCGGCTGTCACCGGCGGGTTTTAGGCTGGCGGCTATGCGCTTGCTCCTCATCCGCCATGGTCAGACTCCCGCCAATGTGCGAGGTGAGCTCGACACAGCCCACCCCGGCCCCGGTCTGACGCCCCTCGGTCGCGCGCAGGCGGCGGCCATCCCCGCTGCCCTCGGCGGCGAGGACGTGGGGGCGGTCTTCGCGTCTACGCTCGTTCGAACGCAGCTCACCGCAGCACCGCTCGCCGAGTCGCTCGGCGTTCAGGTTCGCGTGCTGCCGGGCATCCATGAGATCGAGGCGGGCGACCTCGAGATGGCAACGGACCACGCGTCGTACCGCCGCTACCTCGGCACGGCCTATGCGTGGGGCACCGGCGATCGCGATGTCGTCATGCCGGGAGGCACCGATGGCCACGCGTTCTTCGACCGATTCGACACCTCGGTTGCCCAGGTGCTCTCCTCCGGCGTGTCGACCGCCGCAGTGGTGAGTCACGGGGCGGCGATGCGCGTGTGGGTAGCCGGGGTCGCCGCAAACATGCGCACGGAGGACGCGGCCGATCACGAGCTCGACAACACAGCGCTCATCGTTCTCGAGCACGACGCCGGCTCAGGCTGGCAGCTGATCTCGTGGTCTGGCGCGCCACTCGGCGGGCAGGTGCTCGCCGACGAAACGGCAGAGGATCCCACGGGCGAATCCATCGACGAGGCCGTCGGCTAGTCCGCAGGAGTCGTACGCTGGAGGTATGGCCACGACCTTCGCGCGCGAGCCGGACGCCCGCCGGTACACGATGCACCTCGACGGCAGCCTCGTCGCGGTACTCGACTACCGCACCAACGCAGGGCAGATCTCCTTCAACCACACCTTCACCAATCCGCAGCACCGCGGCAAGGGCTTCGCGGCCCAGCTCGTCGAATTCGCCGTGAACGACGTCGAGAAGACAACCGACCTGAAGATCGTGCCGATGTGCTGGTATGTCGGTGACTGGTTCACCGACCACCCGGAGCGGTCTGCCCTACTCTCCCGGTAGTACGGGGCGCCCACGCGATCGCGCCACAATAGGCCCGTGAAGCGCATTCTCGCCGTCCTTGTGACCGCCGTACTGCTCGTCAGCCTGACCGGCTGTACTCGCGATCCATACCCCTCGGGTACGAGCACCCAGTCCGTCCGCGTGGCCGGCGTGGAGCGCGAGTTCATCCTCACCGTTCCGAGCACCGCGCCACAGGATGCGCCGCTCGTCATCGTGATGCACGGTGGGCTCGGCAGCGCTGAGCAGGCACGTGACGCCTACGGCTGGGACGAGCTCGCCGCGGCGAAGGGCTTCGTCGTCGCGTACCCCGACGGACTCGGCCGCGCCTGGAACGCGGGAGATGGCTGTTGCGGTGCCTCCGGCGAGAAGGGCGTCGACGACGTCGCGTTCCTCGAGGATATGGTCGCGGAGATCTCGCGACGCGTGCCCATCGACACGGATCGCGTGTACGCGACGGGAATGTCGAACGGCGCGATGATGTCGTACCGGCTCGCCTGCGACAGCGATGTGCTGGCAGCGGTTGCGGCTGTTGCCGGCACGATCCTCGGCGAGTGCAACGAACCCCACCCCCTGTCCGTGCTCGCGATCCACGGCGATGCCGACGAGAGCGTTCGCATGGACGGGGAGCCGGGCAGCGGCCTCGAGAGTATCGACGGCATGCCGATCGCCGACGTCAACCGCTTCTGGCGTTCGGTCGACGGCTGCGAGGAGGCGCAGAGCGTGCTCGGCGATGTCTCCACCACGACCGCGGACTGCGGCGATGTCGCGGTCGAGCTCATCGTGGTCTCCGGCGCCGGGCACCAGTGGCCGGGAAGCGAGCAGACCCGCGGCCAGCAGGTGCTCGGTGCCGACGAGTCGTCGACGGCCATCGACGCAACGGCGACGATCTGGCAGTTCTTCGACGGGCGCTCGCGCCCGTGACCGCTACGCGGGGGTGACGAAGCGGTGCATCCCCGTCATGTCGGTGGTCGTGAACCGGAACTCCCGGTACAGGTCGACGGCCTCCGGGCTCGAGAAGAGCCCGACGAAGGCCTCCGACGGGGCGATCGTGGCGATGCGGTCGAGCAGAAGTCCGACGATCTGGGAGCCGAGCCCCTCCTCCGCGTGGTCGGGGTGCACGATCACGTCCTGCAGGTAGAAGTAGTGCACGCCGTCTCCGACGACACGGCCCATGCCAACGGCCTCGCCGTCGACGAGTGCCACGACGCCGAACGAGGAACCGTCGAGGGATGCCGCAATCGAGTCGTCGTCGAAGTGGTCGCTCCAGCCGACGGAAGCAGCGATCGCGCGATGCTCGGTCGGCGTCGGCACACGGTGGTCGAAAGTGACGGTCATGCGGCAAGGATATTCTTGCCCCATGAGAGACCGCTCACGACCCGGCATGGTGCGGGAATTCTTCTCCGGCGTTGCCTTCCTCGGCCGCGGGGTTCGCATGTACGTCACCGCCCCCGGCATCATGTGGCCGGGGATCCTGCCCGCACTCATCGTCTTCGCCGTCTATCTCGCCGGCGTCATCGCCCTCGTGGTCAACATCGACGCCCTGGTCACGCTCACGGATCCGCTGCTGGCCGACCTCGATCCCACGCTTCGCGTGCTCGTTCAGGCTGTCGTGGGGATCGCGGTGCTCGGCCTCGCCCTTGTGCTTTTCGTCTTCACGTTCACCGCGGTGACTCTCGCGGTCGGCGACCCGTTCTACGAGCGCATCTGGAACAAGACGGAGTCATTGGTCGGTGAAGCTCCGGCCGAGCTTGCGATTGGATTCTGGGCGCGATTCGGTCGGACGCTTGCGGATACCCTTCGGCTCCTGCTCCTCACCATCCTCGTGAGCCTCGGGGTGCTGCTGGTCGGGTTCATCCCCCTCGTGGGCACCGTGCTCGGCGCGGTCCTCGGCGCGCTCGTCGGAGGGTGGTTCCTCACCCTCGAGCTCTGCGGGTTCGCCTTCGAGGCGCGAGGGCTGCGACTGCGCGACCGGCGACACGCCCTTGGTGCCCGTCGGGCGCGCACCCTCGGATTCGGGGTCGCGACCTACCTGCTCTTCCTCGTGCCGTTCCTCGCCATCGTCGTGATGCCCGCGGCGGTTGCCGGCGCGACGCTGCTCTCCCGTGACGCGCTCGGAGAGTCGACCGAGGCTCTCAGCTGATCGGCGCCACCGGCGCGATGTTCTGATTCTGGCTGAAGAGGTTCTGCGGGTCCCAGCGGTACTTGATCGCGGCAAGCCTGTCGCGCACAGGTGGCGGGTACATCAGACTGACTGCCCGCTCCCCCGCGTAGCCGAGGAAGTTGCCGTAGGTACCGTGGGTGAGCGCGCCCGTGCCGGCCCATGCCTCATCGACGAGCGCGATCGCCGCCGCGTCTGCGTCCGGCGGGAGGAACGCGAACGAGATGACCAGGGCCTCGGCGTCACGCCAGGCGACAGCCGTTGCGTCCGGGTCGACGCGGTTGAAGGCGCCGCCCACGTATCGGATCATCAGCACACCGCCGTCGCCCGTGGCATCCATTGTCATCACGATCGCGTCGATGACCTCGTCACTGAGCGTCTGCACCCATCCATTGCTGCCGACGACGACAGGCGTCGGGGCGCCCGGCTCCGGTGGGTGCGGGTCCTCCAGGGCATCGGCGTAGGCCTTGAGCTGGATGTAGTGACCGCTCACGCCCGGAATGGCGAGCAGCGGCGCCGCCGCTTCCATCGCCGCAGCCTCGTCTGGCGCTGCGTACACAACGTGCAGCTGCGGCCCGCCCGGCATGTCTGGACCCATCGGCGGCCACAGCATGAACGTCACATTGAGCTCCTCCGGCGCCCCGCGGAGCGCGTCTCGGTAGCCGCGGAGGATAGCGCCGAGATCTGCGCCGTCGAAGGTGATGACCCCGTGCACGATGCCCGTGAGGGGGTGCGCCCGGAAGGTGAAGTCGATGGCCACGCCGAAGTTGCCGCCACCACCGCGGATCGCCCAGAACAGGTCGGGATTCTCATCGGCCGAGGCGGTGACGAGCTCGCCGGTGGCGCTGACGAGACGGGCGCTGAGCAGGCTGTCGAGAGCGAGGCCGTACTGGCGAACGAGCCAGCCGACGCCTCCCCCGAGCGTCAGGCCGCCGACGCCGACCGACTTGTTGTCGCCGGAGGACAGCGCGAGCCCGTGGTCTCCGAGGGTCGCGGCGACCACGCCCCAGGTGGCTCCAGTGCCGACGGTCACCGTCGTGCCATCCACGTCGATGTCGGCGAAGCCGCTCATGTCGATGTCGACGCCACCGGAGCGACTGCTCCAGGTGCCACCGCTGTGTCCGCCGCTGCGCACGGAGACGGCGAGATCGTTCTCTCGCGCATAGGCCAGTGCCGCGGCAACATCGGCGACGGATTCTGGCCGCACGACAACTGCCGGAGCGCCAGCCGGGTACGAGGCGGCGGCGAATCCCTCGTCGCCGTCGAGCAGGATGCGGCCGCCGAACGCGGCGCGGAAGGACTCGATCGTCATCCCACCACATTGCCAGTGTCGACCGACACTGGCTAGAGCCTGTAGTGCCCTACTGCCGCTTGGCGCGCAGCTCGTCCTTGGCTGCCTTGTCGAACTTGACGCGCTGGGCATCCTCGCGAACGGCGGCCTGACGGGCGCGCTCCTCGACGAGCCACGCGGGCTTCTGCTCCAGCAGCGCCTTGATGTCGGCGGTTGTCAGCGCCTCCTCGATGCCGCCGCGGAGGAGGCCGCTCGTCGAGACCCCGAGCTTCTGGGCGACGACAGGGCGCGGGTGCGGTCCGGTGCGGCGCAGCTCGGCGAGCCACTCCGGCGGGTTCGCCTGCAGCTCGAGGAACGCGGTTCGCGTGATCTCGCCGGACTGGAAGTCCTCCGGGGTCGCGGGGAGGTAGACGCCGAGCTTCTTGGCGGCGGTCACGGGCTTCATGGTCTGGTCAGGCACACACCAAGGGTACGCGCTAGCGGCGGGTGTAGATGAAGTAGCCCGTGATGATGGCGGCGGCGCCGAAGAGAATCGTCAGAAGGGCGGCCAGCGGACCGATGAAGACGAAGGCCGCGGATGCCATGTAGAGCGCAACGATGGCCAGGAGGGCGACGAGTGCCTGCCGGCTCCTCTCCGTGAGCTCCCTCGACCTGAGAACCATGACTCCGAGCACGATGCTCGCCACGGCGATGACGAGGTACCCGCTCGACGCGGCAAGGCCGGGCAGACCGGGCACGAGCGAGACGACGACGAGGATCGCCCAGCCGAGTGCCGCGAAATAGGAGGCTGTCTTCGCTGTCCCGTTCTCCAGGTCGACGCGGGCGAGCAGCACGTGGGCAACAGCCATGCCGATGTAGGCCGCGACGAACACACCGCGGGTGTCGAGGGGCAGCTGCGCGACGAAGACAACGATGGAGGCGAGCACGGCTGCGCCCGCGAATATGAAAGCGATCGCCGTGTTCGACCGTGGCGCGGGTTCGGTGCTCATGCGTCAACTCTATGGGCGGCCGACGGTACCCTGAGACGGTGCCAGACCCCTTCGCGCTTGCCTTCGTGCCCGGCGTCACGCCCGGAAAGTGGATCGGTGTCTGGAAGGAGCGCATGCCGCTCGTTCCTCTCGAGGCGATGCAGGTCTCGCCCGCTGGCGCTATCTCTGCGCTCCACGACGCGTCGGCCGACGTCGCTCTCGTGCGTCTACCCGTGGATGGAGCGGGCCTATCCGTCATCCCTCTGTACGAGGAGAGGGCGGTCGTCGTCGCGCCGAAAGACCACGTGCTCGAGGCGTTCGCAACTGTCACGGCGGCCGACCTCGTCGACGAGAACCGACTGGACGGACAGGATGCCGGAACGGTCGAACTCGTCGCCGCCGGCCTAGGCGTCGCCGTCATGCCGCAATCGGTGGCTCGGGCCCTGAGTAGGCGCGACGTCGTCTCCCGCATCATCACGGACGCGCCGACCACGCGCGTTGCGCTCGCCTGGCTCGACGGCAATCCCGATCCCCTCATCCAGGAGTTCATCGGCATCGTGCGGGGACGCACCGCCAATAGCTCGCGAGGAGAGCAGGCGGATCCCGCCGCGGCCGAGCCGCGAAAGCCGGAGCCCCGAAAGTCGGTGCAGAAGAAGGGCCAACGCCCCCCGAAAACGCGCCAGCGACGTCGCTGACTCCCATCGGTTCTGGCGTTAGCCTCGAACTATGACAGTGAGGTCGCGCGACGAGTCCCTGGTGGTTGAGCCGGCCGGTCAGGCACGGAAGACGGTGGGGGTGATCCGCGTCGCTGCCGGGCTGCTCGTGCTCGCGGCCATGATCACGCAGATCGCCGACCAGGCGATCAACGACACCTTCGTGCCGAGCGAGTACTTCTCTTACTTCACGATCCAGTCGAGCATGATGAACATCGTCGTGCTCGTGACCGGCGGCGTCCTCGCGTTCCGGTTCCGGCGCGACACGGAGCTGTACACCGGCGTGCGGTCGGCTATCACCGTCTTCGCCGTGGTGACGGGTGTCGTGTACAACGTGCTCCTCCGCGGAATCCCGCCGGAGGGCTACGTCGGCGTGCAGTGGCCGACCGAGGTCGAGCACGTGTGGATTCCGCTCTACATCCTCATCGACTGGCTGTTCGCCACGGGGCGCCCGCGCATCGGCTATCGCTGGCTCTGGGTCGCCGTGGGGTTTCCGATCGCGTGGTGCATCTTCACCCTCATCCGCGGAGCGGCGACGGGGTGGTACCCCTACCCCTTCATCGACCCGGCAACGGGCGGGTGGGGCAGCGTGATCGGGTACATCGTCGGCCTGGCCGGCTTCATCGTCGGGCTCGCGGCGCTCGCCATCGCCTACTCGCGACGCTCGTGGCGGCAGCCCGACGAGTAGCTAGGCGCGAGCGGCGTGGGTCATGATCCACGCCAGCAGGTAGCTGCTTGAGTTGCCGTCGTCGATGCCGGAGGCGGGCAGGTCGCGTGCCCGGTCGAGCACTCCCTCACCTCCGGCGAGCGCCTCGTACATGAGCAAGTAGTCCGGGAACAGCGTGCCCTCGCCGACCTCTGCGATGTTCGCGAGAATGCGCTTCGGGTCAGTTGCGAGGTAGTCGGCAACGGGCTGCATCGGCAGCAGCTGGATGCCGAGGATCGCGCCAGGGTCCGTACTGAACCACGTGCCGTAGTCGAGTTTCCCGTCCCAGACGATGCCGACCACGCCGCGGTCGTAGCCGGAGAAGGGCTCGGTCGAGGTGTCGAAGTCGAGGTAGTAGGCCATGGCGCTATCTGCCTCGGCGGACAGCATCCATCGCGCCTGCTCTGCGAGACCACGGTCACCGATCGCGTCAGCCCACAGGGCGAGCCCGTTCCACGCGGAGACGGCCTCTGAACTCGACTCCTGGTTGTTGCCGTCGGCAAACGGTGCAAAACCGGAGGCCCAGGAGTGGCCGGAGTAGGGGTCGAACGCGCGACGGGCGGGAAAGTACTCGTTCGTCTCGCCGCTCGCCAGGTCGGCGGAGAGGAGCGTCATCGTCGGGGTGAGCTGCGCCGCGAGCTCGTCGTCATCCGCGACGGCGACCGCTGCCGCATAGAGGAAGTACCCGTAGTGGAAGTGGTGGTCGTTGAACTCGTCAGAGCCGAAGGATGCCGGCTGGCCGACAACGCCGCCGATCTCCGGGTCGTAGACGAAGCAGCGGTCTGTGCAGTCCACCCACTCGAGCAGCTCTGTCGACAGCCTCTTCGATGCAGCGGCCTGCGCCTCGCCGTCGTCGAGCGCACGGGCGAGCTCAAGCAGGTTCGCCAGACGTGCGAGGGCCTTTCCGCCGAAGTAGGTGTCGGCGGGCAGGTTCTCGGTCGAGGCGAGGTCCTTTCCGAGCTGGGTGCGCAGCTCGTCCTTCTCCCCCTGGCTCAGACTGCCGAGGTCGAGGGACGACGACGGCTCCACCGCATCGACGCTCCACCGCAGGCTGGTGCCGGAGCACAGCCTCAGCTCTCCGAGCACGGTCGCGAAGCTGCCGAGATCGCAGCGCGTCGGCGCGGCGAGTCCGGGCAGCTGGTGCGGCAGCACGCCGATCAGCGTCGGGTCTCCCGACTCCGTCTCGTAGCCGAGGGTGGTCGTCGAGCCCTTCCACGCGGTCGTGACCCCGGTGATCGCGGGTGCGGCATACTGCGCGAGGCTGGCTGCATCCACCCCGTCGGGGCTGACGAACCAGTTGGCCGTATCTCCGCTCGCCAGGGTCACGGTGCTTCCCTCGACCGAGCCAGAGGTGACGAGACCGAAGGACACGTCGTCGACGGTCGCCACGTAGAAGCCGTCACCCGCGCTCTCGACAGGAACGGACAGCTGGATGTCGCTCGCGGCATCCGCGACATAGCTCACCACGGGTGAGCCACGCGCGATGGTCACCCGCCCGAGGGACTCTCCCCCGCGCGAGTTGCTGACGGTGACCGATACGTCGTCGTACGCGGTCACCTGCTGCTGGTCGGCGCCAAGGTCGACCGAGACCTGCTGACGGTATGGCGCGGTGACGGCGCCGGGTGCGGACGTCACCTGAGGAAGGCCGAAGCCGTAGCCAGATCCGGTGAGCTGGAATCCGAGCGGAAGGGGAAAGACCGGCTGTGACTGCTCGCCGCCGAGCACCAGACCGGTGTACCACCGGTTCGTGGGGGCGACGAGGCCCTCGCCGAGGCGGTCGAGGGAGGGAGTCGTAGCGGCCTTCTGCTGGAGGTCGGCAACGAGTGGTGCGAGCTCGGCCTGCGGCAGGATCGCGCCAGGCTTCACGGTCATCGTGCTCGTCTCATCGGGCGTCGCAGAGCAGCCGGCGAGGATACCGATCGCCGCAAGCAGGGCGATGGCCTTCGTGGCGCGGTTCATCGCAGGATCGCATCCTTGAGGTCACTCGCGAAGTCTCGCACGGTGCCGACCAGCCGTGCCAGCACGTCATCATTACGCAGCTTCATCTCCGCGCTGATCGGGGTTCCCGGCGCGATCAGGCCGCCGTGGCCGCCGTACGCGAGGTCTGAGCTTGAGACGGTGACGACGGCACGAGCCTGGCCGTCGACGGTCTCGACCTCGAAGGAGTCGACAGTGCCCGAGATCGTGTCGGTGTTCGGCAGCTCGAGGGTGACGACGGCCCCCTCCTCGACCCTGGCGAAGTCCTTGGGATCGAGAACGTACTCCGCCTTGACATGGAGCGGATCGGTTGCCGAGAGCCGGGCAACGGTGCTCCCGCCAGCGGCGTACCCGCCCTGCTGCACGAGAACCTCGTCGACGATGCCGTTGACGGTCGACTTGATGGTCAGGGTGCCGTCGGGGAACACGTCATAGGTACTGGTGGAGGCGACGGTGGCACCATTGGCGAGCTGCTCGAGCAGTGTGTTGCTCTGGATCGTCGCGATCGGGTCGCCAACGGCCACCTCGTCGCCGGCCTCGACGGCCTGTGAGATGACCGACCCGGGATAGTCGGTTCCGACGGGGTACTCGATCGCCTCGATTGATGCGGTCGTGCTCGTGGTCTCCCCCTTCCGCTGCGACAGCACGATGGTGAGGGCGCAGACGATAGCGACGACGACGATGAGTCCGAAGAACATCTTGAAACGGTTGGCCCAGGTCATGAGACGAGCTCCTTTGAGGAATCGATGCGGGAGACGGTGAACAGTACGGGGCTGACGCGGGGCCGTGCAGCCTCGCGCGCCATCCGTCGTTGCTCCCGTTTGGTGGCGCGCTGCTCACCGAAGCCGGTGAGGATGAACGCCCCGAGGATGAGGGTGTTGGTGACATTCCAGCCGGTCGCGAGGG
>Ga0307514_10004093_pt1 | contig 13530 bp, 12 predicted proteins | sample 16_EM_MG_FD_203088 | JGI IMG/M metagenome (GOLD analysis project Ga0307514, IMG submission 203088) | Populus trichocarpa ectomycorrhiza microbial communities from riparian zone in the Pacific Northwest, United States - 16_EM | ecosystem: Host-associated > Plants > Roots > Unclassified | place... | reverse complement strand
GAGTTTCTCGGTGGCAAAACCCAAACTACGGTCGGGGTCCTCTGGGGTCCTGACAGTTCCCTTTTTCGCTCTGACATCCTGTCAAAAGTCTGTCGAAAACACAAGCAAAAGTCCTACGGATAGTCACTCAGTCAGATGAGCATGGGTTATCCTGCTCTGCACGCCTTGAAACGACATCGGCTGTGTCGAACGTATCAGACGGTTCGTTCGCAATGATGATTAAGCAACATCGTGGCTGCGGGTTGCCAGCGGGTATGAAAAGGTGGTGGTGTGTAAAGCAGGTTAGACTGAACACGCTTTCACCTCACCATTTGACTCTATTGCTCGTTACTTGTGTAACATATCTGGGGTGATGCAAACTATGGCAAACACCATGCATAAGACTCTCCCCCCTTTCAAATCGCTTCCCAGATCCTCCCAGACTCTCCCAGTTACTCCCACCTTCACATCTATCCCTACTGTGGGTTACTACGATGAGCAGCGAGGAGAGTCCCAAACCGGTCAATATCGACCCCAAATGGTACGTTATGGAGATGTAGAATCGGTTTCCAGGACCAGAAGTCTAACCCAAGACTCTAGCATCCAAGACGCCCTCCGGATGTTCCTCCAGCCCATCAAGAACGATGACCCCGAAATCGATTTCTACACCATGTACAAACGGGAGGTGACCGAGTACGACACCGAATACATGCAGAACTACAATGAAGATCTCAACACCACCTTGATTTTCGTGCGTTTCTGCAACCACCTTGTCACCGTGCGGTGTTGACTCCATTCACAGGCCGGTCTATTCTCGGCGGTCAGCTCCGCCTTCGTCATCGACATCCAATCCAAAATCCAGCCAGACTCGGGCGAGCGGTCGGAAGCCTACCTCCGAGCGATCCTCCTCAGCCTCAATCCTTCTATCATCCCAGGCGAGAAACCCACCCCTCCTCTGGACTGGATTCGTCCACCTCAAGAGATCATTGCAACGTTGGATCTTCTATACACAAGTTTACTCCTGTCGCTGTTTGCCGCATTCGTTGCGATGCTGGGAAAACAGTGGTTGAACAGATATCGCAGGCACACCGGTGGATCCACGATCGAACGCTGTGGTGACCGCCAGCGCAAATTCGACGGCCTGGAGAAGTGGTCGTTCCGGTTGTTCATCGAGAGTCTCCCCATCTTGCTCCAGATCGCCCTTTTTCTCCTTGCTTGCGGCCTGTCACGATACATGTGGACCGTCAACAAGTCCGTCGCACGCCTCGTCATCTCCTTCACCGTTCTCGGCTTCATCTTCTACATCGGGATCTTGATTGCGGGGATATCCTCATACGAGTGTCCGTTCCAAACGCCAGCATCGATGACTTTCCGGCACCTCAAAGACAGCGAGACAACCTGGAGGTTGTTGGCAAAAGCGTCTCCGGTCAACATCATCTCACTCGCTCGGAGGAACACCCCCAAGTTCCTGGCAAGGCTGTCTCTACCCAGCGTCACGTCGCTCGTCTACGCCACTCGGATGGATGCCCGCCAGGGACTTGTTTCTGCATCCCACCATGCATACGACGTCCTCCAACGCCCATTGTCCTGGGAGTTCTCGCTGGCTCACATCCTCTCCGGTATTCACCACGCCACCACAATGGTCGGACACCAAACCATCATCCTACTTCTCCGGATCGATCGAGCTTTCGGGAACGCAAAGTACAGGGTGGTACAAGGGATTCGAAAGTTCAGGCGTGCGGGGCTACTACCAACTTCTACCAAAGATGCGGGCCATCAGCCTCAACCACTCGTACCCCACAATATTCAAGGACTGCGATTGCGTGTACGGAACCTGGAAGGGATTCGGAGGCAGAACGCGGCCAACGCGCGTTGTGCCAGTTGGATCCTCCGAAATATCACGGACCCTGAAGCCATCGATTCTGTTATCCGCCTTGTGGGGGACATCCGGTGGTTCGACGGTGACTCCAGTTGTGACCCGCCCTTTGACTTGATCGTCTCTGCCTTCGAGGCGTGCTTCGACTCGGCCAAACAGGTGTACCCTGGGATGAGAGACCGGGCGTACTTCTCGGCGCGGGCTATTCTCCAAATCAATCTGAGGGGAAGGGTCCGACCCCAGGAACGTGCTTCCAAGTATCCCATTCCTGCCGTTTTCTCAAACCCCTTATACAACACCGACCCTGACATTTACCATCTCATTCGCATACTTGAGCAAAACTTGGGTGACCCCCGACCCACCGTCAACTTCTATTTGATGGAAGGAACCACCTATGCTCACAGGCTGTGGGTAACAAACTTGTTTGTGGATTTGGCCTGTGTTGGCCTGAAGCCAATCCTGGGATTCCACGTTGATGCGGCCAGCACCAAACACCAAGCCATGGTCGCCAACGTCCTTCTCATGTGGTACATGTTCCTGGGCGGACACGTTGATGAGGAAACCGCCTGGGCTGTTGACAAATCGTATGCAGCTGTCGTACTGTCCTTCGTTCCAACCTGCTTAGTATTCCCCATACCAGTGATTCATTGGAAACCATCCTCTCTCACTTGTCCACAAGGGTGATGGATGCCTTTGCCAACAGAAATCATGTCGACTATCTCATTTACCTGGTCGATTTTTTGGCAAGATGGCAGGAAAGACCTGCCTGTTTGACTCCGATGGCTTACAAGTGGTGTTCCATTTTCTCCGAGGTGACTGAGGGGCTCGGGCAGGGCGGCATATGGATTAGATTCCTTCGCCAGGAGGATTATTTATTTCACATTGATATGGAATTCACCCATGTTGAGCCTGGCCCCGATCTGGTCCATCCGGATGACAGCTCTCACGCTCGCGGACGTCCACTAGGCCTGAACCACATACAATGTGCGGATCTTCTCCTCAGGACCCTCGAGGTTGGATTCCGCCTAGCTGACATTAGTGATCGCCAACCACACCTCGACTTGAATCACACATCTCATCACGATCAAATTTTCGAGGCCGTATTCTCATGTGATGATGACGAGGCCATTGCAGATGCTGTGGGGGCATGGATCGTAGGCAACAGCAGACCGGCTAGTTCATGCGTGCGCTATTTCGCCATGCGCATGGCGAGGGCCACACCCCTTTCCCCGAGGTTGCGGCATGCGGGTATACATGCCCTTGAAAGCAACTGGAGCACGATATCAATCCCGGATGCTCTTTACTTGTTGAACTGCCTCCATGTTGATGTGGATGATGTGGTGGGATACGATCGCTCGTGGTCATGGCTGTTGGTGAGGGTGATACGTTCTCCGACGGGATTCGAGAGTTTGTCCTCTCATTACTGGCGTTTACTGGGCAAGTTGATGTCGAGAACAATAGGTTTCGCCGACCCTGTACCGCGTGACGTGGAGGTGATGAAGTCACTCGAGGAGGTTGAGGACTGGGAGAAGTTGGAGGCCTGGATGCTGATTGTATGGGGTTCCTTGGTTCTCGGCTCCGTGCCGGAGTCGATGGAAGACATCGGACGGGTGACTCTCAAGCTGACCTCGCAATGGCCGTCAGCTCTCCAGAAGTTGGAAAACATATGCAACATATTCCGGGACTCAGACGAGATGGCCGCACTCCAACCGATACTCAACTGGGCACGAACGGAACAACCGCTCTTGGAACCCCCACCCCCACCGTAGGTTTCTACTTGTTCTGCCCAACCCCCGCCCATTCTGATGCCATCTTTTTTTCCTCAGTCAATCGGTTCACGTCCAGCCGCTCGTCTTCTTTCCTTTTGCGGGAGACGACACTTTCTGAGTGTATAGTGTTATGTATGCCATGGGTTGGTGTACGGAATTGGAGAGCATGCTAGCCTTTCGGGATGTTCGGAGTAGCGACGTACGATTTCAGATGAGATCGCACACCGAGACCGATTATCTACCTGGATACACTTTAACTTGAGATTTTATGCCCTCGGGTTGTTTCCACTGGGTTCGTTCGATGCACCCACCGATTCGTTTGCGTCGAGGTGAAGTCGTGTTTGAGACGAATCCATCAGTCCTTGGATTCTGTCGATTGTGGGGAAGTAGGGCCTCCTCACTGTGCGGGGCCAAAGCACTGAAGGTTTTCTGACGACCGTCGGATAGTGATCCCACATGTCTCAATGTCGACAATTGGTTCAAACCGGCCACATCACCTATCCTTCAAGCTTCTGTATTTGTTTACTTGGATCGACGTGGACGGGAAAACACTTTACGGCTCGTTTACGGACTTCCCTCGGATGAGTAGCTCGACAGGAGGGTGTAAAATCTTCAAATCGCACGACTACGTATGTACGGCAGTATGACTAGGCACGCAGCGGAAGGGAAGGCAGGGTTTACCGGACATGCGAGCCACCGAATCCAGTGCTGGTTCTCATCCAACCCAAATTTGAAGGTTCTCCACCTCAGCGATCACCGCTATTCCCCGAGGTCGATCCCCAGCGAGATGCAGGCGATGGTTGTGGTTGAGGTTGACCAAACCGTCCCGAAGATCTCGTCGTCCCGGGTCATGAGTCGCCGATCGGAGTAGCTGGTGGGGTTGTGTGGCTCTGTTATATCGACACCGCCTGCCGCCACACCCGCCCAGAAGCCTGGACCTCTGCCTTGTCCTTGAGATCGGGAAGATGACAGCTGTTTGCGTTTCGATAGACCGTTTCCTACAGGATACGGCCCCAAACCTTTGTTTACCTTTTGATCGTATTGGGGTCCGGCACCCCGGCACCCCGGCACCTGCCCTGCTCGTCCAGTGGGTTCGACGGGTCAACGGTCTGGTTTCCCCCCCTGATTTTCGGTCTGCAGGGTTGTCAGATATTGTGTTAAGGATATGCCGACCCCCGCGAGTGGCGGCGGGACCATAGGTATGAGTTATGTCGAGACGAGAGCCCTGGCTCCGGCATCGCGCGTCATGCCGAAATACCGGCCCCACCACCACTCGAAGCTCGACAACAAAATGAGGCCACATATTGCGGACAACGGCCTATTGAAGCCCAAAAATCGATGACATGAATCCTGAGTCGTTGACGACCCTACAAACTAAGAATCGAACGAGAAAACGAAGTTCCTAACCTGCTTGAGGCCATCGTGCGAACCAACCAAGGCCGGGGTGCCGGGATGCCGAGCTCCAATACGATCAAAAGGCAAACAAAGGTTTGGGGCCGTATCCTGTAGGAAACGGTCTATTGAAACGCAAACAGCTGGAATGTCCATCCTTTGGATAGGGAGGAGGGGGCGATGGGGAACGACGACGGTTATCTTGACCGCCAAACCAGTTGGATCCGCCTCCAGATCCTGGTCCCCACGGACGAGGATTTGTGCCATGGCTCCCAGCTTGAGGGCGCCTGGAACTTCCCCATTCACGGGGTAGAGTGGCGTGTTGGATGAAAGAGTATGCGAACAATGAAGTCCAGAGGATGGAAAAGATGGTCGAAAGGGACTTGTCGGCTGCGATTCTGACGGTCAATCGTCTGGCGGTCGATGAAATCAGACACCTACGGTTGACGTACGACTCCCAGGAAGCGGGCGTGTCTGTGTAGTCATCCCGAAGGGTTTTCGAATCTCCAACAGACGATGCTCCAAGCCACAAGATCCTGATCTGAGACGGTATAAGCTTGCGGAGATCGATTAAGCCCCCACCACTCACCCTGCAATACGTACGGGTCCCCAAGTTTTGACCAACCCTTACACGACACCGACCTGTCCGAGTCTCGAAGGCGAATGTGGATCGGTTTCGCACTATCGGGACAAAGGGGTTCAGCGCAATCTCTCCTCGACCGCGAAGTGATCCGGCAGAATCGCCAAACATACCTCCAGTCGACGTTAATTTCCCGACCCCCCGACATTCGTGTGCCTGATCTTCCGATAGGTAAAGTTTGCACGCTTTCTTGATGCAACTGTATGGCGTCCGAAAGACGGGCGGCGGTGAAAGAACCTTTGTAGAACGTAACGGCACTTCAACGAGGGCGGTAGTACAAGTTGTCAAGAGGTACGGAAGGGGTAGTCGCCAGGTGTGGATGCATAAGGTTCTGTTTCCACTTGTGGCTATCCGGGGGTGCGATGGTGGTTGGGACGCGTTCGATCGACGCGCCGGACCCGCTTGCTGCTGACCTATGGAGTGGCAAATCCTGCAGTGCTGATGAGGGTCGTCGGAAAAAAACCCAGTACTGGGCTTCTCGGTCACGCACAATAATCACGGAGGCTGACCTTAAGAGTGAATTTACGACTAGTGGTGGTTCCGTCCCAAGGACACTTTTTGGTTCAGGATCGGACGGTTCCTCGCGCGCACTTTCGGCGCTTCCGTCTTCAGCTTCCCCGGACTGATACATCTTTCTTCACCTTCCCTCGCTTCCTCTTCTCAGGATGCCGCGTTTCATCAAGAAGCGTTGGAAAAAACCCGATAAACCCATCTCAAAACCGGGGAGTCGTACCCATCAAACTACCAGTACAGAGTATAGCAGGGATCCCGATGGTAAGTGTCTTTGGAAAGATCTCGGAACTGATGAGGCCGGTGGGACTGATAAACCATGACACCAGATATCAACCACGGAGGTTGTTCAACGCAGGAAGTTGTTGATCTCCGGTCCTCATGCACATGTCCTGAGTTACAATCCAAGAACCCTGGACACCAGAGGGGCGACGCGAGTGAGTGCAGTCGGTTGTTTCCATCGGAGTCAATGTTTATTCCCGCCCCAATAGCACCGCAGGTACAGGGACACACACGTAGTGGATCCACGCAAGCCCAGAGCGAGCATTTAAATGTTCATGATCGGGGGGAGCATGAAGACCGGGGACCGGGTGTTCAGCGACCTCTAGATACCGCTCCTGAACGTACATCCGGCGGTGGTCAGGATACCGGGGGTGCTCATGACACAGTCCAGCCTGGGAAGTCCAACGGTAAGTCCCCGTGTTCTGATCACACAATAGTCCATATTAACCGATACCGCTAGTCAAGGAGAGAGGCTGGGCTGACCAGACTCTTGGGTGTACCATGGCCGCAGTCTATCTCGTGGAGGGACCAGACGAAGCGTTTGGTCTACTCGAAACCATCTTGGAAACCATCTCTGTTCTATATGCCAAATATCAGGTTCGCTTTTACGCTCTGTCCAAGGTCCTATCCTAACAATTGCACCTCCAGAACGCGGTTGGTGTTAAGGATAGGATCGAAATACTGCGCCCACGCATCACTATGCTGGTGGAACTTTTTGAGAAACCCGCAGGCAATGCGATTGAAAGGAAACGCCATGAAGGATTGTTAGAGTACGCGAGTGGTCTTCATTCAGGCTGGATACTGATGCCTTCGTAGTAAACTCCAAGATATCGAAGAACAATTACACCTGTTGTGCGAGAAATCTGCGCCTCTGCGACCTGTCGATGATGTTCACGACAACAAAGACGTGAACGGACCCCTCAATGATCTACAAGAGGTCGTCGGGGACTACATGGTTCGTTCATGACTATGACGGTCATTTTGGCGTTGACTAGGATAACAGATGGGGCAACAAATGGCGATCTACGATCAAGGATGGAAGCTTATGGTGGGTTACCCCTCCTTGATATCCGAACAAATAGGATAACCTTTCTCTACAGGACGCAGGTGAGAATGTTCCCCGCTCTGAACGAGGGGTGTTTAACATGAAGCCCTTACAGCCGAAAGGTCTATCCTTGATAGTTTCCGCCGGGCAAGGGGGGCCGAGTTTCGACAAGACGAGCGCAAGGGCTGTCTCAAAGGAACACGTGGAGTCGTCCTGAACGCCATCGAACTCTGGGCAAGGGACCATGGAAAATCCCCCGTCTATTGGTTGAATGGGCTGGCCGGCACGGGGAAGAGCACCATCGCAAAGACGATCGCGGAGAGGTTGTTTGCGGACGGGAAACTTGGGGCTTCCTTCTTCTGTTCAAGGGATTCCGAAGATCGAAGGAACCTTCAGCTCATATTTCCAACACTAACCACTCAACTCGCGCGCAAGTACCCCGAATTTCGAAAGATCCTCGTCCCATTGATCCAGTCGGATCCAGAAATCGCCTACGAATCACTGTACAACCAGATGAACAAGTTGATCGTCCGACCGCTCAAGCGATCCGGCATCTCGACTGTAATCATCATTGATGCTCTAGACGAATGTGATGACGAGGGGCCGGCTTCGGCGATTCTATCCGTCCTCGGCCGATTGGTATCAGAGATCCCCAAAGTCAAATTCTTCCTCACCGGTCGCCCCGAACCACGCGTCTATGAAGGCTTCCGTCTCCCACTGCTGGTGAAAATGGTGGACACGTTCGTTCTGCACAACGTCGAGCAGTCCCAGATCGACAGCGATATACGGTTATTTTTCACAACCGGCTTCTCGGAACTTGCAGGTCGTCGGGGTGGACTGGATAATTGGCCGTCCGGAGAACAGCTGATCGGCCTCTGCGAGCGGGCGGCAGGACTGTTTATCTATGCTGCGGCAACGGTCAGGTTTGTTGATGACAACAAGAGGGATCCAAGAAGTCAGCTGGATCTCCTTCTGCAGTCGCAGAAGATTGGTGCTCGCGAGGGGAAGGCTCTGGACACACTGTACACATCGATTCTGCAGGAGGCTTTCAGCGACGACGACCCGGAGGATGACGCCAAGATTCGGTCCGTCCTCGGTGCCGTAATTCTCGCTGTGAACCCCCTTTCTTCATCCGCGATCGCTATCCTCCTGGGATATGATGCCGAAGATGTCCCTCACTTGCTGTCACTAGCCAAATCACTCCTCGTTCTCCAGGAAGATACCAGTCGTCCTGTTCGGCCATTCCACAGGTCATTCCCGGACTTTATAACTGATTCAACTCGGTGCACCAACCCAAGGTTTCATATCTCCCCTCCGGATCACCACCTACAACTTTTGACCGGTTGCCTCGATCTCACGAACCGAACATTGGCCAAGAACATGTGCAATCTCCCGGACGGAGTCGCAAACTCAGATGTTAACGACTTGAAGGAAAGGATTGAGGAATATGTCGGACCAGCTTTACAATATGCATGTTCATCGTGGCACGCCCACCTTGTTGATGCGGACACGACACCAGTTCACGCACCTACAATCACCCCCACCCTTGGTCAGTTCCTGGAGAAGAAGTTTCTGTTCTGGCTGGAAGTACTCAGCGTCCTCGGTGTCGTCAAAAACGCGGTTGAAGCGTTGCAAATCATCACGGACTGGTTGGAGGTGTGTTGACTTTCTATGCTTGATGCCTATTTGCTCAGACGGGATCCAGGACTCATCAACATTTGACCTCGCCAACGATTGTTTTCGTTTTGTAACTGGATACTTCGAGGTCATCAATTCATCCGCTCCGCATATCTATCACTCGGCGCTCGCGTTCGCCCCCCAGAAATCGATGGTACGAGGACTATACGAGTCATACGCCCACCCTTTTGTGAGGGTTGTGCATGGACTACCGACGTCATGGAATCCAAATGCCGCTGCCATAACGCGTCGCAATACCATCAGGGTGGCTGCACGGTCGCCGTGCGATAGGTTCATCGCGATCACCTGGAGTGGTGCCAAAACGATAGATGTGCTGGACTCAGCAACCCTCCAGCGACTTCAAACCCTCGAGTTCCCACAGGCACAACACATATCCATGGAACGCGTAGCGCTCACGTTCTCCCCAGATAGTCGTACTTTGACGTGCTTTGGTCCAAATTCCCCCCCGGACCAAGAACTGGTTGTGGTCAGCTGGGACCTCCAGACGGGTGGCGTGGCTGGCGTTATCAGGTCGCAAGGACCGCACGAGGCCATCAAGGGGACGCCCTCCATCACTTATTCGGCTAATGGAAGGATGATTGGAGTTCGTTGTCGGTATTCCACTGGTGCTGATGCAATCCTCGTTTTCGACGTTGCTTCTGGTATATACGTCCACTCTCACTCGCCCACCAGTTCCTTTGCACACACAAACGACATCTGGACTCACGGAGAATCCTTGCGGTTCATAACTGTTGGTAGGGATGAAATCACCATATGGGAAGTCGGGTTCACCTCGGATGCCGTACCTACCGAGATCAAGACATTTTCCGCCCCTGAAGATATTTCCTTCGATGATCCTGAGGATATGTCTGTCAAGTTTCTCCCTGACCTATGCCGACTCGCCATCGACGACGGGGGCGATGTTATAGTGTGGGATGCCCATAATTCCAACTACCTGCTACGGTCTATGGATACCATGTTCTTTTCACATATGTCCTTTTCCTCCGACGGTCGCTTCTTTGCATGTCAAACTGGCGGTTGGGACGTTTATCTCTGGAAAGAGTCTCCCAAAGGCTATATACTTCACGGGATACTTGTGTACGAAGGCCCCAACCCGATTCCACTCCTCTCCCGAAACGGAGAGTCGATTGTCATTTATGGTTGTTTCACGATTCGGCTGTGGCACACAAAAGGACTTCCCACCCCCTCTCCGAATTTTACCACCCCCCCTTTCGGGTTTTGGACCAACCCTTTCAGATTTTTGGCCCACCTTTTCAAGGCTTCTGTCCGCACCTTCCGTTCTTGGAACGAACCTATTCGGTGGGCCGATGGATTCGACCTGGATTTTTCTCCTGATGGGATGTTGGCGGTGGTTGCGATGTTGGAGGGCAAAACTGTCGCCGTTCTCGACCTCGACTCTGGTGTTCCGCGGCTGACAATCGATACGGGTATGGTGGTGCACGGTGTCAGGGTGATTGGGAACGTCATCGCCGCTATAGGTGGCCGGAAGGCTGCCACTTCTGGCCGGAAGATCATCACTTGGGACCTACCCACAGGAGATCGCGTCCCCCATTCCAAGGCGACCCTCAAAGATAGCACCCGGACAATACACCTCCGAGGTTCGGTGACTGGCAATGTTGAGTGCGCCTCAATCACCCCCGGTTTCCGTCATGTTGCCCTCGTCACCCACGCTGAACACACATATTATTTGTATATTTACAACGGATCTACCGGAAAGCAGCTCGCGCGACACAGATTATCGGGTGGCGTGCCTCATTTCGCTCCAGGCGGATGTGATCTCTATTTTGCATGTGAAGATAGGAACGACGTGCTGAGGATCGGCAGCGGGGGGCAGGTGCTACAGTACCCGTCAGGAGGGGATCCCTGGACATCGTCTCGTGGACACCGGCTTACAAATGATTGGTGGATAGTTGACTCGGATGAAAAGCGACTTTTGATGTTGCCGCCTCTTTGGCAGTCTCCCTTGAGAGCGGATCGGGTATGGAAGGGGCAGTTTCTTGCGTTGGTGCATGTTGGACCACCAGAACCTATTATTTTGGAACTAAATCAATGACTTATTGTACTTTTACGGTGCATATATATCCTACAGCCAGTTGCGTGCTGAATTTTTACTCCCTCCAATCTAAACCCTGATCGATAACTTCCTCCTATAGGTGAATCCAGCATCGCGACACAGGTGGCTGAAGCTTCAGACGCAAACGGGTTCACTATCGTCGTCATTTCATACCCCTGTATCATGCGCGTACTTGCGATCTTGAGGGTCAAATTTGGGAGTTACTTACCAGGAAGAAATTTTAACGTGGTATCCATGTTGTTTGGACAACGTGCAGCCAGCCGAGCGAAACATGATGGGGGACCAATCTATTGCTGAACCTGTGAGTCTTCAGACGTCAATTGTGGCAGTGGAGGGAAGAGATTGAAGAGACGAACGCTTCACCACGTGAACAAGTCCTCGAGCTGACCATGGAATAGCACTGGCGACTTCACCAAGGGGGATGCGGTCGAAAAGCAATGGTCGAATCGACGGGTTTCGCTAAATCGCCAAGGGTCAGAGTGACCCAATCCTGCAGGCGCCAATGAACGCGTTGGTGTGTTGGCGAAACCAGTGGGTTTCTCGATCACGCAGCCCTCACGGGGAACTATTTTACTCTCTGGCTCAAGGAGTATAATGCCAGGCATACCCAATGGATGAATCCTCTATCCTGCGAGATCGGTGAGTGTCATATGGCTCGACTTCCGTTTCGGTTGTTCACTAGAGGAGGTTGACGATGAAGACGGTTGGAACATTGTATACCGAAATTTCGTTCATTCGAGCAGCCGCTTGTCAAATTGAATTTTGGTGGTGGTTGGGAATTCGAGCTCTGTGGCGGTCACTCGTGTGCGCTTCCGGCTCCAGGTTCCAGTAAGCGATACAAACTGGGTCAACTGGCGCACCTTTCCCCTCCTTCTTCTCTCAGGATGCTGCGTTTCGTCAAGAAGCCTTGGAAAAAACCGATGGGGTCTTCTCAAGACCGGAGAACCCGCTTCACCCAATCACCAGCATCGGCGCAGAGTGCGGCAAGGACTCCGATGGTGAGTGCCTTTCGAGCTGATGAAGCCGATGGGAAGGTCATGGCACCAGGTATCGACCACAGATCGGGTTCTCAGATCACAACTCGGGACCGGAGGACTGGAGATCGACAACTTCCCGTGTCGAATGCCCTGACCTCGATTCCTGGACACGAGAGTGACGATGCAATTCCCCACTCCTGTATTGCGCTCGTCGGAGAAGCGCTGATCGTCACCGTGGTGGCTTCACCTCATCGGAAGGAAGCCTTCGTAGCCTGCGAACACCTTTTGGAACAGACCGAGCTCAGCGTTGCTATTTGGAAGAAGGGAGTGTATAAGAGGCGAGGGCCACGGTGGAAGGCAATTATCCGCTGAACGGTTGGTCGACTGTCATGATCAGCCAAACGATGATAGATAGTGCAAGCGTGATGATGCGCTTGATGTTATTCGCAGGGCCTGCTGTCCCCATCATCAGGAAAACCTGGAGTCAGCTTTGTTGCGATTGTGTACAACCGAACCGCTTTGGTGGGACTGTCGCATATTCCGAGCGCTTGGAAGCGCTTCGGAGCGATTCCACCAGTCCTCGGTCCATGGAAGCGCATTGATACGCTCCCCTGAAGTTTTGTAGGTGCACCGTTAAATCAGTCTACGCCCATTCCAACCACGAGCGTTGCCCATACAGTCAAGATATGGTGCCCGTACAATAGTTAAGATAAAGAAAAAAAAACTCTGCCCCGATTTTATGCGCTTCAATGCGCTTGGAACTGACTGTCAATGATGAAAGCGCTTCGAAGCGCTTCCATGAAAGCCACCATCCTTCCAAGCGCTTCAACCTCGTCGAAGCTGATTCGGTATTTTCCTGATGATACACACCTCTTTAGCTTTATCTCCCGCGATTATTCAATATATGGGCGTTCTGAACTACTGTATAAAGCACTCGGCGGAGGGTGAAACATGCTACTCGAGGTTGGTTCTGCAGCAGGAGGTTGCGTGAACCTAGTATGGTCAATTTTCTTTTACCACTGGCTGGCACTCGCGAACCTTCCAGATAAGACGTCGTACCGTGTACGAGAAGCAGGAAGGATGAATACTTACCGGTACCGGTTGCCCTTTAATTCGCTCGGCCTGCGTGAGACGCCTGGATTGACTTTCGTGCCTTTCGATCCACCGCCCACCTATCCTCACATCCACCCACGCTGTGGGATACTGCAATGAGCGGCGAGGAAAAGCAGCAACCGGTCAACATCGACCCAAAATGGCGCGTTCCAGAGATGTAGAATCAGTTTCGATA
>Ga0307514_10004092_pt1 | contig 13531 bp, 6 predicted proteins | sample 16_EM_MG_FD_203088 | JGI IMG/M metagenome (GOLD analysis project Ga0307514, IMG submission 203088) | Populus trichocarpa ectomycorrhiza microbial communities from riparian zone in the Pacific Northwest, United States - 16_EM | ecosystem: Host-associated > Plants > Roots > Unclassified | place... | reverse complement strand
ACCACCACGACATAAATCCTATATTGGGATATATAATTTTTTTTTTCTTGTTTTTGTTTAATAATATAAGCTTGGTTTAAATTATAGATTAAGATTGAGAATAATTTATTAGATCTTATTGAATATGTTATAATATAAAAAAATATGTGGTCCTCGTGAATTTATTAAATAAATAGTGATATTCTATTAGTTATTTCTAATAATTTATTTAAAAAAAATACATGCACTAAAAAAATTTTAAATAGAGATTTTTTGTGCTTATAACAATTTTCTTTTATAATATTCTTGGTATAATACTATACCCAATGAATGCGTTATGTATAGTTTTTTTTATAGGTAAAAAAAAAATTAAAAAACCGATTAAATCGAGAAAACCAGAAAAATAATAACTAAAAAACCAAACCGTGAAAAAAAACTGAGTAAACCGATTAAAATTTTGAAAAAACCGACCGGTTCGGTTCGGTTTCGGTTTTATAAGCATGAAACAGAAAAAACCGAACCAAACCCAAATCAAAAAACCAGAAAAAAAACCGAGCCAAACCGGAAAAACCGAGCAAACCAAAAAAACTGAGCCAAACCGGTTTGAACCGGTTTTTGTCATAAAAAACCGAACCGAACCAAAACCGGTCGATTTGAACCGGTTTCGGTTCGGTTTTGGTTTTTTTTATAAAAAAAATTTGATTTAGTTATTTTTTTTATAAAAACCGACCCCAATTAAAAATAATCACCCCTAATTTTTTTTTTAATATAAAAAGTATTCTTAAATTGGTTTATAAATCAATCAAAAATATTTTAAAAAATATACATATTTTTAATGTCACTCCTCTCGAAGGAAAAAATCGGCATTGAATTAGGTTGTCTCCCAGCCACGGTCTCGACAGCTACTAAGAGAAATTATGTGAATCATGACTTTAATTAATATTGTGTGCCGTAGCCAATGGGTACAAATACGGATCTTCTCTTTTTGACTTCTCCCCGAAATCACCTTTTTGAACTTTGTGGAAACCAAGAAAAATGTTTTCTGCAAAGTAGCAATATCAGAATGGTAATGTGATGTAAGCATATTAAAAAATTAAGATAATCTAAAAAAGTAGATTTAATTTCGAACGATGGAGAAAAGTGGTTAAAAAACGTAATTATAGATTATGAAACTTTTTTAAAAAAAAAATATTTAATCCGGTTTTCACTGAATATAATTTATAAATTAACTTTTTTTATTGTAAGTTATTTATAAAATGTCATAACTCTTTTTTACCCCCAATTTCTAACATATTTTCAAATAATAAATAAATTAAAATTAAAAAAACATTAAGAATAAAAAGATTTGGAAGCGGTAAGATGAACAAGAAAAAAAAGAGCATCGGGATGATGAGGAATGAAATAATATAAGGGAATTTATAAGGAAAAGAAAAACAAATAATATTTCTTATTCTTATTTTTCTAGTTTGGAAGAGAACCCTAACAATATAAATACAAAGAAATATTGCATGAAAAAAAAATTAAAACTAGAAAAAAGGTCTACAAACAAAGATATACATAAAAAAACAAGAAGAAGAAAAGACAAATAAGAAGGGCAAAAAAAAAAAGCAATAATAAAACCAAACCCTATCTATAAACACCGTAGTTTTGTTCTCCACCCTATTACCAAAATCAATCCAAGTAATGTTGATCGACGTCGATCTGACTAACGCTTAAACAGAAACCTTTGGGGCCACAATGAAAAGAAATGAAATGAGAAACTTATGAACTCCTATTTTTCAAGAATCTAACAAATTGGATTCTCTTCTTGTTTCAATATCGATTGCTGCACAATAACCATCTTCCACGCCTATTCTCTCCATCTAACCTCCTTAGTTACCGCATCCCCTCCAGATTGGCACCATTCATTTCTCACATGTACCATACTCCTTCAATCAACAACACCTACCTATAGACTCCTCCACATTGTTATGATAGCCAGATCAAGACCATGATACCAACAGCCCGAACGAAAAACAAATGCAACAAGCATAGTTTCTTTATTCTTTAAAACCAACCAAAATCCTCATGAATTACAACCCTAAATCACATCTAAAGAACCAACAAAAATCACCCCAAAAAAATCTTTATTTAGGTTATTGCTAATGAGTGACTATCACGCGCCTATATTGCCCCTTCAGTTTCTAGCGGGTTTTATCTAGTTTCAATTGTTTTCAAAGGTCCTTTTAAACCTTTAATGTGATGAATCAATTTTTTTTGATTAAATGTTTTTTTAAAAAAATATTATTAGATTGTGAGTTATGATGAATTTGTGTGTAGTTGATTGATGGATGGATATTCTTGTTGCTTGTGATTTGGGCATGTCAATTTATTTAAATATTTTGTAACTCAAAATTGACCTAGGATATGTAAATCCTATTTAGGTTTCTCCTAGGATGTCGCATTAAAGGTAAACAATTTTGGTGTTGTAAATATTGATTTAGCATATATGTTTTTGTATGTTTGTTTCTTTATATGATTTGTGTTTTTCTCATAACTCAAAATCAATTCGAAAATCATAAGTCCTAATTAGGTTGTTCTTTAGATATTACACTAATAGTAAACATATTCATGTATATAAATATCAATGTTGATGTTTTTTTTTTTCATATTCATGTTGTTTGTTGATTTTTATTTTTTCCTCGTAACTCAAGATCAACCAAGGAATTTTAAATATTAATTAGTTTTTTCCTAAAATATCGTATTAGAGGTAAATAGGTTGATATGATGTGTGTGAATCTCGTTTTATGTTCTTTTCTATTTTGATACATCAAGTGAACTTGGGCTGGATCGATGCGATTCCATATAGGTCATTATAGTGAGTGGTAACTTTCAAGCCCATTTAGGAAATATAGAAATAAAATTAGCTAAAGCCCAATTAATCATTACAATCTTCTCGGGTTCAAAGCCCTTGTTTGGAAAGTAAGGATTTAACTTTGTTACCATGCCCTAGTATCAGATCATTGTTTTAAGTCTTAATAATCTCATACTTTCAATAACCAAGGCACACATAACAATTTAAGTGAAATCTTAGCATGCATGTATAATATGTGCTTTTTATCATTAAAACAAACATGAATGAACTTACCTTAGGTATGATGTTTTAGGGTGATTTTAATCTTTCTTGTAGCATAACCAGCCCCTTACCTAAAACCTCTAAACACCAACTAGAGTTCTTAGTTATCATAAAACAAGGTAACGATTTTTTCTATTTTTATCTTTTTTGCTTATATTTTTCATCGAGATGTTCCTAAATTGATCAATATATGTTGTAGTTTGATTTTTACACTTTTTGTACAATTGTTTTAGTGTGCTTGCATTTTATACATCATTATTTTTCATTACTTATTGTATTTTTATATGTTTGAATTAGATAATATTATGCTCATACACAACACTTTCTTTTACATACACATTATCTTTAAGTTAGCATGGAGAACTAGCGATGTTCTGATGAGCATTGACCTGGAAAAAACTTGTGAAACCACTAAACTCTTATGGATAGTTTACTTGGTCACGATTAGCAAACTGATATGGCTTTATCCCAGGCAATACTCTTTGCACCTTGTAAATCTTAGTCCAACCTATTAGGTATATTAACCAAACAACAGGTGGCTTTTTTAGAACAATCTAGGTAGTCAACTTATCCATACATGATGGCTAGAATCTTCTCTTGGGTGTCGCCCAATGTTCTCACAAAAGACTACTCTATTTATTTTTTTTGAATATTCGTGTTTATACAAGTTTTTTTTATGTTTTTAAAGGGGAAAAGAATAAGAGACAAACACAAGTAACATTTTAAAAGCTTAATCTTCTTAAAGTCATGGAAAATGAAGAAACAATTCTTCCTAAGTAGAACTACCAAAAAGATATAGAAATTGATAAGAAGTGAGATAGCTAGGATTACTGGTTTTCTTGAATCGACAAGAATCACAACAACTTATACCCAAAATCGATCTTATTTTTATAGGTTGTTGCCAACGCATGACCATCATGAGCCTATGTTGTTCGATTCCATTTGTTCATGAATGTCCTTTCAAACCCTTCATGCATTGAATAAATTTTTTTAACATGTTATTAGTTTGTGAGCTATGATGAATTTGTGTTTGATTGGTCGATGCATGAATATTCTTGTTGCTTGTGATTTGGATATGTTAATTTATTTAAATGTTTTGTAACTCAAAATTGACCTAGGAAGTGTAATCCTATTTAGGTTTCTCCTTGATTTTCATATTAAGGGTAGATGATTTCTGTAGTATAAATTTTGATATAACATATATTTTTTTATATGTTTGTTTATTTGTGTGATTTATGTATTTCTCGTAACTCAAAATCGATCCAAGAATTATAATTTCTAATTAGTTGTTCTCTAGATATCACATTAAGGGTAAATGAATTCATGTACATAAATATCAATATCGTTGTTTTTTGTTCTCATATTCATGTTGTTTGTTGATTTGTATTTTTTTTCCTTATAACTCAAAAATCAACCTAAGAATTTTAAATCCTAATTAGGTTTTTCCTCAGATGTCACATTACAGGTAAAAAGGTTGACATGATGTGTGTGAATCTCATTTTGTTGTATTGCATGTTTTCTTGCAATGAGTGAATTTAAGCTAGACTGACATGATTCCACACCAGCTCACTATAGCAAGTGGCCACCTTCAAGCCCATTGAGTAAATAACAAAATAAAATGAGCCAAAACCCAATTAATTATTTCCTTCCTCTCAAGTTCAAGACATATGTTTAAAAAGTGAGGATTGAGCCTTATTATCAAGTCTAGATTTCAAATCACTACTATAAACCCTAATAGTCTCATACTTGCAATAAAAAAAGCTCACATATCAATTTAGACAAAATCTTAGCATGCATGCATAATAATTATTTTCTATCATTAAAAACAAATATGAAGCAGGTGATCTTAGATAGAGATGTTTTGTGGTGATTTTAATCTTTCTTTTAGCATAACCAACTATTCTTTAGAACTTCTAAAGAGTAGTTAGGCTTCTTAGTTATCATAAAATTAGGTGATGATACACACACACACACACACCCATTTTTCCTATATATTTTGCCAAGATGTATCCTGCAGCATAAAAATTTGGTTCTCCCTCTAGCTTTTATTATCGATTGGAATCAGAAAGGAAAAAAAAGGTATGATATAAATGGAATTTATAATTAAATATAAATAGAAAGATTTAATTGAAAATCTTAAAACTTCAGACACAAAATTGATTAAAAAAATGTCTAACAAAAAAATTGAGACTCCAATTACATATATTTTTTAGGTTTGCCAAAAACAATAAGCATTTGTCAACAAATGCTTTTGACATGTAGTTTAAAATTTAAATAAAAAGTAGGGGTCATTAATAAAATAATATGATAAATGAAATGATAAATAAAGAAGTAGGGTTATGAAAGATCTTTTAAAGCTAGGATATACTAGTTAGGTGGTCGGCGGCATATTGCCGTTGGCCGATGTATTTTTATTCCAACATAAGAAAGATGTCAAGATGATGTAAACAATTTTATAAAAAGAAAAACAAATCTAAGTTTCTAGTCATTGACTCGAATGAACTTAATAAGCTTGGCTAATTTAATAATATGATTAGAGAATAAGATATTAACAACAAATAAAGTAAAAAATAAAATCAATAATGATTTAATGCAAAAGATGAATGCTTGTCAATATTATGAAAATATATCCTTACAATATTCTTAAAACGTGTAAATGATCTTATTTGTTAACAAAGTAAAAAATAAATAAGAACGGGATAATTACATAGAAAGCAAAAAATTATGAATCTCAATTCCCTGCAAATAACATGTTGAATGAGGAAATCGAAAAGACAACAATTTTAAAAAACAAAAAAGAAATTAACTTGAGCTTGTTCGAGTCAACACACCAAATCTATAACTTAGTCGTCAGACCAGGATAACCCCGTGAAAAACAGACTGAATAAAATTATTAAACTCAATTCTCAAACCAATTTAATATCGAAGGGTAAAATAAAAAAAATCAATGAAAAAAAGGTCTAAGTCAACTCTATTGAACCTACTGAATTCATGACTCGGGACATGATATTGGGATAACTCTATAGAAATGAAAGTTAAAAAGTAACGATTACCAATTTTCAACTAACTCAATATTAAGAGATGAAAAAAAACTAATTTTAAGAAAGGACCTAAAATAGAATGAAGTCAACTCAATCTAATCTTTAAAACTCGTGACACGAATCATGAGGCCGGATTACAGCATAAAAGGCAAACTCGAAAAAATAATAATGTCAAATTCCCAACCAACCAAAATAATTAAGGATAAAATTAAAAAAATAAATTCAACATAAAAAGGGATCAATAAAAAATATATAGATTTTAAAAGAATAAAAACTAAATTTGAAACAAAATTAAAATAAAATCATGAGGAATGAAATTGAAAAACAATTTCAATCAAGAAAGGGATAAGAAAAAAATACAAATAACAATAACAAATGAGGACCAAACTTGATATAAAAATAAAAAGTCAACAAAAAGTCAAGGGATGAAATTGAAAAAAAAATCAAAAAAGTTTTCAAGACCATATGCATTAAAATCAAAAGAATGAGGGCCTAATTTGATTCAATAAACAAATAACTAGACTTCTTTGTTTTTTTATAATATCCAACATGTTTGTCAAAGAGGGAAAAGAGAACAGAGATGGAAGAAAAGATGTGCCGCCAGCACTCAATTGCCGCTCGCTTGGTGGCACGCGCCTGACCACCATGATGGGGGTGGCAAGGTGCATCGAACGTTACCCCAAAAGGCAGTGTTGAGAGTTTTCCAGTGGCATGAAGTGAGATTGATTCTAATGAATTATAAATTGCAATCTTAATCCTGATGATAGAAATCCTCTTGCATTTTTTCACATTCTTCCACCATGCTTTCAATTCTATCTGATCAGGGATTCTTGATTAGTGCTAAGCTGACTGAAATACACAGCGTTGCACAACACACGACAACTGAATTTTTATTTTACTTATATTTTATATATACAAAGATTCAATTATCCCTAACTCCACATGATAATTACGAAGACCTTAGAATAAAATGATAAAAAGGCCCTTGATTCCAAAGCCAAAAAAGTTTTTTTTTAGGGCGTTCAAGTAATTTAACTGTGAATTTTTTTTGAAAAGTCCAAAAAACCCCTTGACATATTTTAAATGTTTTTTTTGCTTCAAATGTTAATTTAGTAATCACGCTATGCAAAAAAATATAAAAAAACCGATTAACCCTATTTAATTTTGTTATGACAAATAAGTCCTATGAAAAAGACCTTTGTATCCCTAAAACAAAGTTAACAAATTTTGTCCTTCAAATATAAAATAGTAATTTGTGCACAGCAAAATGTCTGTAGGGTTAAAAGAAAAAGTTCTTTTAGTGTTTTTTTTTTAAATAAAATAAAATTGTAAAACTCCTTGAGGAGACGGAATTTTGGAATAGTGAGTCAACAGCCAGCCAAGTGGCCATGTATATAGAGGATTCAAAGAAAGCACATGCCATAATTTCTAAATCACCATTCCTTGGAATAATTTGTAGGCTGATTGGCGCTAATAGATTATAGGAGTTGATTTTCATGTTGTAAAATGTCAAGATTTCTATATCACAACTCCGTAGAATAAGTTTGCAAACTTATTCAAATCAATTATTTTTGGACTGCGGGACAAAGATTGTCTATTCATGTTTTCCAAACTACCCAACTCAATTATTATTTTTTATTCAAATCTTTCACGTTTTGGACTTTGATTTCTTTTTTTTTCCCCACATATTTCATTTTTTTTTTAAGAAAAACAAAATTAATACTAGATTAATTGTTTTTAAAATTAAATCTATTGTCCTAAAAAGAATTATCATCCTTTAGTAATAATAATATTCCACCATGTCTCATGTCTTAGATTGACATTAATTCCTTAATGGTCACAAATTCGAGTTCTTTCAGGATAATTGAAGGCTTATATAATCATTAACTTCAAGACCCGTAAGATTAGTCAAGATATGCACAATCTGATCCGAACATTCACTTTAATAGAAAATAAATCAACCATGCCAAATGCATTCAACAGGCAAGAAGAGAAATGCTAGATTAATTTTTTTTTATTCAAATCATTCAAGTGATTTTTTCCAAACTACCCAACTCAATTATTTTTTTCTTATTCAAACCATTCACGTTTTGGACTTTGAATTCTTTTTTTTTTTCCCACATATTTCATTTTTTTTAAGAAAAACAGAATTAATACTAGATTAATTATTTTTAAAAATAAATCTATTGCCCTAAACAGAACCATCATCTTTCAGTAATAGTAATATTCCACCATGCCAAAGGAATTCATCAGGCAAGAAGAGAAATGCTAAAACCGGTGCTTCGAGAAAAAAAAAGAAGCTTTCTTTGACGTGTGAAGCTAGAGAATCAGATATTTTGGTGAAGAACATGCAGCTAATTAAGCCATGATTTCTATTGAGCTGGTATGATGGAGGACCTGTCCCTGAGCACCGGCCACGAGATTCAGCTTCTTCAGATTTGGTTTGACTTTTTAGGCAAGCACCTATCAACTGACGGCAAGGTCAATTTGAAATAGTAATCAAGTACACCTTTTCACACCTAATTTAGCAGCCCTATAAAGAATAGTGGTCGTGAAACAAGGATCGTCAGCATGCACCAAAACCAAATCTAACAAATTTAACCATGGGGAATCGATCGCACAAGTAACTGAAGCCATAAAAACAGAACAGAAACAAAAGAAAAGGAAAGGAACAGTTCGCATCTAAGAACACTAAAAAAATCATTTCCGAATTTGAAATGGCCAGTGCAATACAGAATTCTGTTTTCAAGTGCAAAGAGATGCTCCTCTACATCATTCAACATCTTAACAAGTGAGGAAAACAAGTGAAGGAAAAGTGATATTAAGCATAAAATAAACTCCCACGTATAAAAACAGTTATAATCTAAGTGATTTGGTATTTTTGAGATCAGAGGCAGTTACCAAATTGCAAAACTTGCCAAACTAATATCGACATAACTTGCATGGTATGGCAAACATGGTAAAGTACAAGTTGTGAAGCCTTGGAACGGAAGAGTGATTCAGTCATTCAAATTTTGCCCCGGCCATGATTTTCACAAGTTCAATCGATTCTTGACTTCATCAACGAAAGCACTTAAAGGTACCTCTTCCTCTATTTTGGTCTCAAGGTTCTTTATTTTTACCTTCCCTGTCTCCAGCTCCCTATCCCTGACAAGTACCATCCAAGGGATTTTTGAATCAATAGCGCGGCTAATGATCTTATCAAATCTTGTACTGACAACAAATTCAGCTTTCAGCTTGGCGCCCCACAGCTTACTGGTCAGCTCTGCAGCTAGAGGTATTTTACTTTTGTTTCCCATAATGCCCAGCAGAACCTGGGTTTCAGTAGGCCGGGTTGTCTGCCAACACCAAAAACAACAGGAGAGTACATTAGTGCCTCCATTTTTTTCTGGACAAAAGAATGATGGTAGTTTCTTCAACATGGTGAGCAAATAAAAGTTTACCTTCACAGAACATGGATCATATCAAGTGTCTTTGAAAATAGCACAAGTGATTTAATTTCAAGCATAAGCAGAACTTATAACATGTCATATAATGGAAGAATGTGCCACATCCAGAACAAAATATAAAGAAAATAAGTGCAGAGTTTCCATTACAAATGAAGATTTCTTTCATGTCTCTGCCATGGTAGCATTAAAATGATTAATATATTAATTTGTGGCTTCTTGCGTTAGAAAAAGAATGTTACAGGTAAATATGACTTATTTGCACTAAACGGTCTATTTGATATTAAAGTGTCTGCACATGTTCTCTGGGCCATGGAGAAGTTATCTTAGGATCAAAATCACATCTCTGAAGGTATTGGGCAAACAATTGGGATAGCTATAGAAAAAACTCTCATGCTGATGATTGTTTGATCGATAGTCCTTGTACTTACAGATTGATGGTGAAAAAGAAAGCACATTAAACATAACTTAAAGCATTAGATTTGGGGGCAGTAGGCAATGCAAAGAAAAAAAGCATTGATTGTGATGCGCAAGTGTTAGTGGGTGCAAATGTGGTAAAACAATGAGGAATGAGGGAAAATTATGAAATTCAGAGAAATAGAATCTTATGATAAAATCAGTTCATCCCTACTTTTCATTCTAATGTGAACAATCTCACACAATGGGGGAGAGATTCTTAACAAAAATCCAGACAAGTCTGCTACCTGGTTAAATAGATTTATTTAATGTAGAAAGAAAGATTCTAATTCTTCTCAAATAATAACGCCTTTCTCCAAAAAAATTGCTTATTTTATTAACATTCACTGAACTCTGACAGAAGAATTTTAGTAATCATATGATATAATATGTGGTCTCAATGATTTTTCACAATTGAATTCTGACACAAGTTCAACACTAAATGATGACAATGAAATATTATGACCTTTTTACCCCAGATATGTAAGAATGACATGCAATGCTATTCTCACCTCATTCCGGTCCTTCTGCAGCTGCTCCATTATAGCAAATACTCGCTCGATACCAAGACTGACCCCAACAGCTGGAACTGGTTTTGAACCAAACATTCCTATAAGGTTGTCATATCGCCCCCCAGCAGCAATTGAACCGACCTGGTGGCAAAAATATTTAGTAACCATTTAAATTTGAGAGACAAAATTGCATTTATTGACAATAAGGAAAATAATATTAAAAAGGGTCAAGTAGAAAAGAAAAGAGAGCATGTGTCTGACCAATGAGCTACTTTTGGTATTTGCAATCAAGATAAGTGCAATACACAGCTCTGAATAGGCATGGGTGTGATTCCAAGAATCCTTTATATTTTCCAGGTTAATCTTAATACCAAATCTAACATATCAAAATTTCAAAGCATTTCACAGGCTCGAATGTAGCATGGGAATATTAGATGAAAAATGAATTACACCTTGCCCAAAACTAAATGGAACAAAGAAAAACAATTTCGAATTCACCAACTAAAACCAATCTCTAGTCATTCCATCTAGCCTTAAGCCCCAACCAATCAATGCTAAAGTTTCATGGCACTCATAGAACATTCTAGTGTCAATTCCCAATCTTAAAAGCCAACCCAGCTTTCTTCCCTTCATGTTCTTCCAACTTTCTTAGCATTCATCTTTTCATACTAAAATGAACTTCTATGAGGTCTACTCTAAACAACGCAGTTATGGAATGCAAAGTACAAAGAAGAACTACATGCAACTGACAACTCCCAATTTATCATAACTTAGTTTAGAGTTCTGATCCCACTCTTAATCATTACTAAGATTTTCAGATTTTTCCAGAAATTCTGAAAGCATAGATCTTAACACAAGGAACCAAATTTAATTAAAGCTCTTCCCAACACCAAATATCAAGCTCAAGTTCAAGACACGACTATGAACCCTTGTCAAAGGTTGAATGATAATGTACCCTTTAGAGGAATCATTACCAGCATACTCTGCACTCAGACACCCTATTTATAGATTATTGGAAGCTCATTTGACACAAGTGGGTTATCAAAAACTGGTATCTGCAGATTTAATTCGCATTATAAAATTAATAGCAATTGGTCCCTGGGTGAAAATCAATTACACAACTACTTTGAAATCATCATTGATCATATAACTCTACATGCATTTCTTTGGTTTCTTTTCTTTTTCCCTTAACGAAGAAGATTAAGGAGTTGAATATAAACCTAGCATCGTTAAGGATGTCAATATTCTCCCAAACTTTTCATTGTTAGAATATCCTCCAGATAATCTCATGATTTTTACTGAATAATGAAAAAAATGAAATGGAACATTTGATTATTCCTTGAAGAGATTTGAATTGTTCGAAAGCTAATTATAACCACTGTTTATGAGGGCACACCTTTGACTCTATTTTTATGAGAGCACATTGACTAATAGAACTTGGAAGACAAAATGTTGACAATAAAATTTATGAATGCATCAATAAACTCCTTGCTAATTTGATCAATATCTTCACATCTCTATCTAAAGTTTATTTGATTAAAGCTTCTCACTTGAGAGAAATTTTTATTAAACTTTAATAATGTGCCATTTTTGAAAATTATGCTGGGTTCACTAATGGTATATGCATAGAATAAGTAAAAACAGATCATATTCTAATCACTTCACAGTTATTATTCATGTTCTCAATGATTTTCAAATAACTAAAATCCCATCGTAACTTTCTTCAAAGTAACATGCACTAAGCACCTCCTCAAACATTTTAACAAGTAAAGATAGATCATATTCTAATCACTTCACAGTTATAATTCAGGTTCTCAATGATTTTCAAATAACTAAAATCCCACCCTAACTTTCTTCAAAGTAACATGCACTAAGCACCTCCTCAAGCATTAAAATGTGGAACTAAGAGAGTGTAAACAATGAAAACCAACTTTACATCTAATATGAGATGGTAAAATTCAAGAAAAGGTGGCATAAAAATGATTCTTTACCTGTGTAGTCCCTTTAAAAACAGCTTCAAAAATGACTCCGGTATAATAATCAAGCCCTCTGGCAAGGCTTAAATCAAAAACCACTTTGTCAATGCACTTTGATCTTTCAAGAGCATCAAACAAAATTTCCAACTCATCCAGTGCACGACTAGAAGAAGCGTTTTGTAAAAACTCACTGCCTTCCTGTTTAAGCTTTGATAATAATTCCTTAGGAGAATCCTTTTCCTTCACAAAAGTACCAATTCTGTCTGCTGTCTCAACAGCTAACCCCTTCTCTTCCACCTAGAGAACATTTTGAAGGTCATATTGTGAAACAAAACAAATATTCATTTAAGGCTCATGTCTAAACATACAATTGGTATACATTTAATACAAAGAGAAACAAATAAATTAACAATAAACATTAATCAAGTGTAGCATAAAAGGAGCATAAAATAGATTCAAGATACTGATGGGAAATTACTTATAGGGAAAAAAAAAAGGAAAAATAAATTCAAGGAAACAGAAAGGTGTATACTTGGACATAAAATAATTTTTTTAAAAAAAACACTTAAACTATGCAAGTGCAAACATACCATCTACAAAGTAGACAATCTCAACACTGAAAATGCACTTCATTAATTTACAAAAACAGCCAAAAGAACCAACAAATAATTGCCAATCTGGCATGTTTCAGTCATAAATAAATGGCAATAATAAATTAGTGAAAAGATGTCCCCTTACTGTATGAATAGAATATAAAGTCAACCAGCTACATATGAATAGGATCAGATACATATTCAAGCTTGTCATATACCCTTACCATTTCTTTCTTAACCTGCTCAAATGATTGCTTGTCCAGTTTGTCAATACTTGAACAAATGGTTCGGAATTTTTCAGGAGGCACTCCACATATTTCCAACATACCATCCAGCAACTTCCGATGGTTTAATTTAACCTGATTAAAAACAGATAAAGAACACCTAGTCAACAAGCACTTAGACAGCTGGTC